>Ga0068855_100001033_pt1 | contig 34644 bp, 23 predicted proteins | sample KBSCornC52_FD_66592 | JGI IMG/M metagenome (GOLD analysis project Ga0068855, IMG submission 66592) | Corn rhizosphere microbial communities from Kellogg Biological Station, Michigan, USA - KBS Corn C5-2 | ecosystem: Host-associated > Plants > Roots > Rhizosphere > Soil ...
CGATTACACCGGCGGCAACACGGCACCGGAGGTTCATGTGGTGCTCGATTGCATGTTGGGGAAACGTGAGGGGCGTGAGGTCATCGCGAGCTTTCTCGCCGAAGGTTCGGCCACGGCGACGGCCAACAAACTCGGCGCGGTAGTGGCCGCCTTCGAGACGGCGACGAACACTGCGCTCGACTCCGTGTCCGCTCAGACCGCTCAAGCCGCGCGGTCGTGGTCGGGGCCATAGGGGGCATTTAGCCGCAAATCTTCACGTCCCGCGTTGACTAGCCGGAAATCTTCCCTGCCTGGGTCGCACGGGTCGACCGAACACGTTGTGCGGCGAGCATCCGCTCGATCTCCGCCGCCGCCACCGGGCGCGAATGGAGGTATCCCTGTGAATAGTTGCATCTGAGGCGGCGCAACTGCTCGAGCTGTCCGAGAGTCTCGACGCCTTCGGCCACCACTGTCAGATTGAAGGCGGAGGCGAGCCCGATGATGCTCGACACCAGGGTCACGCTGGCGCGATCCGCCGGCAGCCCGCTGATGAAGGAGCGATCGATCTTGAGGATATCAACGGGCAGTTTCGAGAGTAGCCCGAGAGAGGAGTAGCCGGTCCCAAAGTCATCGATTGCGATACGCATACCCGCCGCGCGCAACTCGCGCAGCTTGCGGCTCGCGCCTTCCATGTCGTGTAACAATCCCGTCTCGGTGATTTCCAGGTCCACACCAAACCCGCGCGAGCTGGCCTCGGCCGTGGCAGCGAGAACGTGCTCGACAAAAGTACGACGGCGCACCTGTTGCACTGACACGTTCACCGCGACGCGTACCGGCCCTAACCCCAGCGCGTGCCAACGCTGAGAGTCCTTGACCGCCTCGTGCAGAGCCCATTCGCCCACCGGCACGATCATCCCTGAGGCTTCCAGCACCGGCAAAAATAACGCCGGATGCATGAGCCCCTCATCGGGATCGTGCCAGCGCAACAGTGCCTCGACGGAGTCGATGCGCCCCGTGGCGACGTTGATCTGCGGTTGGTAGTGCAGCAGGAATTGCTTTTCGTCGAGTGCGATACGCAGCTTGTGCTCGAGCGCCAGCCGCTCGGCAATGTCGCTGTGCATCTGGATCTGATAATGCAGATATTGCTCGCCGGATTCCTTGGCCTGCTTCAAAGCCGCCTCCGCGCGCTGCGTGAGCGTGCTGGCGTCCTCGCCGTCAGCCGGATAGTGCGCGAGCCCGGACTTGAACGAAGTCCGTATGGCGCGCCCCTCGATTTCGAACACATCGCGGAAAACAGTGTCTTCCAACAGGGCCGTGACGTTATCGGCGGATACTTCCAGCTGGCGCACCATGACGAAGGTACCGCCACCGAGGTAACCGAGGCGCTCGTCGTCGTCGATGGCGTGTTTGAAGCGCTCCGCCACGCGCTGCAGGAGGAGGTCACCCACGTGCCGGCCAAAGCTGTCGTTGACATTGCTCAGGTTCATGACATCGAAGGCGACGACGGTCGGTATCCCTTCCGGACCCACACGATTCTGGAGCAGCTTGTCGAGCCGCTCGCAGAACAAACCGCGTTTCGCCAACCCCGTGAGCGGGTCGTAATAGGCCAGATATTGGACGGTCGTCTCTTTCTGGCGGTACTGCAGCGCGAAAGACAGATTCGCGATCAAGTCCTGCAACACCCGCAGCTCTTCATCGCTCAGCAGATCGCTTTCGCGGGAAGCGAGCGACAAAACGCCGATGCGAGCCCCGTCCACCGTCAGGGGCAAAGCGACCACCGAGTGAAATCCAAGCGCGAGCAATTCGAGGCGCCCGGCGACCGGCGGCTCCGATTGTGTCAGGTCGGTGCTGATGGTGATCTGACCGGTGCGCAGCGCGCGCCCAACTAGGCTCGTATCCGGCTCGGTGCCGTCGCTGATGGGAAAGTCGAGATCTTCCATGTAACCCGGTTGCATTCCGAGGCGATACCAGGGGCGCGCGTGCCGGCCGTCCGCGGCGACGAGCGAGACCATCGCGTGCTCATAGCCACCGACTTGCAGCGCCAGCCGACACGCCTCACGCAACAAATCTTCGCGATCGCGAATCCGCACCACGGCCGCGTTGATGCCACTTTGCATCTGCAACATGCGCGTGAGGCGGGCGATCCGTTCCTGTTGCTGACTGTGCAGGCGTTGCTCTTCCTCGCGCGCCTGATGCTCGATTGCCCGTTGGCGCGTGCGCTCCCTGACTTCGCGCAAAGCATCCGACACAGCAGGAACCAGGCGGGCAGGATTCGCCTTCAGGACATAATCCGCCGCCCCTCGACGCATGGCCTCGACCGCATGCTCCTCGCCTGACACAGAGGAAAGGAAGATGAACGGAGCATCGGGCAGCTCACGGGCCGCGATCTCCAACCCGGCGAAGCCGTGGAAACCGGGCAGTATCAGCTCCGAGAGAATCAGCTGAGGTTGGAAGCGCCGTAAAGCGGAGCGGAAGTCCTTCTCCGAGGCAACTTGTAGATATGTACAGGCGATGCCGCCCTGAACGAGCTGTCGCCGCACGCGCTCGGCGGCCGCGGCAGCTTCCTCGACGATCAGTACTCGCAGGCCGTCCAACACCGGAACCTCTGTTGGCCAATGACTGCGTGCCACGAGATCCGGCGCGCGAGCCACTCCTTGGAGCCTCGCTCGGCTCCTCTTCCCGCCCGCCCTTGCAGGAAACTTGTCACGAACATCATACAAGACGCGCCCGCCCCATCCATAGGTGGGAACCGCGGCCGCGACGCATGTCGCAGCCGTGACGCATACGGCAACCAAGTCGCCTCGCTAGTTGTCGAGCGGCGCCATTTTCGCGGGGCCAAGGCAGTCCCGTTCACCCATTAGGGTTGTGCTTTCGCATACACACTGTGGGGACCGGGCCAAATATCTCAGCTTGATGCGAGATTTTATTTTCGCACTACACCACGGACAGCTCAGTCCTCGCTGATGCTGCGGAAATCCACCCCGAGCGACCGCAGTTTACGGTACAGATGAGTGCGCTCCATGCCCACGCGCTTCGCCAGCTGCCCAACCTTACCATTGCAGAGCAGCAATTGTTGTTGCAGATAGGCCCGCTCGAATTGCTCGCGCGCTTCCCTGAGTGGCAAGGCGAGCAGATCCTGTTTCACCAGCGGCTCTCCCGGAGGCGCCTGGACGGCGAGCTCGCGCTCGATTTCCTCCAGCCGGATTTCCTCGGGTCCTTTTTGGATGAGTAGCCGATGCACCAGGTTCTTCAACTCGCGGACGTTGTCCGGCCAGGGATAGTTGCGCAGCCGGTTCTGGGCAGCGACACTGAAGCGCCGAAACGGCAACCCTTCGGCATCGACCAGACGGTCGACATAGTGACGCAGGAGCTCGGGGACGTCCTCGGCGTAATCGCGCAACGGCGGCGTGCGCACAATCAACATGTTGAGATGCGCCAGCAGATCTCTGCGGAAGCCCTCCGGGCCGGCGCGGTTCTCGATTCCAGGCTGGGCCGATGACAAGACTCGCGCGCGCAACTCGATCTGCTCGGTGCCACCCAACCGCGTGAAGCGGCCTGATTCGAGCACTCCAACCAGGAGCCGCTGCACCCCGACGGGAAGATCCTCGATCTCGTGGATGAACAGCGTCCCATCCGCAGCTTCTTCCAACACCCCCGTCTGCACACCACCAGCGCCTTCACGGCCAAACAACCGACTCTCCGCGTCGGTCTCGCGCAAGCTGCTGGCCACGAGCACCACGAAAGGTGCGCCAGCCCGCGGGCTACGCTCGTGAATATAACGTGCGAAAGCCTCGCGGCCCGAGCCGGGCTCGCCGATGAGGAGCACCGAGGATGGATTACCCGCAACCTGCTGCAACTCCGCGCGCAGCTGTTGCATGATCTTGCTCTTGCCTACCGGCGCGAGGAGTTGAGGCGCGAGCAGCTTTCCCGACTGGCGGCGGCGCTTGCCGGCATCGAGAGCGCGCTCCACTGTACGCAGGAGCTTCGCCAGAGAAAGCGGCTTCTCGACGAAATCGAATGCGCCCAGACGAGTCGCCTCGACAGCCGTCTCGACGGTGCCGTGGCCAGACATCATCACCACCGGACAACCATCGGTGGTGGAGGCCGACCATTCGCGCAAGAGACTGATGCCGTCGACATCCGGCATCCAGATGTCGAGCAACACGAGGTCGGGACTTTGGCGCGCGCGGGAAGCCCGGGCTTGTGCCGCGTTCGCGGCCACATCCACCTCGTAGCCTTCTTCGGAGAGAATCTCCTTCAAGAGGCCGCGGATGTCCGCCTCGTCGTCGACCACCAGAATGTGTGGACCGCTCATGCTCTCTCTCCCTCGGCCAGTGCTCTACGAGTGCGCGTGCCTCCCGTGGCGGAACGTGTGCTGTCCTTTACCGGAAGCACGACGCGCACGCGTGCCCCACCTTCAGATCGGTTGTCCGCATCGATTCGCCCGCCGTGCTCCTCGACGATCTTCTTCACGATCGCAAGTCCAAGGCCAGTGCCCTTGGGCTTGCTCGTGACATAGGGATCGAAGACACGGCCGAGCAGCTCACGCTGGAATCCCGGGCCATTGTCACACACCGAGATGACCGCATATGCGGCATCCCCACCGCTCTCCGATCGTGTGGTGATCTCGAGTCGGGGTTGTGCGACACCCTCGAGCGCTTCGAGCGCATTGGTGACCAGGTTGTTCAGGATCTGGCGTACTCGGCCGCGATCGGCCTCGATCATGTCGAGCTGGGCATCCAGCACGAGGTGGATATCCGCGCGGGGATCCTGGGAACGATAGAGATCCGCTACATCGGTGACGAGCTGATTGAGGCTGAAGCGCGTGATGCGCATTTCGGGCGCGCGCGCATATTCACTGAAAGCGTTCACCATCTGCTGCATGGTCTCGACCTGTTGCACGATGGTGTGTGTGGCTCGATCGAGAATTTCCGCATCCGGCGCCTTCATGCCCGACAGTAATTTCCGCCGTAGGCGCTCCGCGGAGAGCTGGATAGGAGTGAGCGGGTTTTTGATCTCGTGCGCCAGGCGGCGGGCAACCTCGCCCCAAGCCGCGTCTCTCTGCGCCTGCAGGAGTGTCGTGATGTCGTCGAATACGATCACGTACCCCATGTCGCTATCCTCGCCGGGTAACGGCGTACAGGCACACATCAATGTGCGGCGTCCCGCCTGGCTGTCCAGATCCAGCTGCTCGCGCCACTCTTCCCTCCCGCCCGCGAAACGGACGGCAATAGCGGCTACGAATTGTCCGAGGCGCTCGTTGGTTGCAGCGAGCTCGGGCAGCGCCCGGCCGGTCGCGGCGGACAGATCGGTGCCGAGAATGGATCCGGCGGCATGGTTGGCCATGCTTACGGTCAACTTGCGGTCGACCGCGACGACCCCCGTGGAAAGCCGCGCGAGAATGATCGCCAGGCGCTCGCGCTCGCGCTCGACCGCTTGCTGGCTGTGCAGAGCCTCCTCGCGGGCGCGTCGTAGGCGCTTGGTCATGTCGTTGAAGGAATGCACGAGAAAGCCCATCTCATCCCGCGACGGTAGCGGCAGGCGGGTTCCAAAATCGCCTTTGCCTACGGCACGCGTTCCGGCGATCAGGTCCTGCACCGGACTAACCAGGCGCTGTGCCGAGAAGATGGCCCCATAAATGGCCGCGAGCATCGCCAACAACAACACCAACGTCAGCGTGAGTCGGAAGCTGTACTTCAGCGGCTCACGCATGGCTGCGACATCACCGTATTGCGAGTACGACCGTTGCACAGCTTCCGCAAGCGCCGAAAGCTGCGCCGGCACCGGATAGATCGCAACCACGTAACGACTGTCGGTGCTCGCCAACGGGTCGCGAAGTGCGGCGGCGGTTCTGATGATGTACTTGCCGCCGGTCTGCGGCTCGAGGCTGACGTAAGGACGCAGCTGTCCGACCTGACGCAGCAGATCCGACGGTGGCCGCGAAGGGAGAGTCTCGAGGGGATTTTCCAGGCTGGCGGCAATGATGCGCTCATGGCCGCCAAACAGAACGATCTCCAGAGCCTCGGAAATTACGCGCTCGTCATCCAGCCGCGTCTGGAGGTCGGCCGCCGAGACCTTCTCGAGCGTACGTGCGAATGATTGCGTGCGCTCAGAGTACTCGCGCATGCGCAGGTCGAGAGCCGCTCGTGAGAGACGTACGGCATCGTTCAAGCCCTGCTTCACCTCAACCTGGAACCAACTGTCGATGCCGCGATCCAGAAACTCCAGTGAGGACAGGTATACGATGAGCAGCGGCGCGACCACCAGGGCGCCGAAAATGAGCACGGTGCGGGCAATCAGACGCGAGCCCGGAACGTGATCCCGATATTCGCGCACGAGCTGCCACAGCTTGCGTGTCAGCAATGTGACCAGCGCGATCACGCCGATCACGTTCAACACCAGTACCGCCGGCTGCAGACGGCCGAATTCGGCGGAGTTCTGCACGCTCTTCAGGAGCAGCAGCAGCGCGCCCGCTCCGATCGCGGTCCATAAAATAAGGAGCGCGGCGCTTCCTGGCCGCAAGCGTGCTTTCGTCTCCTCGTTCACACCGGAAGTGACCATGAATACCACTCGCTCACGCGATGCCAGTCATCCGCCCAGAACATGAGCGCCCGCAACGAAGCAGGCAGCTTGCCACGACGGACGCCGGCGCGGACGCTGATGACGTAGTTTCCTCCATCGAGTTGCGGCTCGACGAGAATGGGCCAGCCGTCCACCTTGCCGAGATAGCCGAGAGCCTCCTCCAGTGTTGGAAACGTTTGCTGCTCATCGCTGCGTACGTCGCGCACGACATAACGGTCACTGACGGCGTGATAGGCGAGCTCCCGCCGTAGGGTGAGCTCTACGATATTCGCGTTGAACCAGAATCGCCGCTCCCGATCGACCCGAGTCTCCAGATCAAACGTCAGGGTGACCCCATCGCGCAAGGCGTCCCGGATGGCGGGATTCACCGGGTACTCGATGCGCGCGTGCAGGAGGAAGACGCCATTATCGATGTTGACGTATGCGGAACGGACTTCGAGGACGCCGTCCAGCGCGTCCGCAAAGGCGAATACGCTCGCGACAGCAAGAGCCACGACACCCAGAGTCAGAACGAGCCGGTGCAGCGTCGAGCGATTCGATTGGCCACGTAGCATGAATGCAACGATAGACCGTGCAATGAAGCTTGAAGTAATGATAAACGCTCAGGTTCCGGCCGTTGTCTTTTCGACACAAGCATAATAGAACCCGTCGCTTCCCGCCTCCGCTCCTGGCAGGAGCTGTAGCCCGATGCCGACACTCAAAGCCCCGGGCACGAGCTCGGCCGCAGCCGAACTGTCGGCCGCCGGACCGCCCGCCGTGGGAATCAGCCGTGCGGTCGCCTCATTGCGCAGAAAAAGGCTTACCACCGCCTCGTTCTCCTCCGCGAGGACTGAGCAAGTGCAGTACAGGAGCCGCCCTCCCGGGGCCAACATCCGGTAGCACGCCTGCAAAATCTCAAGCTGAGTCTTGGCAAGAGCCGGGATATCGTCCGGGCGACGCAGCAGCTTGATGTCAGGATGGCGGCGGATCACGCCCGTCGAGGAGCAGGGCGCGTCCAGAAGAATGCGGTCGAATGGCTTACCGTCCCAGAAGCTCTCAGGCTTGCGAATATCGGCAGTCACAGGCTTGGCAGTTCTCTGCAGGCGGGCAAGGTTCTCCTCGATGCGCTCTACCCGTTGGGCATCGATGTCAACCGCCACCAGCTCGGCCAATCCGGGGGTGTGCTCGAGGAGGTGCCCGGTCTTCCCGCCTGGGGCGGCGCAGGCATCGAGGACACGCATTCCGGCCCGCGCGCCCAGCAAGGGCGCGGCTAACTGGGCGCCGGCGTCCTGCACGGAAACGATCGATACGCCCCCCGCTACTCGATCGCCGGGCGCCTGGGCACCGGCCACGGCACCGTCAGGGACGGCACTTTGGAAGCCAGGGAGTTGCGCCAGGGGAATGGGCTCCTCGAGACGCACGGCGGAGGGTGCCCAGGATATGGGCTGGGCCGCGATGCCCGCGTTCTTGAGCTCCGCCAGATAGTCTTCGCGAGTACATCGCGACAGATCGACCCGGAGCACCATCGGGGGATGTGCGTTGTTGGCCTCCAGCAGGGTGGTGACCTGCTGCGGCCACGCCTGTGCCATGCGTTTTACGAGCCACGAGGGATGAGCGGTACGGCCTGCGAGGTCTCGGTCGACTTTGCCCAGCAGGGTGCTGCGCTCGGCGACGAAGCGACGGAGGACGGCGTTGACAAGGCCGGTTGCGCGCTCCTCCTTGAGGATGCGTGCCGCATCGACGGCAGCGTGAACGGTGGCCTGGGGCACATTGCGGGAGTACTCGATCTGGTGCGCGGTGGCGACCAGAAGAGCGTGGAGCCGGGGATCGACCCCTTTCGGCCGATTCAAGAGCGTGTCTACTGCCGGGGCCAGCCTCAAGTACCAACGAAGTGTGCCTAGCGCGATCGCGCGGACCGCTGCTCGTTGCGGCGTGGCGTCAAAGGGTGCCAGCGCGATATCAGCGGACCGACCGTCGCTGATCACGGAGGCAATCGCGCGCGCTGCGTCCGCTAGCGCCGGCGCGCCGGGGGCCCAGGGGGTTCTAGCCAAGGCGCTTGCCTATGAGGTCCGTGCCGGCGCCCCGGATGAAATCGCCGGCAGATACAGTGCGCCGGCCGGCCCGCTGCAGCTGGCGCAGAGCCAAGCGCCCTTGGCCGCATTGGATCACGAGGGCGTCGTCGCGAGCTGCGACTATGGTACCCGGCGTGGCAGTGCTGCCCGCTTCCGCGGCGGCGGCCTCAAATACACGCAGCTGCTCGCCCTCCAGACGAGTCTCGGCCACGGGCCAAGGATTGAAGGCCCTGATCTGGCGCTGGATCTCGACCGAAGTGCGTCCCCAATCGATGAGACCCTCCGCCTTGTCGATCTTCGATGCGTAGGTCGCGCCCTCGGCTGGCTGAGGTACCGCCGTTAGCGCACCCGTCGCATGGCCCTGCAAGGCATCCAGCACCGCGGACGCACCCAGGATCGCCAGGCGATCGTGCAGGGAACCTCCCGTGTCGTTGCTGCCAATCAGTAGCTCCCTCCTGAGCAACATGGGTCCCGTATCGAGACCGGCGTCCATGAGCATGATGGTTACGCCGGTGACTTCGTCTCCCGCGAGGATTGCGCGTTGGATCGGGGCAGCGCCCCGCCAGCGAGGCAGCAGGGAAGCGTGAATGTTGAGGCAGCCCAAGCGGGGAAGCTTCAGGACGGCCGGCGGGAGAATCAGCCCGTAGGCGACTACGACCAGTACGTCCGGTTCCCACGAAGCCAGCTCGACGCGCCCGGCGTCAGTTTTTAGGGTTTCAGGCTGAGATACCGGGAGATTGTGCTCCAGAGCGGCAATTTTCACGGGGCTGGCGGCGATCTGGCGCCCGCGCCCTTTGGGGCGGTCAGGCTGGGTCAGTACGCCGACAACGGTATGCGCCGAGGACAGCAGCGCTTTCAGGGCGGGAACGGAAAAATCAGGTGTTCCTGCAAAAGCGACTCGCAGGGCGCTCACGAGCCCTGCCCGCAGGCCAATAAGCGAAGCGCCTGCGGCCGCAGTAGGCGAGCGTGAGTCAGACGAGTCTCCGGCAGCTAATTCGCGCGACGGACCGTGCCCGCGCCTCGCGTCCGAGCAGCGCGCTCTTTGCGCTCCTTTTCCAGCTTCTTACGGATACGCTCACGCTTCAGGTCCGAGAGGTAATCGACGAACAGCTTGCCCTCGAGGTGATCGATCTCGTGCTGAATGCACACCGCCAGCACTCCCTCGTAATCCCGCTCGAAAACCTCGCCCGTTCGATCCTGTGCCCGGATACGCACCCTGGCAGCGCGCTTCACCTCGGCAAAGTTCTCGGGGACCGAGAGACAGCCCTCCTCGGACACTTCCTCTCCTTCGCGTGAGAGAACCTGGGGGTTGATGAAGACCAGCGGCTGGTTGCGCTCTTCCGAAATATCGATGACCACTAGGCGCTGGTGCACGTCGACCTGCGTCGCTGCCAGACCAATGCCGGGAGCCGCGTACATGGTCTCGAACATGTCGTCGATCAGCTCTCCCAGCTCGGCATCGAACCGGGTCACGGGCTGCGCGCGGGTCCGCAGGCGGGGGTCGGGATATTCGAGAATGGTTCTGAGGGCCATGGCTAAAACTCTGATTCTGTCTCATTGGACCGCGACGCCGACCCAACGTTCTGTACCCATTCTAAATTGGGGGTGCTGTCGCCGCCTTCCGACGTGCTCGTCACTCCCGTGACCGGGCGCACAAAGTTGACATTAAATCGTGTGCCGCTCAGCTACGCGACAGTATAACAACTAGACTCGCCCGCCAGGTCGCTATGCAGAGGCGGCTACTGTGGCGAAGCAGGAGAGGTGCATGGTCTCGAGTCACGTCATTGGTCGCGTCGTTGCGGGCTTGCTCGCCCTGTCCGTCACCGTTGCAGGGTGCTCCACGCGGCATTCCCGCGAAAGCGAAAGCGCCAACGCAGCCCCCACCGGCCAAGTCGTCGCCGATGCACAGACGTCCACCGCTCCGGCGGACGTGACGGCCGTTGATGCGGCTATCGCCGCCTCGCCGTCGAACGAAGTGACTTCGTCCTCCACCCCTCCCGATGCCTCGCTCATCAATCCGAGCGCACCCAAGAGCTATGTCGTCAAACGCGGCGATACCCTCTGGGGCATCGCTTCGGTATTTCTCAAGGATCCCTGGTTATGGCCTGAGGTCTGGTATGTCAACCCCCAGGTTGCCAATCCGCACCTCATTTACCCCGGTGACACCCTCGCCCTCGCCTATGGCGCCAATGGCCGCCCGCAGATCCGTTTAGAGCAGGGCGGCGCCGCACGACTCAATCCGCGGCTCCGCAGTGACCCGCTCAACGGCGCGATCCCGACGATTCCGTATCAGGCGATCGCAGCCTTCTTGTCGAGGCCGAGCATCCTCACCTCGGATGAAGTGAAGCATGCGCCTTATGTCCTCGCGTTTCGGGATCAGCACGAAATTGCCGGCACGGGTAACGAGATCTACGTCAGAAACCTGAACGCCGCTGAGCGCGCGCGCTACAGCGTGGTTCATGTCGGCGATCCGCTCCGGGACCCGGACGACGGCGATGTCGTTGGCTACCAGGGTATCTACACCGCAACCGCGCTGGTTTCCAAACCCGGCGAGGTCACCAAGGCAGTTCTCGTCGACACAGCTCGCGAAACGCTGCGCGGCGACAAGGTGATGCCGGTCGACACCGACGTACCTTTGAACTTCATGCCCAGCGCGCCTCGCAGCAACGTCAACGGCCGCATCATCGCCGTTGTCGATGGGACGATCCTGATCGGTCAATATCAAGTTGTTGCTCTCAATCGCGGCACGCGCGACGGCCTTGCAAACGGGAATGTCCTCGCTGTTGATCGAGCGGGCGAGCGCGTCCGTGATGTATACGCAAATGCTGCGGCCAGCCGGAACAAGCAAGATTACGGAACCTCGTTCGCCAAGAAAGTGCAGCTTCCTGACGAGCGGGTCGGCACCCTCCTCGTCTTCAAGACCTTCAATCGAGTGAGTTACGCCCTGGTCGTCGGCGCCAGCGACACCATGCAGATCCAGGACATCATCCACAATCCGTAGCCGTCAGTTTCTGCATGTTCAGGTGAGTTTCTCCCCGGAGCCAGGGACCACGCGCTCCTCTATGCTTTCACCGCATGGAAGCGACAAGACTCCGTGCGCTGTTGGCAAGAGCACCCGGCCTCACAGCCGAGCACGTACGCGCGCTGTTTGCTCTCACCGGTGGCGAGTGCAATTTCAACGGCGGAGCCGCGTACCCGTACGCCCAAGTTGGAATGCCGCCTGCGGCGCAGGCCTTCCTGAGTGCGCCCGACGAGAGTGCGCTGAGCGCCGATCTGCGCTGGATAGCCTCGAGCGGCGCGCAACTCCTGTTATGCACTGACACCGGCTATCCCCCGCAATTGGCCGAGATCCGGGATGCACCGGCGGCCCTGTTTGTCCTGGGCGCTGTGGCGGCCCTTCACTCGCCACAACTGGCGATGGTCGGCTCGCGCAACCCCACCCCAGCAGGGCGCAAGACGGCCCGCGATTTCGCGGCCGCGCTCACAACTGCGGGTTTGACTATCACCAGCGGGCTCGCGGTAGGTGTGGATGCGGCCAGCCACGAAGGCGCGCTGCGCGCCGACGGCCTCACGATTGCCGTTTTCGGCACCGGATTAGACATGGTCTATCCTTCCGAAAATGCAAAGTTGGCGGCCCGCATACGGGAACGCGGTGCCCTGGTGTCTGAATTTCCACCGCGTACGGCGCCCGCGCGTCTCAACTTCCCACGCCGAAACCGCATCATCAGCGGTCTTTCGTACGGCACGCTCGTGGTGGAGGCAGCCCATCGCAGCGGCTCGCTCATCACAGCGCGCCTCGCTGGCGAACAGGGGCGCGACGTGTTTGCGATACCTGGATCCATTCACAATCCACTCTCCCGCGGTTGCCATAAGCTGATCCGTGAGGGTGCCGTGCTCGTCGAGAGCCCTGCGGACGTCCTCTCGGAGCTGCGAATAGCCTTGCCCGTACAAAGACTTACGTCAACGGCAACACCCGCCGGAAGCGGGACCGTATTGGACAAGGAGTATGAAATGCTGTTAGATGCGCTCGGCTTCGAACCTGCAACCATCGATGTTCTGGTCGAGCGCACCGGCTTACCGGGCGAATCGATTGCCTCGATGCTGCTGATTCTCGAGCTCGATGGCTGCGTGGCAGCTCTCCCGGGCGGTCGTTATGACCGTATACCTTAATGATGATCGGCAGCGTTCTCGACATTCTGATTTACGTTTTTGACCGCTACATGCTCGATGAGGTGCCTGAAGTGCCCGAACGTGAGCATCTGGTGCGGGATCTGGAGCGGGCTGGGTTCGCGCAAGCGAATGTCGAGCGCGCCCTCGACTGGCTGGCCGATCTGGCCTGCGAGCGCGATCGGCCGCCCTTGCCTTTGTCGACCAAGGACAAAGGTAGGGGACCCACGGTACGCATTTTCTCCGACAGTGAGCTGGCGCGGCTGTCGACGGAATGCCGCGGCTTCTTGTTCACCCTCGAGCGCCTCGGGATTCTCTCGCCCCAGCAGCGTGAGATCGTGATCGAGCGCATGTTGGCCCTCGATGCCGACGAGCTCGATACCGAGCAGCTCAAGTGGGTCGTGCTGATGGTGTTGTCGAGCCAACCAGGCCAGGAGTTGGCATTTCAGAGGTTGGAGGACCTGGTTGCCGATGCGCACCCGAATGTTCCGCACTAACGATACGCGGCCCGCGGCTGGCGTCGATGCAGGTCCGCGGCCCGTCCGCGGTTTTTCGTTTTTGGCGCGCCCGAACTGAGTAACCCATGGCAGACAACCTGGTGATAGTGGAATCGCCCGCCAAGGCGAAAACCATCAAGAAGTACCTCGGCAAGGACTTTGAAGTACTCGCCTCCTACGGCCACGTGCGCGACCTCGTACCCAAGGAAGGAGCCGTCGATCCCGACCACGGCTACGCCATGAAGTACCAGGTGTTGGAGAAGAACGAGCGCCACGTCGACGCCATCGCGAGAAGTCTGCGCAAATCACGTTCCCTCTATCTGGCAACCGACCCTGATCGGGAAGGCGAGGCCATCGCCTGGCATCTGAAGGAGATTCTGCAGTCGCGCGGGGACCTGAAAGGCAAACACGTTCACCGGGTGGTCTTCTACGAAATCACACGCAACGCCATCCGCGAGGCTGTCGGTCAACCGCGGGATCTGTCCCTCGACCTGGTGAACGCGCAACAGGCGCGCCGGGCGCTCGACTATCTCGTGGGATTCAACCTCTCGCCCCTGTTGTGGAAGAAGGTGCGTCAGGGACTGTCCGCCGGGCGAGTGCAGAGCCCGGCGCTGCGTATGATCTGCGAGCGTGAGGAGGAAATTCTGGCCTTCGTTGCGCAGGAGTACTGGACGATCGATGGCGAGGGCGCGCACAGCACGCGCGCCGACAGTGCCCAATCGTTTCCCCTCAAGCTCATCGAATATCGCGGCCAGAAAGTCGAGCAGTTCAGCTTCACGAACGAGTCGCAGGCGCGTGAGGTCGAGAGCACGATCCAAACCGCCGCTCGCGGGACAGCGCTCGCGAACGGCGTGGCGACCGGTGACGGCACGGACGCGCCTCTGGGGCAACTTCGTGTCATCACCATCGATCGCAAACAACGCCGCCGCAATCCGGCCCCTCCGTTTACGACGTCGACTCTGCAACAGGAAGCTGCCCGGAAGTTGGGCTTCAACGCACGGCGCACGATGCGCATCGCGCAGCAGCTCTACGAGGGCTTGGACATTGGTGGTGAGGAAGGCAGCGTCGGCCTCATCACCTATATGCGTACCGACTCGGTATCCCTGGCCGCCGAAGCGATTCAGGAGATCCGTGCGGTCGCGACCAAGCTGTACGGCAAGGACGAGGTCGCCGACGAGCCGCGCATCTACAAGACAAAATCGAAGAACGCACAAGAGGCGCACGAAGCTATTCGCCCAACCGCCGCTTCGATAACGCCTGCCAGTATCGAAGGAAAGATCGAGGACGATCACTACCGCCTCTACTCTCTCATCTGGAAGCGCGCGGTCGCTTCCCAGATGAATCACGCCGTGTTCGATACCGTTGCTGTCGACATGCTGGCGGGTGACGACGGCGCCGCGCGTCACGTCTTGCGCGCCAACGGCTCGACGCTCATTAAGCCGGGCTATATCTCCGTCTACCAGGAAGACACGGACGACGTGAAGGCGGATGACGGGGATCACGTGTTACCTCCAATGAAGGAAGGCGACCTGGTTGACCTGTTGTCTTTACGTGGTGCACAGCATTTCACCGAGCCGCCACCGCGCTACACCGAAGCCTCGCTCGTCAAAGCCCTCGAGGAGCACGGCATCGGCCGGCCTTCAACCTATGCCACGATCATCTCGACATTGCTGGATCGCCAGTACGTCGAGCTGGACGCGAGGCGATTCGTACCGACGGATATCGGCAAGATCGTCGGTCGATTTTTGACCGACCACTTCCATCGCTATGTGGAGTATGGCTTCACGGCCGCCATGGAGGACGAGCTCGACGCTGTCTCGCGCGGTGAGGAAGAGTGGACCAAGCCACTCGACAAGTTCTGGAAGCCGTTCATCGACCAGGTCGAGCACATTGAAAAGAATGTGACCCGGGAGCAAGTCGCTCAGGCGCGCGAGCTGGGGAAGGATCCGGCAACCGGCAAGCCTGTGACCGTGCGTATGGGCCGCTTCGGACCGTTCGTGCAGATCGGATCGAAGGACGATGAGGAAAAGCCGAAGTTCGCCGGCCTGCGTCCGGGTCAGAAGATGGATGCCATCAACCTGACCGACGCGCTCGATCTGTTCCAGCTGCCGCGAACGCTGGGCACCACGCCCGCCGGCGAGACGATTGTTGCGAATGTCGGGCGCTTCGGGCCATACGTGAAATACGGAAGCAAGTACGTCTCGCTGAAAGAAGACGACCCGTACACCGTCACCCATGAGCGCGCGTTGGAAGTCATTCGCCTCAAGCAGGAGGCGGACGCAAACCGTCTCATCCAGGATTTTCCGGATGACGGCATCCAGGTGTTGAACGGCCGCTACGGTCCCTACATCACCGATAAGAAGAAAAACGCGAAGATTCCGAAGGATCGGGAGCCGAAGAGCCTCACATTGGAGGAATGCCGCACGCTGCTGGCGCAAGCGCCGGAGCGTGGTGCACGTTTCGGAAGGTTTGGGCGCGGCAAGAAAGCGGCCGCACCGGCAGCGGGAGCTGGCGACGGCGCGGCTGCGGCGCCAACCGAAAAAGTTGCGGCGCGCGGCAAAAAGGCGGCGACGAATGGTGGCGCACGCGGGAAAACAACGCGCGCGAAACCAACACCGGCGCATGGCGCGCACGCTGGGCATGGCCCGTCGGCGGCGGCACCTCGGGCAGCGCGTACAGCGGCGAAGAAATCAGCGTCCTCAGCGGCTCAGCCAACGAAGGCACCTGTGATCGCGAGGGGCAAGACGGCCGCACACAAAGGCGCCCACGACGGTCACAAGGCCGCCACCAGTGCCAAAGCAAAGGCGACCGCGAGCGCGAAGAAGGGCAAAGCAACGAAGGCGCCCGCCACGGGCAAAGCTTCGTCGGCTCGCCCACGCGGAGTGAAGTAAGCCTCGGGGTGGATGAAGTACCGACACACCTACCATGCCGGCAATTTTGCGGACGTGCACAAACACGTCACGCTGCTGGCGTTACTGGAGGCCCTGAAGCGTAAGGACAAGGGGTTCCTCTACCTGGAGACACACGCCGGGCGAGGCACCTACGACCTGTCGCAGGGAGCGACGGAAGCTGAAGGTGGAGTCGCTCGGCTCTCCACCTCCGGCAGTAGCTCTGAAGAGCTGCAACAGTACGCCGCCACCTTATCCGGATATCGCGCGCAACAAGGCAACCCGCGTGCGTATCCCGGCTCTCCACTGATCGCCGTGCAGGCACTGCGAGCGCAGGATCGTGCCGTGTTCGTGGAGCTTTTACACACCGAGGCGCGGGTGCTGGAACATGCCTTGGCGGGAACGCCGAGGGTCCGTGTCGAATCGGGGGACGGATTTGAGCGCTTGCGGGCATGGCTCCCGCCGCTGGAACGCCGCGGCCTGACGTTCATCGACCCCCCGTATGAAGAAACCAGCCGGGATTTCTCGCGGGTAACGGCAGCGGTGACGGAGACCCTGCGCCGTTTCCCGACCGGGGTCATCGCGGCCTGGTACCCCATCAAGGAAGAGCACACGATCACCGCCTGGCAAGCCGCTCTGGAACAACAACTGGTCTGCGATGCAGTCATGGCCGAGTTATGGTTATATCGGCGTGATTCCCGCGTGGCGCTCAATGGCTCAGGCATGCTGATTGTGAACCCGCCGTACCTTCTGGCCGAGCGGATGCGTGTATGGTTACCGGAACTGCAGGCGCAACTGGATGTCGCCCAGTCGGGCGGCACGAGTATCCGGACGCTGGCGCCGGGCCAGGCAATGCCGCGTTGAGCATCAGTCGATGAATGCAAGTGCAGCAGAAGCACCCGACCAATATGGAGTAGTGGGGCATCCCGTCTCCCACAGCTGGTCCCCTTTTATCCACGGCTTCTTCAGCCGTGAGACCGGTCAGTCGATGACTTACCGGTTGTACGATTTCCTACCGGAAGAGTTCCACGAGCGCGTGCGGGAATTCTTCAAGGAGGGCGGCCGCGGGCTCAACATCACACTGCCTCACAAGATTGCCGCGGTCGATATCGCCGACGAGCTCACAGCCCGCTCGGCCCATGCGGCGGCTGTGAATACTCTCGCCCTACGCAGCGATGGCGGCATTCTCGGCGACAACACCGATGGCACCGGACTGGTTCGCGACCTGTGCGACAACCAGGGCATTGTCATTACTCACCGGCGCATTCTGATCATTGGTGCGGGCGGCGCATCGCGCGGCGTACTCGCTCCGCTCTTGGCTTTGTCACCGAGTGAGATCGTGATTGCGAACCGTACCCCCGAGCGCGCCGAGACGCTCGCGAAAGCGTTCGAGAAGCTCGGAGCCACACGCGGTGTTGGGTTCCGGTATATCTCCGGCGGCAAGTTCGATCTGATCATCAATGCCACCTCGGCCAGCTTGAGCGGCGACATACCGGCGGTTCCAACCAGCGTGGTCGGCCCCGAGACGATCTGTTATGACATGGCGTATGGAAAAGCGGACACGCCTTTCCTGCGATGGGCCATGAAGCTCGGCTGCACACGCGCCTTGCAGGGCTGGGGAATGCTGGTTGAGCAGGCGGCGGAGTCGTTCCGCATTTGGCGCGGCGTGCGCCCCTCCACGGCGCCGGTGCTTGCTGCGCTGAAGGAGCGGGCCATGATTCCCAGCATGTCAGCGCAATAACGCTGCCGGTCGCTCACCGCATGGTGACGAGCTCTTCCGCTACCGTGGGATGAATCGCGACCGTGTCATCGAAGTCGCGTTTGGTGGCCCCCATGCGCACCGCCACCGCAAAGCCTTGTAACATCTCGTCCGCACCGTCGCCGACGATGTGCACCCCGACCACGCGCTGCTCAGGTCCGACAGTGACAATCTTCATGTCACACCGCGGTTTGACAGCAGTGAGCGCGTAATACATCGGCACGAAGCTCGAGGCAAAGACCGTCACCGCATCATCGCCGTACTCATCCCGCGCGGCCGCTTCGGTGAGACCCACGGTTCCGATTGGCGGATGCCCAAACACCACCGTCGGAATGTTGTTGTAATCGAGATGGCGGCCGGTCATGCCGCCGAATACGCGGTCGGCTAGCCGACGGCCAGCCGCGATCGCCACGGGCGTGAGCTGCGCTCGCCCGGTGACATCGCCGATCGCGTAGATGTGCTGGACGTTGGTCACCTGATACTTGTCGGTATCGATGTAGCCGTACGAATCCAACTTGACATCGGCGCGCTCGAGACCCAGATCCTCGGTCACCGGTCCGCGCCCGATCGCCCAGATCACAGTGTCGAACGGCTTCAGCCGCCGTCCGTCGCGGACATCGAGCTCCAGGGTCCCGTCGACATTGCGGGCCAGTTCCGCCGGCCAAGCGCTCGTGCAGACCTCGACACCCTCATCACGCATGATCTTCAGCGTGGATTGGCCGATCATGGCGTCGAATCCCTTCAATGCGGTCTCCCCGCGCAGCACCAGGGTGGTTTTGGACCCGAGCGCGGCGAGAATCCCGGCGACCTCGATGGCGATATAGCCGCTCCCGACGATGGCGACCCGGTCCGGCCTGTCCTCGAGATCAAAGAACCCGTCCGAGGTGATCCCCAGCTCCACGCCAGGTATCGGGGGCAGAAGCGGCCTGCTGCCCGTGGCGATAATGATGTGCTTCGCGAGCAAGCGGCGACCGGCGGCCATGACTGTATGGGCGTCCAGAAACTGAGCGCGACCGCGTACGAGCTCGACTTTGTATTTCGCGAGCAGGCTCTCGTGGATGCCGTTCAGGCGCAGGACGTAGGCATCGCGCTTCTTCTTCATCAGCGGCCAATCGTGTCCGTCGCGAGTCACCCGGAAGCCGTATTCGGGGGCATCGTCGAGACCTACCGCCAGATCGGCGGCGTTCCACATCACTTTCTTCGGCACACAACCGACGTTCACGCACGCTCCGCCCAGCCGGCCCGATTCGATCAGAGCCACCCGGGCGCCGTATTCAGCGGCACGCTTGGCCGCAGCCAGCCCGCCGCTGCCACCCCCAATCACAATCAGGTCATATTGGTCGGACATGTCGCCCCAGCCGCATCGGATAATCGCGCGATGTTACATGGGCGAGGCCCCGCACACCGGGCGCGCCGCATGCGGCGCGCGCCGGCCATGGATGGCCGGCCGGGTGTCGGCTCCAGGAAGGTACTGTGAGTAGGCAGGTTGCGGCTCAGGACGGTACTGTGACTAGGCATGCTGGCGGCTCCAACGCGCACGAGCCACCGATATGGGGTCAACCGGCTCGAATGCCATAGAATGAACCTCTTCTCCGGAACGAGACATCCATGGAAAACCCCCTGTTACGGCACGAGTCCCTGCCGCCCTTCGCGCTCATCCGTCCCGAGCACGTCGAGCCCGGAGTGCGCGAGCTGCTGGCCCGCGGCCGGGCCCGCATAGAGCAACTTGCCGCGCTGGAGAAGCCGACCTTCGCCACGGTTGTGGAGCCCTTGGAGGATCTGCAACACCAGGTCTCGCGCGCCTGGTCCCCGGTCAGCCACCTGAATGCGGTGCTGAACTCCGATGAACTGCGCGCGGGCTATAACGCTTGCCTGCCGTTGTTGTCGGCGTACCAGACCGATCTCGCCCAGAGCGAGTCTCTCTATCGGGCCTATCGCACTATCGGCGAGGAAGAAGGCGCCGCGCTCGGCCCGGTACAGCGCCAGGTGATCGAGCACGCACTGCGGGACTTCAGGCTTGCCGGCGTGGGCCTGCCCGCGGATCGTAAAGAGCGCTTCAAGACCGTCATGCTGGAGCTCACGCAGCTTCAGGCGAAGTTCGAGGAGAATGTTCTCGACGCCACCAGCGGCTGGAGCTACCCCGTCCGGGATCCGAACGAGCTGCGCGGTCTCAACGAAATGCTCATCGAACAGGCGCGGCGCCGAGCGCACGAGCAGCGGGTCGAGGGGTGGGTTCTCACCCTCGACCAGCCGACCTACGTCGCCGTAGTCACGGACGCCGAATCGGAAACCTTGCGGCGGGCGTTCTACGAAGCGTGGACCACGCGCGCCTCCGAGAAAGGACCCAACGCCGGGCGCTGGGACAATTCGGATGTGATGGAAAAGATCCTGCGCCTGCGGCATGAGGCGGCCCGACTGCTCGATTTCGAGAGCTATGCGCAATACGCGCTATCGACACGAATGGCGCGGACCGTGGAGGAAGTTCTGCAATTCCTCCACGAGCTCGCGCGGGCCGCGCGCCCGGCGGCTCTGCGGGAATTCGCCGAGCTGGAGGCCTTCGCGGGACACCCATTGTCCGCCTGGGATGTCGGCTTCTATGCGGAGCGGTTGCAGCGTAGCCGCTTCAACGTCTCGCAGGAGGAGCTGCGTCCGTATTTCCCGCTTCCGAAGGTGCTCACCGGACTGTTTGCAGTGGCGGAGCGCCTCTTCGCCATCCGCATCCGTGAGCGGCAGAACGCGCCGGTATGGCACCCGGACGTGCGCTTCTTCGAGATCGAGAGCGCCGCCGGCCAACCGATCGGGAGCTTCTATCTCGATGCCTATGCCCGCCCCAACAAACGCAGCGGCGCCTGGATGGACGAGTGCATCGGCCGCAAGCGGCTCGATTCGGGCTCGGCCCTCCCTGTGGCCTATCTCGTCTGCAATTTCCTGCCGCCGAGCAACTCTCATCCGGCGCTACTGACACACGACGATGTATTGACGCTATTTCATGAGTTCGGCCATGGCTTGCACCATATGTTGACCCGCGTCGACTATCCGAGCATCGCGGGCATCAATGGCGTCGCGTGGGACGCGGTGGAGCTACCGAGTCAATTCCTGGAAAACTACGCCTGGCATCCCGAAGTGCTGCAACAGATCTCGGGCCACTTTCAGACTGGCGCAGCGCTAGGGGAGCAGATGCAGTCGCGGCTCATCGCCACGCGCAGCTTCCACGCCGGCCTGCAGACCATGCGGCAGCTGGAGTTCGCGCTGTTTGATTTCCGCATGCACGCCGAATACGTGCCGGAGCGCGGCGGACGCATCCTGGAGATCCTCAACGAAGTACGGCGCGAAGTCGCGGTCTTTCCGGTCCCGGAGTGGAACCGCTTTCCCAACAGCTTTGGACATATCTTCGCGGGTGGCTACGCCGCAGGTTATTACAGCTACAAGTGGGCGGAAGTCCTTGCTGCCGATGCTTTCTCCGCGTTCGAGGAGAATGGTGTGTTCAATCGGGCCACGGCGCAACGCTTCCTGGACGCGATCCTCACGCGAGGCGGTAGTCGCGATGCGCTCGAAGCGTTTATCGAGTTTCGCGGTCGGCGCCCCGATATTCGCGCGCTGCTGAAGCAGCACGGCATCGACGCGTGAAGGGGCTCATATTGGTGCCGGCACTGGCCGCGGCACCCATGATCCACGCGGAAACGCAGTACGTCATCGAGCAACTGGTCGTGAACGTGAACAGCGCTCCCGATGCTTCGGGAGAGCGGGTCGCGACCATCAAGAGCGGCGATGCCGTGGAAGTCCTCGAAAGCCAAGGGGACCAGATGCGTGTGCACCTGGCCAACGGGACTGAAGGCTGGGTAAGGAAGTCGTACCTCTCGGCGGAGGAGCCGTTACGGGTACGGCTCAATGAGCGCACCGCCGAAATCGAAAAACTCAAACAGGATGTGGCGCGGCTCCAGGCGGAGTTGGCTAGCGCGCGTGGCGGCGGACACGGCAAGCCGAGCGGGACGCAAACCAACACGGAGAGCAGCTCGAGCGCCAACACGACGGCCACCACTAAACCGGCCGCCGCGCCAGCAGTCAGCGCGGTCCCGGCCGCCAAGCCCGCCACCGCGGCTACAGTCAACGCGGCTCCGGGGGCCAAACCCGCCGCCGCGGCTGCGGCCAACTCGGCGCCGGATGCCGCAGGCGCCGCGACCAACGCCTCGCAAGCTGCTGCCACCGATCCCGCGGCCGGGGAGCCGTCCTACTTCATGACGCCCCCCGAAGAGCCTGCGCGGCCCGTCTGGCATTGGGCATTAGGCTCATTCGTGATCGCGCTGGGATTGGGATTTCTGTTGGGCTGGCAAATGCTCGACCGGCGTATCCGGCGCAAGTACGGCGGACTGCGCATCTATTGACATTGATTAAGTAAGAAGCACTGCAGCATGCAACTGAAAGTGTGCGGTGCTTCGCTGCCCTTGCCCCTCGCCACTGCCTAGACTGTTGAGGATCAAACTTCGATCCGCAGGGGACGGCTGTCGAGCCGAGCAGACTAGGCATAATGAAGAGCGTCCGGCGAAGCGATTTCGATGTCACCAATACCGTCCAGGTGAGCTCACCGGGCGCGGTGCTGGAGGCGGTCGAAGCGCTTTATCGGCCCACCTGGCCCAAGCTGAAGCTCGAGCCTCTGGAACGGGCGTTTGAGCACTTCGAGCGGCTGTTCGCCGGCGAGGTCCCCGGGTACTTCGGTGTCGATACTGTCTACCATGACCGCCAGCACACGCTGGACATCACCCTGGCGCTTGCCCGGCTCATCGTCGGATATGAGCAGATCCAGTCGGAAGCCGAACGTCTCGGCAGCGAGCGTGCGGTCGTCGGACTGATCGTCGGCCTGTTCCACGACGTCGGCTACTTGAGGCGTGCGGACGACCACCAATCACGCAATGGCGCGGAATTCACCCGCACCCACGTTTCGCGTGGCGCGCGCTTTCTCCAGGAGTACCTGCCGGTGGTGGGCTTGGAAGCGTGGGTCCCCGTCGCTACCGAGATCATCCATTTCACCGGCTACGAGGTGCCCTTCCCGCAAATCGAGGCCAAGGTGACCGATAGCCGCGACGTGATGCTCGGCCATCTCCTGGGCACCGCCGACATGATCGCGCAGATGGCGGACCGCTGTTATCTGGAAAAATGCCGCGATCGGCTCTACGCCGAGTTCGTGCTGGGTGGGGTCGCGCTACCTGTGGCAGCCAACGGCGGACGGCAGGTCAAGTACGCCTCCGGCCTGGACCTCCTGCGGCAAACCCCTGAATTCGTGGCGGAAGTGCGTAACAAGCGCCTCGACGGGGAGTTCAATTCGGCGTACCGCTTCCTCGAGCCCCTCTATGGCGGTCGCAACCCCTACATGGAAGCGATCGACCGGAACATGGAATACCTCCGCCAGATCCTGCGCAGCGAGAACTGGCGTCTATTGCGGCGTAGTCCGCCCATATTCGCCGCCACAGCCGACCCGATGTCGACCATGCGTGGCCTTATGCTTGGCTATATAAAACGCGTCTGGTCGGGTCAGTCGTCCGATGGAAAGGCTGACTTACCCTCCTGAGGGCTGCCGTTTACTGCCTATTGACGGCCTATTCGGGTAGCGTTCCCGGCCAAACGGCGGTTAAGATCAATCCGGAATCATTATCCGGGGATCTCGGCGGAACACCGCCGTAGCCGCATTTCACGTGACTGCCGTCAGCCTCAAATTGAAATACGCGAGCGCCGCCTTCGTGGCCGTGCTGCTTGCGACTGCGGCTGTCACTGCGCTGCTGGTATGGCAGCACGACTCGGCCACTCGCCGGCTGGGTGCACTTGCAGAAGACACAGCGAGACAACGCGTGGACGTGGAGCTTCGCGCACGCGCCACGAGCATTGCAGCGCACGCCGCTGATTCGATCACGAATGCAATCCGCACGCGTGACACGGTAGCCGTCGCTCGACGCCTGCTACCGATCATTGAAGATCCGACTGTCGCTGCGGTAGATGTTCTGGATAGCAGCGGAGGCGTTATCTATACCTGGCAGCGGGGAGTGCAACCGCAGAAAGGAGCGTTGCAAGCAGAGGCCAGCGAGCCGGTTCGCACGCTCGTGGAGAGCATTCCCGGAGCGGCAACCCCCGAAACTCTCGGTACGGTGAAAGTGCTGCTCGAGCAGGAGGAGCCGGTCCCCGCGACGAGCCTCGTGGGTCGACTGATCGCCGCAAGCGCTTCGCAGTCGCGACTCGCGCTGGCCCTCGCCGGCGCGTTGGCGTTGCTGGTTGGCCTGGCGGGCGCGGCTATTGCGTGGCGGGCGGCACATAGGATCGAGCGGCCCATCGACGCGCTCATCAAGAGTGCGGAGCGCATCGGACAGGGCGACTACACGCGTCCGCTCGAAGTGCGGCGCCGTGATGTACTGGGCGACCTGCAACAGGCCCTCGAGCGAATGCGCTCGCGGCTCCGGCAGTACACGATCAACAAAAGCTATCTGCACAGCGTGCTGAACAGCATGACGGATGCCGTGTTCGTGACTTCACCCGATGGAGTGGTGAAATTGGCGAACTCCGCGGCTTGCAAGCTGCTGGGCTACAGCGAGGAAGAGATCCTCGGGCGTGGCATCGCAGCCATGCTCGACGAGCGTGAGCGAGAGAACTTCGACCTGCTGCAAGCGGCGCAAGAAACTCGCGAGACGGTGGTCCGCACGCGTAGCGGGCAGACGATCCCTGTTTCGTTTACCGGCTCTCGCATCGAGAGCGATGACCCGCAGTTCCAGGGCAACATTTTCGTTGCCCGCAATATCACCGATCGCAAGCGCGCCGAGCGTCGGATCCGCTATCTCGCCCGATACGACGCGCTGACCAAAATTCCCAACCGGATGCAGTTCCATCATCTGCTCCAGCAGACGATCGCGCGCGCCTTGCGCAGCGGGCAGGTTGTCGCGCTCCTCTACCTGGACATGGACCGGTTCAAAGAGGTAAACGACACATTCGGGCACGGCTCCGGCGATCGCGTGCTCGAAGTCCTCGCGGAGCGGCTGACCCGCTCCCTGCCGAAAGACACCATCGTTGGCCGCCTCGCGGGCGATGAGTTCGCACTGTTCGTGGACGGGTTGCCGGCGGACTCGGACAACCGCGGTCCCATCGCCCATCTGGCGCGCTCGATCCTCACCGAGGTCAGCCGCGCGTTCCAACTCAATCAACATGAAGTCTTCCTCACCGCGAGTATCGGCATCGCGTTATGTCCGCGGGATGCGGAAAACGTCATCGATCTGATTCGCAACGCCGACGCGGCGATGTACTACTCGAAGCAGAATGGCGGGAACACCTTCGCCTTCTATTCGCCCGAGATGAACGCTGCAGCGGTCGAGCGGCTGATGCTCAAGAGCAAGCTGCGTCGCGCGTTGGAACGGGACGAGTTGGTCATCAAGTATCAGCCCAAGGTTGACCTGCGAAACGGCCGCATCATCGGCGCCGAGGCTTTGTTGCGTTGGCGCTTGCCCGGCCATGGAGACATCTCGCCCTCGCAATTCATCCCGCTGGCCGAAGAGACGAACCTGATTCTCGAGATCGGCGAGTGGGTGCTCAACAAGGTCTGCATGGATTACCGGCACATGCAGAGCGAGGGCGGTGACCCCGGCCGCGTGTCGCTGAACCTCTCACTCAAACAGCTGCGCCAGGCGAGCTTCATCCTGCGCTGCCGCTCGGTGTTCCGCCGGCACGGTGTCTCCCCGACTGCATTCGAGCTGGAGATCACCGAAACCACCTTGATGGCCGATGCCAAACGGACGGTGCGTCTCCTGGATGAGCTGTACGCAATGGGACTGCACCTGTCGATTGATGACTTCGGCACGGGCTACTCGTCCTTGTCGGCTCTACAGCAGTTCCCGATCGGCACGTTGAAGATCGACCAATCGTTCGTGCGCGATGTGAGCGAGGATGCGGGCGATGCGACCATCGTGCGCACCATCATCGAGATGGGACGCAGCCTTGGGATGGAGGTCATCGCCGAAGGGGTGGAGTCGCTGCGGCAGCTGGACTTCCTGCGCCACAATTCCTGCCACTTCGCGCAGGGCAAGCTGTTCGGCGAGCCCTGCTCCGCCGCCGAGCTGCTCGCGCTTCTCACCCGGCAGGCTTCGGGCACCGCTCCTTTCGGGCACCTACTGCGGCATATCGAAGACGCCTCGAGCCGCTCGGCCTAGCTGGGAGCCTGTCCGAGTAATGATGCGCCTGCTGCGGCCGCCCCTGTCGGCATCTTTTTTGCGATCCTTTCGCTTACATAGTCCCCGCTATGCGCGCGAAACGATCGCAAAAAATCTGCTCGCCATGGGCGCCCTCGCGACGGCGATCATTACTCGGACAGGCTCCTGCGCGCGCGCGCTCGACCCATGTTGAATCTGACGAACGTTCGGCTGCGCCGCGGCGCGCAAGTCCTCATTGACGAAGCCAGTCTCGGCATCTTCCGCGGCGAAAAGGTGGGGATCGTCGGGCGCAACGGCTCTGGCAAATCCACGCTGCTGGCCCTGATCAAGGGTGAGCTAACCCCGGAAGCCGGGGAGTACTCGGCCCCACCGAACCTTGCCCTCGCGACGGTGGCTCAAGAGCTCCCCGAGTCCGACGCGCCGCTGGTTGAATACATTCTCGACGGCGACCTCGAGCTGCGGGCCGTGGAAGCCCAACTGGCACTGGCCGAGAAAAGCGGGGACGGCGCCCGCATCGGCGCTCTGCACGCCGAATATGAGCACCTCGCGGGCTACGCCGGCAAAAGTCGAGCCGCGGAAATGGCCGCCGGGCTGGGGTTCGCGCCCGAGGAGACCGAGCGACCGGTCCGCCAGTTCTCCGGTGGATTGAAGATGCGCGCGAATCTGGCACGTGCACTCATGCGGCGTTCCGATGTGCTGCTGCTCGATGAGCCCACCAACCACCTCGACCTGGACGCCGTCCTGTGGCTCGAGGAATGGTTGCGAAGTTATCCCGGCACGCTGCTCCTGGTGTCCCACGACCGGGAATTCCTCGATGGAGTGGTCAACCGAATCCTCCACATCGAAGGCGGCCGCCTGTACTCCTATGCGGGCAACTACAGTGCTTTTGAGGTACAACATGCCGCGCGCGGCGAGCGCACCCGCGCACTCATGGCGCGGCAGGAACGCGAGATCGCGAGGGTCACGGGTTTCATCGCTCGCTTTCGCGCACAGGCGAGCAAAGCGCGGCAGGTGCAAAGCCGCCTGAAGGCGCTCGCGCGTCTCGGCGAAATCGCGGCTATTCAGGAGGAATCGAGCTTCGAATGGGAGTTCGAGGTTCCGCCGAAGCTGCCCCGTCCCTTGTTGACGCTCGAGCGTGTAGCAGCCGGATACGGGACGCGGCGGATCATTGAGAATGTGTCGCTTTCGGTAAGCCCGGGAGACCGCGTCGGCATCCTTGGGCGCAATGGCGCGGGAAAATCCACGCTCATGCGCATCCTCGCCGGGCAGCTGACTCCGGTGGCCGGAGCGCTCACGCCCGCGCCGGATCTCATGCCGGGTTTCTTCGCGCAAATCGAGCTCGAGCACCTGGACTCGGAGAATGCGGCGTTCGGCGAGCTCGGCCGGCGCGGCGGTCCGGAGGTCGCCGCCTGGACCGAGCAGCGCAAGCGCGATCACCTGGGGCGATTCGGCTTCCGGGGCGACCGCGTGTTCGAGCCCACAGGACAATTTTCGGGCGGCGAGCGCGCGCGCTTGGCGCTGGCGATTCTGGTCGCCCGCAAGCCCAATCTGCTGCTGCTCGATGAGCCCACGAATCATCTGGACCTCGACATGCGGCACGCGCTGCTGGTCGCCTTGCAGGACTTTCCGGGGGCGGTAATCGTGGTCTCGCACGACCGGACTCTGTTGCGCGGCGCATGTGACAACTTCCTGTTGGTTGCGAACGGCGCGGTGGCACCGTTTGATGGTGATTTGGATGATTACGCTGCGTGGCTGGCGAAGAGCGGCAAGGCGCAGCGCACGGCGCCCGAGGATGCCCCCTCAACCCCCTCGCGGCAGGAGCAACGCCGACTGGAAGCCGAGGCCCGCAACCGGCTGACACCACTGCGCAACGAGCAGCGTCGTCTCGAGAGCCAGCTCGAGAAGCTGGCCCGTGAGCGGCAGCAGCTCGAGACCGAGCTCGCCGACCCGGCAACGTATGCGAGCAAACCGGTCGAGGAAGGCCGCCGACTCACGCTCCGTCACGCAGACGTCTCACGCGAGATCGCCACATTGGAGGAGCGCTGGCTGGCAGTGAGCTCGGAGCTGGAGGAGCGGTCCGCCTGAGCGCCGGTGTCTACTAGCCAGATCCGCGCTCGAACCGGTTAGAATCCAGTCATGCCGTTCAGCTCGAGGATGTCGGCTGCGCCAGTCACGCGTCGACGTCGCTTTCGGCGCGTAATCTCCACCATTGTCCTGGGGATCTGGATCGCCGTGGCGTGCTGGGAAGCGGTCAAGCCGCTGCCCCCGGGCGTGAGAACGCACTCTGCGTGGCACTCCATGCCCACGCAGGATGTCACCTTCATAGCCGACATCACCTCCTCGGACGCGTACGGTCGGTCGGTATCCAGCCAGGCGATTTTCGAGGAGACCCTCAAAGTCATCCGCGCGGCCCGCGAGTTCGTCGTACTCGACTATTTCATGTTCAACAATCGACATGGCGACCTCGATCCGACCTCGCAGTTGCTGCGCCCGTTGTCCGGACAGCTGCGCGATGCCCTGATCGAGCGCCGCCAGGCGCTGCCCAATCTCAAGGTGCTGTTCATCACCGACCCGGTCAATGAGCTCTATGGCGCGGTGCCCTCACCGGACTTGCGCCTCCTGCGCGCAGCGGGAGTCGACGTCGTGATCACGCGCCTCGACCCCCTCCGCGACTCCAATCACCTGTACTCGAGCGCCTGGCGGCTGGCAGTGAGCTGGTGGAATCCGAGCGCAGCAGGGGAAGGCTCGTTGCCGAACCCCCTCGACGACTCCAACACACCGCTGCCCTTCGGCGCCTGGGCACGGCTGATCAACTACAAAGCCAACCAGCGCAAAGTCGTCATCGCGGATGACGGCAACGGCGGCCTGGCCGGGATCATCGGCTCGTTGAGTCCGCACGATGCCAGCGGGGCAGACTCCAACGTGGCGGCGAAAGTGTCCGGTCCGGTGCTCAGATCGCTGCTCGACAGCGAGCTGGCGATCGCGCAATTCTCCGGTTGGACCGGGACGATCAGCACGCTCCCTCCGGCACAGACGACCGAGCGGTCAGGGAGGGAATCCCCAGCGGGGACAGCTGCTGCGTCGGAGGGGCGCGCCAGCGAGAGTGACATCGCTTCGGGTAAGGTAGCGCGGGTCCAAACTCTCACCGAAGGCGCCATACTGGCAGCGCTGCTGGAGCACATCGATGGGGCGGTAAAAGGCGATTCCATCGCGATCGCGATGTTTCAAGTGGCCGATCGCGACATCATCGAAGCGTTGCTCAGAGCAAGCCGCCGGGGCGTGAACATCCGCCTCATCCTCGATCCCAACAAGGACGCCTTCGGTCATACCAACTCCGGGCTGCCGAACCAGCCGGCTGCCAGCGAGCTCGTTTCCGAGAGCGACGGCGCGATCCACGTGCGCTGGTATCGCACCCACGGCGAGCGGTTTCATGCCAAGTTGGTGATGGTCTATGGACCGCAGCGGCTCTGGCTCACGCTCGGCTCGGCCAGCCTCACCCGGCGCAACCTCTCGGATTACGACCTCGAAGCCAATATCGCTGTCGAAGTCGGCCGCGGCGCGCCGCTGTCTACACAGACGCTGGAGTATTTCGAAACCCTCTGGAGCAATCGCGCCCCGCTGGGCATCGAGTACACGGCGGATTTCGCGGCCTATGCCGATCCCGAGCAAGGCCGGTATTGGTTCTATCGCTTCCTGGAGGGGACTGGGACGGCGGATTTCTAGTGCGAGCCTTGCGTTTGGCCGCCCTCGAGCTCAGTCGCCGACCCGGATCACGATGGCATCGACATCGGCCGCCTGGAGCTGCTTGCGCAGCTTGTTGAGCTCCTCGAGCTTCGTGATAGGCCCGATGCGCACGCGGTGCCAGACATCGCTATCCACGGCTACCCGCTGCACTTTCGCATCGATGCCCACCTTCGAAAGCTTGTCCCGAACGCGGTCGGCGTCGGCCTCGTTGCGATAGGAGCCAGCTTGCAGGACGTACACGCCGGGCCGCTCGATCTTCGCGGTGCCGGGCAAGTCGCGTTTGACGTCCTTTTCCTTCTCCGGCACGACGACTTCGAAGTTCGGCAGCATCTGATAGAAATCGTATTTCTCAGCCGTCTGCGTCGCCGCGGGACTCGTCTCCGGGTCGGTGGGTGCTTGGCGGTGAGGATCCGGATGCGGTACCTCCGCGCTCTCGTGGACGCCGGGCCGCTTGCTGCCAACGTAGAAAAACGCAGCGCTCGCCAGTACTACACCTGCGAGGGTGCCGAACCCGAATTCCCGCAGTCGACCGAAGTCCATCGCCCGGCGATGGTTCGTCTTGTAATCGCGGTGCCTCACTCTACCCATTTGTCCATGCAAGGACTTACATACTCTCCGGCGCGGACACACCCAGCAGCGTCAGCCCGTTGCGTAGGACCTGCTGCACCCCCAGTACCAACGCGAGTCGCGCGTTACGCAGCTTGGCGTCGCTCACGATGAACTGCTCAGCGTTGTAGTACGTATGAAGCGTGTTCGCAAGCTCGCGGAGGTAATGAACCAATGCGTGAGGGGCGCGGTTCACCGCCGCGTGCTCGACCGCTTCCGGATAACGCGCGAGGGATGTCAGCACCGCCTGCTCGTGCGGACCGACGAGCATCCCGGTGTTCGCGAGACCCTCGCCCTTATCGAAGCTCAGGTTACGCGCGGCGAGTTGCTTCATGACGCTCGCGACCCGCGCGTGCGCGTACTGTATGTAGTACACGGGATTCTCGTTGGTGCGCGACTTCGCCAGCTCGAGATCGAAATCCAGCGGCTGATCGTGGCTGCGCATGAGATAGAAGAAGCGGCACGCGTCGTTGCCGACCTCCTCGCGCAGCTGGCGCAGGGTGACGAATTGCGCCTCTCTCTTTCCCATGGCGATCTTTTCGCCACCCCGGAACAAACTCACGAATTGGATCAGGTTGACTTCCAGGCAGTCACCCGGCTCGCCCATGGCCATGAGCCCGGCACGCACGCGCGCCACGTAGCCGTGATGATCGGCGCCCAGTACATCGATGAGGCGCTCGAACCCCTGCTCGCGCTTCTCCAGGTGGTAGGCAATATCGGATGCGAAATAAGTCTTTTGGCCGTTCTCGCGCACGACGACGCGATCTTTCTCGTCGCCGAATTCGGTGGCGCGGAACCAGACAGCACCTTCTTGCCGATACAAGCGGCCTTGCGTCTCCAGTTTCTGCAGCGCGCGGTCGATCGCGCCGCTATCGCCCAACGTGCGCTCTGAATACCACCGATCAAAGACCACGCCGAATTCCCCGAGGTCGTTGCGAATGTCGGCCAGCATCTCCTCCAGCGACAGCTCGAGAACTTCGCGAAAGCCATCCGCGCCGATCAACTCACGCGCGCGCTTCATCAGCGCATCGATGTAGATCTCCTTGTCCCCGAGCGGCGCGTCGGCCGGCAGCTCGAGGAGCACCGCGCCCGCGGAGTGGCGCAGCCGCTGGCCTACCTTGTCATAGAGCTTCTGCGCGAGCGGCTTTACATAGTCGCCGCGATAACCGTTTTCCGGAAAGGGCAGCTCTTCGCCACACAGACCGAGATAGCGCAGCCAGGTGCTGACGGCGAGGATGTCCATCTGACGGCCTGCGTCATTGATGTAGTACTCGCGCGCAATGTTGAAACCAACCGCACTCAGGATGTTGGAGAGCGTCGCCCCATACGCCGCCTGGCGCCCATGACCCACGTGCAAGGGGCCTGTCGGGTTGGCCGAGACGAACTCGACCATCACCCGCTGGCCGCGTCCCAGGTCGCTGCGGCCGTAGCGCTCTCCCAGCTCGTGAATAGCGGCGAGCTCCCGGCCATAGGCAGCGGCACCCAGGTAGAAATTGATGAATCCCGCGCCGGCAACTTCCGTCTTGGCGACCAGCGGATCGGCCGGAAGCGCCGCGACGATCGCCTGGGCGAGCTCGCGCGGATTGCGCCGCGCGGCCTTGGCGAGGCGCATGGCGACATTGGTCTGGAAGTCGCCGTGCTTCGCCTCCCGCGTACGCTCCACAACGACACTTTCGGGCGCAGGGGGTTGCGGGAGCAGCCCTGCCGGAAGGTTGTTCAGGGCGCTCAGCACGAGCTGTTCGAGTTGCTGCTTCAAGGAAGTGCGTTCCGCCGAGGAAAGGCGCCGCAGTTTACCCGAACCGGCAGCAGGGCGTTCGGCGCTCCCAAAGGTCGAGGATAAGCTCGTGCCGCGGCTCTCCCGCCGCCGCGCACGCAACTTGCGCCTCAGGAGGCCGAGATGCCTCCTTCGAGATCGCTAAAAGTCGTCTATGTCGCCATGGCGGCAAATCTTGGAATCGCCGTCACCAAATTTACCGCGGCGGCGGTGACCGGGAGCTCGGCGATGTTGTCCGAAGCGATCCATTCGGTCATCGATACCGCCAATCAACTCCTGTTGCTCTTCGGACTGCATCGCAGTCGGCGTCCTGCCGACGAGACCCATCCGTTCGGTCACGGCAAGGAGCTTTATTTCTGGGGTCTCATTGTGGCGATCCTGCTGTTCGGGGTCGGTGGTGGCATGGCTCTCTTCGAAGGCGTGCAGCAGCTCGTGCGGCCGCGTCGGCTGGAGGATCCGTTCTGGGCGTACCTCGTTCTTGCCATGGCAGCGGTGTTCGAGCTCACCTCATTCGTAACGGCGACGCGCGAGCTGCTGCGGCGTCGGGGGCCTTCAGAATTCTGGCGTCGTGTTCACTTGAGCAAGGATCCGTCGGTGTTCGCCACTTTCTTCGAGGATCTCGGCGCGCTGTCAGGTCTCATCGTCGCCTTTTTTGGCGTGTATCTCGGGCACAAACTCAACAATCCTTACTTCGATGGCGCGGCCTCGGTGATCATCGGCGTTATCCTTGCGGCGGTCGCACTCACGCTCGTTTATGAAACACGCGGTCTGTTGATCGGTGAAAGCACGAATCCCGAGGTTGTGGCGGACATTCACCACATTGCCGCGGCAGATTCCGCCATCAGCAGCGTGCGCTCCCCCATGACGATGCATCTCTCCCCATTCGAGGTCCTGCTCAACCTGGAGGTGGTCTTCAAGGGCGGCATCCCGGCAGAAGAGCAGGTGGCCGCGGTGGAGCGCATCGAAAAGGCGATCCGCGAGAAATATCCGGCCGTCACGCGCATTTTCATCGAGGCTCGCCGCGGCGATCCCGAACAGTCCGGACGCCGCGCTCAGAACAACTCGATAGGGTCGACATCCAGTGCCCAACGCACCCGCCGTGCGCTCTGAAGCTGCTCCACAGCGGGCAGCCACGCGTCGAGGAAATGATGAAGGGTCGAGCGCTCCCGGCCCTCGATGAGGAGTTGCGCATGGTAGCGGCCCGCGCGCTTGGACATGGCAGCGGGTACGGGCCCCAGGAGACGCAGGCCGCGCGGTAACGGACCGGCAGCCTGGCGCGCTTCGGTCAGGAACGCCAAGGCGCCTTCTGCTGTTTTCGCGGAGTCGCGCACTGCGGCGAGACGGCTGAAGGGTGGCCAGGAGGATTCCGCCCGTTCCTCCAGAGCGGTGCGCGCGAAGCCCTCATACCCTTCCGACAATAGGCTCAGTAGCAACGGGTGGCCGGGAAATTCGGTTTGAATCAGTACTTCGCCAGGCCGGGTGCCGCGACCCGCGCGGCCGGCGACCTGGACGATGGTTTGGGCCAGCCGCTCCGGAGCCCTGAAGTCCGTGCTGAAGAGCCCCTGGTCGGCGTTCAGCACCAGAACCAATGTGACGTTGGGAAAGTCATGGCCCTTGGTGACCATCTGGGTGCCAACCAGAATCCGCGCCTCGCCGGAAGACATCCGGCGGACCACTTCCTCCATGTCGCCACGTCGACGAACGACGTCGCGATCGAGGCGGGCAATGGCTACGCCCGGAAAGAGGTCGGCTAGCGCTTCCTCGATGCGCTCAGTGCCTTGACCCACGGGTTTGACGGCAAATCCACATTGCGGGCAGCGCGTGGGCAATGTTGAATCGAAGCCGCAATGATGGCACCGCAGCCGACCTGCTGACAGATGCACGGTAAGTCGAGCGTCACATTCGCGGCAGGGAGCGATCCATCCGCAAGCCGTGCAGAGCAGGGTAGGCGCATAGCCACGCCGATTGAGGAATACCAACACCTGGCCTTCTTCACGGAGGTGGCGCTGCATTGCCTGAATCGCGGGCGTTGAAATGCCCGAGTGACCCGCGTTCGCTCGCAAGTCGACCAGTGACATCCGCGGCGGTTCCGCGCTCGCTGCACGGTACGGCAGCGAGAGACGCGTATATCGTCCGCTCGTAACATTGTGCAAGGACTCGAGGGCAGGCGTTGCGGAGCCGAGAACCACTGGTACGTCAGCTCGCTGTGCGCGCACTACAGCCAGGTCCCGTGCGGAGTAGCGAAAGCCGCCTTCGTGTTGTTTGAACGAGGCGTCATGCTCCTCGTCGACGATGATGATCCCGAGGTCCGGGACGGGTGCGAAAACCGCCGAGCGCGTGCCGAGCACAATTCGCGCCTGTCCGCTGAACGCTTCGCGCCAGGCTGTGAGCCGCTCATGGTCGGTAAGTGCCGAATGCAA
>Ga0068855_100001034_pt1 | contig 34626 bp, 62 predicted proteins | sample KBSCornC52_FD_66592 | JGI IMG/M metagenome (GOLD analysis project Ga0068855, IMG submission 66592) | Corn rhizosphere microbial communities from Kellogg Biological Station, Michigan, USA - KBS Corn C5-2 | ecosystem: Host-associated > Plants > Roots > Rhizosphere > Soil ...
AACTTGGATGATTTACCCGTGGCAGGAGAGGCCTTAATAGCAGTTAATGTGGCGGGATTGGTGATATCGGTGTAATGGCGAATATTGCAAACACGCAAAGCAGAACCTCTATCCAAGGCTCTTTTAGCAAGAAAGGCATCATCGCTATTCGAATCATACCCCCCGAATAATTTTACGAATTGATTCCAACTGTTTACAATGACCTTCGGGTCATTAATTGCCCCCCTTTTGAATTTCCCAATAACGGAGCTTATTCCTACGGGAACATCCCCGGGTGAAAAGGTTAAGTCCGTCTCATTAAATTGGGCCCTTGAAGCGTTTGGCATAATTAGTATTTTTTACGGAAGAAGATTCTTATTTTACTAGCGGCAGTATTGTTCTTTTTTAATCAGTGGTATCTTTTGAAGATGTCTCTGAGTTTGGCAATTGAGGCATCGATGTATAATCTGCTGAGAGGATTTGATTCCATTGCTTCACTACTTGTTCCGATGGTGGCAATGTATAATACGCTTTTTGTTTGGGCGATGAAGTATACTTCACAAAGCCGTACTCCAATAGAAGTCTCAGCCCCTCTTTGCTTAGAATCATTGGGTAGTTTTGAAATGTCTACGATGGCACTCCCATTCTTGCAAACTGCAAGCAACATCTCTATATAATACTTATCGGGTCTCCATTTCTGGAAAAGGTCCATTACTGGGGTCTTCGTTTTTTCATAGTCCTCATATACCATTGAAAGGAATACGTCAGCCCCGGGAACTATGGGTCCGCCCGAGTCATGTATCTTGGATATCATTACTCTTTCAGCATTGGAGTTTGTTAGGATTGGTTTTAAACCATCCGTATAAATCTCCGTAACGCTATTTAGACTTCTGCTCGGCAACTTTAGTTTTTCCCTACGTACACTTTTCCAGACATCCACTATTGCTCGTGCAATTGCCGCTCCCGCAGCACCACCGATTACTTCAGGCCAATTCATGTGGGTATGATGTTTGATATTAAATGGTATCATTTAGGTTAAATTAAAAGTTATACCGGATAAATCTACTAAAATACCCTCCAGTTGATATGGGTATGATGGTACAGTAATAGGATGGGAAGGGAAATTCTTTTCCGCAGTGGTCCAGGTATATACTTTTATTTGTTGTATAACGGGTGCATCAGAATAATCCCCGTCATATAGGTATAGGTCAGGTATCTCAAAAGAATATACCTTTTCTTCAATACCATTGCGATCATCCGGTAAATCGTAAAAATTAAATTGCCGGATAAAGAACAGGTCATTAGGGTCATCATACATTGGAATAAATGACCAAGTTCCCAATGCTTTTGCCAAAATAGAATGAAGCAGCCTATCCTGTGGAGCTGATCCCGATACTATGTTAATGTCAACGTGAAAGTTTGAAGACTGTATTGGGGGTTTTAGTTTCCTGAGTTGATCCGGGTTTGTGGGATCAGGAGCAAATCCCCCGGCAATGGAGGGTCCAATTTCCCCTGGCATAATTCTTCTGGGAATGATCGCGATTCTTGGAAGTCTTTGATTCCCCTTTTCCAAAGAAGAACTATGCCCATAAATTTCTGCAGCAAACCCCTTTGTCCCCTGAATAACCTTCATAGCAGCATCCCAAGCAGCCTGACCTGTTGGATCATCAGAATAGGTGGGATCGGTAATGTCGGGTAGATAGCCCTCAGACACAAGGGATTGCCTTATAACCTCATATAGAGACCTTTCTACCCTTTCCTGAACATTACCTATAGCCATTATTGATAGATAATGTAGTTCACTGTTGAAGTATCAGCCGCATTGATTGTATGGGCAGCCAATAAAGCAGTAATGGTTAATGTATCAACCGTGCATACTGCCTGCCGTTCAACAGTATTTGCCGCATTGGCGGGTGTTACTAATTGAATGAATGCCTTAGAAGTTGCCTTTGTCCCAGGAACAGCTACAGCCTTAGTCCCAGCAACCAATGCCACCTGACCTATAGCTAAAACATTATTGCCGAAAAGTACGGGAACCAGGTCACACCCAACATAATATAACTGTGTACCCACCTGATAAAAGGATTCGGGTTCGGGAACATGGGGCAATGCTTCTACATTGAAATAATTACTTTTTGTCATGGTGTTTTATTTAAAGAGATTAAAATAAGCTTTTACGGGAATACCCCTAACCCTCAGTGATCCCACCAAATGTTTTACGAACATTTGCTTTAATCCGGGTGCTCCACCAATTTCTGCAATCGTTGGGTTCCATAATGGTCTCCTTGGAATTTTGGTACCATTACTAAATTCATGAACTGCCGCTATTGAAGCAACATCCAATTTCGATCTTTTTCCCTGAAGATTCCGGGTGTATATACCTTTCTTCACCCCCACATATGCAATATGCTGATTACCAACTTGCCATGCCTGAATATTATTGTAGTATTGATGATAGGCTACTAATGTTTCAGTACCTAACCCAGCTTCATTCTTTCTTTTGGCATAGTCGGGATTCAGTGGTTGCCAATTCAAATCCTGGTTCTTAAGGTGAGCTTTTACCTTCTTAGCAATTAAAGTGCAAATCTTCATCTGAGCAATGAGAGAGCACTCTTTAATGGTCGGACTTAACCTATTAAGGGTTTTGACTGTCTCATCCCATTGGCCAAATAACTTGAATTGAATTCTAGGAATAAACCCCTGATTTAGGGCAACATTAGTTTTATTGAAGAATGTCCTGGCCATTAGTCTCTTTTATCTCCAGTGGCAGTTGGTTGTTCCACCATAATCACTGATACCCATACAGCCTCATCAAATACCTGGGATACTCCCGTATCTCCTACGGGTTTCCTTATAGTGCCATCCAGGATAAAACGATCATAGTCCTGGTTGTATATGAATTTCCCATCGTTATCCAAGTAACCCAAATCTTTTAGGTATTGCTTACCGAATAATACTTGAACTGATTGGGCATTGATCTCCCCTGATTCTTTGTTATTTGTGATGGGCCAACTTCTTAGGTAATTGTAGTTACATAGGCATTTTAATTCAACGTCGGCAGTTTTGTTAGTATCATCCTCCTTGAATCTTTGAAGGGTAGAAGTTCTTCTACGCCAGGTAATGGTCTGCTGAGCAAAGGTATCGGCAGCAGATGCCATTAATCCCTTGAACATTTCAAATTGGGCATCAGTAACTAACTGGGACATATTAACCTTTTGAAACTACCCACCAATACCCGCAATAGGGGGGGTATAAAGGGGGAGAAAAATTTATATTGGCATTCAGGAATACTTTCTTTGTGAAGTTCTTTCTCTGCGGGCAAAAATCCAATTGAACCCCTATCCTATCCGACCAAGCACATGCTTGAGCCTGTATTGATCCAACTACTGATTTACTACCCCCAACTGAAGCTTTAAACATATTGCTCCAAAAGATGGAGGGATCATACCAGGATGCTTTGGAGGGACCCGCTTCCAGAGACTTTAATGCTCCCTGTCCTGTCACAGAAGAGGTGCCCCCAGTGCTGCTAGTTGCAGCGGATGAAGCTAATAGATTGATTCCCCTTAATACTAAATCATAATCCACTAGCTTCGCAATTAGCACGTTCCATAATGACGGCCATTTTGTTTCATCGAATACATCAGCATCGGCAATCTCCGCTGCTCCCTGGAAGTACAGTTGCCATGTTTGAACAGCATTATCAAAACCCTCAGAATCGACGGCAGTAACTCCTGGAAGATCATACTGAACCATCTCCTTAATGGTAGATTGGATGGTGGGGGTTGATGAAACCAGAATATCATAGGATAGAGTATCTGAACCATCAACGTTGGTAGCAGTGAACTTTATGGTATACTTTCCAGCAATAGAGTACGTGTGATTGGGATTTTGAGTGATATCTAGGTCAGACTCATCACCAAAGTCCCAAGACCAACTCTCGGGAATACCAGATGACCTATCAGTGAATTTTACTGATAGGCCATTGGGTTGAAAAGCAAATTCTGCAGTGGGCTTTGCCATTATTTGGAAAATACCTGATTATACAATTTTTTAAGTTCCTCATCGGGGAGCTTGGTAAGTTTGCTCTTTTGATCAGCTGCCACTTTATCACTTACTTTTAGGGCATCGATCATCTCCGATTTAGTAAGCTCGTCGTCCTCATCCTCGTCTTCGTCATCTTCCTCGGGTTCCAGATCAGGTTCCGGTTTCTTTGGAGTTTTACTTTTGCTGGGCTTTTCGGGTTTGGGCGCAGCAGCAGATGTTTCCCCAGTGGGTGAGGCATGGAGTTTCTGATACTCATTGTATTCAGCCTCAGAAGCCCAAACTATGTGACCCGTTTTGAGTCCCTCCGATATTTCCTTATGGGATTTATCGGCATTATCAATTACCTTCTTAACCTGCTTATTTACCAGGTTAAACCCCGTGCTCATGGAGTGGAAAGTATGACGGCCCTCTCCCAATTTTAAATACTTTGACATGGTAATAAAATTTTATTTGATTATAATAGTCTATCTTGGTAGAATTAGTGTTGTATAAAGATAACCTGGCAGGAACAAAAAAACCTTCCCCGGGGTTGGTGGGGAAGGTTCTTAACTCTATCAGTATTTAAAACCAAAGGGAGGACCTAGTCAATAACGACCTTCTCTGCATTGGTCGGGTCGAAATATGTCGGGAAGCCATTACCTGAGAACAGGATACTTTCATCAAGAATCAGCCTTGAGTCTTTCATGACCGTTGCAAAGCCGGTAGTCAGGGACATATAGGTTTCCTGTGTCTGGTTGGATATAATCCTATCGGATTCAACCAGCAATGGTTGGGCATTCAGTTTGATGATGGTGTCACTTGGATCAAGCATGATCACCTGTGTATCAGGCATAGCTCCGTGGACGAATATGGAAGCATTGGTGGGTAAGGGGGTTTTTAATTTCAGACTAACTGTAGCCCTCTGATCCCCGTAATACCGAGTAGTGGTCAGCATATCCAGAATGTCAATGGATATTGTCTCGCCCCCGATCATTACTGATGGGTTTTTACCCAGCCTCGAAAATCTTACCCATGGTTTGAGCAGGTCCCGGAATACCACTGCATTTGCTGTAGTTACTCCGATTACCGCCGTAGAATCAATGCCCCCGGCCTGATCACCATTGATGAGAGTGTTAATAAGCAATGTGTCCATTGCCATACCCAATTTCACTCCCCAGTCCTGCATAAAGATTCCAACTACATTCAGGGCAACGTATTGTAGAACTTCGTCAGGAACCCTTATACCCCGGCCGATCTTACTGATCTTTACCGATTTCTGGTCGAACGATACATCCCCCAGGGCGATGGTTTCAGCAACCCCAACGTATTTGGGTTTTGCATCGCTCATATTGATTGCGGGCATCGTTACCGATGTTTGCTTTACCGATTGTTCACCGGCAATAACTGAGGGGTAAATGGGATTCTTTCTTAACCCAAGCCGGATGGCGTCCAAGTAGATTTCCGGAAGCAACCAGCGCATTGCCGGGTCAGGCAGATTGATGATATTCTGGATGGTGTCGACGGTGGGGTCGAGGCCAATATCTTCATAAAGACCATCCATGCTTAGTTGAAGCCTCTCCTGAAGGTACTCTTCAAGGGTAATATCAACTGGGCTGTCCTGGTCTCTGCGAATAGCATCGCATTCCCGGTTAAAAGACTCCAGTTGCGTCAGATACTTTGACGGTTTACTATCGGAGCCTCCTAAAGGTTTTTTTCTTGACATGGTATTTTCTTTATTTAAGAAGGTTAAATGTTAGGGTTTAATCCTTGATGATTACCCTCATTAGGGCATATTGGGCAGCAGCCGGGTCCATGATCCATCCAATGGCATCGGTTACATCCGTTGCAGCTCCATAGATGGAAAAACCCTTGTTCACTCCATCATATGTATTAGCATGGGTAGTATCGTAACCATTGTATGTGGCAGGCCCAGCATTTGCAGCACCCGCTGAAATACCCCAGATAAGGGCGTATCCCCTGGTAGCAATGGTGACTAAACCACCATCAGCGCAATCACTTAGTGCAATGCCAAGGAAAAGATGCTGCAAGTCAGCCTTTGCCCATAAAGTGACCCTGCCGTCAATACCAAGTTTTACAGGTTGCCCTTTCAGGATAGCCCCATTGGCGGTAAACTCTATCGAGAGCTTATCCTCTTCGTATTGGAGTATAACCGTCTTGGCGGGGTTCGCAAGGGTTACAAAAGTTCCTGATCCAGTCATGGCTTAATGTATTTGATAATTAAAAATGGTAGTGTTGTAAAATTACTGGGCCTGTTCCCGTTTCATGCCCAGCATACCCTTCTTACGTTTATCTAGAAGGGCATTGCGGACCTCTTCCGGAGTTTTTGTGGTCTTATTGCCACCTTTGTCATCTCCTTCCCCGTTAGATGCACTTGATGCCCGGGATACCTTGGTGGATTGGCAATCATTGCATTTGAGAGGAAATTTGGCATCCAGTTGGGTCTGATACTGTTTTTCCAGGGCAGTAAGGGCTGCCAGGTTTGCCCCCTCAATCATGGCAACTATGCCAGATTCCGGCTTGTTGTCCATAACTTTATTATAGAGAGCGGTCACATCAGCTCTACGAGTTGTAAGGGTCGTAGTCTCAAAACTAACCAGGTTTTTGAGAATTTCGGGAGTGAGTCCTGCCCTTTCTACCAATAAAGCATTATGGGCAGTTTCGATATTCTTAAGTCGGGTTACCTCAGCAGGAGTAGTTACACCGGCAGCAATGAATTGGTTCAGACTTGTCTGGGCAGTAGACCCAGCAGTCATAACCTCCTGGAGTTTTTCCAGGACCTGTTGTTCGGTAGCATCGTTGGGAAGACCCAGCTTCAAGGCTAATTGTTGAAGAAGATTCATGTTAAATGAGGGATTTTCGTTATTAGAAGATTGAGTAGGTATTGTAGTTTGTTCTGAATTCTGAATTAGGTCAGTTTTGAAGTCGAAAATGAAGTATTTCTCATTTTGCCTGGAGTTCTTTACCTCGGGCCATTGTTCCGAATTATATACGGAATCCGCATATTTCGGATTTACAATCTTGCCATCCTTCCCGGTCTTCTGAGCAAAGGGGTCAGCCCCATGATGGACTAATGAGGTTTCGGGGTAGTTCTTGATCCTGGTGGCAATCCTGCGGATCATTTGCCCCTCCTTATCATAAGTCCCCAATTTACCCCAGAATTCATCCTCACTAAGGTTTGGGTGAGACTTATCCCATAGAAACCTTACAGTAACGGAATTGGAGTGAACTGCCGGAGGGTCCATCATAATTGCCCGTGCAATCCTGGGATTACTTTTGGCGTCTATCTTATAAACTCCATTAATCCCAGATGGCACTGTAGTTCCACCAGATTTGTAGGCATTTTCCCATTCAACGGATTTAACCACTCCCATGGCATTTCCCACCATCCGGGATTCATGATCCGGATTAACGGTAGCTCCCACCAAAAGAGGCATTGAGTTCTTCAAAGCATTATGCATGGAGAAGTCGACTGGGTTCCATTCCCTATGAACTATCACCTCGGATAGTGCTCGAAAGGTAGGATAAATAAATTCATCATCCTTTGGAACAAAATCCTCTGCTGTTGCATCCGGATAGTAATTCACATAGTTAGGTTGAGAAGCATCAAATAACCCCAAATGAACAATGTCCTGTTGGTTATGCTCCTTTACCTTATTAATTACCTGAGCTAATTTGAACTTCTCCGGTAAATGCCCGATAATCAGGCTATGCCCTGATCCCAGGTGTATAACGTCTTCCCACATAGGCTTTATTTATCTTTGGTGATAGGCTTGTTTTTATCTCGGGTTTTCTTGGCAGATTTATTCTTTTGACCCTGCCTTTTATCCGATTGTGCTCCATCAGTTGGAGCAGTAACCGATCCCCCTGCAAGAATCTCCCATGGTACTTGAGGCTCATCAAATGCAGGTTCCTCATATCCAAGCTCATCAGCTCCCTGATCCATATCTATTATCCCAGCACACATCTTTTGAATTACATTCCTCACTTTTATCTCTTCGGCCTGTTGGTATTTGAGATCATCCTGAAGGGTTGATCTATTGAATACCACTTTTAGGTAGTCGAATTTAAATCCGGCAAGGGTTAGCTCCATAGCATATCCATACTGAAGATTGTGCTTGATAATATTCTGAATATTCCTAAGCTCTGCCAGCATCTTCATAAATACCACAGTAATCTGCGTCTCTGTGGTAGAATAGGCTCTTCCTAATAATGTAGAATCCTGCTTTAAACCTGAAGCCAACATTTCCTCATTATTCTGAAATAGGGTTAAAGCATCTCCCAATGCTTTACCCACGGAGTTAAATTTGAATGCATGCTCATCCATAAATCCCACTATAGTTCCCTTCTGCATACCCTGAGCTACTCTATCCTGGGCCATAGTTAATAGATCATTCAATCGAGCATCATATTGCTTATCGGATTCCCCGGCACCTTGATCGGGTTTTCCTATCAAAGCTTCCAGAAATCCTATTAAACCCAGCTGATTTACGATATAATCAATGTTATTCAGCATTTTACCCTGAGAAACCACCCTATCCAATGCAGCCATATAAGGGGGGAATCCATATGGAATCTCTGTGTCACCATTAAGGGCATAATACCGAAATGTAAGGGGATTCAGAGGAATAAGGCCAGATGGTAGAATATTAGCATTTGGAGTTAAAAAGCCCCCACCCTGGATAAGTCTTTGGTATGGGGTGTATTTAATATTATTCTTTCCAAGGGTAAAAACAATGTCCTCGGGGTTAACCATTATATAACTGTCCACACCACTAAGGTCATTAGCAGGCACCCACTCCCCACTGCAGGCTCCCCCAACTAATACCTGAGCAAACATTTTATTGATAAGTCCATCCATCCCCGCTTGGCCCGCTGCCCATATTAATTTCTTATTCTCAATATGGTTACGCATTTTTTCAACCTCGTCCGGAGATTGGCCCCTATCAAAATATATTTTATGTCCAGTATTACCCAGGGAAATGATATTATGAATTGCCTGGCCAATGTCCGGGTTGATCTTCATTAATTTCCGGATTATGGGTATAACCTGAACAATGAAATCGTGATTCACCACACGATATTCAGCCCCCAGGCTGGAAATCATATTCCCAACATTTGGAGGATTGTATGGAATGGAAGACCTTGATGTGGGTAATGGGAGAGCTTTTTTCTGACCCGGCATCTGTACTTTTTCAGCTAAGTCTCTTTGGGTTTGAACGGGTCCAGATGTATCTTCTGGGCCCATAAAAAAATCATAAACCCTATTAACTAAACCTTTAGCCATTATCTTGGTAGAATTACGTGATTTTGAACTTTTCCTTTACGAACATGATTGCAAATAGCCTTGCCAAATATGGAATCATCCGTGTAGATGTTATCGTCTGCTAAGGGATCATCTGAGCTTGTTTTATCCTTATTCATAGCCACGGGCCTATTTCGATTATCATAAATGAAGGTTGGAGTTTCTTCGCAGAATCTTTTATCCTTGAGATTAATATTGGACTGTCTTACATCTTCCTCCAGTTCGTTAATAATGATGGGGCGATTTGCTTTCGTAGTATACCATCCCGGAATCTCCTGTACTTCGGGTTTCCTTTTTCCCTTCTTTCTCAAAAGAGATTTGGAATAATAAAGTTTAGAATACCCATCTTCTTGAAGCCCAGATGCCACTGCTAAACCTATATCGTTAGATTCAGGAGCAATGGTCGCTTTTCCATAATCCATCCCCAAATCCCCCAAAAGATACCGATATTGAGTTACTCCAATCTTACCCTTAAATGAGACTTTTTCATCCCCATATTGGTCCATGAGGGTAAATGCCGAATAATCATTCGCCCTTCCAGTAGCAACGTCAGCTCCTATGGTGTAAATTAAACCTTTCTTAGGTCTCTCATATATCTGAAGCATTCCATTATGCCGAGTTTCAATTACCTCAACCTCTTCATCAATGTAGTCCTCAATATCCCGGATGTCTGATAAATCAAATACGGTATTGCCGGATGTTAGGAAGTCACCGTCTATTTCTTGCGCAGTTTTTCTTGGACCCAGAATTTCTAACTGTTGCTTATACCAGGTATAGTCCCTGTCTGGGTGCATTTGCCAATGGAGCCTTATAGCATTAAATACATTACCTCCAGCAACGGCATTAACAAATAGACTGTGGAAGAAGTTTCCTATGCCATAAGCAGTGGAGTTAATAATTGCAGAACCCCCGGTAGATAGAGTGGGGAAGGATGCTGCCCAAATTCTCTCAGCCCATCTTACGATTGCTGCTTCATCTATCACAAGTAAAGATACTGCCTCAGAACGACCAGCATCCTCCGTGGTAGGAATTGAAGCTATCAGGGACCCATTTACGAATTCTAATTCTGTTGATGTTCCAATATCCGTCCCCCGCCCATTTACCACTTTAACTTTAAGATGGTCGGGAAGATTCTTGTACATGAATTTGATCTTCCGAAGTACCTTCTTTGCCACCCTATCCTTGATAGAGATAATAATGATGTTTTTATGGGGATGGTACATTGCCAACCATAGGCAATACATCGATATAAGTTCGGTTACTCCAGCCTGACGAAATTTTAGAATAACATTGAACCTATGTTTAATAAATTGTAGTAGAGTAGCCTTCTGGTATGGGTATAATAAAAACGGAATTACTGGTGGTTTATTTCTATCACCGGCATTAATTACTTTACAGAATTGCGAAAAGAAGAAAACATCCGTTGCAGCCTTGGACAACTCATGAAATTGGGCAGTAGTTAATCTTACTGCCTCAACTATTGCCTTTCTTGTCGACATCAGTGTAATTGAACTTTTAACCCTATCCCAGCATTTGCATGAGGAATCTGGTCAGTGGAGAATGAAGAAAAGATGGTTGCCCCTATTTTACCATACATTATCGATCCATCCAGCCTTAAGGTTGCTCCATTAGTAACTGGGTTATAGGTAGTAGACATAAATACCGGGAATGAAAAGTTTTTACCCAATTTGGATAATCCCGATTCTTGTTTAATTGGGTAGAATTTTAATTCAGTACCCGAAAATTCATAATTATACTTGGAATAATCCGTAGTGTAGTCTTTTCCTATAATGGTACCATTAGAACCCATAAGGCTTAATGAAATTTTTGTGGGGCTAAATTCTCCCAGGATTAATTTGGGAGAGGTTGGATAAGCTTCCAGAAAGGCCGTATTATATGAAGCATAGGCACTATCATGTGTTTTTAATAAAATAGTGTCGTGGTACATTTCAACCTGGAGAGTAGTATCATGTATCCAGGTTGTATCATAATAGGTTACCCTTTCCGGGATTTGAATTACTGCCCCTTTTGTGGTATCATATACAAAATACCTCTTCATCACGGTATCATGAACTATAACTACCGGGGGAATTGGGGTTTTCTTCTTATTGCATTGCCAAACAATAAGGGAAGTAATAATACCTATACCTAAAACTATTAGGGCAATATTAAGTTTCTGGTTCATAAATGGAATTTACTACTGATTGAAAAAAAGCGCGTAACAAATATATAACTGTGATTATAAAAGGGAAGGGACTATTCGTTTACTGGGTACTACGCTGAACCGTAACGGGGTTTATGCTACGTACCGTTTACGAATAGGTCCTCCCATATAAACAGGAAAAGATTCAAAGGGTGTTAATGCCCAAGATAATCTACCCTACCCGTTGAATATAAAATTGCCTCACTTGCCCTTCTCCATATCAGATCATCTACCACTTTACCATTGGCATATACCCATTTCAGGAATTCACAACTCTTGATTACTGGGGTTTTCTTTTGAGTACTACCATAAAGGTAAATGGTGGGATCATTAGGGTTTATAAGCAATTTCTGCCATAGAGTTGAGGTAAAAAGGTTTTTCTCACCCTCATTGTACAAGAAGTCCACCAGAGCATCAAATTGATATTGCTCAAGTTTTAAGGTTTTAGGAAGGTGAGAATCCAGCATATCCGCAAATCGGTTAATATGCCAATTCATCATATTCTCCACTTCGAATTTGGTTATAGTATCTGATTCCCTTACTGCTGCCCCTTTGGGGTACCAGGTCATTCCATACCCAATTGTCCATACTCCGGCTTTATCCGCTTTTCCATGATAGGCATGATATTTCCCATCAGGCCCGGGAGCAGGTAAACCTTCCTGATGTTTAATCATGTCGAATGCGACTTTACTTGGTTCCATTTTTTTATTTTATTGGCGTGTTAATAATTTATAGGCCCATCCAACACCCAGGCTCATTAGGATTAGAAATGCAAAACCCAAAAAAATAACCCACCATGGGGTCTTTTCCGGAAATTTATCTATTCCCATAGTATTTATCGAGTTTTTGTTTAAACCAGATTGAAATTTCCATAGGCGGAGTTTTTGTTACTGCTGCCCTGGCTTTATTGATCCAGTAATTTCTTTTGAGTCCTTTCTCAACATAAAGCCTGAATGAGTCCGGAACCCCCTGGATTCTTGCTAATTGCCTGGGAGATAGTTGTCTACCCCAGTGATCGAACTGCCTATTGGATTTACGGGCTGTAGCAGGGTAGTCTTTTTTTCTATTCCGATAAACCCCTGGTGCATTTTTATATTTCCTATCTGTAACAGCCCACCTCTTTGCTCTCGGTTTAGAAGCCCAAACTCTTTGAACTTCATATAAAGGCATTTTGCAACCACCATACATTGCTATTTCCTGAGTTGAGTATTCTGATATATGCCCCAATGGTAAATTAAATTTCATCAGGTCCCCATATAATTCCCCGCAAGTTTTGATTTTATCCCTTCGATCGGGGAGACGAAAGATTTTCTCCCAATTTCCCACTAGATTATGACGAATTCCTATGATAACTAACCTTTTTCTATTGATCTGGGAATTCCCCCAATGGGAGACTGAAGCGGTATGTAGAATCAAAGTGTAAGAACCCATTGTTTTGGCCCACCTCTTTTGAGGTAAAGAGTTCATAAGCCCAGGCAGGTTCTCCAGGTAAAAAAAATCCGGACGGTATTTCCGGATGCTCTTCAAAGAAATGGCGAGAGAAGCATTTAATCGGTGATTCCCCAATTTCTTGGCTCTGCTGTATCTTAACACCGAACCACTCCCGCAATCGGGAGATGAAATTATCACATTGGGCTTCAACGCATTCTCTGGCAAGTCTCTCCATAAAGGGATGTTTCCGAAATTCACTTTCCATTGTTCATTCTTTGGTGTATGAAAAATAGCTCTTGGCTCTATATTGCCAATGCAGTGTTCTTTGAAAGGAAATAGGCTTACTCCAATGCCCGATGATACCCCAAGTACCGTATAATCCATGAAAATACTATTTATTTTATATTATTCAGGCTTGCAAAAATGCAGTAAAATGAGTCGTAAATTAAATGCTACCGAAATTAAGCTTCTTGATGAGGTTTGTCCAAAACTTCAGGAAATTGTAAAAATGAATCTTGCCACTGGAGAACCAGAAATTCTCATCGAGTATGTTATGGGTTCATACTTAAAGGCCCATTACAAAGAAGCATCTGCCAAATTCAAGGTTCCAAAATTTAATAAAATCCGGGATCACCTAAAATATCCATGGCCCAAAGGGTATACTTTTATCAACCCCAGGGAGAGATTGGAAAGAGCCTTATTAAAGGGTAGATTCGACGAAGAAGTAAAAAAACACATGAGGGAAACTGAGGTTTTCTTGAAATTTCTTAACAAACTGGACAATACCAAAAATTCTAATCAAAACGAAAACAATGAAAAAAATCAAACATCTAGCAGTATTTGCACTGACGGCGATGATGCTCTGTTGCATGGCTCCGCCGACTTACTCCCAAAATCCTGATTCTATCTTACAAACGCATGATTCCGTGGTTTTATCCACTCCGGATTCTGGCAAGGTAACTATTCCCACTACTGCCATCACTGCACCAGCCGATTACACCATTTTTGGCATTAAGCTGCCCAGTTGGGCTAACCTCATTATTACAGTACTTCTGGCAATTATGGCATTACTTCCTGGGATTCAATTAGTATTAAAGAAAATCCCGGGGGCAGAACCCATTGATGGCGTATTGGGTAAAATCTTGGATGCATTGACCTGGTTCCAAAAGAATATTTTAAAGGAATGACCTATTAAGAGCCCCATTAACCTTCATCTTAGCCCGGTTTTATACCGGGTTTTTTTGTGGTTTACGTGGTTACTATTTTCCTTAAATTCGATATATGAATGAAAATTTAAAACCTCCGTTTAGGGTAAGATTATCTAAGCAATATGTAGAGGCAAGGTCTAAAGTTAAAATCCGTAGATTCCGAAGGTTTTCTGATCCCAACCGGGAGGGCACGGTTAAATCCATTTCTCCCGACGGTAAAAGCTGGAGAGTTATTTGGGATGGTACTAAAACTGTTCAAACCTATTTTGCATCAATTTTAACTATACTAGATGAAAAAGTTAGCGATTCTGAGCCTGGTGATTTGTGGATATCTTAATGTGTATTCCCAGGATTCTATCACCAGAGAGTGGTATAAGCAATATCGTTGGTATTCCCATCGAGCTGCAATGGTAAAAAACCAAAAAGAGGCCATGAGGATGCTTGAAAAAGCCCAATATTACCTTGATAAAATTTATGAACGCCGTAAAATGTTTCGTCATGCTAAAAAATGCCGTTTTTAACAATGATCGTACCCATAGGTACACTCTTGCCAGAATCTGGAATTCCGAAGTAAGCCTTATTTTATTCATTGGATTAAACCCTTCCACTGCCGATGAATTAAGGGATGATAATACTGTAACTCGGTTAACTACCTTTGCCCAAAATTGGGGCTATGGGGGATTTTACTTGGTAAATTGTTATCCCTGGATAGAAACCGATTCTGATGATCTGGATGCCCGGTTAATGGAGGAATCAGACAAAATTCTTAATAAGGCCAAGACGGAGAATAAAAAGCATATTATCAGAGTTTGGAATTTTTGCCATACTCCGGTTTTCATGTGGGGAGCTCATGAAGTTGATCCCGGGATGGTAAATTGGCTTAAAAATAGATTCCGTGGAGCAAAATGCTTCGGACATACCAAAGATGGTCATCCAAAACATCCATTATATCTTCCAAATGAGACGAATCTAGTGGATTTTATCCCTAAGATAAGGAAATGATCCATTTCCTTGAAAAAATGACTATTTTCATCTGAAATTTTGCCTATTTTTAATATCTAAACTCTATTCCACATGATCTTTGAGAAATGTAAAACCAAAAATTTCCAAGATACCCCAGTTTTGGGGGATTCCATCCGTGCAGAGAGACCTTTCATAAGGGAAGAAATTGGGATGACCGAATATTTTGATGGGGATGGTCTCCGAATGTATACTAATGGGAAGAAACACTATGTGGCGGATATTTATGATACCACTTTTAAAGTGATCCGGGGAAAAATGCATGATAAGAAAACTGCCGGTAAATTGATGAAGAATGAATTCGGGATAGTAACTCGGCCTAGTTCAGAGAGAACTCGCCGGATGCTTAGGAAATAACAAAAAATAAACCCCCAGTAGAAATTGGGGGTTTTTAGCGTAAGTTGAATTCCAAATTAAATTCTGTTCAGTAATAGTCCTCTGGGAGACGACTTTTATCTCTTCCTAGTTTTAAAGTATCTTCTCTTTGAATATTCTCCCCTGATCTATAAGAATCCGGAACTACGACGCTCTCCAATAAGCATTTAAATGCCTCAAAATACTCCCTATATTGGGGATTATGCTGCATCAAATATGCATGTCTTTTGCTTATCTCCAACCTAGGATGCAATAAACTAAATGGGTCCATAAATTTACATTTTAAACAGTAAAAAAACCCGATCTTACGGATCGGGTATAAATTGCCTAATTAAGAACTCCACTTGGGATTAACTTTCAATGGAGGAAGAACCGGAGGCAGTTGCATTGGGATCAGGTGTTGGAGTCTGGTCCCCACCGGTAGAAGTCCCCGGATCAGCAATGGTGTTTGCCTGAACTGCTGCGGCCAGTTTGTCTTTGCCCTGTCCTACCAAATTGGCAATATTTGTAACACTGTCACGGAGGTCAGTATCATCCCCATTCAGGGCATCCGTCAATTTGTCATGGAGATCAGTAAGCAGGCCTGCTGCAGAATCGATTACGGTTCCTTCTGCGGTTACTTTTGCCAGAAGATCATCGAGAAGAGCTTTTGTTTGTGCGTTCATACTTTCTTGATTTTGTTTTATGGTGAATAATAATTCCAGGATTTGCCGGTAGTGGTTAATTATTGCACCATCGGGTTTTTTTGGAGTAGCATGGGTGAAAAGAATCCCCAGTAAAAAACCTATGGTCAAAAAAGATAAACTACCGAGTAGGTGTTCCATAATATGTAAGATTTGATTATAAATAGTCTGGAATTAGTGTTGTTCCTTAACTTTTATTACCTGCCAGATTAAAATATTATCTGGCACCCTTTTATGGTTTAAAAAAAAGTATTCATGTTTGTAATCCCCTTCCTTGTTCTTATAAGTTTTTTGCCATACTAATCGATATATTGCCATACCCACTGCTGGAGCATCCTGGGAATTAAGAATCTTTGATTGGTAACCAGGGTAAAATTTATCACCCATTATTGCATAACAAAGAGAATAGGTGGAATCTTGATATGTTATGGTATTTTCATCGGATATATCAATAATATTTGGTAATGGGTCGAAACCACCAAATAATGAATCCTGTACCCTGCGGATAGAATCCCAAGTACCTTGAGTTACTATATCCCCGGATAATCTTGGAGTATCATTTATGGACTCATTATAATAGCCATGGGGTGGGGATATGTTATAAACGACTGATCGTCTGCCCGAATAAAGTGGCATGAATGATCCTTTACGAATATGGTCTATGGATTGAGAGTCTAAAGTTCTAATATCTTTTGGTAAAGTATCCGCAATACCCCGAATCACTTTCTTATTTGGGTCTCCCATGATAAGTTGGAACCCATCTGGCAATATGCCAGCAATACCATAAAAAGGGGTTTGTTTTTTATGTTTTGAGGGTATCTGGGAATGATTAAGGATGGGTTCAAATTTCAATGCGGATAAGATGGTAGTAGAAGATATGGATAGGTTTGGAGTAATATTTACCATGGGGGAATCGGGGTTTCCATGATGCATTTCCCACCCAGTATTATCCACATCTGTAATCCGGCAAGAATCGTGGATTATTGTAAGGGTATTATCAAAATTAATGGTAGTGGTGTCGGGTTTAAGGAATCTACTACCAAAAGAATCGGGTGGAGGTTTCTGTTCTATGTGTTTATGTTTGAAACCCCAATGTAGAAGGTAGAAAGAAAAGGCAATGATGATTAACACTGCCAATACACCGGGAAATGGGCTTTTTCGTTTCATGTTTTAATGGTTATTTTGAAGTTTAAAAATTTCATCCTGTAATGTCCAAAGGGATACTTTTACGGCAGTATTTATGCTATCTTGAGCCTCCTTGTTAGTTTCTAATGCATTTACCTTTTCTTCCATATGCTCTACCTTCATAGAACCAATCTTTCCAGTGAGCATTTGATCCTGGGTATTATCCACATCTGTAATCCGGTTCTCCACTAAACCCATTGATACCAGAAAAGTGAGTACCCAACAAATGAAGATGATCACCATTATATGGTACCTTTTCATTAGTTTTGTGTTTTGGTCTCTCAGGTACCTAATATCCAAATCCAGGTTATCTGCCCGATTATTGGTTTCATCATGTAGAATGTTTAATTTCTCGGATAATTTGAGCTCAAAATTGGATGGTGCTATTCCGGGCTCTTTTATTCTTTCTTCTATGGCCATTAATCTTAATTCCATGGCCATAATTTGTTCTGGTGTAATAATTTGTTCTGGTGTAATAATTTGTTCTGGTGTAATAATTTGTTCTGGTGTAATAATTTGTTCTGGTGTAATAATTTGCATGGTAAAATTTATCTATAATAGTCCTGGGGGCATTAATGGAAAACTGCATGGTTTTTCCGGTATATTTTTCTATTGGCTATTGGGTTTAAAAGGTATTGGGCTTTAGGGCTAGTAAGGCTCTATGGCTATGAGGCTAGTAGGCTTCCAGGGCTCTTGGCTATGAAAAAGGCATTCGGTATCCTTAAAGGGAACACACGAAAAAAGAGGACTAAGGGACAATCCCTAATAATCCTCTTTTTGCAATGAAATGCAGGGAGAATCCCCTATTCAGGGATTATCCATAGATCATTGTGGTGGATATAATAAATCTTTTTCTTCTCTCTTCCCCTTGCATCCTTTCGGATCATTTTTCTTGCAAGGGAATTAATTAAATTTTGCAGTTTATATTCATCCCTCTCTAATGATTGGGATGCATGGGGAATGATGGGATTTGACATATTTGCTTTCATAAAATTGGATTTAAAAATTGGGAGAATAGATTGCAATTGTGATTAAAAATATCCAAATAAGAAATGCAATTGCAAATAAAATATTGAATGTTACATCCTTTTTCATCTTGATAATTTTTGATTGTGATTGAATAAAAAAAGAGAGGAATTTCTTCCTCTCTCTCCGAATGTTATTTGATCAGGGATTTGATAATGTCTAATGCAAGGGAGAGATTTCCGATCTTCCCCTCATCCTGGGAATTGGAGATGGAATGAATGGAAAAATCATTCAATCGATAATATGTTTTATAATCCTTTTGGAAAAGATCGATCTCCTTTTGCAAATCTTCTATTCGATTATGCTTTGCAAAGAGGAGAATATTATCTGTCATCCTTCTGATCGATGACCTTCTTTTATTTCTCCATTTTTTCCCCTCATCCGAATTGATCCAATCTTTTCCCTTTCCTTCCGGATAGACATAGATTGTTTCCTTCATTCTTTTTTCCTTCACATTCACATTAGACAATTTCTCTGTGAATGCAGAAAGATTGATTTTTGATAGAGAGGAATCCGGAGGATTTGGATTTCCTTTTTTTGCATTGGAATCTTGAGATTTTTTAAAATCTTTTTTTGCATTCTTAGATGCAGATTGATTTGCATTCATTTTGATGAATTTTGATTGTGATTAATATTTCAAAGAACAATGGAGATTTTTTATCTCCTTCTCTATATCAAAGATAGGAAAATATTTTTATCGGGCAAATTTATTTGCATCTTTTTTTAAAAATAAATTTATTCATTTCCGTTAGAAATATTGATCATTTGGCATCCTATTTGCCAATGATGCCATTTTGCCTCCATATTATGCCATTGCCTCCAATGCAGGATAGGCCCAATAAGGCCATTTTAAAAAAACCCAAAGGGGCCTGATTAGCCCATGGGTGGCAATGGCCATAAGAAGCTTTATGGCCTTATTGGCCCAATAAGGTTTGTGGTACCTAATATTAGGTACCCTATCATATATTACCCAATAATACCTAATTGGTACCTAGGGGCGACGGGCCATCAAAGGTTAAGAAAATAGACCATTAATAGCCATTATGCCAATATGGCCCAATAAAGCTTTATTAGCCAATAAAAAAATCCCCAACCTTAGCGGCTTTTGGAGATACTAATATATGGGCTGACTCTGGTAAGCGCAGCCACAATAAAGGGTAGGAATTACCCTACCCCTATCATCAATCAAAACCATAACCCCATCTTATAAAGCCAAAGATATATCAAGCAAGGTAAATGTAATGGTCCAGGATAATGAATCGCCTCCATCCTGGAGAATATGCAGGTTATATTCAGGTATATTATAACCCAGATTGGATGCGATCTCTTCGCATGATTTCATAAAATTCCCGGGGCTTAGTGGGCTGGTAAGCTTTACCTGATCTGCCCGAGTTTTTTCGGGTGAGAAATCCTTTAATTCCTCTATGATGGTATTAAGGTATTGGTCTGCCCATTCAAGGGTTAATTGGGGCTTTTCCATTATCTTGGTTTTAAATGAAGTGTTAAATCAAATGAGGTTTCGGTCCAATGGTGCCCAGCAACTGGGTCAAGTTTGATGGTTGGGTGATCCTTCAAATAAGCCTGAATATGCCTGAATAACTTAACCTTTTCAAGATCGAGCTCATTTGGGGTGATCTTCCATTTAGATTTCTGGTTCATGAGAATTGATTATATGATTTTGATTGCATAAAGATATGGAATAAATAACTACTTTTTCACTATAAAATCCTCGGCTTTTAGGGTATCTGGTACCTCATGAAGTTGGGTACCATCTTTGGAAATTACCTTGTTTGGTATCCTAATTCCTATCTTGGTAAGGTCCTGATTTCTGGCATTTACGTCCGGGATTTGGTCTTTTAATTCTGCCTCTTTGGCTTCAATTAATTGAGTGTTACTGGCCATGCTCAGCGAGTTATTTTGTATCAATAATAAAGCGTCTTCAGGGCTCAAATATTCCTTTCCTGAGGTACCCGATGAGGCTCCATTAGGCATGAAAATGTTGATTGGGTTTTTGTCATTGTATCTGCCTATTAGGTCGTGAAAAGGCTTCTGGGCACCTATTAAATTGGTAAGGCTTTTGTTTACCTCTGCCGATAAAAAGGCCACGTATTTGTTGCCTTGTTGGGCCAGTAATAGTTCGGTTTGGCTCTGGCATAGGGCCATAATTTCTAGGCTCTTTTGGAGGCCTAGGGCGTGGAGACCCCTAGCGAATTGCCTTCCTTCTTGTCCTTCAAAGAATGCTGAAATCCTTTGCAGTTCTGCATTTGAGTCTTTTAGTAGTTGTTCTGGGGTAATTGATAGGTAAGCTGCCATATGATTTATTGATACCGTTTTACCCATCCATTTAAATCCCTCTCTCGTATATATCTGTATACATATCTTCCTCATCCTTTCTTGTTCTCTTTTCTTATCTTCTTCATTTCCTTGTTTTTGGTGGTTTAGTCTTTGTAGGTTGAGGTATGTAAGGCCTAAGGGTCTTGGGTGCCTCATTGGTTCTTCCTTATTAGTATTCTTTAGATGATCTTCCAGTTCTTTTCTCCTGGTTTTTTGTTGGTTTCTGGTACCATGTGTCTTTTGGGCCATAAGTGGTAATTTTAGAATTAAAAATAGGTACCTCTTTATTGGTACCTTGATTTATTATATATGGTTTTCTTCCTGATTCCATTTCATATCATCCCTTAATTGTTCAATTCTTTGGTCTTCTTCTTTTGATAATGGTTCTAAATCTTCTTTGGCACGGAGCAATAGAGTGAGGTATTCTCTCAATGTTTGATCCTTATTGATTCTCTCCTTCGCAAGGTTTAAAATTTGTTCTTTTTCAAAGGGTCTATATTCGATGTTTTGGCTATATAGTTTTGGTTCATTTCCTTGGGTAAAATTATGGGCATATTGGATAATGTTGGGCATCTCTTCATTAGTGATCTCTCTATCCTGGATATTAAATATCACTCTTCTTGCAGTTATTAATTCCCCCTCTATTTGGTTGAGAGTTGATACCCAGTAAAGGTTATCTATTACACCTAATGCCTGGATTAGGTTTCTAAGGTTTATTGTGGTTTGCCATGCATGTTTCAGTATAATGATTCTTTCCTTATTAGTTAAATCGCCTGGTGGGGGAATCATGATTCTGGTATGTGGTATTGTTTCAACTATAGTATTGGGGTTTGAACAATCAATACGGCCTGTATCGAGAATCTTTTCGAGGTGTTTAAATTCCTTTTTCTTGATTTTTGGTTCCGATATTAACCATTTGAATATAGCGATTCCCATAATGGCTATTAGGGTTAAAATGATTAATCCCGGGATTCCTTCAATAACGAATAGATAGAGCATAAAGGTTGATTTTTGATTGAAATAGCATGTTTTCTAGCATCTTTTTTAAATGAAGAAAGGGAACTATGTAAATTCAGTTCCCTTTCAGACTAGATCGATCCCAGTTATCCTATGCAGGATGCGTATAGGTCTCCTTTTTCCAGGCATTGAATTCCTTTTCTGCCTTGCTGAGTTCTTTCTGGTCTTTCTGGTCATTGGATTTGCGGAGTTGAGTTAGGGTTTTTTCGATCTTACGATTGTGTGCACGGGACTTCCGGCGGAATTCCTTCTTTTGGTCGGGTGTTTTACAATCTGTGGGGTAATTGTACTTCAGTTCCCGGTCGTTCGGTACATTCTTCTTGAGTTCCTTGGCACCTGCAGCAATGTTTGCCTTAGTGGTAGTTTTCTCACTCTTGTTTGCTTTTGTAGGGTGCGTAGTTGCTGTACCCTGTGTTTTGTTCTTTTTCATAACATTTCGCTTTTTTGTTTATTAATGGTTGTTGTTCACTTTGCTTCTTCAGGGGTTGGGTCCCGGTATTGCTCATCGGCTACCTCATCCCTCATATTGGAGGCCAGATATTCCAATGCAGCAATATATTCAATCATTTGGCCTCGGCTTCTGGTATCGGGATCGGGCAATATTCCATTTAATACCCTTTCAATACCTTTAAATATGAATGATTCCTCAAAATTACCCAACCTCTCCTTTTCTTTATTAACCTCCTTTTCTATCTTGATATGGACGGCCTGGGATGACTCTTTCATGGTTTATGGTTTTCTTTTTTATATAATGGTTGTTATTCACAGTTGTCTGAGCAGTTTGGTTTCCTCATGGAAGAATTTCTCTATGGCACCCGGCAGAGTATTTGCCTCTACCAGGGGGTTTCGAAATAATGAATATTCCGTGTCTTCCTCCACGCTGATCTTGGTATTATCTCCTAAGTCGGCCCGATAGATATTCAGATTCCATCTGACCTGACCGGATACCTCATCTAATACCTGCAATTTGGCAATTAATTTCTTTTTCATTATTTATAGTTTTAGGCTTGGTAAGGAATATATAACCAAAGGGTACCCATCCAGTATCTGCAAGAAGAACAAGGCTGACTGTCATCGTCCTGTTCACATATCCTCCTTATTTCTGGCATATCTTCCAAATCGAATTTGGGGTCGGATTCAAATATCAGGACATTAACCCCATGGCATGCCTGATCTGCACCCATTACCCCAATTGATTGAAGAACAAAACCCTTTTCTTCTAATGGTTTAATGAAATGGGCGAATCCTTCCATCAATTCATCTATTTCATTTCCCTGGAGTGGGGATGAGGTCATGATTTCTAATTCCATAATGATTAATTTTTGATAGATCAAAGATAATGCATTTTCTACCATGAACCGACCATCATTTTTCAGGTATCAAATTCAAGGCTATCTCCAATTTCATCCGGTTCCACATTTTCTGGGAGTATCTTTACTAAGGCCTCAATTAGTTCAGTGCTACTAGCTGAGTGCATGGTACATGTTTCATCGGAGTCGGGATCATGAAACTTCTCATCAATCCCCCAATAATGGTATAATGCCATCATAAGATATGGCCAATCCCAGGACTGATCCCGGGCAAATTGAATAAAACCCAATAAGGTTGCTCCATGAAGTGGCCCTGAAGTTAATTTTCCGGTTTTAGTATCCACCAACCCTTCTTTGATTGCATAATCCCAAACCTCTAATGAGGTCATCAGGTCAGGCTTCTGTCTTTTTGATATTACCTTTGCCATATTAATGATCTTTAGTGTGAGAAATAGGTTTAATGGTGGATATATGCATTTGGTCATTTTCTTCCCAGGCATATACCATTGCTGGGTGATCCCTATCAGTACCCATACCCGGTGGGGTAGCAATTAATCCTTCTTCCATTACATATGGTTCCAATCTTCCTGAGGCCCATTGAATGATCAGGGTATCCTTTGATTGGGTAAAGGTTACTTCGGCTCTTATTCCTTCTTTTGATGCGGCCATTCCCTTTTCAAATTCATTGGGCCATTTTATGATCCTGATTTTGGGTATTCCAGTGTCTAATTGGGGGTCGGGTCTAGCTTGCTTGCAATAATAGGTAGTTGCAGAAGCTGCCAGAATAATAAGGCTGAAAATTAGTAAATTGGGTTTTTTCATTTTATTTATGGTTTATATTTTAACCCCAAACTACTACCTCTAAATATCGGTATGCCTTTGGGTAATTTTTAATCCAATATTGATTCAACCCATACCAATGATGGGGTCTACCAATCCAATCTTCATCAGTCCCGGCCTTTAAACTGGATTTTGACCACAAAAAATTCATACTTTGCAATAAACCCATATAAGCAATAAATTCTTCTCTCTCCATTCTCAACCATTCCTCAATATCACCTGGCTCTCCTAGGTAAGTAATAGCAGGCATATCCAGGGTCTTTATCTGATCCTCATCAAAGAAATATTCTCCGTATTCTTTCAATAGGTTTGCATTATACAGGGCCTCATAAAAGTCTTGCAAAGTTTTCTTCCGATTCATATAAAATAATTTGATGCAATATAATGAATCTATTTACCTGAATTAATTTAAAGATACAGGCTCATAAACCCCCAACATTGCCCTTTCAATTTCTACGCAGCAGATAGCGTCCTCGGTTAGCCTGGGATTCCGTAGATTATCTGGTAACCCATTCTGAGTTACTACAACCAAACCTCTCGTATCTATACATACGATTCTACCATAATTTAATTGGTCTAAACTATCCACCCAATAGATTATCTGGTCTTTTAATGAGACATTTATCTGTTCGATTAGCGACATTGTAGTCTTTGCCATGGGAATATGTTTATAATGATGGAAAAGGGACTAGAGGGAAGATCAGGCAGGAAATAGGATATTCTAATAGAGTGCAATCTAGTAGATTTTCCAGAGATTCCAAAACTATTTATTCTGGCTATTGTGCAGGTATCATTTTAAAGTGATGTAGGTTTTAAGTATCCCATTATGGGTCCTGTTATATACATCAGCAATTGCTGGGCATTTTAAAAGTTTCTGGGTTCCCTTCTCATCTAATGGATCATACCATGTAGATATAACCAATTGGCCTTTCTTATTCTGTTTGACCTCAGTGGGATTGCTTACTTCCTTTAATGTCTTAATGGCAATTTCTTTATTAGTCATAAAATTAGTTTTTGAAATGGGATGGAGCCCCAGGACTTGCTTAGACTTCTTTAGAAGCATCGTCGTCACCTGGCCCATACTCCGAGTTATATCCGAGTAGGTGTACATACTGCAACTCCATCCATTATTTTTAATAAGTTGGGAGAGGAATGTTCTTAAGTAATCGCCCGAGGTGCACCGGCTTTTCTTCAACTTTACATTGCACTCTCCCAATATTTTGAAATAGGCGGGGGGCTCTTACCCTGTACTATATTGGAATTGGGATCGAAACCCAATCCTTCTCAAGCCTCGGGGATATTACAGAGCATAACCAAATCTTGGTGGATTATTTCGCAAAGGTAATCCGTACCTATAGCCTTCTTACACCCTCTTGGTATTATCTCCCCCTGCCTATCTTGGTTTAATCTTCTCCTTCATGTTCTCCCATTGTTCCTGCTCATAGGCATCCTGGTCCCAGTTGCCTATTAGTTCTTCATGGATGGTATCAAATGAGGCAACTACTGCATCCCAATGCAATAGTATCTTTTCCAACCACATCTTACCTTCCTCATTAGTTTCATTCTTTGCCACTTCCTCGATCTCTTCCTTGTCAAAATCAGAGTAAAGGGATGCTACTCCATCTTCCTCTATATGGTCGAGTATTTCCTCCAATCTTGGAGAATACCGATGATTTACTCCGGACATATTAAATTGGTTTTTTTATCTTTATAAGTAAGGGGTTCCATTCTTTAGCATAGCATTGAATTTATCCAATGCCTGAGCCATTCGAGTGATTTCTCCTTTTACTAAATCTTTACTTTTATCATTGCCATGATCCAATTGGTCAAAGTAGAAAGGCAATAAGGATTCCCAGGTTGGGGTTATATCGATGGATTTAACCATTTTGCCCTTATATTTAACCTTCTTTTCTTTATTTGCCATAAAATGGATTTAATCATTACAAAATGGGTTACATGCTACCGGGATATCATCCCATATGGGAAATTGGCAGGCAATCTCTATAGCATCTTGGTTATTCATATCTATTCATTTGATAAATCAAAGATAATTGGATTCTCACCTGAATTCAAATTAGGTATTTAGGCTAAATCAAATCAGTCATTGCTTCTGCTAATTTAGCAGGGGTTGTAAAGTATTTTTTAGGATCATCTAATGCCTGATGATGGCCATAAACTGTTTCTATCCACCCGGCATAAAATTCTACCCATCCCAAAACCTCTCGACCTCCTTCCTCATCCTCAATCCATGCATCATGCAATGCATATCCCCATGCAAAGTAATCATCACCATCCCCAGTACATTTTTTCCCATACCGAGAATTTTCTATCAAATTAGGGTCATTTTCATCGGGTAATTTTTCAATAAACCTAATACAGAAATCAACACTTAACTGCCTTAATGGGTTTTTCTCCGAAGTATCAAAATAGAATTTTCTTTCCATGTGGTACATCTGGTCTGTATAGGTGGTGTTATATATGCTTTCTTTCATAAAAACTTATTTATCGAGTGTATATTCTAATAATCGGTCTATAGTTTTAGCAGGTAATTCTTTCACTCCATAGAAACACAATCCATATGACGGGTTATTCTCCCTTTTAAAACTCATCTTTTCTAGGATTCTTTGCACTACCCTTAGATTTGCCTGCTTATCCCGGATGGGATCATCTTCCCATGGCAAATACCATCCCTTTTTCTCCCAAAGATTCAATGCCTGGATTCCGGGTTTATTTTTCATGTATAGAATCCTTCTTGCCTTTATTTCAGCTTGTAATAGATGGGTTCTCTCACGAATGAATCTACCTTTATCCAGGAAGAAAAATAGATGCCCTTCCCCCAGGGTAAATTCCCGGGGGATAGGTGCATCCTTTAATGAGCCATTGTGGTACTTGAGTTTCCATAGTAGTGGCAATCGCCAAATTTCTTTTTGCTCAGCAATAAGATGTTCGTCTGATAGGATTCTCGGCGGTAACTTAGCATTTATTCGAGTCATTGCCTAATCTATTTGATTATGGAGCAATTTGAGGTAAAATTCCAGCCTTGCCTGATGCAGGGCTCTTTGCAGATAGAATTCATTGAGAGTTTTGGCAGCAGTTTTGTTAAGTCTCTGAACCCTTTTCCAGGAGTCCCAAAACTTGTCGGGGTGGGTATTAAATCTTTTTATCCACATGGAGAAGACTAATTCCATCCTTTGCTCGATTTTCATGATCCGATCTTCGGCTTTCCATATGCGGAGCTCGACCGGTTTTCCACCCATTTTAACCTCGGGCTGTTTGAGGGTTCTTTTTGGCATGTTATTTAATTTTGATGATCAAATATATTGGAATATCCACCAGAGATCAAATCAATTTATTTGGCCTTTGGAAGGGTTGGATTTTACCCCTTTATTGATTTCCATTTTCTTACCCGCATCATATCCATGCCCCCACCCATCCATAGATGAATTTCTTCTAGGCCCCTTCGGTAGTTTTATCTTCTTGTCTTTCTTTGCTAATCCCGGGTTTTCTAAAAGCTCTCTTTGCCTTGCTTCTCTGGCCTTTCGGATGTTATCCGGATGCATGCCAGGATACTTTTCCCATAACCATTCATCTACCTCTTTCTTCTTATCCACAATCATAATGGCATATGGGTTATCTGAATGGTCCTGCATTTGGGAATATTCCTCATCCAATCTTGAACCAATTGCCACTGCAGCACCTTCCAGGAAACCTCTTCGAAATGTGCCTTTCTTCTCACCATACGGGTTTTCTTTATAATAAACCTTCCAGGCTGATTTCTCGGCAATTCTGATCTTCTCAATCAATTGATCAGCGATATAGGTTACCAAGGCAATATTATGGGAATGCCCAACAATATTTACTACGAATTTACCTGCAGTCCACCAAACCCGACATAGGTTATTCCTGGCGATTCCAGCATATAATCTTGGAACCCAGAAAGACTCGGATTTCTTGGTTTTAGAAAAGGTATCGATATAGACTTCCTCTACATTTACTGCTGCTCTGCCTGCGATATTTTGGGCTTTAACCTGATCTAAGTCCAGGTTATATTTCATTAAGAGAGTCTGAAGTTTGGAGGCAGCATTCTCTGCCTCTGCCAAACTATCTACTGCTTCTGCCCCTTCTTTGAGGTTGATGAGTTTCTGAATCTTTTGCAGAATATCATCTGGTATTTGTTGCATATATTGGCTTTAAATTGTTAAAATAAAACCTCCCCTAAGAATAGGGGAGATATGATTCCTTCCTTGTTTAAACTCTACGAATGAATGAACCCTCCATCCTGGAAAGGGGCGGGTAATCCTAAATCCATTAGGTTAAACCTTATACTGTTTCATGGTCACCACCGATCTCTGCGACCGGCAGTTATTTATTCGGCTATCACTATATACGTGATCAATACCGAAAATATCGTATAAGTTGCTCCAGCTTTTACTGAATAATGACTTGATTCGATATGATAATTACCTATCCTTTTCAAGGCCTCTTCATACTTTGAATTAAACTCCTTCTCTGTAAAAGCCACTATGTGTTCAAATTTTCTTTCCATAAAATTGGGTTTTAGCCTCCTATCATCCATAGGAAGAATAGGATCAGGTTAATTAATATAGTTACCCCCCCCCATTTTGCCATTGCCAATACCAATAGGATGATAATGGTAATAATGAGTTTTCTGCGGTTTAGAATAATCTTTTTCATATATCAAATATAAGAGGGGTGTCTACCATAAAAAAATTTTATTTTTGGGCTTTCTTTTATGAGTAACTTTTACTCTTCTTACCACTACTGGGCCAATCCATTTGCCCAGGATGAAATTTGTGACCTCTTCATTGATCTCACCTTTAAGGTAAGACTCCATCTCGTCGAATTCCTCTTCAGCCTGTTGCTTTGTATCAGGCTCTGTATCTTCTACCGTGACTTTAATCTCCACCAGGAATTTTAATACTTTCTTATGACCCATAAAATTTAATTTTCGACATCCACCCAATTTCCATGATAAGGCGTAGTGTCTGGTTTATGAATAAGTGAATCGTATCCTTTTTTAGTTATTGGCCATTCTATATTGGGCATATCCAAATAAAAATCTTTCTCTTTTGGATTTTTATACCCCGTCCATAGAAGAACCTGAATGATCAGATATATAAGAATAGAAGTCCGAATAATCTTTTTCATGGCATATTCCTCCCTTGCTAGTTGGATAATAATTGATCTATAATGGGAATTCCTTATCCTGCATCCAAATCCACTAGAAAATAAAGAATCCCGAGTAGGAATACCCGGGATTTCATTCAATCACAATTCAAATCCATGGTTACATGAATCTTGCTTATTAGGCAAGTTCTTTAGTGGCTTCTTTCTTGAATGCTTTCAGGAATCCCGGCTCCATTAACCTTACCCGGGTTGCATTGCATATTATTGTAGCGTTGTTAAATCCGGGAAATTCCTGCGCCATGATCGTTAGTGCCTGTTCTTTCTTTTTTGCCACTACAAAGCCCTCCTTTATTGGGACTTCCTCTCCCCCCTGGTGGGATACTTTGGCGGTTACATAGTAGAGTTTAAGTTTCTTTTTCTTGTTTTTGGGCATACTGTAGAATTAAAGATGAATAAATTGAATATCAAATATAAGGAATTCCAACCAGATTTCTACCCCCTTGTTCCCAGCTCAGCTATTTCATTAGCTCCATCTTTTAGAGTCTCCGAAATCTTCCTTGCCAATCTTTTGGCTGCATATTCGAAGCCTGCTAGCCAGGCATGCTCAGAGGAAGAACCTGGGTCTTCATCTTCTTCATCCAAATAATCCTGAAGTTGCCCTTCCTCCTCATTATCCAGGTCCTTCCGGGTCCATGGTGTTTTTTTCTTTGCCATATAAAGTATTTTAAAAGTGATAGTTACAACCGTAATCGTAAGGGTCTTTGGTGGGATCAACTCCCAACTCCAGGAGTTTTTGCCTTCGTTCGGGTAGGAAAGTTAAATCGGTAAGGATATTCCCCTCTCCGTTATAAACCCCATTTTTTATGTAATAAAAATGCCGATTTATTTCCTTTATCCACTGGGTAATTCTTCCGGTATCTGCAATGGACCTCTCACCATAATAAAACTTGCAGTACCATTCAAACCATCCAAACCGATGAATTTGCCTTTGCTCAATGGTCATATTATAGGTCCGGTCCTCCCTTCCTCCGGCCACTTGAAAGTAATTTTTGGTATTATCATAGGTATAACTTTTCCAGGTGGAAGTATTTATATTCCGGAATAGATCAGGGTCTATATCCGGTAAAATTCGTGCAGCATTATTGGGTCCGAAGAATGCCCCTCCATAAACTCCCAACGCCAGCATATCATTGGGAGAGTAAAATGGCCTGAATAATCTGGGACTCAGCATAGCAAGAAATGGGTCCGTACTTGGGATAGTTGCTGACATATTAGGTTAATTTAAAGTCTGAGTAATGGGCATTATTCCGGATTTTGGCATGGAAGTATTTGCCAATGGACTCTGCATTTACAAAGGCAGTGAACACTTCATGGTCAATTCCCATGTATGCCCATATATCCCCGGAATGGAATGCTACCACCACTGATTTGGTTGTGTCATGGTATCCAAGGGATTCAATGTTAGAGGATTTTACCTGAACCCGGGTAACTGCCAGCAATGCATCTACAGTTGACTTTAATAGTCCTTTTTTAGACATGATGATTAATTTAGGTTTATGTGTGTTTGTTCGTGAATTAATATTTTTATCCAAACTTGCCTCTTTGCCTGCTTGATCTTTTTCTTCTTACCCCATTTATGGGTATGGAGAATATGCTTCAAGATGGACAGATAATCTTCGGGCAATTGAAGGAATGTTTCGGGCTCTTTCATGATCTCTGCAAAAACTCGGATATTCTTTTGCATCAATAATTTAAGGTCCCCCTTATCTACGCCGGACTCAATACATTCCAATGTTACATCAACTTCGGGCACATCCTCATTTATCAAACGCTTCAAGTTTTCAATTTGAATTCGGACTAATGATCTGACGATATACTTCTGGTAGCTATTTAATTCCACTTGCATATTCTAATCCTTTCACAAATATAAATGAAAATCAACCATTAATCAAAATTGATTACTTGGCTGGTATCCTGTATTCCAATAGATGTTTCCTCGTTATCACCACTGAAGTACCGTGGTTTGATACTATCAATGCGTCTGTTACCCATTCATTAAAATGGGCATAATCCCCAGCTCTCTGATAGGCCTCATGATAAGTTTCGTATACGAACTTACCTGCACCGGTTCCCCGGTCGGGTTCAACATCCGTGAGATTGCCCATTTTACGGCCAATATAAAATACTTCGTATTCTTTTGCTGGTTTTTTAGCTCTACCCGTGAGCGACCCTTTGTTCATGTTTTTCTAAGAATTTAACATCAGATAATATTTTGGAATACCATTTACTTGGTTCCCTTTCTGGGTTCTTCATTTGCTTCTGGTGCTCGGTTCTCCACTTTCGCCTCTCATCATAATCCAGATAGTTGGGGAATACCACAGTTACCACGCTTCTTTTGAAGTTTATATCATGGGTCTCTTTCCAGTCCTTCTTGATAACTTTATATTTTTGGACGACCCTAACACTCCCCATCTTCTGGCTCCCGTGAAGAATTATGATTATCTTCCGGGTACGCTTACCCCAAAGTTTAATTCCCACCATAAGGGTTTTATCCCACTTCTTTCCGGTTTTCCGAAGCATCCAGGAGTATTTGCACTCTATTTCCATTTCGGGGGCAAATAACAAAGAGCCCTCAAAGAACCTAAAATTATAGGTACGCAGATACTCGATGGCCTTTTCCATTGTTGGAACCCTTTCCAGAGCTCTAATTATCTTTTCATGTACAGTCATTTCTTCTTCATTTGGATTTGTAATATGGTTAAATTAGCTTCCACATTCTGCCTTTCCTCCTTAAGTTGATTAACCTTTTTAAGTAACCAATCATTGGGATTCCCGCCAGCTTCAAGGTGGTCTATCAATTCAATCAATATATCATGGGCTATAGATAGAACCTTAAGCCTTTCTTTTAACTTGATAAGATTTTCTTTATCGGTCATAAACAATCTTTTAAATGAATAAACCCATCAGATAATAGTCCGATGGGTTTATTAATGGAGCCTAAGGCTTTTTATTACCTTATCCCAGGACCGGAACCATCCTAGTCCTCCGACTTCTCCGTTTTGTCGGATTTGTCCTTTTTTTCGCCCTTGTCCTTCTTTTTGGCCTTGTTGCCGTCTTTGTCCTTTTTTACAGACTTTTCGGATTTCTCCGTCTTTTCGGCCTTTTCCTTCTTTTTGCCACCGCCGTTCTTTTCCTTTTCGGCTCTCTTGGCTTCAGCCCTCTTGGAGGCCCGGAATTTCTTCTTGTCAGCCGGAGTAGTGCAATCGGCCGGATACTCGTACTTGGTAACCCTGTCCTTCTTTTCCTTTTTGGGTTTGTTTTCTTTCATCCAGGTCTCGATCTCTTCCACTGCAGCTTTCTTTTTCTCCTTGATCTCCTTAAGCTTGGTGTAGGTTTTGAGGATTTTGGGATCGGTCGGGGGGTTTTCCTTATCGATCTTGTTTGCCTTGCAAAACTTCTTGAACTCGTCTACTGATACTGCCCTTTCTTCCTGAGCAGATTTTTTTGCCTCCTTGGCTTCATCATAATTTTTGAACTTCATTTGAAATGATTAAGTGGTTAAAAAATAAAACCGTATTTGAAAGAAAAGAGTCCGGCGCTTTTTATAGTCGAGTAATTTTTTGGGACTAGAGAAAAATATTTCTTAGAGCTGTGCAAATTCCTGCTCTAGTTGAGCAATCTTGCGCATTACCTTCATATGATACATCTCCATGAATGCTTGTCGGTCTCCTTCAGGCAAGAATTCATCATATACTACGATCTTCTCCCCATGTTTTACCGCAAAATACAGGCTGCTCTTCATGTAAATGGGAGCTGGTTTAGGTGTGGATTTCATATAAGAAGGTTTACCCTTCCCTTTAACGGGCTCTTCTTCCTCATCCCCATCTTCGTCCTCATATTGTTTCCTGGGTTTTTCCGGAAGCATGTACCCATACTGGAATCCCATATTAAGATGATTGAGGTGGGTCCGTAAACCAAAAATCAGGTCTTGAATTTCGGTTGCTCGATCAAAATTTTCTTGTTTCATGTTTTAATTTTTTTGAATGATCAAATATATCATCCTTTCAACCAGGAAATGAATAAATTATTTGGGTCATTAAATTTCTGGCCTAATGGCATTGGTAGGATGGTTTTTTCTAATAGTTTTTCATTATCCTTCACTCCGTTATTAATTAACTGGGAAATTGAACCATCATCCAAGTCATGCCAGAACATGATTTCTGTGAATTCTTCCCAAAAACCCCCCGCAATGATTAGAGATGAAGTCTCCCCATTTTCTTGTATTTGGGCATCATATCTAGGTTTATGCCATCTTTTCTTCTTCACAATAGAAACCTTTAATTCCCCTTTCCTTCCCAATTGATCGATTCGGGATTTTATCTGTCTTATTCTGGTTTCTATCCCGGCACATTTGCCACTAAGTCTGGGATTACGTACCTTTTGGGATTCCAACTCAAATTGTTCCTCCATCTTGCGGAGGTCTTCTATGAGGATTGCTAATCTGGGTATTTCTAATCTATGTGCCATTTATATTTTTTAAAATGATGTAATCGGTGTTCTCTCAGATATTCCGGAAAGAAAGCCTGATCAAGTAATTCATTATCTCTTACTGCCCTTATCCTTGCATACTTATCCAGGTAATATTCCTTCTTTAATTTGGCAATTCCTAAAAGCTCAGATATTAATTTTTCTATCAACATAGACCTAAAGGAATTTATATGCTCGGATAAATGGCATTTTATGGTTCTACGATAGGATTGCTGATCTCTCTCAAAGGTAACTTTCATTTCCACTTCCCGGATCATTGTAGTGATTAGATCAGGAAGATATTGCAATATCTCTTTTCTTCCCACGAAAATTACTGTAGACTCCGTCTTTCTAAGAATACGGACATTAAAGAGATGAGAGATAACCCGGAATACGGAATCATATCTAGTAAAAGATTCCGTGTAGGGGCCATAATTGTGGGTTTCGTGTATAAAGGTTCTTTTGGGAAATGCATTAGCATATAAGGTCATAAAAAACCTATTGGTTATTCCCGTGGTTTGAAAGGAGAAGTTCCCGGGCATCTTTGAATTGGGAGTGGGCTGTGGATAGTTCATGGTGATGGAGTCTTAAGTTTGAAAGATTCATTTCAAGCTCATCCTGCGGGGTTTTTTCAACCCTATACTTTTCGGGTAATTCGCATTGATGCTGAATGTAAAGTATTGAGGCCATAGTTATATCTGATTCCGCCTCCAGCATTGCATTTATGGTATTTATAGCTCTCTGATCCATTTGGAGGAATTTTTTAAATTAAAGAAGCCGGATTATTAGTCCGGCTCCTCTTTTCCAGGTGATGTGATGAGTTATTTCTTCTTTTTGCCCCCCTTGTCCTTTTTTCCCTTGGGCTTCTCATCCTCATCTTCGTCCTCATCTTCGTCCTCATCTTCGTCCTCATCTTCGTCCTCATCTTCGTCCTCATCTTCGTCCTCATCTTCGTCCTCATCTTCGTCCTCATCTTCGTCCTCATCTTCGTCCT
>Ga0068855_100001036_pt1 | contig 34591 bp, 23 predicted proteins | sample KBSCornC52_FD_66592 | JGI IMG/M metagenome (GOLD analysis project Ga0068855, IMG submission 66592) | Corn rhizosphere microbial communities from Kellogg Biological Station, Michigan, USA - KBS Corn C5-2 | ecosystem: Host-associated > Plants > Roots > Rhizosphere > Soil ...
GCCGACAAACCCATCAGGTGCCGGTCCGTCATAACCGATCGCCTGGCTCGCGGCATGGGAAAGCACGAAGCCGATCGGCTTTTGCAGCTCCTCGACCAGGTGTCCGATGAGACCGGCCGTGCGAGCCAACAGCGGCACGCCCTTGAGTCCGCCGAGCGGAAAGCCGGCATCCAACAGCACGGCAGGAATGGCTCCCGAGACGTTCATGGAGAGCGGCTTGCCGATGATTCCAGGCAGGAGCTTCTCGACCGCGCGAGCGATCTCGATGTGCTGTCCGGCACAGCCGGCCTCGTTTGCAACAGCAAACAACCTGCGTGCCCGCGGGTCGTAACCCTTGTGCAGCGGATGACCGTAGCCGGGCACAGGTCGTTTGTTCTCGTGATATTCGCGTATGACGGCAGTGACCGCCTCGTCCATGCTGCCCGCGGCGCCGATCCGGCTGGCAATGTGCGCGAAAAACTGTCCGGCAGCTTCGGAGGATCCCAACACCACGGAGCCGCAGCCGAGCAGGCCCGCGGCGACAGCGCCTTGCAGGGCCTCGGGCGCGGCGGCGAGAGTCATGCGGCTCGCCTGCACACTGGGAACCAGGCCGTGCTCCGCGATGGCGATCAGAGTTGCGTCCAGTACGCGCCGCTGTGCAGCGGATGGCGTGGCACCCGTCACCAGGAGCCAGAAATAGTCGGTAAAGTTGATATTGCCTATCAGCTCGCCGGCCAGGTCGTGGCCGCGCACGAGGATGACATCCTCGTTGGAGGCGCAGATCGCGGAACTGCGATGCGCCTGCCGACCGATTTTCACGTGATCTACCTCTTTTCGTATATCGAAATTCACTTCGGTATACGAACATCGTGAACTCCGCGACCGGCTCACGTCAAGGGCCGCGAAGAGGCGCTCCCGTCTTTTCGCATATCGAATACACTGCGCTGCATGAGCACAACCATCCGGCGCCGGGAAGCGATGGGAGGTCTTGCGAAGGGACTTGCTGTCATCCGTGCGTTCACGCGGGAACAGCCCGCGCTGACACTGAGCGACATCGCGCGCGCGGCGGCAATGCCGGCCGCGACCGCGCGTCGGTGCCTGCTCACCCTGGAAGAGCTCGGTTACGTCACCCGCAACGGGCGCGCCTTTCTTCTGCGTCCCAAAGTACTCGAGCTCGGCGCCGCCTATCTCGAGTCGATGAACATCGAACAGCTCACCAAGACCCATCTCGAGGAGTTGGCTCGGCAGACAGGCGACTCGGCGGCGTTATGCGTCCTGGACGGCGCCGAGATCGTCTACGTCGCGCGGGCCTCGGTTCGCACGTTGATCCGGCTCGAAGCTCACGTCGGCAGCCGGTTTCCCGCGCACGCCACGTCCACCGGCCGAGTCCTGCTGGCCGGCTCCAGTCCCGAGCGCCTGCAGCATTTTCTCCACACTGCGCGCCTCGAGGCACTCACGGACCGCACGGTCACCGATCGGGCAAGGTTGGACCAGCTCATCGAGGAATGCCGCCGTTCGGGCTATTCGGTCGTGGAGGACGAGTTGGCCTATGGTGTCATCGCGCTGGCGGTGCCAGTGCTGGACCAGGCCGGCAGGGTGGTCGCCGCGCTCAACACCTCGAGCCACTCCAGAAAAACCACGAAGGCCAAGCTCGTGCGGGATCGGCTGGCGATGCTCCAACAGGTGGCGCAGCAGATTTCCGCCGATCTGGTCGGTGTCCCGGGCCTGTCATTGAGCGCGCAGGTCTGAAGACCCGCGCAGCCAGGAGCCCTCATCCTCGCGAGCCGCCGGCGCCCCTTGAAACCGAGGGCGCCCACCCTATATGGGCCGTGGGGACGTACCCGCTGCAGCGGACGTCATGATCATCAAACCTTGGAGAAGTTTCGATGGCCACTCGATATGAACCTTGGGCCCTGGTGTCCCAACTGCAAAACGACATCAATAAGGTTTTCGGTAACCTCAATGACACCGAAAGCAGCAGCGCGACCGCGGAATGGATCCCTGCGGTGGACGTGTCGGAGTACGCGGATCGATTCGAGCTGCTGGTCGATCTACCCGGCGTGGAGCCCCAATCGGTAGAGATCACGCTCGACAATGGCGTGCTCAGCGTCTCGGGCCAGCGCCACGAGGAGCGGCGCACAGGCAACGACGGAGCGCCACAACAGCAACGGCGGGAGCGCCGGCAAGGGCGCTTCTATAGGCGCTTTATCCTGCCGGATACCGCGGATGCCGACAAAGTCAACGCCACCGGTCGTAATGGCGTCCTCGAGATTTCGATCCCGAAGCACCCGAAGTCGCAACCGCGCCGCATTACGGTCAGTTGAAAGGTTGGCCCGATAGCGAGCGGCCGGACTTCGTGGGACCCGGCTGCTCGCTCGCGCCCGGGCTAGCTGCGCGCGCCGACCTTGGCGGCCGGGCGCTTGCGCTGCTGAATCCAACTGTTGGTACGCGCTTCCAAGAGGTCGAGGGGCAGGACCCCGCCGTTGAGCATCTCGTCGTGGAAGCTGCGCAGGTCGAACCGGCTGCCCAGCTCCTTGCGGGCGTGCTCGCGCAGCTCGCGGAACTTGAGTTGGCCGAGCTTGTAGGAAAGCGCTTGTGCCGGCCAGGCGATGTAGCGATCGGTCTCGGCCTGCAGGGTCGGCTCATCGACTGCGCCGGACTGGCGGAAGAAATCGACGACCTGATCGCGTGACCAGCCCTTCTCGTGCAGCCCCGTGTCCACCACCAGCCGGACCGCACGGAACAACTCGCTCGACAGGCGACCATAATCGCTCACAGGGTCCTGGTAGAAACCCACTTCCTTGCCCAGCTCTTCGGCATAGAGCGCCCAACCTTCCACGTACCCTGAGTTGCCGCCATGGCGGCGGAATTTCGGCAGGTCCGGCAGGAGTTGCGCCACCGAGAGCTGCATATGGTGGCCCGGAATGCCTTCGTGGTAAGCCGTGGCCTCATCGTCCACGAGTGAGCGGTCAGCGTAGTGTGAGATAGCAACGACCACGCGCCCCGGGCGTTTGCCATCGGGCGTTCCGGTCTGGTAGTGAGTTGCGTTGCCCGGCTGGAAATCCGGCATGGGCTCCACAGTCACAGGGGAGCTGGGGATAAACCCGAAGAGCTCCGGGAGCTTGGGGCGCATCTGGGCGATGTACTTGCGAAAGTCGGCAACGATCTGCTCCGCCGAGGTGGGCCGATAGCGGGGATCGTTATGTATCGACTCACGAAATGCAGCAAGGTCCGCAAAGCCGGCACGATGGGCCACCGCGAGCATCTCGGCCTCGATACGCTCGATCTCGCGCAACCCGATCTGGTGAATCTGTTCCGGCGTCAGCTTGGTCAGCGTGGTGCGGGCGTGGATGTCGTTCAAATAACGCTGCTCACCACCGGGTAATGAGGTTACGGCGAGCGTCGTACGGCCGGCGGGCGCGTACTCCGCCGCGATAAAATTACCGAAATCGACATACGCGGGGAGCACTTCCTTGACGACGGCCGCGGTGATTTCCTGCGTGAGACGCTGCTGCTCCGCTGCCGGGATGTTGCTCGGGAACTTCCTGGTCGGCTCGAGGAAAGGGTCAGCAGCAATGACACCCTGACATTGCGCCGGCACCTTCTCCAGGAGAAAGCGCACCGGCATCAGGCCGTCCTTTTTTCCGGCCTGCAGAACACCTTCGACTTCCGTGAAGACCCGCGGGATCTGATGCAAGCGGGAAAGGTAGTCCTCGTACTGCTTCACCGTGTCGAAGGGAACGGCCAGCGGCAGGTCGGCGAGATGGACTTGCGGACCGTCCATCTGGTTGACCGGCATCTCGTATTCCTTGAGGCGGTAGTTCGCGAGGCGCTGCTCCAGCAGTCTCTGCATGACCTGGTGAGAGAGCACATCCTGCTCGGCGAATCCGCGGGTCGAGATCGCCTGCAAGCGCCTCAGGAAGTCCTCATCGCGCTGGTGCTGTCGCTCGACTTCCGCGAGCGAGTAATCGTTCAACCGATCGTTGTAGCGATAGTCGCCGTACGCTGTAGCGAGCTCGGGGTGCGACTTCAGGTCGGACTCATACTGCTCGTCAAACAGGGCGTTCTGCTGCTCGAGGCGCGATGTCAGGGAGGAGGTTTTCGCCGCCGCGCCACCAGGCGCTGTGAACGCGACGAAGAGAAGACAGCAGAGGACCGTGTGGCTAAATCCGTTTATCTTTTGCATAGCCGCACATGTTAGCACGGCTCACGAAATGCTTTGGCGCAAACGCTGCGCGGCTTCCTCGGGCGTGAGATCACGCTGCGCTTCCGCGAGCATCTCGTAGCCGACCATGAACTTTCTAACAGTCGCCGAACGCAGCAGAGGCGGATAAAAATGCGCATGGAGCTGCACACCCGCCAGCGAGGCGGATGATCCGGGGCCGGGCATGGGAGTACCGTGCCAGCCGGCGGAATAAGGAAAAGAGACTCCGAAGAGATGATCGTAGGCCTTGAGCAACCGGCCCAGGATATCCGCCAGCGTTTCACGCTCAGGCGCTGTCAGCTCCGGCAGGCTCGCGACCTGCCGCCGCGGCAGCAGTAGAATCTCGAACGGCCACACGGCCCACCAGGGCACGAGAGCGAGCCAGTCGCGATTCTGGACGACCACCCGTTCTGCGGAATTGGCCTCGAGCTCGGCGTACTCGAGCAACAGCGGCCGGCCACCATGCAGAGTTGCCCACAGCTCTTGTTGCGCCAGCTCCTTGGCCACTTCGCTAGGAATGAAATCGCTCGCCCAGATCTGCCCATGAGGATGCGGGTTGGAACACCCCATCAGCTCGCCCTTGTTCTCAAACACCTGAACCCAACGCCAGTGTTGACCAAGCTCCGTCACCTGCTCCGCCCAGGTGTCGATTACTGTCCGGATATCGGCACTCGACATCTGCGCCAGGGTCAAGTCGTGCCGCGGGGAGAAACAGACAACCCGGCAGGTTCCGGCTTGAGCGTGCGCTTGCAGGAGCGTATGAGCCGTCAGGCCCTGCCCCTGGGTGCTCGGCAGGAAAGCCGGAAAGTCGTTATCGAAGACAAAGGTCGACGAGTACGGCGGGTTGTGCTCCCCATTGGCGCGCGCGTTGCCCGGACATAGGTAGCATTGCGGGTCGTATTGCGGCCGGGAAGTGCCGGAAGCGGGCTCGATGCGGCCCTGCCAGGGACGTTGGTTCCGATGCGGTGAAACGAACACCCACTCGCCAGTCAGGGCATTGAAACGGCGATGCGGCTGGTCCAACAGCATGCGTTACAGGAAAACCACTGTGGCACCCGCGTCCGGATGAGAGACAAAGAGTGTTCCAGCCTTGCCTGTGTGCCGCTCGTAGGTAGTGCCGATCTCGTCGATGAGACGCTCCCGGGCTTCCGTACGGATGAGCGCAACGGCACACCCCCCGAATCCACCACCGGTCATACGGCAGCCGAACACACCGCCGGCGTCGCCGAGGGCGCGGGCGATTTCCACTACCACATCCAACTCACGGCAGCTGACCGCATAATCAACCTGCAAAGATGCGTGACTCTCATACATCAAACGTCCGAGCTCGGACCATTTTTTATCGCTTATACACTGTGCCGCTCTTACTGTCCGGGCGATCTCCCCGATCACATGGCGGGCGCAGCGCAAGCTCATTTCATCCATCGAGGCAGCCGCCTTCTGGAGCATCTCCGCCGTAGCCTCCCGAAGCGAGGTCACACCCATCGCTCGCGCCGCCAGCTCGCAGTGTCTGCGGCGTTCGGCATAGGCGCTGCTAGAGAGCTCGTGCTTGACGTTGGTGTTGATCACTAGCACCGAGACAAACGGGTCCGCCAAGGGTAACCACCTGGGCTCCAGGGAGCGGCAATCCAGCAGCAGCACCTCACCGGCGCGGCCCAGCGTGGAGATGAACTGGTCCATGATCCCGCACGGGACACCGGCGTAGCTGTGCTCCGCTTTCTGGCACAGCAGGATCTTGTCATTGGGGTCGAGCTCCACATCGGTAACGACCTCCAGCAGGCTCGCCATCGCAGTTTCCAGCGCAGCGCTGCTCGACAGGCCGGCGCCGATGGGCACGTCCGTCGCGATGAGTGCGTCGAAACCTCTCGGCACGTGGCCGCGCTCGAGAAACCCGGCCAACACACCCTTGGGATAGTTCGACCAGCGCCCTTTGGCGTCCGGCTGCAGCGGCGCGGAAAGATCGATGACAACGGACTCTCCGGCCGCATCACTGCGCAGGGACACCTTGTCCGAGTCGTTCGGCGCCGCCGCGATCACGGTGCGCCGCTCTATGGCCATCGGCAAAACGAAGCCGTCATTGAAGTCGGTGAACTCACCGATCAGGTTGACTCGCCCGGGCGCGCTCGCCAACCAACGGGGCGCCTTCCCGAAGTGCATCTCGAACGCATCGCGAGCGCGGCCGGAGATATCCGAGATCATTGGCGTCGCGCTCCCTTGGTCTACGCGCTATCGTGCCGAGAACTTGTAGACGATGGTGTGCCGGTAGGTCTCGCCTGGCTTCAAGATCACCGTCGGGAAATTGGCATGATTCGGCGAATCGGGGAAATGTTGCGGCTCGAGCGCCAGGCCGCTGCGGCGGGCATACGCCACTCCCCTCTTGCCCGCATTGCTCCCGTCCAGGAAGTTCCCACTGTAGAACTGCAAGCCCGGCTCGGTGGAAGACACCTCGAGCACGCGGCCGGTCTCCGGCTCATACACGGTCGCCACTACGCCCAGCTTTCCGACCGGCTTGTCGAGCACCCAGTTGTGGTCGTAACCCTTGCCGTTGGTGAGTTGCTCATCGGTCTTGTCGATACGGGCGCCGATCGGCGTGGGCTGGCGAAAGTCGAACGGTGTTCCGTCCACCGGGCGCAACTCCCCGGTGGGGATCAAAGTGCCGTCGACCGGCGTGAAGCGGCTCGCGGGAATCTGCAGGACGTGCGCGAGAATGTCGCCATGGCCACGCAAGTTGAAGTACGAGTGTTGCGTCAGATTCACCGGGGTGGCCTTGTCCGTGACCGCAGTGTAATCAAGCCTCAGGGTATTGTCCCGGGTCAGCGTGTAAAGCGCCGTGACCTGGAGGTTCCCGGGATAGCCCTCCTCGCCGTCGTGGCTGAGATAACTCAGCTCGAGCTGTGGGGTGTCATAGACACCCGACTTCGTGACCTTCCACACCACCTTGTCGAAACCGACCTTCCCGCCATGCAGCGTATTGGGTCCGTTGTTGGTCGCGAGCTCGTAGGTCACGCCGCCGAGAGCAAACCTACCGCGGGCGATGCGATTTCCATAACGGCCGATCAGGGCGCCGAAGTACGGATTGTTGGCTTTCAAGTAGCCGTCGAGAGAATCGAAGCCGAGGACGACATCGCCGTAGTGTCCGGAACGGTCGGGCGCGGTCAGCGAGACAATCGTCCCGCCATAGTCGAGAATGCGCGCCTCCATGCCGCTGCCGTTGCGCATCGTATAGATCCGTACTGCGACACCTGCGGGTGTTTTACCGAAAGGCGCACTGGTGACGGCAGCTTCTGACATCGGAGCAGCTCCAAGCCGTTGGACGGGCGCCATCCCTGCCAGCGCGAGCACCACGATCCATCCGAGAATCCCGGCCGTGCGGAGCATGCGTCACCCCCCTTTCGATTTCAAACAGTCTAACAGTGTAGCGATCCGTCGCACCAACATTAGGAGTACGTGGCTTGCTAAGTGCTCCAGCCTCCATCGATGATGTGGATGGCGCCGGTCGTATAGCTGGCCGTGGCCAGATAGACAACCAGGTCGGCGATTTCCTCCGGCCGGCCCATACGGCCGACGGGCTGGCGCGCGATGAAGGCAGTCCGCGCCTTGTCATAGTCGCCCTGCGCGCGCAGACGATCGTCCAGCGAAGGCGTCTCGACCGTCCCGGGGCAGATGGCATTGCACCGAATCCCCCGGCCGACGAAGTCGGCGGCCACCGATTTGGTCAGTCCAATCACGGCGGCCTTGGTAGTGCTATAGACAAAGCGCGAGGAGACGCCCTTTACAGTACCCGCCACTGACGACATGTTGATGATAGAGCCATCCCCCCGCGCCAGCATTCCCGGCAGCACGGCACGGATCGTTCGAGCCATCGCCTTGACGTTCAAGTCGAAGGCAAAATCGAACTCCTTGTCGGTGTAGTCGAGCACCGTACCGTTATGGACGAACCCAGCGCAGTTGAACAACACATCGACCTGCCCTATCGAGGCGATCGTGGCATCCACCGCCGCTCCATCCAGTACGTCCAGCGTGCGCGTTTTGATGTTGGCGATACCATGAAGCTGCGCCAACTTGACCTCGTTGATGTCGGTCGCAATGACCCGCGCGCCGGCGCGCGCCAAGGCCTCAGCGCTAGCGCGACCGATGCCTTGTGCGGCGGCTGTGACCAAGGCGGTTTTGCCTTGCAACCCGGATGTGCTCATATCTTCTCCGCTCGAGGTCAGTCGATTCGTCGCCAGGGGATGACCTGCTGCTGCTGCTCGCCGAGCTTCTCGATACCGAGTCGTATGGAATCACCAGCTTTCAGGAACACGGGTTGGGGCTTCTTACCCGCGCCAACGCCCGGGGGCGTGCCGGTGGTGATGATGTCGCCCGGCTCGAGTGTCAGGAACCGGCTGATATAGCTCACCAGGGTCGCCACACCGAAGATCATGGTTCGCGTGCTGCCTGTCTGCATGCGCTGGCCGTTGACGTCCAACCACATACCGAGGCTCTGCACGTCGCCTACTTCATCGCGCGTGACGAGCCAGGGTCCGACCGGGCCAAAGGTATCGCACCCTTTGCCTTTGTCCCATGTGCCGCCGCGCTCCAACTGGTATTCGCGCTCGGAGACGTCGTTAATGACTGCATATCCCGCGACATACTGCAGTGCTTCGCCTTCCTCAACATATCGCGCCGTACGGCCGATGACCACACCCAGCTCGACCTCCCAGTCGGTCTTCCTGGAATCCCTGGGAAGCATCACTGGATCGTTGGGACCCTGCAGACAGCTCACCGCCTTGGTGAAAATGACCGGCTCGCTCGGGATGGGCAGATTCGACTCGGCAGCGTGATCGGCGTAGTTGAGACCGATGGCAATGAACTTGCGGGTGCCGGCGAACGGCACTCCGAGCCGCTGCGGACCCTGTACCAACGGCAGTGTGCCCGGATCAATGGCGGCCAGGGTCGCAAGATTCGCCGGCTGCAGCTGCACGGGCCCGAGATCCGCAATCCTGCCCGACAAATCGCGGATGCGACCTTCTGTGTCCAGAAGTCCCGGCTGCTCGCGACCCGGGGGACCGTAACGCAACAATTTCATGATGAATCGGCCTCAGTGGCAAAGGGTCCGTCAATGTATCAGGCCACCGCACCACCCAACATCCGGTTGGCTGATGTCGCATGGGAGTACCAGAAGGGTGTCCCAAATAGTACCAGATTCGTCGTGGCCGCGGCGGCGCGGCGCATCAGGGCAGGACCTCGGTTGGGCGAGCCACCCCGTGCGCAAGAGCGGTACCAAACCCGTCCCCGGCAAGGGGAAACGTGCTGCTTCCGGCAGGTAAGCCGGTCAGGCACTCGCCGGCTGCAACGACAACTCCGGCGCCGCACGCGTGCTGTTGAGCTTGATATTCAGCCGCAGCTCGTTCGCCGAATCGGCGTTGCGGATCGCCTCCTCGTAGGAAATCGTCCCCTCGTTGTAGAGCTCGAACAGCGAGGCGTCGAAGGTCCGCATGCCCAGTTCGCGCGATTTCTGCATGATGGGCTTGATCTCGTGGAATTCGCCCTTGAGGAGCTTGTCGGCGATGGTGGGCGTGTTGATCAGGATCTCGATGGCCGCGCGGCGACCCTTGCCGTCGCTGGTACGGACCAGGCGCTGGGAGATGATGGCGCGCAGGTTGCTGGACAAGTCCATCAGCAACTGCTTGCGGCGCTCGTCCGAGAAGAAGTTGATGATGCGGTCGATCGTCTGGTTCGCGCTGTTGGAATGCAGGGTGCCGAGGCACAGATGCCCGGTCTCGGCGAAAGCGATCGCGTGCTCCATGGTCTCCGTATCACGGATCTCGCCAATGAGAATGACATCCGGAGCCTGCCGCAGGGTGTTCTTCAGCGCGTTGTGCCAGGAGCGCGTGTCGATGCCGATCTCGCGGTGGGTGACCAGCGACTGCTGCGATTGATGCACGAACTCGACAGGATCCTCCACCGTCACGATGTGGCCGGCGGACGAGCGATTGCGGTGATCGATCATGGCGGCAAGTGTGGTTGACTTGCCGGAGCCGGTCGCACCCACCACGAGCACCAGCCCGCGCTTGGTCATGACGATGTCCTTGAGCGTCTCGGGCAGACCCAGCTGCGCAAAATCGGGGATGTCGTTGACGATGGTGCGCACCACCATGCCGACGTTCTGCTGTTGGACAAACACGTTCACGCGGAAGCGTGACACGCCCGGCAACGAAATGGCGAAGTTGCATTCGAGCTCCGCCGCGAACTCTTCCCGCTGGCGCTCGTTCATCAGCGCATAAGCCAGGTCGCGCGCCACCTCGCCCGAGAGCCGCTGGTTCGTCAACGGCTGCAGGGTGCCCTGGAGCTTGATGCTGGGTGGAAAGTCCTTGGAGACGAACAGATCGGATCCGCCCGCGGTGCTCATCGCCGTGAGCAACCTGACAATATACGTTCTCGCCTGATCTTCGGTGAGGCCGGCCATCGGTCCCTCGATACTGGTCGACGCGTGAGACAGCCTCCTACGCTAGCGGATCAGCGCCGGGACGGCCTGGAAGTGCTTCTCACTGTTCGCCGCCCGACTTCCGCATCCCGCGCGGCAACCAGCCAGCGCAGCAGCGCGACGGTCTGCTCGCGGATGATGCGTTGGAGGAGCGCAAGACGCTCGCTATCGACTGCATCCCAGTTCAGCCGCGCCAGCAGGCTACGCGGCGCGAATTGGAAGACAGTGACTTGCCCGGTGAGTGTCATGGTGCGGATCAAGGTCTCCTCGTCGTCGGGGGCTTGCCCACGCAGTCGCCCGACGAGGGTCGAGGTCACCAGCGACAGGCGCTTTTTCCAGCGGTTCTGCTGAAACAGCTCGAAACTGGCCGGGGGGCCCTCGCCGGATTGCAGCCGCGCGATGAACAGCCGCCAGTTGGCGGTGTCCTTCACAGTGAACATAAACTCGGCTAACCGCATCTGGATCGCACAGAACACCTCGATCAGCTCCTCGTCAGCCGCATTCCGCCCGAGTGCCTGTTCACCCTGCTCGGTCACCTCCGCCATGTACTCGGACATTCGCGCCACGATGTGCTCGACGCAGGCGAGGTAAACGCCCTCTTTATTGTCGAAGTAATACTGCAAGGCCGGCGCGTTGACGCCGGCGGCAGTGGCGATATCGCGCGTCGATGCGCCTTCGAAACCTCGCTCGCCGAACAGCTTCAGTGCCGCGGTAACGATCCGCGCCCGTGTCTCTTCGCCGCGGGCGTAGCCGCCCTCCACTACGTGCCGATGCTTTGCCGCGCTTGCCATCGAATTCCTGCGGGTGATGAATTACACCGCGCAAAAATATATCAGTTGACACATTTTTTCCAGATGGGATATTTTTACCAACTGGAATATTGTTGGGATACCTATGGATACCCTGGCGACAGTCGAGGCAAAGCCTGCGATACGAATGAGGCGGCGGACGATGATCCTGTCCCTCGGGGTGGTGCTGGCGATCGTGGCCGTCGTCTACGGCGTACGCTGGTGGACCTTCGGTCGGTTCATTGAGAGCACGGACGATGCCTATCTGCAGGCGGACAGCGTGACCGTCGCCCCGAAAGTCTCGGGTTATGTCGCCGAGGTCTATGTCGCGGACAACCAGGCGGTTACCGCAGGACAGCCGTTGGTCCGGCTGGATAGCCGCCAGTACGAAGCCATACTCGAGCAGGCTAAGGCGACCATCGCCGCCCGCAGGGCCGATATCGAGCGCGGCTCGGCGGAACTGCTGCAGCAGCAGGCGACCATCGCGCAAGCCCGGGCGCAGCTCGTAGGCGCCAAGTCCAGCGAGGCGCACGCCATCGAGCAGGTGAAGCGCTATGAGCCGCTGGTGGCGACCGGTGCCGAGACAAACGAGCGCCTTGCCGACCTTCGCAACACGCGTAGCCAAGCGGCTGCAATTGTTGCAGCGGACGTCGCGGCACTCCATGCGGCCGAGCGCCAGCCTGCGACGACCCAGGCGCAAATAGATCAGGCACGCGCGCAACTCGAGGCGGCGGAGGCGAGCCTGCGGCAAGCACAGCTCGATATGCAGGACACCGTAATCCGCAGCACCCTGGCCGGTCGCGTCGGCGATCGAACGGTGCGCGTCGGCCAGTACGCGCAGCCGGGTACGCGGTTGATGACCATCGTGCCGGTCCAGGATCTGTATCTGACTGCGAACTTCAAGGAAACGCAGATCGGGCTCATGCGCGCCGGACAGCCCGCAACGGTCCATGTCGACGCTCTGCCGGGAGCTGACCTGCACGGCACCGTGGTGAGCTTCTCGCCCGGTACCGGCTCGCAGTTCGCGTTGCTGCCGCCGCAGAATGCAACTGGCAACTTCACGAAGATCGTGCAACGCATGCCGGTGAGAATTCACCTCGACGCCGGGCCCGAGGCCCGCAAGGTGTTGGTGCCCGGTCTGTCCGTCACCGTGAAGGTCGATACCCGCAGTGGCCGCGATTCGGCCGGCCTGGTTGCGCGCGAGAGCGGTCGTGACTGACAGCTCTCACCCGCCTAACGCCACCGTTACCGACTGGATCGCCGTCGTCGGCGGTGCCCTGGGCGCACTGATGGCGACTCTGGACATCTCGATCACCAACTCGGCGCTCCCGCAGATCCAAGGCGAGATCGGCGCCACCGGCACCGAAGGCACCTGGATCTCCACCGGTTATCTGATGTCCGAGATCGTGATGATCCCGCTCGCCGCCTGGCTGACCCGGGTCTTCGGCCTGCGCATGTTCCTGTTGAGCAACACCGTGCTCTTCACGATCTTCTCCGTCATGTGCGGCTTCTCGCACAGCCTGCCGCAAATGATCGTCGGCCGCATCGGCCAGGGCTTCACGGGCGGGGCGATGATCCCCACAGCGCAAACGATCGTGAGAATGCGCCTGCCGCCCCACCAGATGCCCATCGGCATGACCATCTTCGGCCTCATCGTGTTGACGGGTCCCCTGCTCGGCCCCGTGGCCGGCGGCTGGCTGGCCGAGAACATCGATTGGAGTTGGTGTTTCTTCGTCAACGTGCCGGTCGGGGCGGCGCTGGTAGTATTGCTCTTTGTGGGTCTGCCGAAGGGCAGGATCGACTGGCACCAATTCATCCATGCCGACTGGTTGGGCATTCTCGGCCTGTCCGCGGGCTTGAGCTCCCTGACGGTGGTGCTGGAGGAAGGTCAACGCGAGAACTGGTTCGATTCACGGATGATCTGTTGGTTGAGCATTCTGGCCGTGCTCGGCATCATCACTCTCATCGGCGCGCAATCGGTCGCGAAACGCCCGGTCGTACGACTCTCGCTGCTGAAGAACAAGAGCTACGCGAGCGTCATCTTCATTGTCTTCGTCATCGGCGCCGGCCTCTACAGCGTCTCCTACCTGGTACCCCAGTTTCTCGCCGGCATCGCCGGCTACAACGCCGAGCAGTCGGGCGCAATCATGCTGCTGGTCGGGCTCCCGGCCTTTGCCGTGATGCCCATCCTGCCGCGCCTGTTGGCGACGGTAGACGCGCGGCTGATGGTCATTGTGGGCCTCCTGTTCTTCGCGGCAAGTTGCATGCTCGATACCACCCTGACGGCGCAAAGCGTGGGTCACGATTTCTACGCGTCGCAGGTCCTGCGTGGCGTGGGCCAGATGCTGGCCATGATGCCGCTGAACCAAGCATCGATGGCGGCAGTCTCGCGGGAAGAGGCGGGAGATGCCGCCGGGCTCTACAACATGGCACGCAATATGGGCGGCTCGGTCGGGCTGGCCCTGCTGGGTGTCTACATCGACCGGCGTAACGCGTTCCATGAGGCCATCATCCGTGATTCTGTCAGCGCGAACTCCCTGGCCGGGCAAGATCACCTGGCAGCCACTTCCGCAGGCTTCCTCGCGCAACACGGTGACCGTGCCTACGCCAACCTGCAGGCACTCGGCCAGTTCGCCGCAGAGATGCAGCTGCAGGCATCGGTCATCACCTTCTCCGAGACGTTCTTCGTGTTGGCCGTCGCGCTGGCGCTGTGTATCCCGCTGGCGCTCTTCCTGCGCAAGCCGACCCAGGCCGCGGCTCCGTCGGGGCACTGAGAACTGCACATGCCACTCGCCCATATCAACACCCGTCCGTGCTTGATCATCGCCGCCGCTCTGGCACTCGCCGGCTGCAAAGTCGGCCCGAACTACCATGGCGCCCCGACGGTAGCTCCAAATGCCAGCCAGGCCGCCACCTTCAAACGTGCCCCGGACGGCGTGACTGCAACGGCGCCCGAGGTCGCAAAGTGGTGGCAGGCCCTCGGCGACCCGCAGTTGAACGAGCTGATCGAGACTGCCATGTCGCAGAGCCCGGACATCCGCGCGGCCCAGGCACGCTTGCGCGCATCCCGCGCGGGTCTGCGGCAGCAGCAGCGCAATGCGCTGCCCAAGTCCTCCGGCAGCGCGGCGTACTTGAAGGCCCATCTGCCCAGCACATCGATCGGCATAGGCTCATTGGGCTTGTACAACCTGGGCTTCGATGCGACCTGGGAAGTCGACCTGTTCGGCGGCACGCGGCGCGCGATCGAAGCCGCTTCGGCCGAGGCGGAAGCCACCGAGGCCGACCTCGCCGACACGCACGTCCAACTCTCTGCGGAAGTTGCTCAGGCGTATGTTGATCTGCGCGACCAGCAACAACGCATCGCGCTGGTGCGTGAGTCAGCCGAATTGGAGGAGCAGATCCTGACTCTGACGCAACAGCGCCGCGAGCAAGGCGTCGCCTCCGAGCTGGACGTGGAACGGATCCGGACCCAGGTCGAGAACACTCGAGCGTCGATCCTTCCGTTGGACGCGCAGATCACCGAATCGCTCGATCAACTCGCCGTACTGACCGGACGAGAGCCCGGGGCGCTGGATGCCGAGCTCTCGGCCGGCAGCCCGTTGCCCCACCTTCCTGAGAGCGTCGCGGTGGGCGACCCCGCGACGTTGTTGAAGCATCGCCCCGACATCCGGGGGGCCGAGTGGCGCCTCGTCTCGGCCAACGCCCAGATCGGTGAGCGAGAGGCGGACTGGTTTCCCAAGCTGACCCTGCTCGGCGACCTGGGCTTCAGCTCCACCAGTCCGGGACACCTCCTGCGGAGCGACTCCTTCATGTGGGTGGGCGCCCCGCTGCTGCAGTGGAATGCATTGGATTTTGGCCGCACGCGAGCCAAAGTCGACCAGGCCAAGGCGGGCTACGAGGAAGCCGCGGCAAAATATGAAAGTACCGTGCTCGATGCACTACGGGATGCGAATGTCGCCCTCTCCCGCTACGGGCACCAACGCGACAACGTCCTGAGCCTCCGCAATGTGGAGGCATCCGCCACTCATGCCGCGGAGCTGACCCGGCAGCGCTACCGTGCGGGAACGACCTCAGCGCTCGATTGGCTGGATGCCGAACGAACCCGTTTCTCGGCGGAACAGAACCGGATCGCCGGCGATGCCGAGTTGATCAAGGACTACATCGCCTTGCAAAAGAGCCTGGGATTGGGATGGCAGTCACAAACGGGCGGCTGAATCAGACTTATTCGCCCGGATTGTCATGACTCCGCAACCATCCTGATATAAATCCTCCATGCCGGAATAACGGTTCCATTACCGAAGGCATTGAGAATGCGAGATTTCCTCGAGGCTCTGCGGACCCAGCGTTGGGACGATCATCGTTACTACCATCACAGCCGCATCAACCAGTCGCTGCACCTGGTGAGCGCGCTGAGCTTCCTCACCGCCTACGCGGTCGTGTTGAAGCAACCCGCCCCCGCCGCCATGATCGGCTGGCTGGTCGCGATGGTGAGCCGCCAGGCTGGCCACTTTTTCTTCGAGCCCAAGGGCTACGACACCGTCAATGAGGCCACCCACGCGCACAAGGAAGACATCAAGGTGGGCTATAACCTGCGCCGTAAAGTCATACTCCTTACCATCTGGGCCCTGTCGCCCGTCGTGCTGTGGCTGGACCCCACTTTCTTCGGCTTCTTCCGCGCTCCGTCCACCGGAACGGAATTCGTCAACAACGTGGGCCTGCTCTGGCTGGCGGTAGGTCTCGGCGGATTGCTCTTCAGGACGATCCACCTGATGTTCATCAAGGATGTGCAGACCGGCCTGGTGTGGATCACCAAGATCGTCACCGACCCGTTTCACGACGTGATGCTTTACTACAGAGCGCCGTTCTATCTGTTGCGCGGTGAGCTGATCGATCCGATGGAAGCGGTTCGCCACCGGGCCTGAAGCAATTCCTTCAGGACCTGGCGACGGATGGCCTTGTTGGACAAGGCCTCAGCCGCCCACCACCAGCCGTCGCGCTGCATGGCCTGCGCCGCAGCGACGAATCGCGTCACCACCGCGGCGAAGTCCGCGTCGGTGTAATTGAGGCTGAAGATCAGGCGGCCCGTGCCGACCCAGCTCAGTGCCAGCCCCTGGGCGCGCAGATAGTATTGCAACATCCAGTTATAGCGCGACGGTTGCAGATAGCTCACCGTCCAGATCGAGGAGAGGTTGGCGACTTGTACCGGCAGATCTGCGGCGCGCAGCCGCTCGTTGAGTTGGCGCGCCCGGCGGTTCCAGGTCTCATCCAGATCCTGGTACAGCGCGCGGACGGGCTCGGTCTCGAGACGCTCGAGGAATTCACACATCGCGCCCATGACATAGGGGTGCGAGTTGAACGTGCCACGGGCAAAGCAGATGTCCGCCGGACGATCGGGGCGGAAGCGCTTCATGAGATCGGCGCGGCCGCACAGGGCCCCCACCGGCAGCCCCCCACCGAGGGTCTTGCCATAGGTGACCAGATCGGCGCGCACGCCGAAATACTCTTGCGCCCCGCCTGGCGCGAGCCGGAAGCCAACAAAGACCTCATCGAATATGAGGACGATACCCCGCTGCGTACAAACATCGCGCAGCTGCCCCAACCAGTTGGAGTAGGCGGCGCGGTCGAAATGAGCCTGGCGCCCGCTGTCGATGAGCGTGTTGTCGCCCGGAGCGGGGGAGTTTGGATGCAGCGCCTGCAACGGATTGATCAACACGCAGGCGATGTCGCGACGGGTGCGCAGCACCCGCAGAGCCGCGGGACTCATGTCGTTCAGAGTGTAGGTGTCGCGTGCGGGGATCGGATTGCCGGCACCCGGCTGCACATCGCCCCACCAGCCATGATAAGCCCCGCAGAAGCGTACCAACCGGCGCCGGCCAGTGTGGTATTGCGCGAGCCGCACGGCCTGCATGACAGCCTCCGTGCCCGACATGTGAAACGAAACCTCGTCCAGCCCGGAGATCTCCTTCAGCCGTCTAACGTTGTAGGCAATGACGGGATGATAGGCCCCGAGTACCGGACCGAGATCCGCGACACGCTCACTGCCGCGACGGATGCATTCCTTGTAGAAGTCGTAGCCGAAGAGGTTGACGCCGTAGGAGCCGGTGAGGTCATAGAACTGGTTGCCGTCCAGGTCGGTGACGGTCGGACCCGCGGACGACTGGACGAGCGAGCCGCCTTTGAGGTGTTGACGGACGAAACGGCTGAACTGAAACGGCACCCGGTACCGGGAAGTGAACTGCAGGTCCGAGATGGACCCTGCCAACTCATCGGTCTGCGCGACCGTTTTGGCGAAACACCGCGAGAACTCCGCGGCCAGGCGCATGAAGCCCTCACGGCGGGTCGCGGCGACCTCCTCCGGAGCACCATCAGCGCTGAAAAAGCGCTGCTCGTCGTACTCCCAGAAGGGCACCAGGCGCGCCATGCGCCGCGCCATGCGGGCGTGTCCCGCGAGCGAGCGATGTTTGGCGACCGACAGCTGCAGACGCGTTCTCAACTTCAGCAGGATGACAATCGCGGCGAGCGCCGCGAGCGAATACAGAATGGTTGTGTGGCTCATGAATCTCCTCGGCCGCCACCGTATTGCAATTGAATGACAGCCCCATGAAACCGCCCTCGGCCCACCTCAAAAAATCGATCGCGCGCATCGTGCAGCAGGAAAGGATCAACTTCCTGCTGACCAATCGCATTCCCAGACGTTGGCTTACCCTGTTCGCCGGCTGGTTCAGCAAGGTCGAGCAGCCGCTGGTCCGCGAGCTCAGTCTGCGCACCTGGCGGCTCTTCTCCGACGTGGACCTCAGCGACGCCAAGCACACGCGCTTCAGGAGCCTCCACGACTGCTTCACGCGGGAATTGCGCGCCGGCGCCAGGCCCGTGGACACCAGACCTACCGCCATCGTAAGCCCTTGCGATGCGATCGTAGGGGCCTCCGGCACCATCATGGATGGCTGCTTGCTGCAGGCCAAAGGCTTTCCATACACGCTGGCGGATTTTCTGGGCGCCGATCCCGACCTGGTCGATCATTACCGCGGCGGCTCCTACGTCACGTTGCGCCTCACCGCGAGCATGTATCACCGCTTCCACGCGCCCTACGACTGCCGCATCGAGCGGGTCACCTATATCTCCGGCGATACCTGGAACGTAAATCCGATCGCGCTCAAGCGCATCGAGCGGCTGTTTTGCAAGAACGAGCGTGCGGTCATCCGCTGTCGAATGCTGCCTGCGGGCCCTCTCATCACCCTGGTGCCCGTCGCGGCTATCCTGGTAGCGAGCATCCGCCTGCGCTTTCTGGATGTCCGGCTGCACCTCAAATACCGGGGACCGAACGTCATTGCCTGTGACGCAAGCTTCCGCAAGGGCGACGAGCTGGGTTGGTTCGAGCACGGCTCGACCATCATCGTCCTTGCACCCCCCGGGGTTGCGCTGGCTGCGCACTTGCACGAGGGCCAGCGCATCAAGATGGGACAGGCGCTGTTCGAAGTGCCACCCAGCGCGCACTAGCTTCCCAAAGCCTCTCTTGCAGCCGGACGTCATACGCCAGCTCCAATGCTCGCTGCTCCTTTTGGAACTCGTCGAAGTAGCGGCCACTCACCCCGGCAACGTCCGGCGACAATGCGAGATACAGGGTAGTACGCGCCCCTCGCTCCGCATCGATAATGTTGGGGCTGAGGATAGGTTTGATGAGCCGCAACCAACGCGGCAGCAGGTTTGTCGCTACCACGCCGGGATGCAGACAGTTCACCGTGACGCCCGAGGCCCCCGATAGCCGGCGTGCGAGTGCGAACGTATGCATGACGTTGGCGAGCTTTGAGCGCGAGTACGCTGCGGTGCCGCTGTATCGTGCGCCAAGGTCGGCAATCCCGGTGAGATCGAGCGTCCGCGCCTTATAGTGGGCGCGTGAGGCCAGGTTGATGATGCGGCCCTGATCAGCCATACGCTCCCGCAGGAGTTCGGTCAGCAGGAACGGGCCGAGGTGATTGGTCGCGAAGGTCAACTCGAAACCGTCCACGGACGTCTTGCGCCAGGTCGAGACCATGCCGGCGTTGTTGATCAGCCAGCCGATCCGGCCGAAGTCGCGGCGGACGGTCGCCGCGCTCTCGCGCACCGATGCCAGGCTGGCTAGATCGCAGTGGATCGTATGCACGTTCGCCTGGGGCACTGTGGCCAGAATCGCCTGGCGCGTCCGGGCAGCTCCCGCCAAATCCCGACACAACATGACCACCGTGAGGCCCGCTTTCGCCAGCTCGCGGCTCGTCACGAAGCCGATGCCGTGGGTGGTACCCGTAATGACAGCAATGTCGTTCATCATGCTCGGATTCGTCAGTGCGCGCTCTGATGGCCCCAGTCTTCTTGCGCGCGGGAAACAATATACGCGTGAATCGCGTCGACATCCGCGCGGCTGAGCACTTTGGCGAAGCTCGCCATGCCACGCTCCGCACGCGTTCCGTTCAGGACAATGTCGGCAAAAGCGGCGTGGGTTTTCGCGTCCATGAAGCGCAAGTCCTTCACGCCGCCGACGGCCAGCTGCCCGTGACAAACCGCGCAGGTGTTACCAAATAGCTCGGCGCCGCGCCGCACGGTCGCCTCACTGGCCAGCAACGGTGGCGGCTCAGGCATCGGAGCGGCCGGTGCAAGCGGGGGGAGCTGGCGAGCACCTCCGAGCTTGAAAACCAACAAACGCGCGGCTGCGCGATTCATTGCGGTACCCATGGCCCGCTCCACCTGAGCGGCACCACCACCCCAGCCGGCGTTGACCGCAATGTATTGTTGACCCTTGACAGCGAACGTGATCGGGCCAGCAACCGGCGCGGACTGCACCGGCATCTCCCAGAGTTGCTTGCCGTCGGTAGCACGGAAAATCGCCAGAGTTTGCCGGGTCGTACCCTCCACGACCAGGTTGCCGGCTGTGGTCAGCACCCCGCCATTGCCGTGTCGCGGCAGCGGAACCCTCCAGGCTTCCCGCTGCCGTATCGGATCCCACGCCGACAACCACGCCTTCTCACGTCTATCCGCCTCTTTTTGCAGCGCTTTGCGCTTCTCGAGCGCCGCGCCCGTGTACCCGCCCCAACCGCTGTTGGAACGAAATGGCTTCGGCTCGAAGCTGGGCGCCTTGGCATACACGAGCCACTGCTCGAAGGCGGGAAAGTAAGCCAATCCCGTCGCGGGGTTGAAGGCCATGGGAAACCAGTTGTGCCCGCCTCCCGGACCCGGAGTAAGCAACACCGGGTCGGTGCCGTAGCGTGCCTCGGGATTGATATCCGGCACCCCTGTCCTGGAATCGATACCGCGCGCCCAATTCACCGGCACGTAGTTCTTCGCGGAAATGAGCTTGCCTGTGCGGCGGTCCAACACATAGAAGTAGCCGTCTTTCGGGGCGTGCATCAGCACCTTGCGCCGCTGTCCATCGATCCGGAGGTCGGCCAGGATCATGGACTCGGTGCAATCGTAATCCCACTCCTCACCCGGGACTTCCTGGTAATGCCAGCGGTATTCGCCGGAGCTCGCATCGAGAGCGACCACCGAGCACAGGTACAGATTGTCCCCTCCTCCTGGACTGCGGTAATCCCTGACGAGCGGCGCGCCGTTACCGGTGCCGACGTAGACGAGTTGCAACTCGGGATCGTAGACGATCGAGTCCCAGGCGCCACCCCCGCCTCCCAACTGCCACCATTGGCCGTGCCAGGTTGCGGCGGCACGGCGCATGGCCTCATTCTCGAAGCCCTTTGCCGGGTCATCGGGAACCAGGTAGAAGCGCCAGAGAAACTGACCCGTGTTGGCATTCCAAGCGCTGACGAACCCGCGCGCCCCAAAGTCGGAACCGCCGTTGCCGACGACCACCTTGCCATCGAAAACGCGCGGCGCGCCCGTAATCGAATAGGGCTGCTCCTTGCCGAACGTTTGTGCGGTCCAAACGGGCTTGCCCGTACGCGCATCGAGCGAAATCAAGCGACCATCGAGAGTGGCAATGATGACGTGCCCCTGCCACCAGGCGAGGCCACGACTGACGGGCTCACAACACGCGTAGCGCCCCCACTCTTTAGGGACGAGTGGGTCGTAGGTCCACAGGAGTTTCCCGCTTACGGCATCGAACGCATACGTGATATCCCAGGCGCTAATGTCGTAGAGCACCCCGTCAACTGCCAGCGGGGTCGCTTCGACCCCGCGCAGCGTGTCCAGGTCATAGAACCATTGCAGGCCGAGGCTCTTGACGTTGTGCTCGTTGATGCGATCGAGCGGGCTGTAGCGCTGAGCGTCGTAGGTGTGACCATCCATGGCCCAGTCACCGCGCGATCCGTGGTCGGCGCCGTAGGTCGCCGAGGCGGCGAACAACCCTGCCAACAACCCGCACAGCCATCCCATTCGCGTAGCCCGCGAGGAGGTCATTTCGCCGCGTGCGCGTCGTTGTTGTAATCTTCTTGCGCACGCGCAATCAGATAAGCGTGGATGGCGTCCGCATCCTTTTGACTCAGAATGTCGCGGAAGCTTGCCATGCCGGCGGCCTTGCGCTGGCCTCCTAGCACGATATCGTTGAATTGCGCGTGCGTCTCCCGCGTCATGTGCCGCAGGTCTTTCACCCCACCGCGAGCGTTTACGCCGTGGCAGCTCGAGCAGGTGTTGTTATATAGCACGGCGCCGGCCTTGACGTCCGTCTCGGGCGCGCGCAGCGGTGGTGGCGGCGGAATGGGCGAAGGGGGCGGCATGGGCGGCAAAGACACATCCTTGGCATCCAACTTGAACACGAGCAGGCGCGCGGGTGCGAAAGTGAACGGCTCCTTGGCATGGCTGAGTCCGGCGACCGGTTGCCCATCCCAACCGACATTCACGGCAATGTATTGCTCCGAGTCCACCGAGTACGTGATGGGCGCGGCACTCGCCACGGACTGCACCGGCATTTCCCAAAGCTTGGTGCCATTGTCCGCGCGATAGATCGCGAATGTTTTATTGATGGTTCCCTGTATGAGCAGGTTGCCTGCGGTGGTCAACACACCACCCGAGCCCGGATACGGATAAGGGACGCGGAACGCTTCCTGCTGCTTGACAGGATCCCACGCGAGCAGATAGCCCTTCTCGCGGCTATCGGCAAGTTGCTGCAACTTCTTGCGCAGCTCGGGATGGCTCGAATAGCTGTATCCCGTGTTGGAGCGAAAGGGAACGAACTTGAACTCTTCGTCCGGCAGGCGCGACACGACAGCCCACTCCTCCTGTGCGGGGAAGTAGACCAGCCCTGTCAACGGGCTGTACGACATTGGATTCCAACTGTGCGCGGCCATCCAGGATGGCGTCATCAGGTGCGGCTCGAGCGTGAGATAGGACTCGGGATTGACTACCGGCCGGCCGGTCTTCAGGTCGATCCGCGTCGCCCAGTTGTTCGGCACGTAAGTACGTGCCGAGATTACTTTCCCGGTGCGGCGGTCGAGCACGTAGAAAAAGCCGTTCTTCGGCGCCTGCATGAGCACCTGCCGCGTGCGCCGTTCGATCTGCAAATCGGCCAGGATCATGGGTTGCGTGCAGGTGAAGTCCCATTCCTCCCGCGGCACCATCTGGTAATGCCACACATAACGGCCCGTCTGCGAGTCCACTGCGACGATGGAGCACAGAAAGAGGTTGTCGCCGCCGCCGGGGCTGCGGAAATGCTGCGCGTGAGGACCGCCGTTACCCGTGCCGATATAGATGAGTTTCAACTTCGGGTCATAGACGATCGAATCCCATGCAGTGCCGCCACCGCCATATCTCCACCACTCGCCGGTCCACGTCCTGGTTGCCATGGGCATGACAGCGTCCGAGGGCTCGCCGTCCGGACCCTTGGATGGATCCCCCGGCACGAGGAAGAATCTCCAGTTTCGTTTGCCAGTCTCGGCGTCATATGAGCTGATGAAGCCACGGACGCCGTAATCGGCGCCACCGTTACCGATCACAACCTGCCCATCGAACACACGTGGCGCCCCGGTGATGGAATAAGGCCAACTGGTATCGAAGGTCTGCCGTGACCACAGCTCGTGACCCGTCCGCGCATCCACGGCAATCAAACGCCCGTCGAGAGCGCCGATGAAAACCTTACCCTTCCAGATGGCAATACCGCGCGCCGAGGGACCACAACAGGCATAACGAGCCCACTCGGGCGCCACTTTGGGATCATAACTCCATAAAACGTGGCCATTGCGCGCGTCGTAAGCTGTCAGGATGTCCCATGCCGACACGTTGTAGAGCACACCGTCCACTTCGAGGGGCGTCGACTCCACTGCGCGATAGGTATTGAGCTCGGCGTACCAGGTGAGCCCGAGGCGCCCGACGTTGCCTGCGTTGATCTGGCTGAGCGGGCTGAACCGCTGCTCATCCCATGTGCGTCCATACGACATCCACTCCCCCGGATTGCTGTTGGCATCTTCCATGCGGGCGGTGTCCACCGCGCCGATCGAGGGTGCGACATCGCCTGCTAGTGCCCGCCCGGCGACAGTGACGAGTAAAATCAACGCGAGCCGCAACGGCGGCCCGCCCTTCATTGCGACCATGGGGACGTCATGAAGTACGGCACGCTTTCAAAAATGACCTCAACCCTGAAGATCCGGCCATCCCGGATCTTGAACATTTCCATGAATTGCAGGGTGTTGGGCGACTTGAAGGGGCTGTGTCGGGTCTTGCCGTCCTTGGTCTGATAGGTCTCGAAGTCGGCCGGGTGATCGATATACCCACTCGCCACGACGACTCCCCGCTCCTCGTCCACAACGTGGAATCGCCTCTCACGCACACGCTTGTCATAGCGAAAGAAGCCCTGCCGGAATTGCTCCTCGCACCCTTGCGCCGTGCCCGCAAAGGAGCCGTCGGTGGTGGTCATTCCGTTTTCCTGCCGGGCGCATTCGGGATCGAATTGCGTACGCACCGTGCCATCGTTCATTTGCAAGGTGCTGAAGTATCCATTGGCCACAGCGATCAGCTTGGACCGCGCCACCCTGTGGGCTGGTGCTAACACCTCCGAAAACGCCGGGTCATGCGCGTACTTCGTGGGATCTCCAAAAGGACCCTCGTCCATACCTTTACGCCGCAAGAAGACTTCAACCTCGGCGGTCTTCCCGTCCTCCACTTTCAACCGCATGGCGTAGTAGGAGGGCTGCCCGTGCTCCTCGATGGTTCCATACCAGGTGACATTCCCTGTGATGGGATCCGCCTGGTGTTGCGGCTGGGTGCTTTTTGCCGTCGCAGTCCCCCACACGCCGTCTCCGATCATCATGGCGACACTGTTCTCTGTGTAGCGAACCGTCTTCGCCCAATGTATGCGGCTGGGATCATGGGCAATGAGGGCGTCCATGTAATCGTCCGCAGCGTGAATCAAACAGTCGCGATTGCAAGGTGCACCCCCCGGCTTACCCGTGGTTTTGCCTGCATCTATGGTGTGCGCCGTGGCGGGCACCTCCGCCCACGGTGAATGCATGAAGTAAGGGACGTAGGTGAAGACTGCCTCGACCCGATAAATCAGTCCATTCTTGATCTTGAACGCTTCGATCAGCGAGATGGAATTCGGCCACTTGAGCGCCGTCTGGCGCACTTTGCCGTCGGTGGTCGCGTAGCTGTCGAAGGTGTTGGCATGATCAAAGAAGGCCGTGCCCACCACCACTCCGCGCTCCTCGTCGATGATGGGGTAGCGCCGCTCCCTGACTCGCTTGTTGATGCGGTAAAGGCCCAGTTTGAACTGGGCTTCACAGCCCTGGGCAATGGCGGCCGCACCGCCCGAGCCGCGGGTCGTGCTGATCCCGTTCTCGATACGCTGGCAGTCAGGATCGAACGACGTGAGCAACTGCCCGTCATTCAACTCGACCGTGCTGAAATAACCGTTCGCGACGGCCAGCAGCCGCTCCCTGGGGCGGCGCTCCGCGGGGCTCAGAATCTCGCTGAACGCCGGATCGTGTACGAGTTGCTTCGGGTCGCCGAACGGCGCCGGTAGGGTCCCTTTGCGATCGACCACCGTCTCCACCGCCACGATCCGCCGCCCGACCACCTGGAGGCGCATCGCATAGTAGGCCGGCACACCCCACTCCTCGACCGTGCCGAACCAAGCCGCGTTGCCGGTCCGGGAATCGGCAACCTCCAGGCCTGTCGAGGCCACCGCGCCGACCGAATTCCAGAGACCGTCTCCCAACGGCATCTCCACGTCGTTTTCCGTAAACCGCACGTTCTTCGCGAAAGCGGCACGAGCGGGGTCCTTGTGGACCAGGGCATCGAGGTAGCTGTGGAGGAAGCCGAGCAAGCAACTACGGTCACAGTCGACAGAGAGCACCGCACTGGGCTCACCGGGGGCCTGCGCTCGTGCCAGGCTCGACATAACCGCCATGACCGCCACGAGAACGCCACGCCGAAAGTATGGATGCATCAGAATAACTCTCCGAGCAGTGTATCGTTCAAAGGCAGCGCCGGCGGCGCTGCGCCGTCCGGTCCATCCTTCTTACGCTACACGCCAGCTACAGGAGTTTTCAACAGAGGGATTTCGGCGCATGATCCGGCGCCGCTATCGACTGCAGGAGCGCCGCATGCGGGTGTTGTCGTTCGGGATCTTGGGTCTCGTGCTCAGTGTTGTTGGAACTGTGGACGCCCGACCCCTGCCGGATGTGGTGATCGATGACACGGACGTCTACCCCGAGAGCATGAGTGCGGCACAGGACGGCACACTGTTCATCGGCAGCATCAAAGGCATTGTTTTTCGCGCAAAACCCGGCAGCGGGAAAGCGGAGCCGTGGATCGAGCCGAATGCGGTAAATGGCCTGCTGTCACTGCTGGGAGTGCTGGCCGACGACCGCTCGGGCACGTTGTGGATTTGCTCGTCCCCGAATCCCTTCCGCAATCCTCCCGCGCTCGGCACCGCATCCCTCATGGCGTTCGACCTGCGGACAGGCAAGCAAAAAGGTGTGTACCCATTGCCACCACCCGCTGCTATATGTAACGACATCGCGATCGGGCAGGATGGCGCCGCATATGCCTCCGATACTCCCAACGGCAGAATATTCAAGCTGATCCGCGGCTCGAAAAACCTCGAGCTGTTTGCCCGGGACGAACGGCTCGCGGGCATCGACGGCATCGTGTTCAGCGGTGACGGCACGCTCTACGTCAACATCGTCACTAAAGGGCTGTTGTTTCGCGTGGATCGCGCGCCGAACGGCGATGTCGGCGCGATTACGCCGCTCGCTACTTCGATGCCGCTCGCGGCGCCGGACGGATTTCGGCTCATCCGCGACCACACATTCCTGCTCGCGGAGGGCAACGGGGGACGAATCGATGAAGTCACTATCGACGGCGACCACGCGGGCATCAAAGTGCTGCGCGAGGGGCTCATCTCGCCGCCGGCAGTCACTCTCGTGGGACAAACGGCCTACGCCCTGGAAGGCAAAATCGGTTATCTCATTGATCCCAAGCTGAAAGGGCAGAACCCCGGTGTCTTCAAAGCCTATGCAGTACCTTTGACTTCGGGCGCGACCCGCACAGCCGATCCGGACGCGGCGCGACTCACTGCACTCAACGCCCGAGTCGCAGCTCTCACGACCGAGGCACAACGGCTCGAAGACATCAACGCCGTCAAGAAACTGCAGCGTGCGTTCGGCTACTACATCGACAAGGGCTATTGGCAGGATGCCGCCGACCTGTTTGCCGAGAACGCAACGTTTGAAACGGGTGTCGATGGCGTCTATGTCGGCAAGCCACACATCCGCGAGCTGTTGGTTCGTCAGGGCGGCGGCCATCCTGGCCCTGGACTGCCCTATGGGCAGCTCAATCATCACATGCAACTACAACCGGTGGTGCACATCGCAGCCGACGGCCTCACCGCGCGCGGTCGCTGGCGGGAGCTGGCTCTGCTGGGGCAGTTCCAAAAGTGGTCGGCCTGGGGAGATGGCATCTACGAGAACGAGTACGTCAAGGAGGGCGGCCTCTGGAAAATACAGAAAGTGCACTATTATCCCAACTTTGTTGCGCCCTACAAAGGCGGTTGGGCGAAGCTCGAGCCCGTTTCCGGTGACTGGAAATCGGACACGGCGAAAGCCTTCCCGGCGGACCGGCCCCCAACGGTCACCTATCAGCCCTATCCCAACGTGTACACGCCGCCGTTCCATTACAAAAACGGGACGGCAGACCCGACCGGTTTGTCCACACCAGTGAGCACCATGGCGGCTGCACCGGCGGCGGCGAACGACTTCTCCGAGCTCGAAGCCACAGTCAAGGCATATGAGGGCGAAACCGCGGTGTTGCGCTCCCGACAGGCACTCGAGAACCTCCAGGCTGCTTACGGTTACTACTTCGACAAAGGGCAGTGGCGCCAGGTCGCGGACCTGTTCTCCGCGAACGCGACGTTCGAATTCGGGCAGCGCGGGGTGTACGTTGGGCGCGCGCATATCCTGAAGGCGTTGCCGGCGCTGTTCGGGCGCGAGGGGTTGGAACCGGGGCAGCTCAACAACTACATGATGCTACAACCGATCATCGACATTGCGGAGGACAACCGCACAGCCAAGGCCCGTTGGCGTAGCGACATCGAGATCGCTGCCAAAGGCCAAGGACAATGGGGCGAGGGCGAATACGAGAACGAATACGTCAACGAGCACGGCGTCTGGAAGATCAGCAAGCTGCATTTCTACGTCACGGTCATGGCCGACTATGACAAGGGGTGGCAAACCGGTGCATTGCCGTTGGCAGGCCCCAGCAAGGAATTGCCGCCCGATCGTCCGCCGACCGAGATTTATGGCTCGTTCCCGGAGGTCTACGCAGTTCCTTATCATTACAAGAATCCCGTGACCGGCGATCCGCCGGTTCCACCTGCGGCCTTGCAGCCGCTGGCCGCGAATGCCACGCCACAATTGACAGAAAGTTGGAATCGCGCGCAGGAAGTCAGTCACCGCATCGAATGGCTCGCGGACCACGATGCCATCGAAAAGGTGCAACGCGCCTATGGCTACTATGTAGACAAAGCCATGTGGCCGGACGTTGCCGATCTTTATCAGGAGACCGGCACGCTCGAGATCGGTGGACGCGGGGTCTTCCTCGGCAAGCAACGCGTGCTCGAATACCTGGTTACCGGGTTGGGGCCGATCGGTATCCGGAAAGGCGTGATCATCAATCACCAGCAATTCCAGGGAATTGTCGATGTCGAGCCGGATGGGCAGAGCGGCCGCGGCCGTTGGACCGCCTTTGTCATGGGTGTCGGTGGCTGGGGTGACTGCACCTACGAGAACGAGTACAAGAAGGAAGGCGGCATCTGGAAGATCCACAGGCTGCGCGCCTCATTCAACATGTATACATCCTACAAGGAGGGTTGGCAGCTCGCGGCGACTCCCAACACCCGGCCTGACAGCTTCCCGCCCCCGCCCGACCTGCCACCGACCCGGATTTATCTCACCTACCCGAGCTTCTTCGTCGAGCCCTTCCATTACTCGAATCCGGTGACCGGCCGCCCAATGCCGCCGCCGAACCCGGCGGCAGGCGGCGCGGCTCCGATGGAGAACTATGTGGCCCGCTGAGAGCGCGGCTTGGCCAGGACCTGCACCCAGTAGACCGTGTGTTTGGAGTCGTTGGTCGTAGCGTACCCTAGACCCATCTCGGCGAAGCGCGGGTCCATGATGTTCTCGCAGTGACCGGGGCTCGCGAGCCAACCGTCCACGACATCGTCGAGGGACTTGGGCCCGTAGGCGATATTCTCGCCAACCAACATCTCCCGATATCCGGTAGCGCGAACGCGATCGGACGGGGTGTTGCCTTGCAGGTCCCGATGCTCGAAATAATGATTCGCGGCCATGTCGCTGGCATGACTGAACGCAACTCCAGCTAGCGTCGCCGACAGGACGACCGGTGGCGCAGGTCCAAACACCTCGCCGCCGCAGCGCGTCCCACGCGCGCGCACGTTGTTGATCAGTTGCAGCGCCCGCGTGGTGAGGATGGGTGACAGAGCAGAATTGCGCGCCGGTGGCGGCGGCGGGGTTGAGTTCGCGGAGTGGCTCGGCGCAGAAGCGGATGCCGGGATTTCGCCAGGTGCCGTAGAGAGTGCCGGCGGCGCGGCGCGTGCCACTGACGCCTCATGCGGCACTGACGTCCCGTGCGGCACTGACGTCTCACGCGTCGGCGGCGCCTCATGCAACACCGACGCCTCGCCCGACGGCCCGCTCGATCGCGCGTCCGCGGTCACCTCATGCGCAGTGGCCAGCACGATCCAGGTATCGAACCCCCGCCGATACATCCCCATCTCATGCAGCCCCTGGTTCGCAAGGGTCCTGCACCCAGCGTGCTTCAACAACTGCACCATAGCCTCGTCCGGGCCTCGTACGTGCAGACCCGCCGCGGACGTGGGCCGATAACCGCTGAGCTCAACCGCCTCCGACAAGCCTCGTCCGGCCGCCCACTCCGCAGCGGAGCGGTCCAGCAAGCCGTTCCGGTGAAGCGGAGGAGCCGGCGGCACAGTTCCCCCGCAGCCACCTTCCCGCAGCACCCGAACGGCGTACAGGGCATCCGCATGAGCCGGCAAGGCCGCGAGCGCGACGCCCGAGGCCGCAAATATCCACACCAGACTGCGGAACGAGCGTTTCATCCGCCGATCCTCGCATGTGCCAGAGCAACCCTTCCCGGAACGCGTCGTGCCCACATCGGATGACGAAGGGCACCTCTGCCCTGAAATCCCTGCAGCCCAGGCCTTCGCTTGCTAATGTCCGTTTCTTCAGTAGCCCCAGCGAACAGATCAAGGGAACGACATGCACTATCGTGGGCTCGTGGCCCGGGCATTTGCCCTTCTGCTCCTCTCTTTGAGTCTCAACACTCCAGCGGCGGCAGACGATGCAGGCACCCGCTTACTGCGCCAGCCGGCACTCTCCAATGACCACCTCGCATTCGTCTATGCCGGGGACATCTGGATCAGCGACCGCAATGGCAGCCACCCGACTCGCCTCACCACGCATCCGGCAGCCGAATTCGACCCGCACTTTTCACCGGATGGGAATTGGCTCGCATTCTCCGCGGCCTATGACAGCAACATCGACGTTTATGTTGTCCCGGTCACCGGCGGCCAGCCACGGCGCCTGACATGGCATCCGGCTGCCGACCTGGTCACCGGGTGGAGCCCCGACAGCAAACGCGTGTTATTCGCCTCGGATCGCGAAATCGCAAATAGCAGAAGCGGCCAGCTCTACGAAGTAGCGTTGGAAGGCGGCTACGAGCGCAAAATCATGCAAGCCGTCGCCGTGGAAGGTGCCTGGTCTCCCGATGGCAAGCGCCTGGCCTACCGACCCTATGGACTCGCCTACTTCGGTATCAGTGGCTGGCGCCAGCATCGTGGCGGCGACACCCCTCCCATCTGGATCATCGACCCGGCCAGCGGCGCGCTGGAGAAGATTCCGCACGTCAATGCCTCCGACAAGACGCCGCTGTGGATCGGCTCCGATGTTGCTTTCATTTCCGATCGCAACGACGGCGCGGCCAACCTGTTTCTATACGAGGCACAGACCCACGCGGTCCGGCAATTGACACACGAGACACAGTGGGACGTACGCAATGCGGATGCATACGGACGTACTATCGTGTTCGAGGTCGGGGGCCTGCTGAAATCCCTCGACCTGGACAGCGGCCGGATACAACCAATTCCGATTCACCTGACAGCCCAGGCAATCCAGGCGCGTCCGCAGTGGAAGGAGGCGCTCCGTAATATCACCTCAGCGCAACTTTCGACTACGGGCAAGCGCGTTCTGGTGACCGCCCGCGGCGATGTTTTCAGCGTCCCGGTCAAGGACGGCTCGGTTCGCAACCTGACAGCAACCTCGGGCGCGCGGGAAGCGGATGCACACTGGAGCAAAGATGGCCAGCGGGTCGCTTATATCAGCGATACCGGCGGTACCCAAGCGCTCTTCATCCGAGACGCGCTCGGACTGCTGCAGCCCGAGCGCCACGCCCTGACTCGTGACACCAATGTAGCCAGCTATTTCACCCTGCTGCGCTGGTCGCCCGATGAGCGGCGCATCCTGTTCCAAGACAATCACCTGCATCTGTACGCGTTGGACCTGAAGACCGACGCCATCTCCCTGATCGACACGAGCAAGCGCCGCGGTCAGTTCGAGCCGTCCTTCTCGAGCGATGGCCAGTGGATCGCCTACACCATCGAGGGCGAGAACTATTTGCGCCATGTCAGGCTCTACAGCTTCGCCAGCGGGCAGGCCACCGACTTGGCCGACCGTCTCGTACAAACCGAGCACCCGATCTTCGGCGCGGACAACCTGCTGTACTTCACCGCATCGATCGATGCCGGACCGACGCGGAGCGGGCTTGACATGTCTACGCAGGAGCGCCCGTTGCGCAGCGCTATCTACGCGGCGGTACTCGCGGCCGACGGGCATTCACCCTTGCCGCCCAAAAGCGGGGACGAGGAGCCGCCAAAGTCCAAAGCTGGCACCGACAAGTACCAACAGGACAAACAGACGCCTGCCAGCCCCGGCACGCTCAGGGGCCTGCATCGCGGCCCCGCGCCCGACAAGTCCGACAAGGCGGGGCTGGCCCTCAAACCCACGCGAGTCGATCTGGAGGGGCTGGCGCAGCGCTTCGTCCCGATACCCGTCGCCGAGCGCAACTACGATCGCATCGTGGTCGCCGGCGACGGCTCCCTGTTCTATCTCGCTCGCAAGCAGGCGGGCTCCAGCCTGGAACCCCCGCCCCTGGTCCGCGGGGCCGACGCGGACCTCTATCGGTACAACTTCGAAGACCGCACGGAAAAGCAGTTGCGCGCTGCGGTGGTCGATATCTCCATGAGCGAGGATCACAACAAGATCCTGCTCGTCCTGGGAGACAACAAATTGGAGGTTGGCGACGCCAACGAGAAGCTCGACACCAAGCCGGTCGATCTGAGTGGACTGCGCATGCGCGTCGACCCGCGCCAGGAGTGGCGGCAGATTTTCGACGAAGTCTGGCGCATGGAGCGCGCCTATTTCTACGACCCCAACATGCATGGGCTCGACTGGCGCGCGGTGCGGGCCCGCTACGAGCCGCTGGTCGAGTTCGTGCAGCGGCGCGAGGACCTGAACGAGTTGCTGGTCGAGATGATCGGCGAGCTGCAGGTCGGCCACAACCGCATCGGCGGTGGCGATATCGACCAGGAGCGGCCCGCGGGCATCGGCCTGCTGGGCGCCGACTTCAAGATCGACAAGGGGCTCTATCAGATCGAGCACATCCACCGGGGCGACCGTTGGAACCCATTCCTGGTGGCACCCCTTGCCGCGGCTGGAGTGAACGTCGCCGCGGGTGACTACATTCTCGCGATCAATGGCCACCCGCTGGATGCCGGCATCAATATCTACTCCCTGCTCGAGAACACAGTGGACAAGCAGGTGTCGCTCACGGTGAGCCGCAGCGGCACGATGGAGGCGGCACGCACCGTCACCGTGATCCCGACAGGCAGCGAGGTCGGCTTGCGCCAGTGGGATTGGGTGCAACACAACCAGGAATACGTGGAGCGCAAAAGCGGCGGGAAGGTCGCGTACGTCTACCTTCCTGACACGGCCGACAATGGCTATGCGTTTTTCAACAGGATGTTCTTCGCGCAGGGCGATCGCGATGCACTGCTTATCGACGACCGGCGCAATGGCGGGGGTCAGGCGGCGAACTACGTGCTCGAGGTGCTGAGTCGCAAATATCTGTCCGGCTGGAAAGACCGCGACGGCCTGGTGTTCAACACGCCCGCCGGCGCGATCTACGGTCCCAAAGTCATGTTGATCGATCAGGACGCCGGCTCCGGCGGAGATTATCTGCCCTTCAGCTTCCGAGCCCTCGGGTTGGGAAAGCTGGTGGGGACCCGCACCTGGGGTGGCTTGATCGGCATTGCCGCGAATCCGTCGTTGATCGACGGCGGCTTCTTGACCGTGCCGTATTTCCGGATGTACACCCCAGCGGGCGAATGGCGAGTGGAGAACGAGGGCGTCACGCCGGATATCGAGGTGCAGTTGGAGCCCGCCGCCGTCAATCAAGGCAATGACAACCAGTTGGATGCGGCCCTCGGCGAAGTGCTGGAGCAACTGAAGACGGCCAAGACGCTGCCGCTGCGATCCGCACCGCCCTACCCCACTCAGCTCGGCAAATGAGCGCGGCCACGAGCTGCAATATGTAAAAACATCGAGAGTGTGAAATCCTCAAGCGCTGAGCGGACGGATCCGAAGTAACGTTGGGGTAGACCATGGTCTCCCCCTCTCCCATCATTGCGGCAGCACTGCTGCTCGGCGCGTCACTTTTGAATAGTGGCTCCCGGGCCGTCGCGGCATCGTGCCTGGAGCTCAATCCCCCGGGCGTGCGCACCTTGCAAGATCTGGCGAGCCGAGATCCGCAGCGAGCCATCCAGGCGGTGAAGGCACAACTCGAGCCCGCCGAGCGGAGCCCGCCTCCGGATGAGGCACGGACCGCAGCGCTGTACGCGGTTGCGGCACAGGCCTACAGCCTGCTCGAGCTCGACACCGAAGCCCGATCGGCCGCCCTGAAAGGCCTCGAGCTCGCGCCCAATGTGAACGACTCGACCCACATCAGCCTGCAGACGGCTTATGCGGAGAATGTTTACGATTCCGACCGCCTCGATGCCGCACTCAGCGCGTTGGAAAAATCGCGCAGCCTGCAACTTCCCGGCTCCCGAGCCGATCTGTGCCTGCAAATCACCATTGGCCGCATCCAGAACCGGCGGGGCCGTGCCGACCTTGCCATTCTCACTCTGACGCAGGCGTATCGTGCCGGCGTAAGCCGAGCCCTCCCCGATGTCCGGGTCGAGGCCGCGGCTGCGTTATCGCCCGTGATGCGGGTCGTGGGCGATTTCAAGCAGGCTCTCGCGCTCAACCAGGAAGCTATCGACTGGGAGCTCGAGCACAATGCAACCTTGACGCTCTCGGTGTTGTACTACCTGCAAGGCCAGATTCTCGGCGAGATGCACGACTATCGTGGCGCACTGGAACAGACGGAGCATGCGCGCCGCTTGAGTGGCGATCTGGCGGACGAGCAAGGCATCGCCTTTGCCGATCTCGCCACCTGCCGTGTGCGCCTGGAGCTGCAGCAACTCACGGCCGCGCGGACTGACTGCGAGAACGCCCTGCGGGCTTTCAAGAGCTCCCATTCGGTCGATGTCGAGAAGGAAGCCCAGGCACTGCTCGCGCAACTCGATGTTGCCGAAGGTCACGCCGACCG
>Ga0068855_100001043_pt1 | contig 34431 bp, 29 predicted proteins | sample KBSCornC52_FD_66592 | JGI IMG/M metagenome (GOLD analysis project Ga0068855, IMG submission 66592) | Corn rhizosphere microbial communities from Kellogg Biological Station, Michigan, USA - KBS Corn C5-2 | ecosystem: Host-associated > Plants > Roots > Rhizosphere > Soil ...
GCGTCATCGCTCGCGCTGGCGTTCGCGATCGACCTGAGCCAACGACTCTCCGTCCGTACTATTCTTGTAGATGGGAACCTACGCGCACCTAACCTTGAACGGGTGCTTTTTCCAGGAACGAGACAAACTAGCGAGATCTCGGTTGAGGGTTCGTACGAACTGCGCGCGACCCGATATTCGCGGCTTAGTCTCGCGACGGTTTATGCTAATAGCGATGGCCTCGTTCGCGACCTAACCATCGCGGAACTCGAGGCGGCTCTTGATTCCTTTCCGGCTGTGGTTATTGACCTTGGGGTCGCGCGCCTCGATTCGCGGATCCTGCCATTAGTGCGGCCTACCGATCCGATCATGCTGGTGATTCGCTACGGATACACCCAACGCAAGGAGCTGGAGACCACGACCGCCGCGCTGCGTTCCGCCGATCGAACAGTTGCAGGTGTAATTCTCAATGCAAAACCATCTCACTTCCATACATACTCAGGAGAGCAACCGGTTAATGAATGAACTGAACGCTGCTGACACAATTAATGTCAGTGTTTCGACGAATGGCCATACTAAGGGCGTCATCAAACAATCGGGCAAGGCGCTCCGCGGCGTTGGTGTGGTGGGGTTGGGATATTGGGGTCCGAATTGGGTGCGCAATTTTCAGCAAGGACAGTACGCGAGCCGAATCATTGCGTGCGATCTCGATGAAAAACGGCGCAATCACGTCAGCCAATTATACTCTGAGTTGGAGACCACTAGCCGCTTCGAAGACCTGCTGAGCGATCCGGATATCGAAGGCATCGTCGTGGCGACTCCGGTCAGCTCGCATTATGTGATGGCAAGGCGCGCACTCGAAGCCGGTAAGTCTGTGCTGGTGGAAAAGCCATTAGCTACTTCGTCGCAGGAGGCGCAGGAACTGATACAAGTCGCGCGCACGCACAAGAAGACACTCATGGTCGGACATACCTTCGAGTATAGTGCGCCCGTTCAGAAAATGCGTGAAGTAATCGCCTCCGGCGAACTCGGTGATGTGTTTTACGTCAGTTCCGTTCGCGCCAACCTCGGCCTTTTTCAGCGTGACGTAAATGTGACCTGGGACCTGGCGACACACGATATCTCGATCATCCTGAACCTGATGGGCGGACGCATGCCCGAGGCGGTTAGTTGCCAAGGCGAGAGTCACTATGGCAACGGGGTCGAAGACGTCGCGATGCTGACGCTGCGCTTCGAGCGGAACATCATCGCTTTTGTCCATGTCAGTTGGCTCGATCCCGACAAAATCCGACGGACTACGGTCGTCGGTTCGCGGAAGATGCTGGTGTACGACGATATGGCGCCGCAGGAAAAAATTCGCATCTACGACAAGGGGGTCACGGCACAAAAGTATTATGACACCTTCGGCGATTTCCAGTTCTCCTATCGCTACGGAGACATCAAGATTCCGCGCATCGAGGAAAAGGAGCCGCTACGCAATGAGTGCGAACACTTTGTCAATTGCATTCGTAACGGAGTGACGCCGGACACCGACGGGGTCAACGGCTTGCGAGTGGTAAGCGTACTGGAGGCCGCTAACTGGTCATTGCGCAGAGGTGGGCTGATGGTTCCGCTGGGGAGCGCACTGCGATGAGCCTAACGGGGATTGCTGGGTCGATGCCGCAGTATTTATCTGTCGCTGACGATGTGCGGTTGGGCGAGCGGGTGCGCCTCTCACCGTTCGTAAATCTTTACGGCTGCGTGATCGGCAATGACACGCGGATCGGTGCGTTCGTCGAGGTGCAAAGCGATGCCAGCATCGGCGAGCGCTGCAAAATATCAAGTCATACCTTTATCTGTTCGGGAGTGACCATAGATGACGAGGTGTTTATTGGCCACGGCGTCATCTTCATTAACGATCGCTATCCGCGGGCAACCGCGGCCGACGGGATACCGCAAAGCGCGAGCGATTGGAAGATGGAAACCACGGTAGTCAGGCAGGGCGCATCGATCGGAAGTGGAGCCATCATCATGTGCGGTGTTGACATCGGTGCCGGTGCGCTGATTGGCGCAGGAGCGCTGGTCATACACGACGTACCGTCGGGCGCGATCGTCGCCGGCAGTCCCGCACGCGTGCGTATTCGAGCTCGTGCGGTGGGAGAGGAGAAATCGAATGGGCATAAAGTTTATTGATTTGGATGCACAAAACCGGGAAATCGCGGAACGCATGAGGTATGAGCTCGAACAGATCCATACACGTACAGCATATGTGGGTGGTCAGCAGGTCGAGTCTTTCGAGCAGGAATTCGCAAAGTACCTGGGTGTCAAGCGAGTCATCGGGCTGGCGAACGGAACTGACGCATTGCGCCTGTCTTTGCTTGCGCTCGGGATCGGACGCGACGACGAAGTGGTTACTGTCCCGATGACATTCATCGCGACCGCTGCGGCAATTGTACAAACCGGGGCACAGCCGGTCTTCGTGGATATAGATCCGGACACCTGCAATATCAGTATGCGCGCGCTCCGGCGAATGCTCGAAGCGGACTCGCACAACAAGCGCACTGCGATCAAAGCGATCGTGCCGGTTCACCTTTACGGAATGCCGGCTCCAATGGATGAGTTGAAGGATATCGCCGATGAGTTTCATCTGAAGATCGTCGAGGATGCATGCCAGGCACACGGCGCACGGGTGCGAGTGCGCGATAGATGGGCCAGGGCGGGTACCATCGGAGAAGCAGGGTGTTTCAGCTTTTACCCAGGCAAAAATCTGGGCGCATGGGGCGATGGCGGTGCGGTGGCTACTAACAACGAGGAGATCGCACAGCGCATATCGCTGCTAGGCAACCACGGCCGACTATCGCATTACGCCCACGAGTTGTGCGGCTACAATTCAAGGCTGGATTCAATTCAGGCTGCTGTATTGCGCGCCAAACTGGAAAAGCTTGATGAATGGAATGGTCGGCGTCGCGCAATTGCTACAACGTATCGCGAAATGTTGGCGCCGCTAAATGTTCGTCCGATCCCGGAATTCGAAGGTCTGGAATCGAGCTTTCATCTTTTCGTGATTCGAAGCTCAAAGCGCGACGCAATCCGGAGCGCGCTAATCCAGAATGACATTGGCTGCGGTATTCATTACCCTGTCCCGCTTCATCTGCAACCTGCACTGAGTTATCTGGGCCATCGATCCGGTGACTTTCCGAACAGCGAGGAGTTGGCTGATACCGCCGTGTCCCTTCCCATGCATCCGGCGTTGACCGAAGTCGAAATAGCGCGAACGGTTGAGGTCGTGGCCGAGACGCTCGCGTCGGAACGCAAAACCTTTATTGGCGATTCGACTTCAATTCCTGTACGCGCGAATGCCTAGCAAGCGAGTGGATGCGGATGTTTGCGCGCGAATGCAGAAGACAAGATGCGCCGGAAGGCCATCGTGGTTCGAATATAGAAGGCTTCAATTATTTTCTCAAGCGCGCGTTCGATATCCTTTGCAGTGCAATTCTGGTGGCATTCCTTTTTCCGATTATACTCTTGGCGGGCTTCGCGGTGCTGATTTTCGATGGCCGGGGAGTGCTGTTCCGCCAGGAGCGAATCGGAGTGCACGGTCGCGCTTTTGAGATGTTGAAATTGCGCACAATGGAGAACCGGACGGCAGATTTGGTGCATCGCGAATACGTACAGCATTGGATTCGCGATAGTCAGGATCCGGGTGCAGACTACGATCGAACGAGTGCCACAGATCGAGAGGTATTCAAACTTTGCGACGATCCCAGGATCACCAAAATCGGCAAGTTCTTGCGTCGCTTCAGCCTGGATGAGTTACCGCAACTCTGGAACGTATTGCGCGGAGACATGAGCCTAATCGGTCCGCGTCCGGCCCTTCCCTATGAGGTTGAGCTCTACCAGGAATGGCATCGCCGAAGACTCGAAGGAATGCCGGGGATCACGGGATTGTGGCAGGTGAGTGGGCGCAACCGGGTTTCCTTCGACGATATGGTCCGTCTTGACGTCAAGTATCTGGAAGACTGGTCGCTTAGTTCCGACATCCGAATCCTGCTGCACACGATCCCAGTGCTGCTGCGGGGGGAGGGTTTGTGACCGGCGTCGTCGAGGATTACGCAGGACCTCCGCCACCGGCCGAACCAAATCGCTGGCTGTGGAGTGCGTTCGCTCGGTCGATTCGCGACAACATGATGGCGGAATTCGTGGTTCAGGCGCTACGGATCGGTGGAATGGTGATACTGGCACGCGCGCTTTCGCCCCACGATTTCGGCTTACTCAAAATCCTCGTCGTGGTAGCGACCTTCGCCACGCTGGCAAACGAAGCCGGAATCCCCGACGCCCTGATTCAACGAAAAGACCTCACACCTCAGCATCAGTGGACCGCTTGGTGGATGAGTATAGGTCTGGCGCTGTTGACGTCATGCATTTTGTATGGTGGCGCACCCGGCCTCGCCAGAGTGATGAAGATACCGGAGTTGCGCGAAGGGGTCCGCCTGTTATGCATCCCCTTTCTTCTCGAGGGGGCAGCCGTCACTGCAAACGCTCAACTGCGGCGCGATCTGCGATTCGGCATGCTCGCGACCGCTGACGTCCTCGGCGAGATGGCATTTCTTATCGTCGCGCTCTTTCTGCTGTGGCATGGGCTACCACAATGGAGCCTGGCTGCCGGCCTCGCGGCGCGCTATGGCGTCCACGCGCTGAGCGTGTTGATCGCCGGCGGCCAGGTGCCGCGCGGATTGCCGCGCGTGCGGGCGGCGCGAGATCTCGTCAATTTCGCCGGCAAGGTTTTCGGAGGGCGGATGGTCGATGCGCTCTCATCCAACGTGGATTTCCTGCTGATAGGTCGTTTCCTTGGTAGTTCAGCGCTGGGCTTCTATTCGATGGCGTGGGACCTGCTCCGCTTTGTTCCCGATCGCGTATTCAGGATCGCGGGACGCGTCACCTTTCCGGCTTTTTGTCTTTTGCAAGACCAGCCGGATGAACTTTCACGCGCCTATCTCAATTTCTGCGGCTATCTTTCAAGGCTCGTTCTGCCCATCGTCTTATGCGCTGCTATCGTCGCACCAGAACTGCTCAGGACGATATACGGGCCCAAATGGGTGCCGGCGGCCGTGCCGATGCAATTGCTCGCGTGTGGATTGCTCCTCGTTGGGCTTCGACTGGCGATCGGGTCAGTTTATTACGCGAAAAATCATCCTGAGTTCGATTTCTATATACACGCCACGCGGCTGGTGTTGGTCGTTGTAACAGTGTGTGCGTTGGCTTCGACTGGCTTGGTAGGCGTGTGCATGGGCCGGAGCGTGATCGAAGTAGTAATCAGTGTCGTCGGCCAATGGCTCGCGTGCCTCCTGATCGGCGTTGGAATTCGCGATCTCGCGTTTGCGCTGCTCCCCGGAGTCCGGCTTGCTTTGCTTTGCGGCCTCGCAGTCGTAGCAGGAAAAACCATCGCAAGCATGAGCGGTATCGAAGGTCCGCTGATGTTGGTCATGATCGTGATGCCGCCGGCATTAGTGTACGCCTGGCTCGAGTCATCAAGCGCCTTGAAGATGATTTCCGATGCGTTTGGTCGTAGTCAGATAAGCCCGATAATGGCCGAGGAAGCACCTTGATCAAGCCGCTACCGTATCCCTGTGCGAAAAGCCACCGTGTCTTCGTGTCGATCGTGAAACGAGACGCAGCAATAGCATGAACCGATACCTGGTGATTACGCCGGCTCGCGACGAAGGATTGTTCCTCCCGCGGCTGATTGAGTCGATCGCGGCGCAGACGCAGCGTCCCGACCATTGGCTCATAATCGACGATGGTTCGGAGGACGCCACTGGCTCAATAGCCTCCGCCGCTGCGGACAAGTTTCGATGGATTGAAGTTTATCACTTGCCCCGAAATCGGCCGCGCACTGCCGGCGGGGAATCGGTGATTACTCGGTTTCTGCCAAGTAATGCCGTGTCGCAATACGATTATATTCTTCGTCTCGACTCGGACATCAGTTTTGAACCTCAGTTTTGCGAGATGTTGTTCGCTGAGTTTACGCGGGATTCAACGCTGGGAATCGCAGGCCCGACACTTTATGAGCCGGACAGCGTCGGTTGGCGTGAAATTCCTCAACCTCAGTTTCACACCCGGGGCGCCGCGAAGATGTATTCGAGCGCATGCTTAACCGCGATCGGAGGGCTGGACGCCAACCTCGGATGGGACACCCTCGACGAAGCGCACGCTATGATGCTTGGATTCCAGACTCGCAACTTCCGTCACATCCGGGCAAAACATCACCGTCCACAAGGCGCCGCGTCGGGCTGGAAAGCTCGGATGGCAGCTGGCCTGTCGGCCTACAATGTCGGCTACTCACCGCTGTTTCTGGGGGCGCGAGCAATACGTCAATCGTTCTCGCCACCCGTTCCCTTCGCGGGAGCCTTAATGGTCATAGGCTATCTACAAGGATACTGGCAACGCCGGCGGCGTATCGCATCGCCAGAGTTGGTCAAATTTATACGCAAGCACCAGATCCGCAGATTGATGCTGCGAGAATCGCTGTGGCGTTGACCGCGGAAGTGATTGGCGGCACTCATATCGTACCGCTCGAAGGGTCGATTGAAACGTCCTTGGCGTACTGAGGTAATTGTCGTGGCTCGCTTTCTCATGATTGCATATACCACCTACATGCACGACGGCCGCGTCAAACGGCACGCCGAGGCGTTGGCCGAACGCGGCGACCATCTTGACGTGATTTGCCTTGCCAGCGCGGAACCGCCCCTCGCCAGTAGTCGCGTGAACGTAATCGGTTTGCAGATGCCGCGCTATCGAGGTTCGAGCAAATCCGCATACCTGCGAAGTTACATTCGATTCTTTGCGATGGCGTCGGCGAAGGCCGTTCGTCTGTCCTTGAAAGAGCGCCATGACGTAGTAATCGTCTGTACGATGCCGGATGCCGTGATCGTATGCGCAATTCTGCCGAAGTTTCTGGGAAGCAAAGTAGTGCTCGACATTCATGACACTATGCCGGAGTTGTATCGCGACAAGTTTGGCGGTGCTCGGGGTGCCGTAGGTGCAAAGTTGCTGATGCTCGAGGAACGTATGAGTTCGTGGTGGGCAGATTCCGTTCTCGCAGTGCACGATCTGCACAGCAAGCGGTTACAGGAGGCCGGGGTTCCGGAGCGTAAAATCCATGTGGTGATGAATGCTCCCGATACTGGAATCTTTGCCGAGCGCAAATGTGGCAATCCTCGGCCGGGGGAATTCACTCTTGTATGTCACGGAACGGTGACCGCTCGCCTCGGTCTTGATTTGCTCATCGCGGCGGTCGCTTCGTTGCGTGAAACAATTCCGGGACTGCGACTCAAGGTGATTGGCGAGGGCGACCACCTGGCCAAGGCACGCGCTCTTGTCGATCGGCTGGAACTCGTTGACCAGGTCGGCTTCATGAAACTGGTGCCGGTCGAGGAACTGCCCGCGCTGCTGGCCGTCGCCGATGTGGGAGTGGTCCCATACCGGCCGAGCAGTGCCACGCATCTGATGTTGCCGGTGAAACTCCTTGATTATGCAACAATTGGAATACCAGTAATAGCCGCACGGTTGCGCACAATCGAATACTACTTCGGCAACGGCGCTGTGGAATTCTTCGAGCCGGCAAATATCGATGATCTGGCGCGAGCAATCTTGCGTCTGTACCGCGACCCTCTCTTGCGTCATCGACTCGCCGACCGCGCTCATGTCGCACTCGATGCGCTCAATTGGAAAAACCAGCGACAAGAGTATCTACGGACGATCGATTCACTCGTTACTGCATAATTGTGTGCTGGAAATGGCTGCACCGGAAAATCGCTCAGTGAGGAGATAGACGCTGATGGCTGTGGATTTAAATTCAATCGCCAGGTCAAACGAGGCTATGACTTTGGTGGTCGGGCTGGGCGAGGTCGGCGCGGCTGTCGCTGCGATATTGGACAAAACTCAGGCGGTCTTGCGACATGATGTTGAACGCGTGGAAATATCGGCTTCAATTGGCGTGATGCACCTCTGCATCCCCTTTAAGTCAAGCAGCCAATTCGAGAACTCTGCGCTCGAGTATATTGAGCGTTTTCGGCCGGCGTTGACGATTCTGCACAGTACAGTCTTGCCCGGCACTACACGCGCAATCGGCCAAAAATCCGGAACGTCGCTTGTGTACAGTCCGGTGCGTGGGAAGCACGTGCGTATGCAAGAAGACCTTCTGCGCTATGTCAAGTTTGTCGCGGCTGTGAATGCGTCCGACGCAGTGCGTGCCGAGGAGCACTTGCAAAGTACAGGGATGAAGACCCGCAGAATGGCTGAGGTCGAGACGCTCGAGTTAGCCAAGCTGGCGGAGACTACATACTTCGGCGTTTGTATAGCTTTCGCTCAAGAACTCAACCGGTACGCCCAACGGGTCGGAGGCGATTACCGGGAAGCAGTAGATTTCTTCGATGAGGTCGAGTTTCTGCCACGCACGCAATACTTCCCCGGCGTCATCGGCGGTCATTGCGTAATGCCGAACATCCAGTTGCTACTCCAGGTCGCGCCGTCGCCGGTGCTCGAGGCCATCGTTGAATCCAATGAGCGACGTGAATATGAATGCGAGCCTTCTTCCAAGCCAGCGACCCCCGTCGGCGTGGGGTCATGCGAATCCGGTGAGGCCAAAGTGTTGGTTAATCGGTAATTCGTCAGACGAAAAGGATACTTCTGCTTGCGCGAGGATTGCGCACTTGCGCGGTCTCGATGTCGAGTGCTGTACCATTGAAGGAGCGGCACTATCAGGTCTCGTGGCGGCACCGAACCAGCTAATCGCGCTGAACTTTGAAACGTTGGCTCGACTTACGCCGGGGGAGCGGCACCGTCTCCGAAAATGGGCCGAGGACGGCGCGACAATATATGTGCGAGGAGCGCTCAGACATGGATCTACATATTCCTTGATGCCGTTTTCAAATCAGCGCTTCGGGTTCTCGGTTGAACTAGCTGAGGGCTATCAGTTTTCGACGCATCGCATGCTCCCCGCTGCAATCGCCGGTGAGCTGGTAACGACACAGATGGACATGCCGCATGCTGCCGGCCTTGACGATCGCTTTCCGACGCTGCTGTCGAGCAGAGACCGACAAGGGAACGAATGGCCCGTCATTTTTGAGATCAAGATCGGTGCCGGCGCAGCGATTTTCGACCTTCACGACGATGATGACACCCATGGAACCGCGCTCTTGACGGAAATCGAGGAGCCCGCAACGCGAGGCGCCGCCATGGGTGCTTTGGCCGCGGTTGATTGGGCGGCCGGGCGAAGCTTCAAGACACCCGCAGCAGTTAATCTGGTTATTGATGACCGGCCGATAAATTTTGACTACTTCAGCCTGGGCAATCTCAAAGACTTTCTGGATTACCTTAAAACCCAGTACGTCGATATCCATATAGATTTCGCCTGGACGCCGCTTCATACCCATCCGGACCGCCGCTACATCGAAATGCTGCGCCGCTATAATACCGGGTTTGTCTGGCATGGCTTCCTGCGACATATCGACCATCGAATGATCGCGGACTGCGAATCTGAGTTGCAGGCGGGCCTCGCGCATGTGAATAAAATTTCGCGAGCCTACGAGGTGCGGTTTCAGCCCGTGATGATCTTCCCCTTCGAAAAGGACACGCCGCATGCACATGAACTACTCCGGCGCGCCGCTTTCGTAGCAAAAGTCCAATGTGATCACAGCGGTGGTCAATCGCCGAGTCCCTACCGTCTGCGCGCACTTCAGCATGAAAGGTCATCGGACTCGTTGAGCATAATGCTCCGCGATTCAACCGATAATCTGAACCGCGATCGGATGCTCGCCTTGGCTACGCTTGGGATGCCGATAATCGCATTGGCGCACCCTTGCGATTTAGCTCTGCGGCGGTTCGCGCGACGGGATGCGGCGGCGGCGACATATTTCGATCCCGTGCTCAAATTCGCGGCCGAGAAATCGCTGCGGCCCATGTCGCTGGAGGAAATAGCAGCGGAAGCGCCGCTTGATTAGGTATGCCGATCGACTTTCAAGTGGAAAGAGTCCCCGCGCGCCAGTCACCGTCCAGTCGCGACCTTTCGCCGGTACATGCCGCAACGCTTGTACCTGAAACGAGTAAAAATTGTAGTAAGAGGATACGATAATCTACTATGGAAATGACGATATAGCTGATGTTTGCCACGGTATTATAGTTGCTTCTCAAGAAACCGCATAGTTGGGGCGAATGAAGCTTCGAAAGAGTATTAAGTAGGAGTGCGTAACTCGCACATGGAAGAAGCGCAGCAAAGTAGCTATAGGAGTCGCGCGACATCCGTGCTGGGCAGAAACTGTTTCGACGTGTTCGGCGGAGCGTCCATGAAGGCACTATTTTGCGCTACAGTGAATCGTTCGTTAGTATCAATACTAACGCTTGCTTTGATGGCACAGTTGTCCCCGTTGGTCGCGTCTGCGAAGACTCCGCCTGTATTGCCGGTCTCGGGCGACGTTCTCATATCCGGCGGGATATCGAGCCGAGGTGCCCCCACGGCGAGCGCAGAGTTCTACAGTGTGAGCCGCAACCAGTTCATTAAGACTGGCGCGATGCATGTCGCTCGATCGGCTCTCCAGGCTCAGACCGTGGGCATAACTCCTGAAACTACCGTGCCACAAACCTTTGTCTTTGGGGGCTCCAAGGCGTTGGTAAAATCGACTGGGTTGTCACTGTCTCAGAATGCTAACGACGCCTTGATTATCGAGAAGTACATTGAAAGCCGTGGCGCGTTTACAATTTATAAAGCGCATCTGGTGAAAATGCGTTCACAGTTCGAGTCCGTTCCGTTTCCAGGAAATTTTCCAGCCGAGGACCTGGACGGTCACATTCTTGTTATAGGAGGAATGAGTAAAGGTATTATTACCGCGTTCGGCGAGGCGGTTGATCCGACGAATATTGAGGATATAACCGGCGAATTGAATTCTCCGAGATTATTCGCAACCGGTACACTGCTCAATGACGGAACGATCCTGGTTACTGGAGGTATCATTGATCAAGCGGGTGACGTAACCGACTCGGCTGAACTCTTCGATCCAGTCAGTTTCGACTATGTAGCACTGTCGTCCACAATGACAACTGCGCGCGCTGGACATACGGCGACGCTTCTGAATGACGGAAACGTGCTGATTACGGGTGGTCTTTCGGGGTCCGGAGGATCGCTGAAAGCGGTAGCGTCGGCTGAAATCTACAACCCTACTACACAGGTATTCAGCTCTGTGGGTAATCTGTCTGACAATCGCACCTTCCACACCGCGTCATTGCTTAATGACGGGACGGTACTCATCGCCGGGGGTGCTAATGGGAACGCTCTGGTCGCTATCTCCCGAGGTCTCAAAATATCGTTTACTTCCGGCGGTCCGGTCAACAACGCCGAGATCTATAATCCACTGTCCCATAGCTTTGCCTGCGTGGGCGGATCCGTTGGCGGACCGTGCCAGCCGAGTATGAACTCGCAACGCCTTTTTGACACCGCGACGACGCTTGCGAATGGGGCGGTCTTGATTGCCGGCGGTTTTGGCATATCGGCGAAGGGCGCTTTCCAGGCCCAGAACACTGCGGAATTGTTTCAGGGCGGCCAGTTCGTCGCCATTGGTAACATGATTCATGCACGAGCGTGGCACGCCGCCACGGTTCTGCCGTGAAATGGCCAGTGGGGTCACGTACTTTGTTGGCTAGCGGACGAGCACGAACCGGAGTCGATAAAATCTCCCCAACAGTTGATAGTTACTTAAAGTTCGCCTGCAACGAAAACCGATCACAATCCCCAACGCCCAGAGGCCAGATGATAATGAGAAGTCACGCAGCAACCAGCAGTAATGGGACGAATATACTTACCGTGAGCGAGCTCGCGAATTATTTGCGGGTTCACCAAGCGACGATTTATCGGCTCTTGAAGTCGCGGGAACTCCCAGCTTTCCGAGTGGGTTCGGACTGGCGGTTCGATCGTGAGACAATCGACGCGTGGATACGCCGCGCGCATCAACGAAATTGACTCCGCGGATGAGCGTAGTGCGGGGTCTGGGTGGAAGTGGAAGATGTACCCGCGCTCCGGATCTCATGGCGCAGGTTTCGAGTACATGGCGGGGGCGACGTCTAGTCGACCCGACTGAGAAAAGCCTGCAGGCGCTCAAGCGTGACCGGCTTGGTAAGGTGTTCGTCAAAGCCTGCCGCAATCGCTCGCCGCTTGTCGGTGTCTTGTCCATATCCAGTCAAGGCGGCGAGAACGATTGTTCCTGCATTTGGTAGACGGCGAATCTGGCGCGCGACTTCGTAGCCATCGATACCCGGAAGCCCGATATCGACCAGGGCTGCGTTATATTCTCGGTTCTGCACCGCGTCAATTGCCGCAGGGCCGTTAGCTACGACCGTCGCCACATGACCGAAGAGTTCCATTAACAGCCTTAGCGCTTCGGCGGCGTCGTCGTTGTCCTCGACAATAAGGACCCGCAAGGATGCGAGCGTCTGCGTCGTGCGCTCGGGTGACTGGACGAATGTCGTGGCGCGGGGCAATGCCGGCAGGCAGATCGCGAATTCGCATCCCATGCCGAGGCCGGCGCTTCGCGCTTCAACGCTGCCGCCATGCAAGTCGATGAGCCGTTTAACCAGTGTCAGTCCAATGCCGAGGCCGCCGGACAGACTACTCACAGGATGTTCGGCTTGCATGAACAGATCGAAGACATGAGGCAGAGTGTCCGGTGCAATTCCGATTCCGGAATCAACCACGCGAAGCATTACCTGATCGTCTGTGCAATCGACCACCACCTTGATCGAGCCGTCTGCTGGAGTGAATTGCGCTGCGTTGTGTAGCAGATTGGTAATTACTTGTCGCATACGTAACGGATCAGCGAATATCTGAGCGGTCTCAGCCGCGGGAGATATCGAAACTGTCAATTGACGCCGGCCGGATTTCAAAAGCCAATCACCCTCTTCGACCACCTGCTCGACGATGCTCCGGATGAAGACCGATTGCTTTCGCAATGAAATGCTGCCTTGCGTTGCTCGTCCTACCTCCAAAAGGTCGTTGACAATTCGCGCTAGGTGTTCTGCCTGTCGCCTGGCAATATTCAGTGCCTGCTCCCGATGCGTTTCATCGACCTGAGCGGTCGTGATCGAGTGTAGAACTGCAGATAAGGGATTGTTTAGTTCGTGCGCCAACATGGCCAGGAATTCATTCTTGCGTAATTCGGCGTTCTGGATCTGACAAAGCCGCAGATCAAGCTCATCTGCCATCTTCATAAAATCCGATACGTCGCGAATAAAGCACCGCGCCGAAAGAAATTGTTCGCCTTGCCACAGCCCTATGAGGTGGATCACCACCCGCTTGACGGAACCGTCCTTACATCGAAGGAGCGCCTGAAAGTCATCCACATCCTCATTCAGCATGACCTTTTGCCATAATTCCCCGAAGCGTTCGGGTGGTACGTAGAACTTGGATGCATCGTGGCCGACAAATTCATCGGACCTGTATCCCAGCAGCCGCAGTTGGTCTTGGCTGGCCCATAATATGGTTCCGTCAGGGCCAAGCTGATGCAGACCTTCGACCCTACTCTCAATCAATCGCGATAGTTCGCTCTCGCGCATTCCTGTGTCTCGCGCCCAAATGCGATCTGAGATACCCGCTAAGTTGTTCTCTAAGAGCGCAAAAAATGAGCCAATGGATTACCGCAACTGCAACCGTGGCTTCGGGCGTCGATTGATCGGGAATGCGAAAGCTTTACCGACGCATACTCGCATGCGCGCGTCTCATCTCGCGCCTTTCTGATAACCAGGAGGCTCTCCGGTGCTCGGTAAACTGACCATGAAGGTAGCTCCTTGGCCAAGCCCGTCGCTATGTGCTCCAATGGTGCCGCCGAGCAATCCCAGGAGCTGTTTGCTGATGGCCAGGCCGAGTCCCAGGCCTTCGTGCTCGCGAGCGTCAGCCAACCCGATCTGCACAAACGGCTCGAATATCGCTTCGCTCGAGGTGGCGTCAAATCCTCGGCCGTTGTCGCTGATCTCTACAATCGCTCGCTTGTCACCGGTCTTCAGACAGACTGTGATCATCCCGCCGGCATAGCTGAACTTGATCGCGTTGGACAGCAGGTTGTCCAATACCTGCTTCAGGCGGATTCGATCGGTAAGCACGGTGACCGGGCCTGCGGGGAGTTCCGTCCGTGCGACCAGTTTCGCTGCGTCGATCCGGTCTCGGCATTCTTCGAGCACTTCCCCGAGCACCATCCGCAAATCAATCTTCTCGGGAACTATCGAAAGCTTCCGATGCACCAATCGTGAAAGATCGCGGATGTCATCGACGATTCGCGTGATCGACGTGGTCTGCCGATCTAGCCTTTTGACGCAAGTTTGCAGTCTTGCTTCGTCGAGCGCCCGCCGCGCAAGTGTATCGACAATCAGCCGGATCGATCCGATCGGATTGCGCAACTCGTGACTAAGCACGGCGATAAACTCATCCTTGCTGCGATTCAACTCCTTCGCGGCCTCGGAAGCCTTCACCATTTGCCATCCCGCCGAAGCAAACTGCGCCAGCGATCGGACGATGCGCTCGTCTTCGCGATCGAACTTTCGTTCGTTGCTGTGGGCGACGATCCAGATCGTCCCGACCGGTATTCCATGGTCGTGGAATGGGATCAAAAGCACCTCGACAAATTGCGGGTCGGCCCGAAGCGCCGGGAAACAGCGATCCGCCAACGACATTAGTTGTGTGGCGTTGCGGTCGATGCACACGCCGCATGGGCTGGCGTTGCGCGGCATCGTGCTGTTGCGGTGCGAGCTGAACACTCCGGCCAGCGCTTCCCAGCGAAAGACCTCGCCATTCAGGATGCTGATCCCCGCCGTGTCGGCACGACAAAGCTCCAGCGCCAGTTCGGTCAGCCGCTGAAGTATATTGTGCGGACGTTCTGCCATCTCCCGCGCCAGGGCGGTCATCGCCTCGCATTCCGCCCGGTAGTTCGAGGCGCGCTGAGGTCGAGCCGCAAACTCGGAAAGCACGTCAATTTCCTCAAGCGTAGCCGTCGGAATTCCTGGATCCGCTTCACGGCGTACTGGCGTAGGAGGAGAACTGCTGCCGCTCATTCGGGTACTCCAATCTGTGCTCATCTACGGCGGGAGTGCCAGCCATCAATATTTCCCGGTTGCCCGCACGGGCTGCTGGAAAGGACTTGGTGGGATGAGTACCCCACTGTAGCGCGGATTGCCAAATTTCAGCCAGCGAGAATTGGTTATTCAGGGAACAACATTTCAGCAAGAATTGTGACCGGCTTGCCCGACTCTCCCCCGTCTGGGACTCTCAAAATCCGTATCGAACTTCTCGATGGTCGATTCTTTAGACGGCATCTCGACCTGCAGGACGTGGGGTGTCTTAGTCCACCGGCGCGTCACTGTTCGTGTCTCGCTCAAATCTGAGACCGCGCGGCAAAAACAACAAGAATAATATCGTCACCATTACTCACAACGACGGCCATCGCGATATGCGCGATATGGTCGATCTGAATCCTCATCGCGCCGCGAGTATCTGGTACAACAACACCGGCTCAGTTAGTCAGGGCTGTATCCACTAGCCGCGCGCCGCGCGGGCGACGAGTGAGAATCGGGCTCCCGCGGGATGTCGGTAAGGCAAGGAATCAAGTCAGCAGACTCAGAAAGAAGATTCCGCCGGCGATCGAGATGATGAGCGGACCGGTTTCGCGATGAACGAGACCGGCAGCGTACGTGCCGACGATGGTCGAGACCACTGCAACGGCGATCGAAATCGCGAGCATTCCACCGAGATTACGCGCCAGATGGCGTGCCGTGGCCGCCGGAATGATTATCAACGAACCCATCAGCAGAACGCCGAGAAAACGTACACCCAGCGCGATCGTCAGCGCGAAAGCCAGCAAAAACAGCAGATTCATCCGCGCCACTTTGATCCCGGAAGTTTGTGCGATGTCAGGCGAGACCAGCGCGACGACGAGGCTATTGCGGGCGCGAAGGATAAAGAGAATAACCGCGCCGGACCCTAATAGTCCGAACGCCAGTTCCAGCACAGAGAGATTGCCGGGCCCGCCGAACAGCGCTTCGATCAGTTGATCGCCCGAGGTAATCATACTGCCGATTGCGAGCGCCACCGAAAATACTACTCCGGTGACAGTCTCAGTAGTTATTCCGGTCTGTCGCTCGAGCGCCCAGATCAGAACGGCGCCGAGCATCAGCATCGCGAGCGCTCCGATCATCGGATTGATGCGCAAGAGCAGGGCGACCCCGATACCGGGGAGCGCCACGTGAGAAATCGCATCGGCGGCCAGCGTCATCCGGCGCATGACGGCGAAACAGCCGACCAGCCCGGCCGCGATGGCCATCACGAGTGAGAGTAGGAGGGAGCTAATTTCCGGACTGGTCATGGACATGAAAGTCAACCGCGGTTCCGTACAGGTTGCGCAGGGTGTCGGGGGTCAGCACGGTCTGCGGTGAGCCGAAACACGGATGTGTCCGACTGAGGCAGAGCACTGCGGTTGCGTAGTGATAGACCACACTGAGGTCATGGGAGATGAGCAGTACGGTTACGTTGCCCTCTTTCTGGAGGCGCTTGATGGTGGTGTCGAGAATTTCCTGACCGGGCTCGTCGATACCGGCGGCTGGTTCGTCGAGGAGCAGGACATTCGGTTTGCCGACGAGGGCGAACGCAACCAGGAGCCTTTGAAATTGGCCGCCCGACATGGTGCCGATCGGCGCCGAGAGCATCGGCCGCTCCAGTCCGACCAGTGTGAGTGCATTGGCAACGTCGCTGTCGGAGGCCTTCGCGAGGGCGGCCTTGGCGTGCAGGAAATCGCGGCCTGTAATCGGCAGGTCGCGCTCGATGTCGAGCTTCTGCGGGACATATCCGATCCTGGTCCCGGCCGCCCAGCGAATCGTTCCTTCGTGCGGTATCGAGCCGATCAAAGCCTTGAATAAAACCGTCTTGCCGGCGCCGTTGGGTCCGATGATAGCGAGCGAAGAGCCGCGCGCAACGGCAAAGCTCAAGTCGCGAATAACTTCCGCCGGACCAAAGCGGACAGCCAGATGTTCGACCTGCAGGGCATCAATCATCGCATGACCTTATCAGAGGAAGGCGGCGGCGACAGCGATGCGGCGTTCGTTCGCATGCGCGCACTTGGTAACTGGCTGTTCATCGAAAATGGGAAAGCGCTCACCCGATAAGATCGATCTTTATCCGCGAGGTGCTATAGAAGGGCGAAACGGTCCGCACCCGAATCTTCCGGTGATCGGCAAGGAGCATACGCATGAGCGCAAATTCTCCGCAGCACGTGCTAGATGGTTACAAGGTATTGGACTTCAGCCAGGTCGTAGCCGGGCCTACCGCGACCCTCATGATGGCCGAGATGGGCGCCGAGGTGATCAAGGTCGAATTGACCCCCGCCGGCGATCCGGCCCGCCTCGGACCGTACCGGGTCGGCGATCGCAGTGGCTATTTCGTTCAACACAACCGCGGCAAGAAAGATCTGTGCATCGACGCGAAGCATCCTGAAGGTCTCGCGATACTGAAGGAACTGGTCGCCAAGGTTGACGTGCTGCTGCAGAACTTCGCGCCCGGCGTGATTCAGCGCCTCGGCCTCGATTACGCTACGGTCAGTGCGATTAATCCGCGCCTTGTCATGTGTTCGATTTCCGCCTTCGGGCAGAGTGGCCCGCTGGCGCAGGAACCCGGCTTCGATTTTCTCGGCGCGGCCTACGCGGGCGTGACGTCGATGGGCGGGGAAGCCGGCGGTGCTCCATACTTTCCGATGATCGCGATCGGCGACGTCAGCACCGGCGTGCATGCGATGGGCGCGATCTGCGCCGCGCTCCTCTACCGCGAGCGCACCGGCCGCGGACAGCATCTCGACATATCCTTGTTGGATACCTACTTCCATTACCACGAGGCGAGCGTCGAGGCGCACAGTCTCAGTAAAGGCGCTTTCAAGCCCACCCGCTCGGGGCTGCATTCGTGGTATGCGGTTCCAGCCGGCGTCTTCAAGGGCAAATCGCGCTACATTCTGATCATCGCGCCGCTCGAACAGCATTGGGTCAAGCTGTGCGCCGCGATGGGCCAGCCGGAACTCGCACGTGATCCGCGATTCACCGACAACGACGCGCGCCTCAAAAACCTGCCGCAACTGGTCGCGCTAATCGAGGGTTGGATTCAATCGATGCCGAGCGACGACGCCGCGGTGGCTGCGATGAGTGAGCATCGGGTGCCGATGGCGCCGATTCTGTCTGTAGAGGAAGCCGTGCGCCATCCGCATCTGCGCGAACGCGGCACGGTGCGCACGATTCACGATCGGGTACTCGGTGATTTCGACGTGCCGGGTTTCGCGCTGCGCTTTTCGGATTTTCCCCAGCGCCTCGAACTCCAGGCCCCGCTGCTCGGCGAGCATAACGAAGAGATACTCACGACGGTGCTGAGCTACCCGGCGGCGCAGGTGCGTGAACTCGAGCGCAAAGGAGTCCTGCGCAGCGCACCATACTGAACCGGCACGCCGCACAGGAGCGCAAGCTAGATCCCGATTTCCTTCAGGAACGGGTCGAGCGTGTCGAGCAGCGCGCGCGGGTTGTCGCCCTGTATCGTATGCCCGGCGTTCTCGACGCGAATCCAGCGTCCTTTTGGCACCGACTCCGCAAACTCGCGCGCGTTCTCGTCGGTCAGCACATCGCTGCGCGCGCCGCGCATCACCAGCGTCGGGCACACGATCGCGCTCGCGTTATCCATGATCATGTTCTTGCGTTCGTCGCGCTCGCTCTCGAAGTTCTTCGGCATCCGCTTCGGGTCGTGCTTCCACGTCCATTTGCCGTCGGGAAGCTGGCGCAGATTGTGGAGCAGGCTGCGGCGCAGCAACTCGCGATTGCGCATCGGATTGAACTTCAAGGCCCGTTCGACGAAATCTTCGACCGAGTCGAGTTCGCGATCCTGATTTATGAAGTTGCGGATTTTCAGCGAACCCTGCGTGCTGATCTCCGGCGCGATATCGATCAGCACCAGTCCCGCCATCGAAGCCGCGTGACGGATCGCATAGCCCATCGCGGCGAATCCGCCCATCGAATGGCCAATCAGTAGCGGACGCTGCAGCTTCAGTTTTTCGATGAATCCTTCAACGTCGGCCACCTGCGCATCAAATCGATAGTCCGCGGTCGGCTCCCATTCGCTGTCGCCATGACCGCGCTGATCGAGCGCGATGCAGTGATAGCGATGGCGCAGCATCAGGCACACGAGGTCCCACGTATGCGCGTTGAGCCCGCCGCCGTGCAGGAAGAGTATCGGCTGTCGCCCCTTGGTTCCCCAATCGAGGTAATGCAGGCGCATCCGGCCAATTACGATGTGATGGGATTCCGGCAACTCCACTGCGGGCAATTCGAGACCCGCGTGTTTGGCCGAAAGCTTCAGGTGGTCAATTTGTTCGGAAGTGTTTAACACGATCGCGCTCCTGGTCTGTTCCGTTTGCGGATAACAGCCGTAAGTCTTTTAAGAGGTATAGCAAATAGGCGAAAAGCGCCGCAAATCTTTATTTGAAGCGCGAAGCGCACTCACCGATGCACGTTGCCCGCAAAATCCGGTGAGTACATTCCTATTGATAAATTATTCGCGATGGCATCGGAGCGCGGGATGATTGCGTCTCCACATGTCCGATGATTTCGCGGAATTTGACTTGAGGATCGAAAGTTGCGCAGCGACTCGCGATCGGAAAGCGCTTGCAGTGTCACTGAATCCCGCGCTTCACGTGCGATACCTCTGCAGGCGCGCGACGAGAGAATATCAACGAAAGTGTATCGATAATGAAGGCTGCGGAGCGGATCGGCGAACGGTCCGCTCCGCAGCATAACTACTACTTCGACTTACCAGCGGCGACCGCCGCCACCACCGCCGCCTCCTCCACCACCGCCACCGCCTCCGCGACGATCTCGTCCGCCGCCTCCGCCTCCACCACCACCGCGCGGACCGCCGCCGCCTTCGCGAGGACGTGCCTCATTGACCCGGATGTTGCGACCCTTGAGTTCGGCGTCGTTGAATTCCTCGATCGCCCGTGCAGCGTCGTTCGAGTCAGCCATTTCGACGAATCCGAATCCGCGCGATTGTCCCGAGAACTTGTCGACTACCACCACGGCGCTATCGACTTTGCCGGCCTGAGTGAACAAACCTTCCAGGTCTTCGTTGGTGACTGAGTAGGCCAGATTGCCTACGTACAATTTTGTGGGCATGCGGTGCCCCTCCTTGATCAATGCCGAGGAGCGCGCGAGACAAAAAACCCGGAAGGCGGGTTTAAATGAATGGTGCGTCCGGTCGGTTTCAATGTCTATCTAGTCCTTGCGGAACTCGTTGTCCACAGCGCAAACCCTTCAGTCGGCGGCGCTCATGGAAGGTTCCTGAGAGAACCTCACGGTGAAGGTGGTGCCGCTATTTCTGACGCTTTCGACCGCGATTCTTGCGCGATTGAATTCCACATAGCGTTTCACCAGTGCGAGCCCGAGACCCGCACCCTCGTGCGCGGGCAGCGAGTCATGATCCTCCTGCGAAAAGGGTTCGAACAGGTGTGCTAGGTAGGCCGCATCGATACCGCGGCCGGTGTCGCGCACCTCCAGCGAGAGAACACCCGCGCGGTCGCGAAAGACCCGCACCGTAACACCGCCGCGGTCGGTAAATTTGATCGCGTTTTGCAACAGATTGATGATCGTGTTGGAGAGGCAATGTTCGTCGAAGATCACTTGCGCGTCCGCCTCATCGATTTGGCAGGCCAGTTCGATGCCCTTCTTGCGTGCCAGCACACTCAAATCCTGCACGTGCCGTTCGACCATATCCGCAAGTGCAATCGTCGTCGGCTTGAGCTCGAAGGCGCCCGACTCGATCCGCGAAAGGTCCAGCACCGCGCCGATCGTATCGAGCAGGCGTTGGCCCGCGCGGTGAATCGGTTCGCCATATTCCAGCCCGCTCTCGTCGCGCAACTCGGCCAGCCGTTCCGCCATCAAATCGGCATAGCCGAGAATCACGTTGAGCGGCGTGCGGATTTCGTGGGTCATGTTGGCGACAAAGGCCGACTTCAGCCGCGACGCCTCCAACGCCGCATCGCGCGCCGCGCTCAATTCGCGCTGATGACTACGCGCCTGCTCATCGTAGAGCCGCGAATAGGTCAGGGCCAGCGACTCGGAGACCAGGTTCCAGATCCGCGCAAAGGCCAGCCGCGCCATCGTCGCGCGGCCGCTTTCCGCCTTGAACGCGAGCGTGATTTCGCGATCGACGATCTTCCGCAGCAGGCGCGACGCCCGCACCAGGTCCTCAATCGTCAGGCGCTGATTGAGGGTGGCATCGGGTGGCCGCCGGCGAATCAACTTCGCGCAGAATTCCTCGATAACCGTGAGCGCTCGATGCGGGTCGCGCTCGCTCAAGGAGTGAAAGAAGTCGCCCATAAACGCATGCGCGAGCACCACCAGCGTCCGGCGCATCCCGGGCAACTTGTCCGCGGGCGCCTCCAGCGGAATCGCCTCGGTCCAGGTGCGCACGATTTTGTTCCGGCGCGTCTCCAGACGGCGCGCTACCTCGGAGATCAATACGCGTTCGCTTGAACTGAAATCCGATTCCTTTAGCGGCATCGCTTTTCTCAAGGTCAGTACCGAGGCTTGCCGATTTCGGGCAACCTTTCAATAGCCACTACTGATTAAATCGCCGGTGCTCCGACCGTCAATCGATTACTCACACGGCAGCGCGATGCGATTGACTTAAGCCTAGATGCAAGATTGACTCGAAGTGTGTCGAACCCTCCGGCGAGCGAGAAAATCTCACCATGGCTGTTGTGGCAACGCCTGCGCCGATCGGAAATCTTCGCCGACTTCAGCGACGACCAACGCGACGCCCTGCTCAAGGCCTACGAGAACGACCCGGGCTTGCGGCTGCGCTCATTCGAGGCGGGCGAGATAATCTGCCGCAAGGGTGAGTACGAACTCGATTTGTGCTTCATCCTGAACGGCAGCGTCGATCTGCTCGACCGCGCCGGCGACGAGACGCACCTGATCGCCGTGCTCGAGGCCGGCAACCTCTACGGAGAGCTGGGCGCGATTGGCGGCCTGCCGCGAACCGTCGATATAGCGGCGCGGACCGCTGCCGAAATCTTCTATGTCCCACGCTACGCGCTAAAGTATATCGAGATTAACCATCGTGCCCGCGACATTCTTGCCCGGCGTTATCGCGAGCGCGCGGTGCGGGTCACCGCGGCCGGCCTCGAGTTATTTCGCGGAGTGCCGTTGTCGTTCATCGACGAGCTCATTCCGAAGAGTGAAATCCTGCGCTACGAGCTGCGCGGCATTCCGCTGGTAACCCAGGGCGAACCCGGCGACGCGCTCTACATCGTGCGCGACGGCTTCGTGCAGGTCGTGCGCGAGGAGCCCGACGGCAGCCGCCGCGTGCTCGCCTATCTGCGCGCCGGCGAGTACTTCGGCGAGATGGCGTTGTTCGAAACCGGTGTGCGCTGGGCCAGTGTGCTGACCGCCGGCAAGTGCGAATTGATCAAGATCAAGGGCGATGACTTTATCGAATTGAGCCGCAAGTATCCGCAAATCGAGCAATCGGTGCGCCGGGTGATCGAGCGGCGCTTCGAGCAGGAGCGCACCGTCACGCCCGAACTCTCCGACCTGCTCGAACGCAGCGGACAGGCGGGCGTCATCCAGGCCGACGCCCTGCTCGTCATGGACCTCGACCTCTGCATCAATTGCGATCAATGCGTCAAGGCGTGCGAGTCGCTGCACGGCAAGAGCCGGCTCATCCGCAACGGGATTCAGATCGGCAAGTACCTGGTGCCCAGCGCCTGCCGCCATTGCGACGATCCCAAGTGCATGAACAGTTGTCCGACCGGTGCGATCAAACGCCGTCCCGAGGGCGAAATCTACTTCCAATACGACATGTGCATCGGCTGCGGCAATTGCGCGATTGCGTGTCCCTACGACAACATCGCGATGATCGATACGCCAACCTTCGACCAGGCCCAGGCGCGCAAGTCGCGCACCATGAACGACGCAAACTTTTTTCGTCCGTATCCGGTCGCTGCGCATGAGGTGGGTGAGACCCGCTTGTGGGACCGGCTGTTCGGCGGCGAGGGCAAGGGTGCGCAGAAACGCAAACCTGTAGTGCTGTCGCCCCTCGCCGATAGCGATCACATTCCGGCCGCCTTTCCCATCAAATGCGATCTCTGCGACGGCCTTCCGTTCATGGGCTGCGTCCACAATTGTCCGACCGGCGCCGCGATCCGAATCGATCCGGCCAAGCTCTTTGAGGAGACCGGCGCGATTACCGAAGGCTCGCGCGTACGCAAGGCTCGTGGCGGCAGCGATTGAGGTCGCGACGCGGGGTCGTACGCGCGCCGCACAATTCTCTCGACATGCGCTCGCGATAATGGTTTGGTCTGCTTCGATTATTCCGATCGGAGGACCAGGGGCCGATGGGGCGGGGCGTCTTCGAGGGGTGGGATGAGCGGCTTTCCACTGTGCAGCCGAACCGGGTGATACGCGGGTGAGAGATCAGATAGGCGAGGCCGCCGACCGGCGTCATACGGCGCCGATTTCATCGGTAACGCTATGGGCCCTGGTCTGCGGCGCCGCGGTCGTCGCGATTCACGCCGCCACCGACGCCATCCCCGGCCGCCTCGGCTCGTACCGCACCGGCATCATCACCGTCCTCGCCTTCACGCTCGCAATCCTTTACAGCGTCCGCAAGCACACCTTGTGGCTCTCGGTGCGCTGGCTCCGCCTCGCCACCCGCATGCCGCGCTCGATCGCCCGTCGCATCATCTTGATGGACCGGCTCGAGACCTGGCGCACGATGCACATCACGATCGGGGTCCTCGCCCTGCTGCCGTTCTGGTGGCACGTCGATGCCGGCCGCGCGACTCCGCTCGAGCGCGCCCTCGAGAGCACCGTCATCCTGGTCGTCTTGAGCGGGCTTTTCGGCGCCGCGATCCATGACCTCCTACCGCATTCGATGCGCGTTCGACCCAACTCTGAGGTGCGCCTCGAGGACGTCGAGGCCGGCTATCATCAGCTCTACGTCGAGGCGGAGGAAAGCGTCCTCGGCCATTCCGAGGCGCTGGTGCGCGCCTACCTCAAAAATGTGCGTCCTCTGCTGATCGGATCGCAGCCGCAGACGCGCTTGATGATGGCGGCGCTGCGCGGCACCGATCCCGCTCCGCGTGCCTGCGCGGCCGCGCGTACGGCGCGGGCGACTGCCGGCGCCGACGGACCCCTCTATGGCGACCTGGTCGGGATTGCCGAACAAAAGGTCCGGCTCGAACTCAACGAGTTCAATTTGCGCCTCAGCCGAAACTGGCTCAAGGTTCACCTCGCGCTGGTCATGATCATGCTCTTCGAGATCGCGTTTCACGTCGCCGGCGTGCTCTATTTCGTGGGCTTCTGATGCGGAGCAGGGTATTCATAGTTATTGCGATTGCGCTCGTCGCCGCCTTCCTCGTCCCGCACAAAAGCTACCAGCCCGGCGCGCTGATGTCCGCGCACGCCAATCTGCGCGGCCAGTGCGCCGCCTGCCATCAGCCGTGGCACGGCCCTGCCAACGACCGTTGCATCGCGTGTCACGGCGATATCGCCGACGTCAATCCGCATGGCGGCTATGACGTCACTTCGGACAGCGGCTTGATCACCGGCCACAAACTCTTCGTCGTCGGCGATAATGAGCTCACCTGCATGAGCTGCCATACGGAACATCGCGGCCGGGTCGTCGATCTGAACGCGACCGCCACCTTCAACTGCGCGTGGTGCCATAAGCATCCCTCGATTGACGCGGTGGACGAACACACGGTCGCCGTGATGAAGCGCGGGACCACCACCCATCCCGAGTTCGCTCAGCCGTTCAATCATTTTGCGCACAAGCTGCTCATCGCATCGCACGTGCCGGCCATACCCGATGGCTTCAAGTGTGAGTCCTGTCACGTGGTCGCGGCAACGCTGCCGCTCAAGCCCGAGCGCATGAGTTTGCGCTGGACGTCGTGCGCCGGCGCCGGCTGTCATATCGCACCGCAGGATTCCTTCATGCAGATGCCCGCGGCGATCGGGCCGTCGCCCACCTTGATCGCCTACGCGCCGAAGATACTGCACCTCAATTCCGTCTTCGTACATTCGGCAGGCCATCTCGCGACGCCTTGCGAGAGTTGCCATCTTTCGATCGCCACCAGCCGCAGTCCCAATGACGCGCTCTCCAAGGCGGTCGAAAATTGCTTCAAATGTCATGCACATCAGACCGCTCCGGCGGCGCCGGTCGAACATGCGCGGGCGGCTCGCGCATGGCTCGCCACGGGCAGCGCGGACGCGGCTGTGGCCGGCGACGGCGGCAAAACCGTCACGGCTTGCGGTGCATGTCATCCGTTCCATATTCACGGGCCGTTGCAATCCAGCGATTTTCCCCAGCCTGCCCCACAGGCACTGCCGCATGCGCCGCCGCACCTCACGTTGACGCTCTACCTGCCGGTGCTCGATTCCGCGCATCGCGTTGCGCTCCGTCGAGTGCCGGTTGTGCCGTGGTCAATCGGATGGTTCGGGATACTGGCGGCGGCGTTATGCGTCGCCGGACTCGTCCGCTTACTGCCGCGGCCACCCGCCGCGCGCGAGGTGGTGGCCGGGGTCGCACCGCAGCGCACCCCGGAAATCCCGCTCATCGACGATACCTATCAAACCAGCGTCCGCCGCCTCTACATCATAGGCGAGGCTGCGGGTACCGCCTCGATCAACCTCGCGATGCGCTCGGGCCGCCAGGTCATCGAAGCTATTGCGGCCGAACTCAAACGCGCGCACCCACCCGTCGATCCGACGGCCTACGATGTGGTCATCGTTGGCTGTGGTCCCGCCGGTCTCGGCGCTACGGCGACCGCGCGCGCCGCCGGTCTCAACTACGTCACGCTCGAAAAGATGACGCCGGCGAGCACGCTGCGCGCCTATCCTCGCGCAAAATTCGTCCAGGCCACGCCCATCGATATCGCCGAGTACGGTTCCTTCTTTCTCGAGGGTGATAATTCGCGCGAAGAGTTGATCCGTGAATGGGAACGCATCATCGCGACCCTCGATCTCAAGATCAACGATCGCGAAGAGGTCGTTGAAATCGTCCGAGAAGGCGATCTGCTTACCGTCAAGACGGCCCGCGGCAACCTCTTTAAGGCTCGCGCCGTGGTGCTCGCGATCGGGGTGCGCGGAAACGCCCGCCATCTCAATCTGCCGGGCGAAGAACCCGGCCGCGTCTTCTACAGCCTGATCGACCCGGACGAATACCGGAACCGCAGGATTATGGTCGTCGGCGGCGGCAATGCGGGGTCCGAGGTTGCGCAGGCGCTCGCCGCGGCCGAACTCGGCAACCAGGTCGGCTATTCGTTCCGTGCGCCGGTCTTGACCAACGTCACGCGCGAAAATGCCGAGAAGATCAGCGCGCTCCAGCAGGCCCGGCTGCTCATCCTCTATCCCGCCACCGCCCTCACGGAAATCAGGCCCGGCAAGGTTGTCCTCGAGCCAGTTAAAAGTACCGTCGCCGATTCTGCCCCAGCCCGGACCACGCTCGACGGGCCGATCGAGGTCGATAACGAAATCATCTTCGCGATGATCGGGGCCGAATTGCCGACGGCGTTTCTCAAGCAGATCGGGGTCAAGCTGGGCAGCAAGGGACGCTTCGGCCTGACCTGAGTTTTGGTTCCAGACGGCACCTTCCAGGCTGCCTGTCTTTCTTTTTTCCCACAACGATTCGGAAGTGTGTCATTATCGTCATAACAGTGAGACGAATAATGCGACGAAAGAGTTATTACTCGACGGACATCGGACACGCGCGCCACTCGAAAGGGAGATATGAGCAAATTATCCGACGTTTTGCTTAAGGCACGCCGATTGCCGCTTCGATAATCAAATCAGTTCCCGGGTGCCAGATTCCACGAATCTGATCACGCTGAGACTGCCGGATCGCTTGTTCTGGCCCGGATAGCTCCATGCAGGCGTATCGAAAGAAGTGGATGGTACAATGATAAAATTCATCCGGATCCTTGCCGCAACCCTCATCGCGTCGATGATCGGTATATCGGTGATGGCGCAAGCCCACGCTTTCGCCCCCGTAACTTTTACCGAAATCACCGGAAATATCCGTGACACTCACGGACGACCAGTCGCGGCCCTCAAAATCTCTCTGCGAAACTGGTTTGGTGTCGATCTTGGCACCGCCGTTACCGACCTGAATGGCCTGTACGACCTGCGCAACGTAATTCCCGGACGCTATCATTTCAATTTTCGGCCGCTGGCCGAGGATTCCGCCGGGGAAACCGTTATTATCGACGTCCCGAATCACTTGCTGCACATGAACTTGACCGTCACCCGCAATCCTTCCGCGATAGCCCGCGCATTTCGCGCCACCGCACCCGTTGCCTGACGGCCGTTCTGCGTGACCGCCGGGCGCTGTCCGATTCGCGACGCCTTGTGCTACTGCTTTGCGGGGCCTCGGGTTCTGCGCTACCGCCCGCTGCGCTCCGCCAACTCGGCTTGCGTGGAGGTCTCCGGTGCCATACATTACTACTCAAAATGGCGTGAAACTCTACTATGAGGAGGCCGGTGCGGGCCTGCCGCTGGTCTTCGTGCACGAATTCGCCGGCGACCATCGCAGCTACGAAGCCCAGATGCGCCATTTCGCACGGCGCTACCGATGTGTCGCCTTCAATGCGCGCGGCTATCCGCCGTCCGACGTTCCCGCTGATCCGGCGAGCTACTCCCAGGAGCACGCACGTGACGATATCCTCGCGATCCTCGACGTCCTCGGCCTCGACCGCGCGCACGTGGTGGGGATCTCGATGGGTGGATTTGCGACGCTGCACTTCGGCCTCAACTATCCCGGCCGCGTACGCTCGCTGGTCGTCGCCGGATGCGGTTACGGAGCCGATCCGGCATGCCGCACGCAATTCCAGGAAGAGGCGGAAGCCGCCGCGCGCCGTTTCGAAACGCGCGATCCGAACGAATCCGCGCGCGCCTACGCCCTCGGTCCCACTCGCGTGCAGTTTCAAAACAAGGACCCGCGCGGATGGGGAGAGTTTCGCGCGATGCTCGCGGAACATTCGACGCTCGGCTCCGCCCTCACCCTGCGCGGCGTGCAGAAGCTGCGTCCGTCGCTCTACGACCTGATCCCCGCGATGCGCCAGATGACGGTGCCGACTCTGATCATGACCGGCGACGAGGACGATCCGTGCCTCGAAGCCTCGCTAATGATGAAACGCATGATTCCATCCGCTGCCCTCTCCGTTTTGCCGCGCACCGGCCACGCGCTCAACCTCGAGGAGCCAGTGGCGTTCAATACTTGCGTCAGCGATTTCTTTCATCAGGTTGAGGCGGGCCGCTGGACACTGCGCGATCCGCGATCCTTGAGCGGCTCGATTCTCTAACCGATCGCGCCCCCCGCGCGAAGCTCTTCAGACCCTCTACTGGTCCAGGAGGAGGGTAGGGCGAGTCTCTTCGAGCGTTCATGGGTGCGGTGGGCGTTTACCTCGCTCGGTCGCAAAGAGCTTCATCGCGTGATCGGCGCCTGGCTCCCGCTATCGGCATCGTACTCGCGGGGGCTTTACCCAGCCGCGCTGGATCTGCACCCTTGAGCGGAGGTAGTCGCGCGTGCCGGCAATCGCATCCCATAATTTTCTCGAGGACCTCGCTTTCGTCCTCACCGTTGCCGCCGTCATCTCGGTGATTTTCCAGGCGCTGCGACAACCGGTCGTCGTTGGTTACCTCGTCGCCGGCATGTTGGTTGGACCGTACGTGCCGTTTCCGCTGCTCGCCGATATCGACCGCATCCACATACTTTCAGAGCTCGGCGTGATCCTGCTGATGTTCGCGCTCGGCCTCGAATTCAGCTTTCGCAAACTCGCACGGTTGGCGCCGACCGCCGGCTTTATCACGGTCGTGCAGGTCGGACTCCTGATGACGGTCGGCTATGAGGTCGGCCGCGCCCTCGGCTGGACTGAGCTCGAAGGCATCTTCACCGGCGCTATCCTCGCCATCTCCAGCACCACTATCGTCGCCAAGGCCTTTGCCGAAGAGCAGGTTGACGCGGGCCTGAGCGAACTGGTCTTCGGCGTTACGCTGTTCGAGGACCTCACCGCTGTGATCATCCTTGCGGTGCTGACCGCGATCGCGGCCGGCGCCGGCTTGTCGATGCGCATGATCGCGGTCACTGTCGGCGAGCTGGTTTTCTTTCTCGCCGCGCTGATCGGTGCCGGCCTGCTGATTGTGCCGCGCGCGATTCGCCTTGCCGCCCGCTTCGAACGCGACGAGACCCTGGTCGTCGCCGCCATCGGCGTCTGCTTCGCCATCGCGATGATCGCCGACCTCGTCGGTTATTCGGTGGCCCTCGGCGCGTTCCTCGCCGGCGTCCTCGTGTCCGAATCCGGCCGCGCCCATAAAATCGAACACCTGGTGGCGCCGCTCCGCGATATCTTCGGCGCCATCTTTTTCGTCTCGGTCGGCATGATGCTCGACCCGCACGTCCTGGTCGATCATTGGCCTGCGCTGCTCGCCCTGGTCGCCGTCGTGCTGGTCGGTAAAATTATCGGCGTAAGCCTCGGCGCGATGTTGAGCGGCAGCTCTACGCGCACCTCCGTGCAGGCCGGCATGGCGATGGCGCAAATCGGCGAGTTCTCCTTCATCATCGCCGGTGTCGGCCTTGAGCACGGCGCCACCCGCAACTTTCTCTATTCCCTGGCGATCTCGGTCTCGGCCATTACCACCTTCACCACGCCGTTCATGATCCGCGGGTCCAATCGCGTGGGCCGCTTTATCGATACACGCTTGCCGCAATCGATCGGCGTGCTGCAGTCGATCTACGATTGGTGGACGGAGCAATTGCGCGCACACGCGCGCCCGCGTCCACACGCATACCGCGGCGCCATCGCTTTCATCGTGCTCGCCATGAGCGCGGTGGTGGCGATCGCAATCGCATATGCGCTCTTCGCCGATCGTCTCCAGTTGATGGTCGTGGCCGGGACCGGCGTTTCCGCCGACACCGCTATGATCGTCGTCAAGCTAGCCGCACTTGCGCTTGCAGCCGTGCCCGGCGTTTCCATCTGGCGCGGTGCGCATCGGCTGGCGGCGCGCATCGCTTCCAATATCGCGGCGTCGTCCGCTTCGCCCGATCACCTGACCGACGCGGATCGGGCGGGCTCCAATCTGCTCGCCGGTATTTTTGAAGTCGCGATCGTCTTCGGATCCGTCACCGTGCTCCTCGCGATTATCGGCCCCCTCATGAGCCTCATCGACGGTTTGTCCGTGATTCTGATCGCGATCGCCGGTCTCGCGTTCGTGATTTGGCGCAGCGCCAAGCATCTCAATGCGCTGATGCGCGAGGCCTCGGGTGCAATAGTCGATCGGATCGGTTCGTTGCGCGATTCCACGCCAGCGCCCTCCGCCGATGGCAACCTCAATCTCGGCTCAGGTGGCTTCGGGCCGCTGACCCGGATAATTATATCCGCGGACAGTGCCGCGATTGGAAAAAAACTGGGCGATCTGAATCTCCACGCGGTGACCGGTGCGATGGTGATGGCGATTGCGCGCGATAATCGTCGTGTCATCCTGCCCGGTGATACCGAGGTAGTGTCTGCCGGCGACACCATTGTCCTCGCCGGCCCCTCCAACGCGATCGCCGCGGCCCGCGATCTACTCACGTCTTCTGCTCGACCCGCGGCCGCGCTGGATTCACTGGCCTCCGCCGATTGACCGACCCGCCCTGCGCATCCGCCCATTCGAATACCGATTTGCGCCGCGCCGCCCTTCGAGCGCGTGGCGTCGGGCGACAAATTGATGTCGCACCGGTCATTTTTCGGACGAAGAATCCGTGGGGCGTAAGCGGTAGCGCGTTATGCGCCATTTAGTCGTGAGTCATCTGCGGCACGGCAAATGCACCGATTCAATGCGTGGTGCGGTCTCGCATCACGCGGGTGCATCGCACATCGATCGTCGCACATCGATCGTCGATGATGCGATCCGGATTAGATTCAGCGCGGAATCACATCAAAGGAGACTGGATGGCGGTACGAACACTCATAGTCGATGACGCACCCACCGCGCGAATCATCCTGCGCCGCCGCCTCGAGGCGATCGGCTGCGACGTTGTCGCTGAAGCCGACAGTTCGTTCGCCGCCGATGGCCTGATGGCAACCGCGGCTCCGGATCTCATCACCCTCGATATTCACATGCCGGAGATCGACGGGATGGACTCCTATATGCTGTTCCGCAAGATTCGCCGCGAAAGGCCGCGCGTCGAGTTCGTCATCATCTCGGGCGCCAACTATTTTCAGAATCGGCGCGACTTTCTCAAAGACGGCGCGCTCGGTTTTTTCGCCAAGCCGATCGACTTTCACGGCCTGCTGCGCGATCTACGCGCGATCTTCCCCGAACTCAAGCCCTATCAGCTACCGCTGAGCGAGCTTTAGCACATCGGATTCGCCCGTTTCCGTGCACGCTGCCGCCGGATAGCATTGAGCGAAGCGTGGCACGATCACAATCATTTCGACATCGATGATACCAGGCGGTCGATCGGCGCCTGCGACACGGTAATCAGACCGCGATCCGGCTGATCCAAATCCAGTGTGACGAAGACCGCGAGTGCGATCAGAAAAATAAAGCTCAGTGTTCCGATAGCTTCCGCGGCAGTGCAGGCTCCGCTCCTCCCCAGCTCAAGCCCGTTCAATGCCATCGTGACAATCGCGAGGACGAATAGCAGCAGCACTGCGGTTCCCGGTACGCGCTCCTCTACGGCGGCGAGTCGTGCGGCCGAGGCGCTGGAGACTCCGTCGAGCGTATTTGTCAGCGGAACCGCGATCGGGGTGCCCTGGTTGAGAGCATCGGAAACCAGTTTGGTCATTTCATATTGCAGGATACGGTTGCTGCGCAACGCGTTTTCCCACGCGCTGCGATCGAGTCGTTGCCGTGCCATTTTCAGATGAAGCGCGGCGTACTGGCGCACGACCGCTTGCAGTTGAGTCCGAACCGGGTCCTTGAGCAGAGAGGCGCACGTGTAGAAATCGCCGATTGCGTTGCTGTCCGCGACGACCATCGAGACGCGACTCTCATGCCTGCTCAACGAAATCGAGAAGGTGAATCCCAGCAAAAGACCGAATAGCGTGATGTATGGACTTAGCTTGCCTGAAACGAACTCGTGAACGGGTTGCGCGGGCGGGCTTAGGTCATCCCGTAACCGTCTGCCGATGAGTCTTCCGCCGCCCCACGCCAGTATCATCATCACCGCCATGGCCGAAGCCAGCGCACCGGCATTGTAAGCTGCGAAGTTGATCATGCTGGTGAGCGCAATCCCCGCGGGCAGCAGGCCCTTCGAGCCGTCATAGATGAAACGGCAGTGTCATGCGTGATGACCTGAAAGATCGACTGAACCAAACTCCATACGGTCCGCGCAATTAAACACTCCGGCGGTCGGCGAAAGCCATGACTCAGGGTGATTGAATACGCACCTATTTCACGTGCGGATATTGGATACTTTGGTACAAAACAGCCCCACCGCAGGCGAGGGCTTTGTGGCGAAGCGATCGAACGAATGTATTGAAAAGCCATACTACGCAGTGATTGACTGGCTAGCGCTGTTACCTGGATTCCAAGCGCGCGGGCAAGCTGACGCAAGGTGCCTCAATTCTCTTCGGCGACGCTTATCGTGAAGGTTTAAACAGGTGTACAATCGGCCGGTCGTCGATGACTCCCTCACGCTCTGCCTGCATTGCGACCTCCTGCAGCGGCTGCCCGATCTCCTGCCGGGCGGTTCGGCGCGCTGTCCGCGCTGCGACAAGGAGCTGTGGCGTCGCCGCGATGATTCCCTCAACCGCACGCTCGCGCTCTCATTGGCGGCTGCGGTCCTCTATATCATAGCGAATGCCGTGCCGATGCTCGGCCTGACGATTGTCGGACGCGCGGCTTCCACCACCGTGCTGGGCGGCGTCGAGACGCTGTGGCAGGACGGCCAAGTGCTCGTCGCCGTGCTCGTCATGATCACGGTAATCATCGCGCCGGCTTTGCAGATTGGCCTGATGCTCGCGATCGTGCTCGGCGCCCTGCGCACCTCCGCGCCCAGGTGGGTGGGGGCGCTGATGCGCCATCATCCGACCACGCAGACCTGGAGCATGATCGAAGTGATGATGCTCGGCGTGCTGATCGCGCTGGTGAAGATTGCGGATTATGCGACGGTCGTACCCGGCGTCGCGCTGTTCGTGCTCGGGGCGTTGGTGTTTGTGCTTGCCGCGATGCAGGCGAGTTTCGATCCGCGCGAAGTCTGGCAGAAGATCGAGTGGGCTGAGGATGGCGTCCGCCATACCACCGACGACCCGGCCTCAGAGGCCGCATCGTGAGTTCGAGTGCGCCCGCCGAGTCCTATCCGACCGCGATGCAGGAGGGGCTGCACGGATGCGCCGTCTGCGGGCTGATCTCGCGTCCTGCGCCAGGCGCCGAAGAAGGGCGCTGTCCGCGCTGCAACGAGGAACTCGCGTTTCGCAAGCGCGCCAGCGTCCAGCGTACGTGGGCGTATCTCCTTGCCGCGGCCATCTGCTACGTCCCCGCTAATCTTTTGCCCGTATTGACGACGACCACCGCCACCGGCACCGAGTCCGACACTATATTGCAGGGCGTCGTGCTGCTGTGGTCACCCACCGGATGGCCGCTGTCGCTCATCGTGCTGGTCGCGAGCATCATGATTCCAAGCGCAAAGATTCTCGCGCTGGCCTACTTGCTGGTGACCGCACAGCGCGGCTCAGTCAAAAACAACACGCAACGAGTGCGGCTCTACCGCGTGGTCGAGTTCATCGGACGCTGGTCGATGGTCGATGTCTTCGTTGACACTTTTACGGCGGCGCTCATTCAGCTCCAACCCCTGATGTCGGTGGCGCCGGCGCCCGGCCTGCTGTTCTTCGCGGCAGTCGTGGTGCTGACGATGCTCGCGGCCGAGTCGTTCGATCCGCGCCTCATCTGGGATGCCGCCAACTCTAAAGAGGAAGTACATGGCTGAAGGTGAGAGGCCGCCGCAGCGCATAGCGGAGTCGCGAGGCTTGCCGCGGAGCCGGACTCGGCTGTCGCTGGTATGGTTCATCCCAATTGTCGCTGCGCTGGTCGGCGTTTGGGTAGCCGTGACGCGCATTATGGGCGAGGGGCCGGTGGTGACGCTTGTGTTCCAGTCGGCCGAAGGGCTGGAAGCGGGCAAGACCAAGGTCCATTACAACGGGGTGGATATCGGGACGGTGACCGCGATCCGGCTGTCGCAGGACCATAAACGGGTGATCATCACCATCCAGATGGCGCCAAAGACCGACGAGTTCCTGGTCCAGGACACGCGGTTCTGGGTAGTGCGACCGCGGATCTCGGGGGCCAACGTGACCGGCCTCGGTACGCTGATTTCGGGCGCGTATATCGGTATGGAGATCGGCAGTTCGAAGGTGCGACGACGCGACTTCGTGGGGCTCG
>Ga0068855_100001044_pt1 | contig 34370 bp, 29 predicted proteins | sample KBSCornC52_FD_66592 | JGI IMG/M metagenome (GOLD analysis project Ga0068855, IMG submission 66592) | Corn rhizosphere microbial communities from Kellogg Biological Station, Michigan, USA - KBS Corn C5-2 | ecosystem: Host-associated > Plants > Roots > Rhizosphere > Soil ...
GCCTCGGTGACCGCGATCTTGTGGAAGCCCACGTCGATCACGAAGAGCGCGTCCGGGATGCCGCCCATGTCCTTGATGCCGCCCAGCGAGCGCTCGAGCTTCTCGCGCTCCCGGTTGAACTGGAGCTGCTCCTTCTTCGAGAGGCGCTCGAGCGAGCCGTCCGCCGCCATCTGGTCCATGTCCTTCAGGCGCTTGATGGACGCCTTCACGGTCTTGAAGTTCGTGAGCATGCCGCCCAGCCAGCGGTAGTCGACGTAGGGCGCTCCCGCGCGCTGCGCCTCTTCCTTCACGATCTCGCGCGCCTGGCGCTTGGTGCCCACGAAGAGGATCTGCCCCTTGTTGGCGGTGAGCTGGCGCACGAACCGGAGCGCTTCCTGGTACATCGGAAGCGACTTCTCGAGGTTGATGATGTGGATCTTGTTGCGGGCCCCGAAGATGAACGGAGCCATCTTGGGATTCCAGTAGCGCGTCTGGTGGCCGAAGTGCACGCCGGCCTCCAGCATCTGGCGCATGGTGACGGACATCGTGAAACTCCTGTCGGTTAAGGTTGGCCTCCCCCGCCAGCAACCGTGCGCGCGCTCCAGGGAGCTTCGCGCCGGCACCTTAGCCATGGGCGGGGTGTGGATTTCCCCGGAAAGCCGCGAGGCCCCGGGAACTGCATATTATAGCGCGAAAAGCGCCCGATTTTCAAACAGTTCGGGCTAGAACGGCTGGCGGGAGATGTCGCGCTGGCCCGACTGGCCCGAGACCGTGTACTGAAGCGCGCCGGCGCCATTCGAGAAGCTCACGAAGCCGGTCCCGACGACGGTCGGAACGACCTTCGCGGGATCGAACGGCCCGGTCGAAGGCGGGCCGTGGGTGGTGTAGAGGTTGCCCCCGAAGGCGTACTGTCCGGTCAACAGGGCGCCCACGGCGGCGCGAAGCTCCGCCGTGGGCATCACGAGCCAGGTGGGCTCGCCGTTCGCGTCGTAGATGAACCAGGCGGCGAAGACCTTGGCACCTTGCTGGCTTACCGCGAAGCCCCAGCCGGACTCCCGCGGGTTCCACCAGAGGTCCGCGACGCTCAGGGGATCGCCCGGGGCGGCCGTCCCGAAGAGCTGCCGCGTGATCGATTTCGTGCCGTGCTCGCCGTTCGCGAGGCTGTACGTGAAGGTCGCGTTGCTCCCGTCGGAGAAGGCGAGCGTCGCGTCGCCGATGGCCGTCGACGTCACGCGCGCGGGGTCGAACGGCCCCTGGAAGAATGGCGGCCCGTGCGTCTTGTAGAGCGTGCCGTGGAAGGTCGTGTCGTCCGTCCACGTTCCCCCGGGCATCACGTACCAGATGGGGTTTCCTTGCGCGTCGTAGCGGTACCAGACGACGAAGGCCTGCCCGCTCGCATGCTCCGAGAGGGTCCAGCCCATGCCCGATTCCAATGGGTTCCACCAGAGGTCCGAGGCAAGGCCCATGAAACCAATCGGGAGAGCCGCAGCCTTCAGCGTCCTCGCCGAGCCGCTCGAGTCCGCTCCCAGGAATACCGGCGCTGACCGTCCGTCGAAAGGGTGAGCCCATCAAGCAGGGTACCGGACGTGGGGATGACCGCGCGCCAGGTCGCCGCACGATCGCGGCTCTCGGAAACCGCGCCATTTCGATACACCGCATAGACGCGGCCAGCCGTGAGGGGATCGGCGACGAGGAAATTGGAGACGTTGGGGTCGGCCGGGACCGGTGCCATGTCCTTCCACGTGGCTCCGCCATCGGACGTGACGACGCTGCGTACGCTCGTGCGGACATAGACCGTGGAAGGATCGATGCGATCGACGGCGATGTCGACGATCGATTCGCGGGGCTGCATGGAGAGGAAAGGCGTCCAGCTCGCACCCTGGTCGGAGCTTCGGTACACGGCTTTCGAGCCGGGCTTGTAGCCATAGACCACCCGCGGATCCGTGGGCGACGGAACGATCCGGAGGCCGAAAAACTCGCCATCGAGCGGCGCCGCAAAGCGCCATGTCTTGCCGCCATCGGTCGAGACGCACGGCTGCCCCGGAACTGAAAAAATCACCGAAGCCAAGGAGTTGATCTCCAGCCGCGCGCCATAGAGCACGTCCGGCGTCGCGCCCGGCACGATGGCTCCGACGGACCTTCCCTCCGGGGTCTGCATCAGGGGGTTCACGAGCTCCCACGTGGCGCCGGCATCGGACGTCTTGTACAGCGCGACGGAATCGCCCACGAAGCCCGCCGCCCACTCGAGGTAGGACGTGGCCGTCGGTAGGGTCGGCATGCAAGACCGCTCCTCCAGGAGGCACGCCGCGCGGGAAATCGGATGGCGTCCACGTCCGCCCGCCATCGGAAGACCGGACGAGTGTGATCGGCGTGGGGGCCGGCTGGAAAGGATCACCGGTCCAGGCGACGATGTTCGAGGCATCGCCCGCCCCCGCGGCGTAGGCGAGGACTTTGCCTTCCAGGTCTTGCCATCCGGCCAGCTGCGCGGATGCGGCGCCTGCGAAAAACACCGACACGGCGAGCAGCGCGCGAAAGCGCCGCATCAGAAAGGCTCCCGCAGGATGGGCACCTGGCCCGTGCGCCCGGAGACCGAATAGACCAGCCATGGGGCGGAGCCCCGGGTATCCAGCGTCATCGTGCCGACACGCGTGGCGACCACTTTCGCGGGGTCGAATGGGCCCGGAAAGTCGGGCCCCACGGTGCTGTAGAGATCGCCCGTCCAAGGCCCGGTCCCGTGAAGCGCCATTCCAGGGCTCACCAGCCACGTCGGCCGTCCGGCATCGTCGTAGACGAACCATGTTCCGAACACGGTCTGGTGCTGCTGGTGCAGGACGATGCCCCAGCCGGACTGCGCCGCGTTCCACCAAAGGCCCGCCAGGTCGGCGCTCGCGGAAGAGCTGGGCGGGCCGAACGGCTGTCGAACGATGCGGCGGTCGAACCGGGTGCCATCGACGAAGGCGAGCGAGAGGTCGGCGGTATCGCCGTCCAGGAACCTCAGCGTCGCGGCACCGATCGCCGTGGCCGTCACGCGCAACGGGTCGAACGGCACGGCCGAGAAATACGCGGGGCCCCTCGTCTCGTACAAGGTCCCCGCGAAAGTGCGCGCGTCCGTCCATGCGCCGCCCGGAATCACCGCCCACGTCGGATGCCCCTGCGCATCGTAGTGATACCACACCGCCATGACCTGCCCGTCCTCGTGTTCCGCGATGCTCATTCCCCAGCCGGACTCTGCCGGGTTCCACCAGAGGTCCGTGTCCAGGGCGAGCGGCTCCGCCGGAACCTCGAGCGATGCGACCGAGAAGTCCACCGTCCGCACGAGCTTGCGCGCCGCCCCGGAGGCCGTGACCATGGCCGGCCCGGACACCTGGGGAACGACTCCGCTGTCGATGGCGATGCGCTGCCACGAAGCCCCCCGGTCGCGCGTTTCGTAGGCGAGCGAAGAGCCCACCGCGTAAGCCCGGCCCGCATCGACCGGATCCGCCACGAGCGTGGACGCCCCGCGCATGTCGGGAAGGGGGCCGGCGGTCCACGTGGCCCCGGCATCGGTGCTGCTCCAGATCGCCTGGTCGGTGAGGAGGTACACGCCCGAAGCCTCGGCGGAATCCGTGACGACCAGGTTGAACGCCCCCGACCATACCGAGGTCCACGAGGCGCCTCCATCCCGGCTTCGTAACACGCCATTGCGCGTCCCGGCGTACACCAGGTTCTTGTCCACCGGCGAAGGCGCCAGTCCGCCGAGCCCGCTGATGCCGGCGTCGATCGACGCCCAGGTGCGTCCTCCATCGAGGGAGCGCACCGCGCCGTCCACGCCCCCTGGGATGCTCGGTCCGATGCAGCAAAGCGGCGGGCCTAGCGTCGTGGCGTAGATCGTTCCCGGCTGGTCGCCGACCGGGATTACGCTTGCGAAGCTCTTTCCTCCCGGCCCTGAAAAATCCACGGTGCGCCAAGTCGCCCCGGCATCGGTGGTGAGCTGCGCGGTCGTGCCCGGCGTGATGCCAACGCCATAGACCTGCGAGGGCCGGCCGAGCACCGGGTAGAGCAGCCCGCCGGCGGCGGCGTCGGTCCTCGGGGACCAATGGTCGCCGCCGTCGGAGGACCGCTGCGTCGCCGTGATCATGGCGCGACCGTCCGCGCCCCCGGCAAAGAGCAGGTTCGGACCAACAGTCGCGTTCGTCTTCAGCGTCGGTATCGTCACGGCGACCCAGGGCTGGCCCTGGCCGTCTCGGCGGTAGAGCCCCCCCAGGCCGGTCGCCCACAACGTCCCATCGCGGGCGAACTCGAGGTCGAGCCGGTAGAGGAAAGTGTGGTCGACGCCGGGAGGCAACGGCGCGGCGGCCCAGCTCACGCCCGCGTCATTGCTCTCGACGAAATGCTGGGAGGTCATCATCGCGACATGGCCGTTGCGCGACGGATCGGCGCGCATCACGATCAGGGCGGGATTGTCGTTGGTGATCCCCGCCTCGGCGGCGGACTTCGATGTCCAGCTGTTTCCCCCGTCGCGCGAGATCGAGATGCCCGACTCCGAGCTCGCGTAGACCACGCCGCCCCCATCGAACGCGAGCATCCCGATGTCCAAGGACGAGACTGCCGCCAGGTGCCTCCAGCTCTGGCCCGCATCGCGGCTTTCCCAGACCGAGTCGAAGCCGATTCCCAGCACCCTTCCCTGGATCGTAGGGTCGAACGCGATCGCGGAGATGAAATGGCCCCCGAAGGTCGCGGAGTGGCTGCCCCACGTGCCGCCATCGTCCGTGCTGACGAACGTGGACCACTCGGTCGTGAACCCCAGCGACGCGACCGAACGCGGGTTCAGGGGATCTACCACGAGCTGGCGCAGAAACACCGACTGCCCGGGCGCGGCGGCATAAAGCACCTGCCATGTCCGCCCGGCATCCGACGTGCGCTGTATCGCGGAAAAACCGCGGGCGTAGAGCGCATTGCCGCGAACGGTCAGGGCATTCCCGTCCATCTCCACCGGGGCGCGCATGGGCCACTCGGTCCACGTCGCTCCCCGGTCACGTGTTTCATGCACGTTCGCGGCCGAATCCAGCACGACGAGATGCAGGGCATCGGCGGGATCGACGGCGATCTCCTGGACCGGCCCCCCGACCGGCCCCACGTTCTTCCAGGCGCCGATACCGGCGAAGGCGGCGGGCGACACAACGAACGCAACGGCGGCGAGCAGCGCCGCCAACGGCCGGATCGGTCGCATCGTCCCCCCCTTTTGCGCGGCGAGATGCCACACACACGTTAATTCTAGCCCTCGGGAACGCGGCTTGGAACCCGATCCCGCCGGGAGGGCCTAACGTATAATCCCGCCATGGAAGGCCACCTCCAGAAGTCCGGCTCCGCCCTCAAGACTCCCCAGGAGATCGAGGGCATGCGCGTGGCCGGCCGCCTCGCGGCCGAGGTGCTGGACTACATCGCCCCGTTCGTGAAGCCCGGCGTCTCGACGGGCTACCTCGACAAGCTCTGCCACGACTACATGGTCCAGGTGCAGGGGACGATCCCCGCGCCCTTGAACTACGCCCCGCCCGGCCACCGCCCGTACCCCAAGTCGGTCTGCACCTCGGTGAACCACCAGGTCTGCCACGGCGTCCCCGGCGACAAGGTGCTGCGCCACGGCGACATCGTGAACATCGACGTGACGGTCATCAAGGACGGCTGGCACGGCGACACGAGCCGCATGTTCTACGCGGGCGAGCCCTCGGTGCAGGCGAAGCGCCTCTGCGACGTGACCTACGAGGCCATGTGGAAGGGCATCGCACAGGTGAAGCCGGGCGCCACGCTGGGCGACATCGGCCACGCCGTCCAGCGCCACGCGGAGACGCACGGCTTCAGCATCGTCCGCGAGTTCTGCGGGCACGGGATCGGCAAGCGCTTCCACGAGGAGCCGCAGATCCTCCATTACGGGCGCCCCGGCCAGGGGCCCGTGATCCACGAGGGCATGACCTTCACGGTCGAGCCGATGGTGAACGCCGGGAAGCGCGACATCCGCCAGCTCGCGGACGGCTGGACCATCGTCACGGCGGACCATTCGCTCTCCGCCCAGTGGGAGCACACGGTGCTCGTGACCGAGTCCGGCTACGAGATCCTCACGGTCTCGAAGGGCATGCCGGCCGTGCCGGACTTCATCGCGAAGCGCGCGCGGCACCCCGCCTGAATCCGGCCGCGCCCGCCCGGCGCGCTTGATATAGTTCCCCGATGAGCGAGACGGCGTTGCGCGCCCCCGCGCGAGCCCCCGGCGCGCCGGATTCCCCGGCCGGCGCGCGCGCGTGGATCCGTGCCCGGCGCGAAGCGCTCCGCGCGCAATACCTGCGCCGGCCGGATCCGCAGCGCAGCCTCGCGGCCCACGCCGAGGCGGTGGACGAGGCCCTCCAGCGTCTCTGGCGCGAGCACATCGCCGATCCGGCGCTCGCCCTCGTGGCCGTGGGCGGCTATGGCCGCGGCGCCCTCTTCCCCCACTCCGACGTCGACATCCTCGTCCTGATGCCGGACGGGCGTGCCCCGGACGCGGCCGTCGAGCGCTTCATCGGCGCGCTGTGGGACACGGGGCTCGAGCCCGGGCACAGCGTCCGCACGGTGGACGAATGCGTCGAGGAGGCGGCGAAGGACGTGAGCGTCGACACGAGCCTCCTGGAGTCGCGGCTCGTGGCGGGCGACCCTGCGCTCCTCGCGAGGATGGAGGCGGGCCTTCGCGCGCGCCGCGACGTCCGCGCCTTCTTCGAGGACAAGTTCCGGGAGCAGAAGCGCCGGCACGAGCGCTTCCAGGAAGCGGCGTACAACCTCGAGCCCAACATCAAGGAAAGCCCCGGGGGCCTGCGCGACCTGCAGATGGTGATCTGGCTCGCGCGGGCCGCGGGACTCGGCACCTCGTGGGGCGAGCTCGCCGCGGAGGGCCTCATCACGCCGCAGGAAGCCTCCGCGATCGCGGCGAACGAACGCGTGCTCCAGGACCTGCGCATCAGGCTCCATTCGCTCGCGGGCCGGCGCGAGGACCGCCTCGTCTTCGACCACCAGATCGAGATCGCGCGGCAGCTGAAGCTCAAGGCCGCCGGCGCCATGGCGCCCTCGGACCTCCTCATGCGCCGCTACTACCTCGCCGCGAAGGCGATCTGGCGCTTCAACCAGATCCTCCTCTCGAACCTCTTCGCGCGGATCACGCCGGAGTCCGAGCGGAAGGTCCGCAAGCTCGACGACGACTTCGTGGTCGACAACCTGACGCTCGAGCCGCGCGACGAGCGCCTCTTGGAGAAGCGCCCGGGCATGATCCTCGAGGCGTTCCGCCGGCTGCAGGACCACCGCGGCATCGTGGGGCTGGGCCCGATGGCGCTCCGCTCCCTCTCGCGCGCGCTCCCGAAGATCGGGCGCTCGTTCCGCGAAAGCCGCGAGAATCGCCGCCGCTTCATGGAGATCGTGCGCAGCGACCGGCTCACGTGGACCCTGCGGCGCATGAGCCGCTACGGGGTGCTCGGCCGCTACATCCCCGCCTTCGGCCGGATCGTGGGGCAGATGCAGCACGACCTCTTCCACGTCTACACCGTGGACGAGCACATCCTCATGGTGGTCCGGAACCTCCGCCGCTTCCGGATCCCGCGCTTCAACCACGAGTACCCGTTCCCCTCGGAGCTCATGCAGGAGTTCGACCGGGTCGAGGTGCTCTACCTCGCCGCCCTCTTCCACGACATCGCCAAGGGTCGCGGCGGGGACCACTCGCACCTGGGCGCCCGTGATGCGCTGCGCTTCTGCACGGGGCACGGGATGGCCAAAGCCGATGCGGAGCTCGTGGCGTGGCTGGTCGAGCACCACCTCGTCATGTCGTCGACCGCCCAGAAGCAGGACCTCACGGATCCGGAGGTGGTCTCCGGGTTCGCCACGCTCGTGCGCGACGAGCGCACCCTCACCGCGCTCTACATCCTCACCGTGGCGGACGTGCGCGGGACGAGCCCCGCGGTCTGGAACGCATGGAAGGGGAAGCTCCTGGAGGACCTCTTCCGCCTCACGCGCCGGGTGCTCCGCGGCGAGATGGACTACGCCGCCTCGTGGATCGAGGCGAAGAAGGACGAGGCCCTGCGGATCTTCCGCCAGTACGTCCCGCAGCCGGGGAAGGAAGCGGCGCTCTGGAAGCACCTCGACGACCCCTATTTCCAGCGCTTCGAGGCGACCGAGATCGGCTGGCACACGCGCACGCTCTGGTCGCGCGTGGTGCCGGAGAAGCCGATCGTGCGCGCGCGCCTTTCGCCCGTGGGCGAGGGGCTGCAGGTGCTGGTCTACGCACCGGACCAGCCCGGCCTCTTCGCGCGGATCACGAGCTTCTTCGAGCGCCTGCAGTTGGACGTCGCGGCGGCGAAGATCTATACGACGCAGCACGGCTTCGCGCTGGACAGCTTCCAGGTCCTCACGCGCACGCGCGGCGGCGAGCACTACCGGGAGCTCATCCAGAAGGTCGAAGCGGGGCTCGCCGAGCGGCTCGTGCCGGGGAAGCCGCTCGACCCGGCGCCCTCCGGCCGCGTGTCGCGCTGGGTGAAGCACTTCCCCATGGAGCCCACGGTCGAGATCGTGCCGGACCGCCGCGCGGGGCGCTGGCTCGTCGCCGTGAGCTGCGCGGACCGGCCGGGGCTCCTCTCGTCGGTCGCGCGCGTGCTGCTCGAGCAGCAGTTGAACCTCGTGGACGCGCGCGTGACGACGCTGGGATTGCGCGCCGAGGACGCCTTCGTCGTGGACGGGACGGGCCTCGCCGACGAGGCGCGCCGCGCGGCGATCGCGGCGGCGCTGGTGCGGGCGGTCGCGGCCTAGGGCGCGGGCTTCCGGTCGTTCAGGAGGATCCAGCCGCGGATCACGCGGTAGAGGTACCAGATGAAGAGGATCGCCCACGGGATCCACACGAGGAAGATCCCGATCACCGTGATCACGAGGACGAAGGTCACCACGCCCAGGATCGCGATCCAGAGGATCCCCCACCAGAAGGTGCGCGAGAGCCACGAGTAGTGGGAGTCCAGCCACGTCCCGCGCACGCCGTCGCGCGTGGCCATGCCCACGACGATCGCCGCCACCGCGAGGAGCCACGCGGTGAAGGGCGCGAGGAAGTGGAGCGCGTAGAGCACGTGCGTGGTGGTGGGCGGCGGCTCGACCGCGGCGGCGGCGTGCGGAATCTCATTCATCGACCAGGTCCTCCCCGGGAAAGAGCTCCTCGTTGAATCCGAGCTTGCCGAGATCCGTCATGCGCTGAGGGTACAGGATGCCGTCCAGGTGGTCGCACTCGTGCTGTACCACGCGGGCGTGGAAGCCCTCGGCCTCCCGCTCGACCGGATTGCCGTGCTCGTCGAACCCGGAATACTGGAGCCGCGTGTAGCGCGGGACGAGCCCCCGCATGCCCGGGACCGAGAGGCAGCCTTCCCAGTCCTCCTCCACCTCGCGCGTGAGGAGCACGATCTTCGGGTTCACGAGCACGGTGAACGGGACTTCCTCGGCGTCCGGATAGCGGGGATTCCTGTCCACGCCGAAGATCACGACGCGCTCGCTCACGCCGATCTGCGGCGCGGCGAGCCCGGCCCCGTTCTTCGCGGCCATGGTGTCCTTCATGTCCTGGACGAGGGCGAGGAGCTCCGGCGTCCCGAACGCCTGCACCGGCTTCGACTTCCCGCGCAGCACCGGGTGACCCATCCGCAGCACGTCACGCGCGGCCATGGCGCTCCACGAGCTTCGCCACGATCATCCTCACCTTCGCCATGCTCTCCTCGATCACGTTCGCGATGCCGTCCAGCGCCACGGCGCGGGCGCTCGCCCCGCGGCCTGCGGCGGGGTTCACCACCACCGCGAGCGCCGCGTAGGCGAGCCCCAGCTCACGCGCGAGCGCCGCTTCCGGCATGCCGGTCATTCCCACCATGGTGGCGCCGTCGCGCTCGAGCCGGTCGATCTCGGCCTTGGTCTCGAGGCGGGGACCCTGCACCGCGGCGTACGTTCCGCCGTCGACGACCGGGAGGGAGACCTCGCGTGCCGCCGCCATCGCCTCGCGGCGCAGCGCTTCGGTGTAGGGATGCGTGAAATCCACGTGCGTCACCGGCTGCTCGGCCCCCTCGAAGAACGTGGACGGCCTTCCCCAAGTGTAGTCGATGATCTGGTCCGGGACGGCGACCGTGCCGGCCCCGAGTTCCGGCGCGATGCCGCCCACGGTGCACACCGCGATCACGTCCGTCACGCCCTTGCTCTGGAGCGCCCAGAGGTTCGCGCGGTAGTTGATCTCGTGGGGTGCCAGCGTGTGGCCATAGCCGTGCCGGGCGAGGAACACCGCCTCCGTGGCGCCGATCCGGCCGAACGTGAGCGGGCCCGACGGCTCGCCGTAGGGCGTGCGGACGATCTGGCGGCGGGTGATCTCGAGGTTCGCGAGCCGGGTGAGGCCGCTACCTCCGATGATGGCGATCATTTTCCGTTGCTTGAGATGTGAGCCACAGATGAACACAGATGAACACAGATGATCTGCGAATCACGATTGCGGCGTGGCCATTGGAACGATGCATCCCCTGTCACAAGCCATCCGTGTTCATCTGTGTTCATCTGTGGTTTCAACGCATTAGTCCTTCAAGGCATAGATGGCGGGAAGATTCCGCCAGAGGCCGTAGGCGTCCATCCCGAAGCCGAACACGTACCGGTTCGGCACGGTGACGCCGACGAAATCGGCGTGCGCCGGCTTCGCCCGTCCGATCTCCTTGTCCGCGAGGACGGCCGCGAGGACGCGCCTGGCCCCCATCTCCGCGAGCTTCTGGCGGATGGCCGCGAGCGTGATGCCCTCGTCCAGGATGTCGTCCACCACCAGCACGGTGCGGTCGCGCACGTTGTCGCGGGGAGCCAGGCGCCAGCTGATCTCGCGGCCCTGGGTGTCGTTGTTGTAGCGCGTCACCTCGATCGCGCCGAACTCGAGCGGGAAGGCGAGGAGCGGCAAGAGCCGCCCGGTGAAGACGGCGGCGCCGCCCATCACCGAGAGCACGACGGGGAACTCGTCCGCGAGCTTCGCGGAGATGTCCGAGGCCATGCGCAGGACCGCGCGGTCGACCTCCTCCGCGGGGCACAGCAGGTCCGCCTCGTCGAGAAGGCGCTGCGCGTCGCGCCGGTTCACGGGCGCTTGCCGGCGGGCGCGGCGGCCACGGTCGCGTTGATGAACGCGCGGAACTCGTCCGCCAGCTCCGGGTGCTTGAGCGCGTAGTTCACGGTGGCCTCGAGGTAGCCCAGCTTGGAGCCGCAATCGTAGCGCCGCCCGTCGAACTCGTAGGCGAAGATCGCCTCCTCGCGCAGGAGCCGCCCGATCGCGTCCGTGAGCTGGATCTCGCGCCCGGCGCCCGGGCGCAGGTTCTCGAGGAAATGGAAGATGCGGGGGCTCAGGATATAGCGGCCCACCACGCCCAGCGTGGAGGGCGCCTCCTCCGGCTTGGGCTTCTCGACGATCGCGGTCACGCGCGAGATCGAGGGGCCGATCCGGTCCGCCGACACGATGCCGTAGGAGGCCGTCTCCGCGCGATCGACGTTCTGCACGGCGATCACGCTCCCGCCGTGGCGCGCGTGCGCCTGGGCCATCTGCTTCATGACCGGGAGCTCGGCGTCGATCAGGTCGTCCGCGAGGATCACCGCGAAGGGCTGCTCGCCCACGAGGTGGCGCGCGCGCAGGACCGCGTGGCCCAGGCCCAGCGCCTCGGACTGGCGGATGTAGGTGCAGCTCACGCCTTCCGGCAGGAGCCCGCGGACTTCCTTCAGGAGCTTGTTCTTGCCGTGCGCCTGCAGCTCCGCCTCGAGCTCGTAGGCCTTGTCGAAGTGGTCCTCGATCGCGCGCTTGCCGCGGCCGGTGATGAAGATGAGGTCGCTGATGCCCGCGGCGACCGCCTCCTCGACGGCGTACTGGATGAGGGGCTTGTCGACGATCGGCAGCATCTCCTTGGGAGAGGCCTTGGTCGCGGGCAGGAACCGGGTGCCGAGCCCCGCCACGGGGAACACGGCCTTCGTTATCTTCGTCATGGGGTGGGACGGCCCTCGGGGCCGAGCAGTTTCAGGAACCCTTCTTCGTCCAGCACGGCGAGGCCGAGTTCCTGCGCGCGGACGAGCTTCGATCCGGCCTCCGCGCCCGCGACCACGAAATCGGTCTTCTTCGACACCGAGCCGGTGACCTTCCCGCCGCCGGCCTCTATGCGCTCCTTCGCCTCGTCGCGCGTCATCGCCGCGAGCGTGCCCGTGAGGACGACAATCTTACCCGCGAAGGGGCCGGCGGGCTCGGGACCGGCCGGCGCGCCCTCCGTCCACCGGACGCCCGCGGCCCGAAGCTCGCCGATCACCGCGCGGTTGTGCGGCTCGCGCATGAAGCCGGCGATGGACTCCGCGACGACCGGCCCCACGTCCGGGGCTTCCTGCAGCGCCTCCACGCTCGCGTCCATGATCGCGTCCAGATTCCCGAAGTGGCGCGCGAGGTCGCGCGCCGTCACCTCGCCCACGTTCCGGATGCCGAGGGCGTAGAGGAAGCGCGGGAGCGTGGTCGACTTGCTCCGCTCGATCGCCGCCGCGACGTTCCCGGCGGACTTGTCCGCCATGCGCTCGAGCGCGGCGAGCTTGGCCACACCCAGCTTGTAGAGGTCCGCGGGCGTGTGGACGATGCCGGCGTCGACCAGCTGCTCCACGAGCTTCCCCCCCAGCCCCTCGATGTCCATCGCGCGGCGCTGCGCGAAGTGGAGCAGCAGCTGCTTCCTCTGCGCGGGGCAGATGAGGCCGCCCGTGCAGCGCGCCACGGCCTCGCCTTCCAGGCGCGTCACCGCCGAGCCGCATTCGGGGCACGCGGACGGCATGTCGAACCAGTCGCGCTTGTCGCGCGGACCCTTCTTCTCCACGCGCGCGACTTCCGGGATCACGTCGCCCGCGCGCCGGACGACGACGGTGTCGCGCCGCCAGACGTCTTTCCTCCGGATCTCGTCCTCGTTGTGGAGCGTGGCGTTCACGATCGTGGTCCCGCCCACGAACACGGGCTTCAGCCTCGCGACCGGCGTGAGCGCCCCCGTCCGCCCCACCTGCACCTCGATGTCCGCGAGCTCCGTCGTCGCTTCCTCCGCCGGGAACTTGTGGGCGAGCGCCCAGCGCGGCGCCCGCGAGACGAAGCCCAGCCGCTCCTGCAGGGCGATGCGGTTCACCTTGTAGACGACGCCGTCGATGTCGTACGGAAGGCGCGGGCGCTTCTCCGCCGTCTCCCGATAGAAGCCGAGGAGGCCCGCCGCGCCCTGCACCACGCGGCGGCTGTCCGCGACCGGGAAGCCCATCTCCGCCAGCGCATCGAGGAGCCGCGAATGCGTGGGAGGCGCGGCGAAGCCCTCCGCGGCGCCCACGCCGTAGGCGAAGAAGGAGAGCTTCCGCTTCGCGGTGAGCCGCGGGTCGAGCTGGCGTAGCCCCCCCGCCGCGGCGTTCCTCGGATTCACGAACGTGCGCTCGCCGCGCTCCAGCGCGCGCCGGTTCACCTCCTCGAAGTCGCGCCGGAGCATCATGACCTCGCCGCGCACCTCGAGGAGCTTCGGCGCGCGCCGGGTCGCGAGGCGCAGCGGCACCGAGCGCACCGTGCGCAGGTTCGCGGTCACGTCCTCGCCCGTGTTGCCGTCGCCTCGCGTGGCGCCGCGGATGAAAAGGCCGTCCTCGTAGGCGAGCGTCACCGCGAGCCCGTCGAACTTGAGCTCGCAGTTGTATTCCACGGCCGAGGCGCCCAGCGCCTCGCGGCAGCGCCGATCGAAGGCCTCGACGTCGGCGTCGCCGAAACCGTTCGCGAGCGAGAGCATCGGCACGCGATGGGTCACCTCGGCGAACGCCTCGCTCGGGGCCGCGCCCACGCGCTGCGTGGGCGAGTCCGGCGTCTGCAGGCTCGGGAATTCCGCCTCGACCTTCACGAGCTCGTTGAAGAGGCGGTCGTACTCCGCGTCCGAGATCTCGGGCGCGGCATCCACGTAGTAGAGCCGGTTGTGGCGCTCGATCGCCCGGCGGAGCTTCTCCGCCTTGGCCTGGACTTCGCGCGGGACGGAGCGCTCCACCGCCGAGGCCGCCCTCGCGGTCAGGAGAAGAGGCGCCGCGCGAGGGCGCCGCCGGCCGGGATGCCGTGCGCCTCCATGTCGCGGACGACGCCCTCGAGCGAGCGCCGGATGGAGGCCACGCCGGCCTCCGTGAGGGGGCGGCGCTTGTCGTCGACCAGCTGCCCGCCGAGCGTGGCGGCGATGCGCGAGGCGAGCTCGACCATCTCGTCGAAGGCGTCCGTCGCCTGGGCGACGTGCGGCACGTCGAGCGCGAACGTGAGCCCGCCCGTGTACACGTGGGACTGCTTCGCGGCCGGGTCGTCGAAGCGGCGGATCGCGTAGCCCGCGGTGCCGTCGTCGGCGAAGCGGACGAGCTCCCCGGAGCCGGTCTCCGAGAGGCCGTTCTCGAGCGCCAGCTCCTTCACGCGCGCGAGCGAGAAGGTGGCGCCGAACTGCCCGACCACGTTCACCGCGACCTCGATGTCGGCCTCGGCGCAGAAGCCGTCGAGCTCGCGGGCGCGCGCGGCGGCGGCGGAGGGCGCCTCGCGCTGCGAGACGGCGTTCACGCTCGCGGCAAAATCGGCGATGGCGCGGTTGAACGCCTCGATCTCGGGCTCGGCGAGCGGGCCCCTGCGGCTCGCGAGCTGCAGGCCCGCGCGAAGCTCGCGCCAGCTGCGCCGCGGCGAGGTCGCGACCGGATGCCATTGCTCGTCGACGATGCCCTCGATCCGCACGGGCGCGGCCTGCGCGTCGAGCGCCGCCTCGAGCGGCGCCAGCTGCTCGCGCGTGACCGGGTCGTCGGCGAGGATCACCGCGACGGTGTCGATGCGCGCCGAGATCTCCGCTTCGGGCCCCCCGGCGGCGGCGAGCTCGTCGGCCGCCGGAAGCGGGCGCGACTCCGCGCGGGCGAGCACGGTGTCGCCTTCCTCTCCGCCGGGCATCGAGCCCAGCGTGGGCTCGCGGCGCTCCGCGGGCGCCGTATCGAAGAGCGCATCGCCGGGGCCGGGGCCGAAGGCCCGCTCGGCGCGCTTCCTCGCGCGCCGCTCCTGCCACAGGTTGTAGAGGATCACCGCGACGATCACGACCGCGCCGGCGGCGATGAGCGCGAGCTGGAGGTCGCTCAGGTGCATGTCTCGTCCCCGCGCCGGCGCCTCCGGCCGGTTGCCGCGAATCTCATGATTTCACCTCGTCGGCGCCCAGGCGTCGTTCGGGGTCGCATCCCCTGCATGATAGCTCCCGACCCTCGGTCGCTCCGGGGGCCCTGCTCGGCCCTCACGCCGCCTGCTTCCGGGCGAGCTCCATCGCGGAGTCGATGTCCACCTCGACCACGCGCGAGACGCCCGGCTCGGGCATGGTGACGCCCACCAGCTGGTTCGCGAGCTCCATCGTGATCTTGTTGTGCGTGATGAAGAGGAACTGCGTCTGCGCGGACATCTGCCGCACGAGGTCGCAGAAGCGCTCGGTGTTGGGGTCGTCCAGCGGCGCGTCGACCTCGTCGAGCAGGCAGAAGGGCGCCGGGTTCAGCTTGAAGAGCGAGAAGACGAGCGAGATGGCCGTCAACGCCTTCTCCCCGCCGGAGAGGAGCTGGATCGACTGGTTCTTCTTCCCCGGGGGCTGCGCGAAGACCTGCAGGCCCGCGTCGAGGATCTCCTCGCCGGTGAGCCGCAAGCTCGCCTGCCCGCCCCCGAACAAGGCCGGGAACATCTCCTGGAAGTTGCGGTTCACGGCCTCGAAGGTGTCCTGCAGCAGCTCGCGCGTCTCGCGATCGATCCGCTTGATCGCCGCCTCGAGCGTCTCGACGGCCCGCGTGAGGTCCTCCGCCTGGGAATCGAGGAAGGCCTTCCGCTCGCGCGCCGTGTTGAGCTCCGAGAGGGCGGCCAGGTTCACCGCGCCCAGGGCCGCGATCTCCTCCTGCAGCCGGTTGATCTCGGCCTGCATGCCGGAGGAGCGCACCCGCTTCTCGATCTGCTCGGCCATCTCGTCCCGCGTGACGCCGGCCTCCTGGAGCTGCTGGGCGTACTGCTCCGCGTGTGTCGCGGCCTCCTGCTCCTTGATGCGCAGCTCCGTGATCTTCTCGCGCAGGGGATTCAGGCCCTGCTCGACCGAAAGGCGCGCCTCCTCGATGCCCCGGAGCCTCTCCGTGAGCTGCTCGAGGCCCGCCCGCGCGTCGCCCAGCGCGCGCTCGCGCTCCGACTTCGCCTCGAGCGCGCGCTGGAGCCGCTCGCGCACCGTCGCCTCCTCGAGCTTCGAGAGCTCCGCCGAGACGTTCTCGCGGTTGGCGGCGAGCGCCGCCAGGCGCTCCGCGAGCGAGACGGCGAGAGTCCCCTGCGCCTCGGCCTTGTCCCGCGCGCTCCTCTCCGCGAATCGCGCCTCCGAGACCGAGCGCTCGGCCTGCGCGATGGCCCCGCGCGCGGCCTCCAGCGCGGCCCGCGCGGATTTCTCCGCCTCCTCGAGCGCCTGCAGGCGCTGGACGATCTCCTCGATCTTCTGGGAGCCCGCCTGGAGCGCGTGCTGCGCCTCCTCCATCTCGAGGCGCTCGCGGCCCTCCTCCTCCTCGATCTGCGCGAGCTCCGCGCGGATCGCCTCGCGCCGGCGCTCCGATTGCTCCGAGCTCTGCGCGAGCTTCAGGTACTCCACCTCGAGCGCATGGTCCTCGTCGCGCGCGCGGTTGAGCTCCTCGCGCAGCCGCCGCGCCTCTTCCTGCGCCCCGCGCAGGTCCTGCTCCAGCGCATGGAGCTCCGCCTCCACGTCCGAACGCTCCCGGGAGCGCGCCGGGATGCGGGACTCCAGCTCCTCGATCTCGCGCTGGCGCTGCAGGACGCCGTGAAGCTCCGACTGCGGGCCGTGGAACACCACCCCCTGGCGGCCGAAGAGGTGCCCGTTCCGGTCGACGAGGAGGCCGCCCGCGGGCAGCACGCGCGCGAGCGCCATGCCGTCCTCGCCTTCGGGAAGGATGAAGACGTGCGCGAGCGCGTCGCGCAGATACGCGGCCACGCCCGCACGCGCGCTTCCCACGACGGAGGAAAGGGGCTCGAGATGCGCGGGTGCGGCCGGCGATTCGGCGACGCCCCGCTCGATGAAGACCGCGAAATTGCCCGGGGGAGCGTCGCGCAGCAGCGCCGCGGCGTCCGATTCGTCCGCGAGCCGCGCGGCGTTCAGCCGCACGCCGAGCGCCGCCTCCACCGCGTCGTCCCAGCCCGCCTCGACGCGGATCGCCTGCCACAGGCGCTCCGCGCGATCGAGGTGGTGGGCGGAAACCCATTCCTTGAGCTTCTCGTTCGTGTCGAGCTTCGCCTGCTGGGCCACGAGCGCCGCGAGCGCCGCTTCCAGCCCCGCCAGCTCGCGCGTGGCCTCGTGCAGGCGCGTGGTGGCGCCCGAACGCCGCTCCTCCAGCGCGGGGATGCGCGCCTCGGCCGCCCCGAGCTCGCCCTCCAGCCGGCCGATCCGCTCGCCGGCCTCCGAGCGGCGCGCCGCGATCGCCTGGAGCTTCTCCGGCTCCGGGAAGACGAGCGCCATGTTCTCCTGCTTCAGGCGATTCTTCCGCGCCTCGATCTGCGAGAGGAGCCGCAGCGCGTGCGACTCGCGCGTCTCCTCGACGCCCTGCGCCTGCTCGGCCGCGTTCATCTCGGACTCCGCGGCGCGCACGTCCGCGGCCGCGCGCGCCGCGGCCGCCTCGGCGGCGGGGAGCGCCTCGCGCGCCCGGGCGAGGTCCGCCTCGCGCCGGACGATCGCCTGCCGCGCGGATTCGATCTCCGCCTCGCGCCGCTCGCGCTCGTTGCCCGCGTCCGCGATCCGGCGCTCGACCTCGGAGGCCTCGGTCGCGAGGGCCTCCAGCTGCGCTCCCATGCGGCGCCGGTTCTCGCCCAGGAAATTGAGCTCCTGCTCGAGGGACTGCACCTCCGCGTTCGCGCCGTAGAGCGCGCCTTGCAGCTCCTGGAGGCGATCGGTCTCCTCGTAGTGGCTCCCCCGCAGCTCCTCCAGCGCGCGCTCGCTCTCGCGCAGCTTCGCCATCTCCGCCTCGAGCGCGACCTGCGCCTTCTGGACGTCGTTCGAGTAGCGGTTGCGCGCCTGCTCCGCCTCGCGCAGCCGCGTGAAGGCGAGGAGGTTGTGGTTCAACGCGAGCTGGGCCTGCAGCTCCTGGTACTTCGCGGCGACCTCGGCCTGCTGCGCGAGGTGCTCGAGCTGCGTCCCCAGCTCGGCGCGGATGTCGCCCACGCGGGCCAGGTTCTCGCGCGTGTCCTCCAGCCGGAGCTCGGTCTCGCGCCGGCGCTCCCGGTACTTGGAGACGCCCGCCGCCTCCTCGAGGAAGACCCGCAGCTCCTCCGGCTTCGAGGTGATGACGCGCGAGATCATGCCCTGCTCGATGATCGAGTAGGCGCGGGGACCCAGGCCCGTGCCGAGGAAGATGTCCTGCACGTCGCGGCGGCGGACGTGCTGGCCGTTCACGTAGTAGTTGGACTCCCCCTCGCGCGAGAGCACGCGCTTCACGCTGATCTCCGCGTAGCCGGACCAGGGCCCGCCGATGCGGCCGAGGGAGTTGTCGAAGACGAGCTCCACCGAGGCGCGGCCCACGGGCTTCCTCTCGGTGGAGCCGTTGAAGATCACGTCCTGCATGTGCTCGCCGCGCAGCTGCTTCGCGGAGGATTCGCCCAGCACCCAGCGCACGGCATCGATCACGTTGGACTTGCCGCAGCCGTTGGGTCCCACGACGCCCACCAGCTGGCCGGGCACCGCGATGGAGGTCGGATCGACGAAGGACTTGAAGCCGGAAAGCTTGAGGGATGTGAGTCGCAAGGGGGGAGACGCTCGGGTAAGTGCTTGTTTTCGAGGCGCCCTTTGCGGCTGCGCCTTCAGTAGAATGCGATTTTACCGGAACGAAGCACCCCGCCAATGGCCCGCGCGACGAAGGCCCTCGAGACCTTTCCAAACCCCGCCCCGGAGCGCGACTACGCGATCCACATGCAGATCCCGGAGTTCACGTGCCTGTGTCCCAAGACGGGCCAGCCGGACTTCGCGACGCTCTTCCTCGACTACGTCCCGGACCGGACGTGCGTGGAGCTGAAGAGCCTGAAGCTCTACATCTGGTCGTTCCGGAACGAAGGCCGGTTCCACGAGGCGGTCACGAACGAGATCCTGGGCGACCTCGCCCGCGCGACGCGTCCCCGATTCATGCGCCTCACCGCGCGCTTCTACGTGCGCGGGGGCATCTTCACGACCGTGGTGGCCGAGCACCGCAAGAAGGGCTGGAGGCCGGCGCCCGCGGTCGAGCTTTCCGCGTTCCCCGCGGAGCCCAGCACGCGCTGACCGCGACTCGCATCGGCGTCCGCGCTAGATCCTTTCGGCCGGGTGCGCGGCGAGCCAGCCGCTCGCCACACTCGCCGCGACGATGAGCGCCCCGCCGATCCAGTCCTGCGGCCGCAGGACCTCTCCCGCGAGGAAGTAGGCGGCGAGCGCGGCCACCACGAGCTCCGAGAGGAGGATCACGATCGCACGCGTGGCGGGCATCCGCGCGAGGCCGTACTGCAGCGCGAGGCTCATCGCGACGAGGCAGACGCCCACCGCCGCAAGGAGGCCCGGCCGCGTCATCGCCGCCGCCGTGGCGGTTCGCGGATCGAGCGCGCTCGCGGGGAGGTCGGCCGCCGCGGCGATCGTGACGCCCGCCCAGATCACGATCGACTTCCCCGCGTCGGTCATCGTCGAGAGGCGCCGGATGAGGACATTGCCCAGGGCGAAGAGGAGCCCCGCGGCGAGCCCCAGCCATTCGCCGCGCGCGGTGGGCCATGGAACGCCCAGGTCCGGCTTCCAGAGCATCGCCATCGCGCCGCAGAAGGCGAGCACGATCACGACGAAGCCCGCCATGTCGAGCTTTTCTCCGAGGAGGAGCCAGGCGAGCGGCACGGTCCAGAGCGGCGCCAGGTAGAAGAGGAGCAGCACGCGCATCACCTCGCCGTCCAGGACGCCCAGGATGTAGGCGAGGTTGCTCCAGCCGATCGCGAGTCCCATCACGATCGCCGCCGCCGGCGCGTGGCGCAGGCGCGCCGCCTCGCGGGGGAAGATCGCGATGCCGGCCACGAGCGCCACGCCGTAGGTGAGGAACGCCGCCCAGATCCCGTCGAGGCCGGTGGCGGCGAGGAGCCGGTACGGGTACCACGCCACGCCCCAGAACGCGGCGCCGAGGAGGAGCGCCCATACCGGGGCGGATGCGGGAGGCTTCACGGTAAGATCGGGCGATGGAATCGTGCGCAGTGTTGCACATCGCATCGCTGCACGGCGGCGGCGTCGATCGCCACGTGCGCGACATCGTGCGCGGCCTGCCGCGCGGGCAGTCGATCTGGCACGTGTCCGATCGGGCCGAGGCCCTCGAGCTTCCGCGCGAGCGGCGCTCGCTTCCGCTCGATCGCGCCGCGATCGACCGCGCGCCGGATGCCGTCGCGGGGTTCCTGCGCGCGCGCGGCGTGGGCATCCTCCACGTCCATTCGCTCGGCGCCGCGGCGCGCGCGCGCACCGCCGCCCTCGCCGGGCGTCTCGGGCTGCGCTACCTCGTGACGCTCCACGACGTGCTCTTCCTCACGCCGGACGCGCTCGAGCGCGACGGTCCTCCGACGCCGGACCCCGCGTGGCTCGCCGCGACCGGCGCGTTCCTTCGCGAGGCCGCCGCGGTCCTCGCACCCTCCGCATACATCGCGGAGCTCGCGCGCCGCCACGTGCACGGGCTGGAGGTCGCGGTCGTTCCCAACGGGTCCCCGCCGCGTCGTGCGGGGGGGCCCATTCCCGCGGCGCGCGCCGAGTTCGCGGCGCGGCGGCCGCGCGCGGTCGCCGCGGTCCTGGGCGCGATCGGCCCGCACAAGGGAAGCGCCATGCTGGACGCGCTCGCGGCGCCCCTCGCGGGCACCGGCATCGGCATCGTCGTGATCGGCTATCTCGACGCGCAGGTCGCTCCCGGCTGGCGCGGCGAGCACCTTTTCGTCCACGGCGCGTACGGCGACGGGGAAGTGCCCGGCCTCGTGCGCGCGTACGGAGCGCGCCTGGCGCTCTTTCCGAACCGCGTGCCGGAGAGCTTCAGCTACGCGCTCTCGGATCTCTGGGACGCGGGCGTCCCCGCGCTCGTGCCCGCCGCCGGCGCGCTGGGCGAGCGCGTGCGCCGCCACGGCGGCGGGTGGATCCTGCCGGACGGCACGGGCCCGGCCGGGATCGCCGCGGCGCTGGCCGAGCACCTGGGCCCCGCGGGTGCGGCCGAGCTCGCACGCGTAGAATCCGACCTCTCGCGCACCGACGACGCGCGCGTTCCCCGGCTCGACACCATGACGCGCTCCCTGGACGCCCTCTACGCCCGGTTCGGCATCGACGCGGGAGCACCGCTCGACATGGACGACGCGCGGGTGCAGGCGCTCCTCGCCGCGAACCTCGACGGCGCGCTCTTCCGCGAGGAGCTGGCGCGCGTGGCGGACGAGCTCGCGCAACTGCGCGCCGGCATCGCCGGGGAGCGGGAACAGGCGGCGCAGTTCGCGACCGAGGCGCGCGCCTGGATCGCGAAGCTCGAGGCGGACGTGGCGAAGGTGCAGGCCGACCTCGCACGCGAGCACGCGGCGCGCGGCGCCCTCGCCGAGGAGAACGAAAGGATGCGCCCGGGCGACGCGGCTTTCGCGCTGCTGCCCGGCCTCGTGCGCAGGTACCTGCTGAAGAAGATCCGCGATGCGCGAGGCTGACGTCGGGATCGTCGCGTACCGCCCCGACCTCCCGCAGTTGCGCCGGCTCCTCGCGAGCCTCGCCGAGCCGGCGGATCCTCCCGTGGCCCTCGACCTGCACATCCAGGACAACAGCGAGGATCCGCGGATCGCGGAGGCGATCGCCGCGCTGCCGGAGGCCCGCCCGGGAGGCGCGGTCCGGAGCGTGGACATCCGGCGTTCCGGCGCGAACCTCGGCTACGGCCGCGCGCAGAACGCCGCGCTCGCAAGCGGCCGTGCGCCCTGGATGCTGCTGCTCAACCAGGACTGCGTGCTCGAGCCGGGCACGCTGGGGCCGCTCGTCGACGCGGCGGCCGCGAGCCCTTCGGACGTCGGCGCGTGGGAGCTTCGCCAGCTTCCGTTCGAGCACCCGAAGGCGTACGACCCCGTGACGCTCGAGACGCCGTGGGCGAGCGGCGCGGCCGTGCTCGTGCGGCGCGCCGCGTTCGACTCGGTCCGCGGCTTCGATCCGCGCATCTTCATGTACGGCGAGGACGTCGACCTCTCGTGGCGCCTGCGCGCGAACGGATGGCGCCTCCTCTACCTGCCGCGCCTGGCGGTCGTCCACGAGACCTACCGCACGCCGGGCGAAGTGAAGCCGCTCCAGGTCTTCGGCGGCGTGCTCACGAACCTGTGCCTGCGCGCGCGCTACGGCGGGTGGCTGCGCACGCTCCAGGGCCTCGCGATGCTCGCGGCGGAGATCTCGGCGCCCAGCTCGTTTCCGGGACGCCGGCGCGGCCTCGTCCGTACAGGCGCCGCGTTCCTTCTCCGCTGGCCGGCGTTCGTGCGCACGCGGGTGCGCCCGACCCGCTCCTTCCGCCCCCACTTCGCCGGATGGGGCTACGAGACCCGGCGGGACGGCGCCTTCCACGCGTTGCCCTCCCGCCGCGACGGCGCGGGACGCCCGGCGCCGCGGGTCTCCATCCTCATCCGCACGCTCGACCGCCCGGCGCTCCTGCGCGAGGCGCTCGCCTCCTGCGCGAACCAGACCTACCCCGCGATCGAGGTGGTCGTGATCGAGGACGGCCCGGAACGCTCGCGCTCCGTGGTGGAGGAATTCCGCGGCCGGCTGGACGTGCGCTACCGCGCGACCGGCGAGCGGGTCGGTCGGGCGCGCGCCGGGAATCTCGCGCTCGCGGAAGCGACCGGCGAGTGGCTGAATTTCCTCGACGACGACGACGTGCTCTTCGCGGACCACGTCGAGGTGCTCGTGGATACGGTGGTCCGCGAGAAGGTCGCGGGCGCCTATGCGCTCGCGTGGGAGACCCGCACCGCCCGCACGCCGGACGGACGCAGCGAGGAGGTGCTGCACTTGACGCGCCTTCGCCAGCGCTTCGACCGCCTCACGCTCTGGCACCACAACTACCTCCCGATCCAGGCGGTGCTCTTCCACCGGCGCCTGTACGAGCGGCATGGCGGCTTCGCCGAGGACCTGGACCAGCTCGAGGACTGGAACCTGTGGACGCGCTACACGCTGGAGGACGATTTCGTCATGGTCGAGAAGACGACGTCCAAGTACCGGGTCCCGGCCGATGCATTCGTCGCCGCCGGGCGCCAGGCGCGCCTGGACCGCGCCTATGCCGATGCGGTCGAGCGCCAACGCGCGATGCGGATCACGCTCTCGCCGCGCGAGATCTCGGAGATGGCGGACGCGTACGCGCGCAGCCAGACCGTCGTGATGCTCACGCGCGGGGACCTGCGCCGCATGGTGGTCGGCCGTCCCTTCGTGGCCCACCTCGCGGCGTGGCGCCAGCCCGCGAAGGAATGGATGCGCCGGCGCGGCATCCTGCGTTAGCGCCCCGTCCCGGCCACCTATAATGCGCCGATGGACGCCCCGCCTCCCGCCGACGACGCCCTGCCCTTCACCGGCGAACGATTCGTGCCCGGCACCCCGGGCGAGATCTGGATCGAGCACTGGCACCGCTATCACTTCGCGGCCCGCTGGACCGCGGGCAAGCGCGTCCTGGACGTCGCCTGCGGCGAAGGCTACGGGTCGGCCCTCCTCGCGCGCGGCGCGGCGAGCGTCACCGGCATCGACGTGTCCGAGGCGGCGATCGCGCACGCGCGCTACGCTTACGGCGAGGTCGCGAACCTCGAGTTCGTGCAGGCCTCGTGCGACCGGCTGCCGCTCGGGGCCGCGAGCGTGGACGTCGCCGTCTCCTTCGAGACCGTGGAGCACATCGCGGAGCAGGCCGCGTTCCTGGACGAGCTCGCGCGCGTGCTGGCACCGGGCGGCGTGCTCATCCTTTCCTGCCCGAACAAGCACGAGTACAGCGACCAACGCGCGCACGTGAACGAGTTCCACGTGAAGGAGCTCTATCGCGGCGAGCTGGAGGCGCTCCTGGCGGCCCGGTTTCCGGAAAGCGACTGGTACGGCCAGCGCCCGACCTTCTATTCGGTGATCGCGCCGGAAGCCCCGGAGGAGGCGGCGGGGCAAGTGGTCGAGGTGGAGGAGGCCGACCCGGCGGACGCGAGGCGCGCGCTCTCGCGCCCGCTCTACTTCCTCGTGGCCGCGAGCCGCGAGCGCTCCGCGCTCGACGCGATCCCGCGGGCGGTCTCCGTCCTCGCCGATCGGGGCGACTGGGTCTATCGCGACTACGAGAACACGTACCGGAAGCTCCGCCGGGCCGAGGTCGGCATCGAGGGCCTCGAGGCCCAGCTGCGGGATGGCCACCGCGTCCTCCAGCAGCGCGAGGCCGAGATCGTCGCGCGGGGGCTGCAGCTGAGCGAGAAGAACCGCGAGATCGTCCGGCGCCGCGGCTGGCGCTGGTGGCTGAGGCTTCCGCTCGAGCGCCTGGGGCTCCTCAAGTGAGGGGCCGGGCGGGGCAGGCGGTCCGCATATAATTCCGGGATGAATCCCCGCCTGGAGCTCCTCCAGCCCTACCCCTTCGAGCGCCTGCGCGAGCTTCTGGCCGGCGTGACGCCGCCCGCGGGCCTTCCTCCCATCGCGTTGAGCCTGGGCGAGCCGCAGCACCCGACCCCGGCCGTCCTGAAGGACGCGCTCGCCGCCAGCCTGGGGGCGATCTCGCGTTATCCGGCGACCCTGGGCCTGCCCGAGCTGAGGAAGGCCCTCGCGGACTGGATCGGCCGGCGGCACGCGGTTCGCGTCGACTTCGAGAAGGAAGTGATCCCGGTGCTGGGGACCCGCGAGGCCCTCTTCTCCATCGCGCAGGCGGTGCTCGATCCCGCGGAGCCGGACGCCCGGGTGGTCTGCCCGAACCCGTTCTATCAGATCTACGAGGGCGCCGCGCTCCTCGCCGGCGCGAAGCCGCATTTCGTGAACGCGGAGCCCGCCCGCGGCTTCCGGCCGGACTGGGAAGCGGTGCCCGAAGCCGTCTGGAGCCGCACCCGGCTCCTCTACGCGTGCTCGCCCAGCAACCCGAACGGCCGCGTGATGCCGCTCGAGGAGTGGAAGCGGCTCTTCGAGCTCTCGGACCGTCACGGCTTCGTGGTCGTGTCCGACGAATGCTACGGCGAGCTCTACTTCGACGAGGCGAAGCCCCCGCTGGGCGCGCTCGCCGCCGCGCGGATGCTCGGGCGCGAGGGCTTCCCGCGTCTCGTCGCCATGGGGTCGCTCTCCAAGCGCTCGAACGCGCCCGGGCTTCGCTCGGGGTTCGCCGCGGGCGACCGGAAGATCCTCGAGCGCTTCGTCCTCTACCGCACGTACCACGGCGCCCAGATGAGCAACGCCGTGCAGATGGCATCGATCGCGGCCTGGAGCGACGAGGCGCACGTGGTGGAGAACCGGCGCCTGTATCGCGAGAAGTTCGCGTCCTTCTACGAGCGGGTGAACCCGGTGCTCCCGCTCGCGATGCCGGACGCGGGCTTCTATTTCTGGGCGGATGTCTCGCGGGCCGGAGGCGACGACCTCGAGTTCACGCGCGAGCTCCTGCGGCACGCGAACGTGACGGTCCTACCCGGAAGCTACATCTCGCGCGAGGCGAGCGGCGGCAATCCCGGCCGCGGCTACGTCCGCATGGCGCTCGTATCCACGCTCGGGGAGACCCTCGAGGCGGGCACGCGCATCCGAAACTTCGTCCAGAACCGCACGGCGGCCCCCGCCCGCGCGACCCGCCCATGACCCTCGCCGCCGCATCCCTGCAGTCCGTCATCGACGCCGCCTTCGAGCGGCGCTCCGAGCTCTCGCCCGCCTCGGCGAGCGCGGACGTGAAGGACGCCGTCGCCGCGGTGCTCTCCGAGCTCGACCGCGGGAAGCTCCGCGTGGCCGAGAGGGACGGGCCGGGCAAATGGATCACGCACCAGTGGATCAAGAAGGCGGTGCTCCTCTCCTTCCGCCTGCGCGACAACGAGATCATGCAGGGTGGCTACACGCATTATTTCGACAAGGTCGACTCGAAGTTCGCGCGCTACACCCAGGCCGACTTCCAGGCCGGCGGCTACCGCGTGGTGCCGCCCGCCGCCGCGCGCCACGGCGCGTTCATCGCGAGGAACGTGGTCCTCATGCCCTCGTACGTGAACGTGGGCGCCTACGTGGACGAAGGCGCGATGATCGACACGTGGGCCACGGTGGGCTCCTGCGCCCAGATCGGGAAGAACGTGCACCTTTCCGGCGGCGTGGGCATCGGCGGCGTGCTCGAGCCGCTGCAGGCCAACCCCACCATCATCGAGGACGATTGCTTCATCGGCGCGCGGAGCGAGATCGTCGAGGGCGTGATCGTGGGCGAGGGCTCCGTGGTCTCGATGGGGGTCTACATCGGCCAGAGCACCAAGATCTACAACCGGGTCACGGGCGAGGTGTCCTACGGGGCCATTCCGCCCGGGAGCGTGGTCGTCTCGGGCAGCTTGCCCGGGGGGGATGGCCGGTATAGTCTTTATTGCGCCGTCATCATCAAGCAGGTGGACGCCAAGACCCGCGCCAAGACGGGTATCAACGAGCTTCTCAGAGGCGACTAGAGGGGCGATCAACCCGGGTTTCCCGGGTCAACCTAGGGGAAGCGCACGATGTTCATCGAGAAGCTCCTGCAGCTGATGGCCGAGAAGAAGGCTTCCGACATCTTCATCTCGGCGGGCTCGCCCATCAGCATCAAGATCCAGGGCAACTTCATGCCGGTGAATCCCCAGGTGATGGACGGGGAGACCACGAAGAAGATCGCCTACGAGATGCTGACACCCGGGCAGATCGAGACCTTCGAGCGCGACCTCGAGCTCAACTTCTCGAAGCCGATGGCGGGCCTCGGCAACTTCCGGGTGAACATGTTCTGGCAGAAGGGCGCGGTCTCGACCGTGATCCGCTTCGTGACCTCGGACATCCCGAAGATCGCCGATTTGAGCCTTCCGCCCGTCCTGTCCACGCTCGTGATGGAGAAGCGGGGGTTGATCCTCGTCGTGGGCGCCACGGGCTCGGGCAAGTCCACCACGCTCGCCTCGATGCTCGACTTCCGGAACTCCACCTCGACGGGCCACATCCTCACGATCGAGGACCCGGTCGAGTACGTCTTCCAGCCGAAGAAGTCGATCTTCAACCAGCGCGAGGTGGGCAACGACACGCGCTCGTTCCACGACGCGCTCCGCAACGCCATGCGCCAGGCGCCGGACTGCATCCTGATCGGCGAGATCCGCGACCTGGAGACCATGCGCATGGCGCTCACCTACGCGCTCTCCGGGCACCTCTGCCTCGCCACGCTCCACGCGAACAACGCCTACCAGGCGATGAACCGCGTGATCAGCTTCTTCCCGCTGGAGGTCCGCCCGATGCTGCTGCAGGACCTGTCGGTGTCGCTGAAGGCGGTGATCTCGCAGCGCCTCGTGAAGACGGTCGACGGCAAGCGCGTGCCCGCGGTCGAGGTGCTCCTCAACACGAGGAACATCCAGGAGCTCATCGAGAAAGGCGAGATCACGGAGATCAAGGAGGCGATGGAGAAGAGCATGTCGCCCGGCTCGCAGACCTTCGAGCAGGACCTCTTCCGCCTCGTGCGCCAGGGGAAGATCTCGACCGACGAGGCGCTCGCGAACGCGGACTCGGCGACCAACCTGGGCCTCCTCCTCGGCAACTCCGGGATCATGCCGGCCATGTCGGAGAAGGCGAAGCAGCCCGGGCCCATGCGTCCCGGCTCCGCCGGCGGGCCCTCCTTCGGCGACTTCAAGATCGAGGAGCCGGAAGAGCGCCTCGGCTAGCGCGGGGCACGGGCGATGAGGACCCTCGAGGAAAGCCTCGCGCGCTACGCCGCGTACCACCGCGACCGGCGCAACATCGCGACGCACTTCGCGGGCATTCCCATGATCGTGCTCGCGATCGTCGTCGCGGGCGCGAGCGTCGCGGTGCCCGTGGGCCCGATGGAAGTCACCCTCGCCGCGGCGGCCTCGATCGCGGCCTGCGTGTACTACTTCCGCCTGGACTTCGCCTTCGGCGTCGCCATGGCCGTGGCGCTCTTCGCCGCCTGCGCCGCGGCGAGCGAGGCCCTCGCGCGGCTGGGCACCGCCGGGGCGCTCGGGGCCGCGCTCGCGCTCTTCGTCGCCGGCTGGGCGCTCCAGCTCCTGGGCCATCGCTACGAGGGCATGAAGCCCGCGTTCTTGGACGACGTCCGCCAGCTCCTCGTGGGCCCGCTCTTCGTCTGCGCCGAGGCGTTCTTCCTGCTGGGCGCCCGGCAGGAATTGCGCCGGCGGATCGAGGCGCGCGTGGGGCCCGTCGTCGCCCGGCGCATCCCTCCGCTCGCCGATACCGGCCGCTCGTGAGGCCGGCCGCTTGAAGAACGAGACGCTCGAGCTCGCGAAGGCCCTCATCGCCCGCCGGTCGGTCACGCCCGCGGACGAAGGCTGCCAGCAGCTCATCGTCGAGCGCCTGGCGCCGCTGGGCTTCCGCGCCGAGACGCTCGTCCACGGCGAGGTCACCAACCTCTGGATCCGCCACGGGACCGAAAGGCCGCTGGTGGTCCTCGCCGGGCACACGGACGTGGTTCCCACGGGCCCGCTCGACAAATGGGACGCGGACCCGTTCACGCCCGAGGTGCGCGACGGCCTGCTCTTCGGCCGGGGCGCCTCGGACATGAAGACGTCCATCGCCGCGTTCGTGACCGCCGCGGCGCAGTTCGTCCGCGCGAAGCCGGACCACCGCGGGTCGGTAGCGCTCCTCATCACGTCGGACGAGGAAGGCCCGTCCGTCGACGGCACCGTCCGCGTGGTGGAAGCGCTCAAGCGCCGCGGAGAGGCGATGGACTACTGCATCGTGGGCGAGCCCTCGTCCGCCGAGCGCTTCGGCGACACGATCAAGAACGGCCGCCGCGGCTCGCTCACCGGGCGCCTCTGGGTGCAGGGCGTGCAGGGACATGTCGCCTATCCGCACCTCGGCCGCAATCCCGTGCACCTCGCGGCGCCGGCGCTCTCGGAGCTCGCCGCGACGCGCTGGGACGCCGGGAACGAGTACTTCCCGCCCACCACGTGGCAAATCTCCAACATCCACGCGGGCACCGGCGCCCAGAACATCATTCCCGGCGCGCTGCAGGTGGACTTCAACTTCCGCTTCTCGACCGAGAGCACGCCGGAATCGCTCCAGGCCCGCGTGCGCGACATCCTCGATCGCCATGGCCTGGAGTACTCGATCGACTGGACGCTCGGGGGCAAGCCCTTCCTCACCCCGCGCGGGAAGCTGGTCGAGGCGCTCTCGGCGGCGGTGCGCCGGGTCTCCGGCGTGACGCCCGAGATCAACTGCACCGGCGGCACCTCGGACGGCCGCTTCATCTTCGAGATCTGCCCGGAGGTCGCGGAGTTCGGCCCCTCGAACCGGTCGATCCACAAGGTGAACGAGTCCGTGCCGGTCGCGGAGATCGAGCCCCTCGCGCGCATCTACCGCGAGACGATCGAGGCGCTGCTCGAAGGCTGAGCGTCCCCCGGAAACCGTGAAGGCGCGCCGCACCGTCGGAAGCCTCGTCGACTACGGCATTGGCCGCTTCGAGGCGGCGGGCGTCTGCTACGGGCACGGAACGACCAACGCGCTGGACGAGGCCGCCTGGCTCGTCCTGCGTGCGGTGGGCCTCCCGCCGCGCGACCTGCAGGCGCACCTCGATCGCGTCCTCACGCCGGAGCAGCACGCGGCGGCGAAGGCCCTGCTCGACCGTCGCGTCGCGACCCGGAAGCCCGCCGCGTACCTCCTCCACGAGGCGTGGCTGGGCCCGCACCGCTTCTACGTGGACGAGCGCGTCATCGTGCCGCGCTCGTACATCGCGGAGCTCCTCCTGAAAAATGCGAAAAAGGGGTCAGATACCTTTTCGGAAATCGCGGGCGACGCGACGGGCTCGGGGAAAAGGTATCTGACCCCTTTTTCCCCGAGGACGGTGCTCGACCTCTGCACGGGCTCCGGGTGCCTCGCGATCCTCGCGGCGCTGCGGTTTCCGGACGCCGCGGTCGACGCCGTGGACCTCTCGCAGGATGCGCTCGCGGTGGCGAAGCGCAACGTCGCGGACTACGGCCTCGCCGCGCGGGTGCGCCTGGCGGAGTCGGACCTCTTCTCGGCGCTCGGCGGGCGCCGCTACGACCTCGTCGTCTCCAACCCGCCCTACGTGAAGGCGGCCTCGATGCGCACGCTCCCGGAGGAGTACCGGAAGGAGCCGCGCCTCGCGCTCGCGAGCGGAGCGGACGGCCTGGACCATGCGCGCGCCATCTTCGGCCGAGCCCGCGCGCACCTCGCCCCCCGCGGCGTCCTCGTGATGGAGATCGGGCACAACCGCAAGGCGATCGAAAAGGCCTTTCCGGACATGGACTTCCGGTGGCCGCGGACGAGCGCCGGCCGGGGGTCCGTCCTCGCGATTTCCCGCGAAGGGCTCCGCTGAGACGCGCTTTTTCGCGTGCTATCATCGAGCAGGTTCCGGCCACTTTCACGAGACGAACGGTCCCGCATCGAGGACCGGAGACAAATGCCGAATTCCCTCGACAATGTCCCGCTCGGCGGGGCCGCCCCGGTCGACGACGCCCTCATGGCCGAGATCGCCGGGATGGTCGTGTCCGCCCTGAACCTCGACACGCCCGCCTCCGCGATCGACCCGGACGCGCCGCTCTACAAGGAAGGCCTGGGCCTGGACTCGATCGACATCCTCGAGGTGGCGCTCGTGGTCTCCCGCCGCTACGGCTTCAAGCTGCGCGAGGACGACCGCGACAACCTGCGGATCTTCTCGTCGCTCCGGAGCCTCGCCGCCCACGTCGCGGAGCGGAGAACGAAGTGACCGGCGAACGGCGCGCCCGCTCGCTGCGCGCGATGCTGGTCGTCCTCTCGCTCGCCGGTGCCGTCCTCGCGCACTTCACCATCGTCGATCGCTTCTCGCCCCTCCTGGGCGCCCTCCTCTCGCTCGTCCCGCTCGCGTTCCTCGCGCTCTGGGCCGCACGCCGCTTCCCGCACCGCGCGTGGACCGCCGCGGCGGTGGCGCTCGCCGCCCTCGCCCTGTGGGCCGGCTGGGGAGCGCTCGAGCGCCACTTCGACAGCCTCTTCTTCCTCGAGCACGCCGGCGGGAACGCGCTCCTCGCGGTGGTGTTCGGCCGCACGCTCGCGGCCGGGCGCGAGCCGCTCTGCACGCGCTTCGCGCGCATCATGCATCCCACGCTTCCGCCGGAGGTCCAGGCCTACACGCGCGGCGTGACGGTCGCGTGGACGATCTTCTTCGCGTCCCTCGCCTCGCTCTCCGCCGCGCTCTACCTGGGCGGATTCCTCACCGCGTGGTCCGTGCTCGCGACGATGGCGAGCCCGGTCCTCGTGGGCCTCATGTTCGTGGTGGAGTACGCGGTGCGGATTCGCGCGCTGCCCCATTGGGAGCGCGTGGGGCTCCTGGGCGGCATCCGCGCCTTCTCGCGGCATTTCGCGGCCGCGCCGCTCGAGACGCCGCGCTGACCGGGCGGCCATGTCCTCGCCCGGCCCCCGTCCCCAATCCCACGGCGAGCTGATGCCGCTCGTGGGGCACGCGCGCCCGGAGGCGATCGCGGCTTTCCGCGGCGCCACGCCCGTCACCGCCGGCGCGCTCCTCGCGGAGGTCGCCCGGACGGCCGCTTCCCTCCCCGCAGCCTCGCACGTGCTGAACCTCTGCGCGGACCGCTACCGCTTCGCGGTGACGCTCCTCGCCGCGGTCGCGCGCGGGCAGGTGACGCTCCTGCCGCCCGCGACGACGCCGAACGTGATCCGCGCGATGCGCGATTTCGCCCCGGACGCGTATTTCGTGGCCGACGACCCCGCCGTCGAGGTGAACCTCCCGCGCTTCGATCCTGCGCGCGTGGGCGAGGTGCCCGCGTGGACCGAGGCGCCCCGCATCCCGGCCAACCGCGAGGTCGCCTGCCTCTTCACGTCCGGGTCGACGGGCGAGCCGCAGCCCAGCTTCAAGACGTGGGGCGCGCTGGTGCGCGACGTCCTCGCCGAAGCGGCGCGCTTCGGGATCGGGCCGGGCCACGCGGTGCTGGGCACCGTGCCGCCGCAGCATATGTACGGATTCGAGTCGACGATCCTGCTGCCCCTCGCCGCGGGCGCTGCGCTCACGTCCGGTCGGCCGTACTATCCCGCGGACATCGACTCCGCGATCGCGGCGCTCCCGGCCCCGCGCGTGCTCTTCACGACGCCCTTCCACCTGCGTGCATGGCTGGGGAGCGACGATCCGGCGGCGGTCGAGATGATCGTCTCCGCGACCGCACCGCTCTCCCGCGAGCTCGCCCGCGAGGCGGAGGCGCGCACGGGCGCCGTCCTGAACGAGATCTACGGCTGCACCGAAGCCGGCCAGATCGCGACCCGGCGTCCCGCCCACGAAACGGACTGGAAGCTCTACGAAGGGCTCAGGCTTCGCGTGCACGAGGGGCGCGCGATCGTCTCCGGGGGGCACGTGGAGGCGCCGGTCGCGCTCCAGGACGTGATCGAGGCGCGCGCGGACGGCGGCCACTTCACGCTGCACGGCCGCTTCAGCGACATGGTGAACATCGCGGGCAAGCGCAACTCCCTCGCGTACCTCAACCACCAGCTCACCCAGATCGAGGGGGTGGTCGACGGCGTCTTCTTCGTGCCGGAGGAGCGCGAGCCGGACGGCGTCACGCGCCTCACGGCCTTCGTCGTGGCGCCGGCGCTGGGCGTTCGGCAGATCCTCGCCGCGCTCCGCGAGCGCATCGATCCCGCTTTCCTCCCGCGGCCGCTCGTGAAGGTCGACGCCCTTCCCCGCGCGCTTACCGGGAAGCTCCCGCGCGAGGCGCTCACCGCCCTCGCCGCGAAGCGCCGGCCCGCGAAGGCGCGCTGATGCCCCTCCCCGTGGATCACGCGCTCGCCGTGCCGCGGGACCATCCGGCGTTCGAGGGCCATTTTCCCGGCCGGCCGATCCTTCCCGGCGTGTGCCTCCTCGGCGAGGCGATGGCCGTGCTCGAAGCGGCGACCGGCACGGACGCGCGCGGTTGGCGGCTGGAGAGCGCCAAGTTCACGAGCCCGGTCGCGCCGGGGACGGCGCTCGCGATCGCGCACCGCGGCGAGGAGACGGGCCGCGTGCGCTTCGAGATCCGGGCGGGCGAGCGCCTGGTGGCGAGCGGCGTCCTCGCGCGCCGCACGGCGGGGGAGCCATGAGCGCCGCATCCTCGCCTCCCACGCGCCCCGCGGAATGGACCCGCCGCGCCGAGCGCGGAAGCCCCTTCCTCATCCGGTTCATCGTCTGGTTCTCGTGCCGCGCCGGCCGCGCGCCGGCCCGCGTGCTGCTGCGCGTGATCACCGCGTATTTCTTCGCGACGGCGTGGGCCGCCCGGCGCGCCACGCGCGAGTCGCTCGCCCGTTGCCTCGGCCGCGCGCCCACGATCGCCGAGCAGTTCCGCCTCTTCTTCCGGTTCGCGACGAGCGTGCACGACCGCATCTTCTTCCTCGCCGGCCGCTTCGACCTTTTCGAGGTGAGCGTCCACGGGGCGGAGCTTTTCGGCGACCGCGGCGCGATCCTCATGGGCTCGCACCTGGGAAGCTTCGAGGCGATCCGGGCCTGCGCGCGGGGCGAGCGGCGGATCGCGATGGCGATGTACGAGGACAACGCGCGCAAGGTCCAGTCGGCGCTCGCCGCGGTGGCGCCCGGCATGGAGCGCGACATCGTGGCGTTGGGCCGCCTGGACTCGATGCTGCGGCTGACCGAGCGGCTCGAGTCCGGGTCCTTCGTGGGCGTGCTCGCGGACCGCACGCTGGGCGACGAGCCCGCGATCGAGCTTCCGTTCCTGGGCGGGATCGCGGCGTTCCCGACCGGCCCCATGCGCATGGCCGCGGCGCTTCGCCAGCGCGTCTTCTTCATGACCGGCCTCCACCTCGGAGGCAACCGCTACGACATCCACTTCGAGCCGCTCGCCGACTTCTCGGGGACCGACGGGATCGGCCGTGCCGAGCGCGACGCGCGCGTGAAGGCGGCCGTCGCGCGCTACGCGGAGCGCCTCGAGCACTACTGCCGGCTGGCACCCGACAACTTCTTCAACTTCCATCGCTTCTGGAAATGAGGCGGCTGCCCGGAGCCGCGTTGGGCGCCCTGCTCGCGATGGCTCCCGGCGCGCGCGCCGCATGGGACGTGGCCGCCTTGATGCAGCTCCTGCACGCGCACCCGCCCGGCCGCGCCACGTTCCACGAGACGAAGCGGGTGTCGGTCCTCGACCGCCCGCTCGAATCGTCCGGGGAGCTCGTCTTCACGCCGCCGGACCGGCTGGAGAAGCGCGTCACGAGCCC
>Ga0068855_100001045_pt1 | contig 34361 bp, 29 predicted proteins | sample KBSCornC52_FD_66592 | JGI IMG/M metagenome (GOLD analysis project Ga0068855, IMG submission 66592) | Corn rhizosphere microbial communities from Kellogg Biological Station, Michigan, USA - KBS Corn C5-2 | ecosystem: Host-associated > Plants > Roots > Rhizosphere > Soil ...
GCTCAACGGGACGCCGGTCTGACGGAAGATTTCGGCGAGGGACTCCATGCATTTCTTGAGCGTCGCAATCCCCGATTCAGGGGTCGCTGACAGCGACTTAGAGCCGAACCAAGTGCCGTTCCAAAAATAAATTGCTGCCGAAAAGCAGACCAATGGCGCATTAAGGTGGGAGAGGAGGGCGACATGGTGGTGCCCGACGATCTGGAAGCGGATTTCATCGTCGTGGGCGGGGGCAGTGCTGGCGCTGTCGTTGCCAGCAGACTGTCCGAGGACCCTGCGACCAGCGTGATTCTGGTTGAAGCCGGGGGTAACGGGCGATCGTTTCTTACCGAGATGCCGGCGGGTTTTGCGCGGATAGTTGCTAATCCTGAATTTGATTGGCTTTATGAACCGATCGCTGATCCCAGTCAGGGTGGTCGCGAATGGATTTGGTCTGCAGGCAAGATGCTGGGTGGAAGCAGTTCGCTGAACGGACAGGTCTATATCCGGGGTGCGCGTGCGGACTATGACGAGTGGGCTGCACTTGGAGCGACAGGCTGGAGTTTCAACGATGTTTTCCCCTATTTCTTGCGTTCTGAATCTTGGCGAGGCAAGCCGAGCCAGGCGCATGGATCCACCGGCCCTATGACGGTGTCTCCGGTGCGCGATCCCAATCCGCTATGTCGCGTTTTTCTCTCAGGTTGCGCCGAGGCGGGCATTCCCACTCTGGAAGAGCATAATGACGGCAGCGATTTCGGCGCATTCATGGCCCAGACCAACCAGCGGAGGGGTTTGCGCTGCGGAACTGAAAAGGCATATCTCCGCCCGGCCCGAAGGCGACGAAACCTCATGATCGTCACCGAGGCCGAAGTCAAATGCTTGCGGTTGGATAGCAGGCGAGCTGTCGGCATCGAGTTCATCCGCGACGGGATCAGACAATTCGCCAAAGCACGCCGCGAAACCATATTGAGCGCCGGTGCTCTAGGATCGCCCGCATTGTTGATGCGCAGCGGTATCGGGCCTGCGAACTATCTTTGCAGCAGGGGGATCGAGCCTCTGTGCGATCGATCAGAAATCGGACAAAATTTGCAAGAGCATCCGATTGGCCGGGTCAGCAAATTTGTTTCTGTCCCGACACTCAATATGCAGCTTGGTCGCGTGGCCATGTTGCGCCACACGCTCAACTTCCTTTTGCGGCGAAAGGGACCGTTAAGCGCGCCCGCAATTCAGGCGATGGCGCTCGCCAAAACATCTGACGATCTCGATCGTGCGGACGTACAATTGCACTTCAGCCCATTAGCCTATTCCATCAAGGCTGATGCCCATACCATTGTTAGCTCATCGATGGCTCCTCGTCCTGCGCTGACGATCGCGGCGTCAATATGCAAGCCTAAGGGAAGGGGGCATATCGTGCTAGGCGAGGACGGGAGGCCACGGGTCGTCCACCAATTGCTGGGCAACGAGGACGATGTTAGCACGTTGATCGCTGGCCTTCGTCTCATCCAGCGGATTTTCGAGACGCCGAGCTTCCAGGCAATTGTCGAAGGCGATTTTCTACCAGTCCCTCTTCCTGCTGATCGATCCGGTTGGCTGGAATATCTTCGAGGAACGGCCTGCCTGACCTGGCACCCTGCAGGCACTTGTCGAATGGGATCCGATGAAGCTGCCGTCGTCGATCCTGGACTCCGCGTGAATGAGATCGGTGGTCTGCGCATTGCGGATGCGTCTATCATGCCAACATTGCCCAGCTGCAACACCAACGCGCCGACGATCATGATCGGCGAGCGTGCCGCGGAACTTATGCGAGCCAGCATCAAACGGGGAGCGTGACATCTGATCTGGTCCCCTCATCAGAACCAGGGCGACCGCCTTCTCGCGTTGATCAGCGCGGCCGCGCTGTTCCGAATGAAGTCGCGGGTTCAGCTGGGATACTCGCGGGAAGGGGCGTTCTCTCTATCAAGATTTACCGGAGGCTCGAAAACGCGAGCCGAAGGAGCGGAAAAACGAGCCAGCCGCAAGTTGGCGCTCGAAATTTCTGGATGGATAATTCCGCAAGTGAGCGTTCTTCCCAAGCCGTCGAGCTTGGCCGTTTTGAGCCGAACTTTGCGCCATTGCGCACTTAGGAAGGCTTGCTCGAGCATCCGAGACTTTGAACAGTCGGCGACGGGTTGCTCCATGAGAGAATTTCATGAATGATCATAAAGAGTTGAAAGGTATCGGCAAAGCTTCACGGCGGGAATGGCGAGAGCACTGGCCACTAGTGATTGCGGCTTCTCTTAGCGCAGGTGTCGTGAATTCGCACTTTTATGCTTTCGGCGTTTTCGTGAAGCCGCTCAGTGAGGCGACTGGATGGTCGCGGGGCGAGATAAGCCTGATTCAAATAGTCTACGCAGCAGCCACTATCCTGCTGGGCCCCTTGGTCGGAATATTAGCTGATCGAGTCGGGCCGCGAAAACTCGCGATTTCGGGAATGATTTCATACTGCTTGTGCGTCGCGGCCTATTCCCAAGTCAAGCATGATGTCTATGTATACTATATCCTGGGCCTGCTGAATGCATCGGCAGCGTTGTTCTGCAACGCAACCATCCTTACCATGGCGGTTTCCCAACGCTTTCAGGCTGCTCTTGGCCTTGCTCTGGCAATCACGCTGGCGGGTAGCGGAATGTATGCGGGAATGATCGTTCCCGTGCTTGCCACCGCTCTTGTAGACACATTTGATTTCAGGATTGCCTATATCGGCCTTGGTCTCGTCGGCGCAGTGCTTACCGTGCCCCTGCTGATATTCTTCTTCGACCGAAAATCCACAGCTCTGGTTGCTCAGCAAACCGCTTTGAATCGCGCCGATTACACTCAAGCCAATTTGCGTAAAACACTGGGTGGGCGCTATTTCTGGCGGATCGGCCTTTCCGCGTTTCTGGTACAGGTCGGTACAACCGGGCTCCTGGGCCATTTCATTCCTGCTTTGACCGACATCGGAATGAAGCCATCGAGCGCTGCCGGTTTAGCGGCGGCTATTGGAATGACCTCGCTCGTCTGTAGGGTTGGAGCCGGCGCTCTCCTTGACCGATTTCATGCTCCATTAATTGGCTCCGTCTGCTTTCTGGCTCCCCTGTTTGCGTGTGTGATGCTGCTTCTGGCGCAAATCGATCTGAGACTTGTATTTGTCGCTGCTCCTCTGCTTGGGTTGGCGGTAGGAGCCGAAGTTGATATCGTATGTTATACGCTGGTGAGATATGTGGGGCGGAGCAATTATGGCCTCAACTTCAGCATAATTTATGGCTTGAGCGGACTGGGAACCGGGCTGGGTGTGTGGGCGGCGGGCTTAATCTTCGACCAGTTTGGTTCTTATGATATCGCGCTATATCTCTTCATGGGGACTTCAGTCCTTGCGACGCTCCTGATTGCCACTCTCGGATCATATCCCGAGCCTATTGCTCCGCCAACCGTCCCGCCTGAAGATCGTGCCGGCTCAGCCAAGCTCGATAGTCTTGGGTAGAAAATTCATTGCGTGGGCATCATGATGGCAAAGGCCCTGTTGTGCTTCGGGTGCGTGGAACGCTTCTGGACTGGCTTTCGCAAAATGCCCACAATCATATGCCGACCGCGACGGGAGGACGTCGTGGGTATGGCGAGTGAGTGTTTCAATATTCGGGTTTTGGTGTAAATAGGGTTGACTAGCGTCTCGCGAGACAACATACCAAACGAACGTTTGAATGTTCCGATGGTGGAGATGCGAGTGGTAGGAAGCGAAGATTGCATCGAGATCGATTTGGCGCGATTGGTCTTCCTGAGGGGCGGTGCGGGTAAGCCGCTCCTGATTTTGCACGATGAACTCGGCTTTCCGGGCTGGATGCGGTGGAATGAGGAGTTGGGTGAAGCGCATGAGCAGATTGTCCCGCTTCAACCGGGATTCGGACGCAGCGAGCAGCTCGATTGGATTCGCGACTATCGAGATCTGGCGGCATATTACGCGCGATTCGTGCGTCAGTTTGGAACGCCAATCGATGTGATCGGATTTTCGGCCGGTGCGTATCTGGCCGCAGAAATGGCGGCGATCGACCCCGGCCTGTTCAACAAGATTGTGTTGGTAGGTCCACTAGGCGTCAGGCCTACGCACGGTGAAATTTACGACTTCTTGGCGGTAACAGCACGCACACATGTTGCGGCAACGGTTAGCAATCAGGACGCAGTCGAATTTGGCAAGATCTACGGCGGCACCATGGGTTCCGAACAGTTCATGCTCTTTGAAGCCGCCCGCGCGGAAACATCGCGCCTCGGTTGGCAACCATTTATGTTCGATCCGTCGCTGCCTGCATTGTTAAAGGGCGTTCCAAATAAGACGCTTATCATTCGCGGCACGGACGATCTCATCTGCCCGCTTGGATGTGTGGAGGCCTATGAAAGCGCGTTGCCCAATGCGGTAGCGAACTCGATTGAAGGCGTGGGTCACCGGCCGGAGATCGAGGACCCCGATGCCTTCATCCATCTCGTCCGCAAGTTTCTTTCCTGATTAGGAGAAAAAAATCATGCTCATAGGTTATTTCACAGAGCAGCCCTATCGCGGGGTCACCGAGGAACAGGTCCTGAAGCACGGAAGCTATTTTGGAATTTCGAATAGCAATTTTGACCGTCAGCTCGGTTCCGATCTTTATAATGAGTATCTGGACGAATTTTGCTATGCTGAAGAGCTGGGCTTCGACGCCATCTGCTTGAACGAGCATCACGGCAACCCGTTTTGCATGAGCGCCTGTCTTAACATATCAGCTGCGGTGCTCGCCCGGATCACCGAGAAGGTAAAGCTTTTGCTGATCGGTAATCCGTTGCCAGCGCATGGTAACCCGTTACGCGTTGCCGAGGAACTTGCCCAGATCGACTTAACATCGCGAGGACGCGTGATTTCGGGGTGGGTGCGCGGTTCGGGTCCAGAGCAGTTCTTCAACAATAAAAACCCATCTTTCAATCGAGAGATGTTTGAAGAAGCACATGATTTCATTCTGCAAGCTTGGACGAAGCCGGGGCCGTGGCGCTATGAAGGCAAGCATTTTCACTACCGCCACGTAAATCCCTGGGCGCTTCCCTATCAGGAACCATATCCGCCGACCATGATTCCTGGCGTCCTCAGCCTTGAAACTGTCCAGTGGGCCGCTGACCGCAATTACCCTTATCTGGGGCTGGCTTCATCGCTCGCACCGACTGCAGAGCTTTGGGAAATGTATGCTGACCGGGCGGCTTCTCACGGCTTTCAAGCCGGCCCGGAAAATTTCGGCTATCTGGGCATGGTCGCGGTCGGCGATACGGAAGAAGAGGCACTTGAACTGGCAAAATATTTTTTGTTCGCGCATGGAAATCGTCTGTTCGCGCGTGCTGAACACACTTTGCCCGCCGGGTTCAACTCGGAAGGCGCGATCAAGCGTCTTTCATCCCAGGCAAGCGGGGGATGGCTCGGCCTTAATCGTGAGAAGATCATGGGGGAGAGTCTGGGCAAGAAAGAGCTAACCGAGGAGGATTTGCACATTGCGCGGTCAGAAATCGATGCAGCTCTTCAGAAAATGCGTGACAACTATCAAATCATTGCCGGTACGCCCGAACATGTCAAAGAGCGGATCGAGACGATCTTGCGGGTAGCCCGGCCCGGACATTTCGTTTTTATGAATGTTCAAGGGGACGCCGGCAAGGATCAGCGACGCAAAAATATGCGGCTGATCAGCGAGCATGTCATTCCGCATGTGCGCAAGCTTGCAGAGGAGCTCGATCTGACAAGTCAATATGATGTCAAGCCGGGGAGTCGGCGGTTGGCATCGGGGCGATCCCGAACCAGGGTGACCCATCCAGAGATCCTGCGGATGCGCGAAGCAGCCTGAACGGACAGGGTGAGATGCCAGCAACAATGACCATGGTGCGATCGTTGCTGGCATACATGCTTGGCACGCCATTGGCGATGGCTCATGACATATGTATAAGGCGGGCGTCATCCACGCAGTTGCCGATATTTGGTATTAACATGCGGCCTTCGGAGGCAAAATTGGCTCCATATCAATCCGTGTCGTACAGACCGTTGATATCAGAGTATCTGCGCTATCGTTGGAATGGTTGCCATAATATACAATAGCAAGGTCCACTGGGAACGGAACGTCCGGTCGCCCGCAGGTCAGTCGACGGGGCCTCCTGATACGTAGAGCACTTGCCCGGAAACATATCCGGCGCCTTCGCTGAAGAAGAAGGACACGGCGTGAGCGATGTCCTCAGGGCAGCCAGCCCGACCAAGGGGTACCGTCTTTGCAACCGAGGCTAGAAACTCCTCGAAAGTGAGGCCCAACCGCTCGGCGGTGGCGGCAGTCATTGCCGTTTGAATAAATCCAGGCGCAACCGAATTAACAGTAATCCCGAACGGGCCAAGCTCTTTGGCGAGCGTCTTCGTAAATCCCTGCAAACCTGCTTTGGCCGCTGCATAATTGGCCTGTCCGCGGTTTCCGAGCGCTGACGTGCTAGATAGGTTCACGATCCGACCAAAGCCTGCCGCCACCATATAGCGCTGTGCCGCCCTGCTCATGAGGAATGCTCCCCGCAAATGCACGCCCATGATCGCGTCCCAATCGTTCGTCGTCATTTTGAACAACAGGTTATCGCGAATTATGCCTGCATTGTTTACCAGCAGGGCCGGTGCGCCAATACGAATTTCAATCTCGTCAAAGGCAGCCAATACGTCATTTTCGTCAGAGACATCGGCCGTCACGGCGATCGCTTTCCCGCCGGCACCCACAATTTCATTCAAAGTGTCTTCGCAAGCCGCTGCGTCCAAATCTACCAGCGCGATATGATGCCCATCCTCTGCCAGCCGACGAGCGATCGCCGCACCAATACCACGCGCGCCGCCGCTCACGACGGCCACTCTCGCATCGATCAATTTAGACCCCATTTTAATTGTTGACCGCTGCGTCTACCAAATCGCTGGTATCAAGGTCCACATCAGCAAAGCTGAGACTTCAGCAGCGACTTCTGCAAAAATACAGCATGTATAGTGGCCGACCGCTGCGTTCGGCTTGTCAATCAACGCTTGCGAAGAGGTGGCGTGCGACTCTATGCATATCCTCCAGCCTTCGCAAAAGGTCATCACCCAAAGAACGTCAATGGTTAGGCCGGTATCCAGTTTTCGCGATATGGCGCAGCGGCGGTTGCCGGGTCTGTTGTTCCATTACATTGATGGCGGCGCCTATGGCGAAGTCACGTTACGCCGAAATATCGAAGATATGGAGGCCATAGAACTTCGGCAGCGCGTGCTGGTGGACGTTTCGAAGCTTGATACGGGTGTGACGCTTCTTGGCAGGCATTGGTCCATGCCGGTTGGTCTCGGACCCGTTGGCATGGCAGGAATGTACGCGCGACGCGGCGAAGCCCAGGCAGCGAGGGCGGCGCCGATGCCAATGTCCCATTCACGCTCTCGACGGTCTCGACGTGCGACGTTTCCGAGGTCCAAAAAATGAGCATCGCGCCCATTTGGTATCAGCTCTATTTTCTCAAGGATCGCCCATTCATTGGAGAACTTCTCGCGCGGGTGAAGGCGGCGGGCGTCTCGGTGCTGGTGCTTACGGTTGATCTTCCGCTTTCCGCTGCTCGCTATCGCGATCTTTGGCCCGGCATGTCCACGCCGCGACGCTTCCGCTCGGCTGCACAACGTGCCTGGCAAGGTCTTACTCACCCGCGCTGGCCGTGGGACGTTTATTTTCGAGGCCGACCGCATGCTTTTGGAAACATCGCATCGGCTGTCGAAGGCAACGCGCTCGGTAATTTCCAGACTTGGGTCGCGAGCAATTTTGATCCAAGTGTCTCCTGGAGAGATATCGCGTGGGTACGACAGCATTGGAACGGAAAGCTCATCATCAAAGGAGTGCTCGATCATGAGGACGCCCGTGAATGCCTCAGGCACGATGTCGACGGAATTGTCGTTTCAAATCATGGCGGCCGCCAGCTCGACGGCGTGCCGTCTACGGTAGTGGCTCTCCCTCCCATCGTCGAGGCAGTCTCGGGACGAGTACCGATCCTGTGTGATGGTGGCATAAGATCAGGACTGGATGTGCTGCGCGTCATGGCGCTTGGAGCCGATGCCTGCCTCCTCGGACGTAGCTGGGCCTATGCCCTGGCGGCACAGGGAGGCTCCGGCGTAAGCGAGATGCTGGAAACGGTCAGGAGTGAGCTTGCCTTGGCCATGTCTCTCACCGGCTGTCCTGATATCGCCGCCGCCAGCAGGGAGCTACTGGTGGTGCGATAAAGCGCGGAAAGTGTCGTATCTCGCAGAATTCCATAGCATGTCGTGCGGTCAGGCCGTCATCACCATCTTCAGCGCGCCCCCTTCGCGATTGTCAAACAGCCGATATGCCATTTCACCTTCGCTGAGCGGCAGGCGGTGACTGATATAGCGCTCCGGCCCAAGCCGTCCCGATTGGACAAGCGGTATGAGTGCTGGCCATTCCTCAGCTATGGAGCAGACCCCAGTCCGGAAGGTGAGGCCTGAGGCAAACGCTCTTTCCAGAGGGAAAGCATATCGGCGTGTCTGCTGCGCACCAATAGCCGAAACGGTTCCGCGCTTACGAACGAGGCGCAAGGCAAGATCCACAGTTGCGTCCTTGCCGACCGCTTCAATGACACAATCCACTTTGCGGCCGGACGTCGCCTCGCGGATGGTCTCGAGTGCGTCGCCCGGGGCCAATGCGATTGCGCCAGCCGCCGCCGCCAGCGCGCGGCGTTCAGGCACCGGATCGATTGCATAGACCAGACTGGCACCCATGGTGAACGCGCTTTCCACTGCCATGAGCCCGATTGGGCCCAGGCCAATGATGGCAACGCCGCAACCCGGAGAGATTTCCGCGATACGCGCGCCGAACCAGGCGGTGGCGAGCGCATCGGTCAACATCAGTGCCTGATCGTCGCTGATGCCGTCGGGAATTTTCCATGCGTTCATATCGGCGGCCGGAACGCGAAAGGCCTGGGCTTGCACGCCTTGCAGCTGGCTAGACAGGCCATAGCAGGCCGATGCATTGTTTTCACAGTTTATCACGTTGCCGGTATGGCACGAACGGCATTGCCCGCAACCGACCATGGCCGGCATCATCACCTTGTCGCCGACGCTCATCTGCCTCACATCACGACCCACCTCGACGATCTCGCCCACCGCTTCGTGCCCGATGCAAAATCCGGTCTCGTCAGAAAAGCCATGGCCGTGATAAATATGCAGATCGCTCCCACAGATGCTACATGCGGTCATCTGCACGATGGCATCGCGTCCTTCGACAATCGTCGGGTCGGGCATGTCATCATAGCGAATAGTGCGTTCGCCAAAGTAGCGCAGAGCTTTCACGAGTTGCGTCCTCGATACGGTAAGCGAGCCGAGCCTGTCTCAGGAGACTTTGGCATTATACTGCTTGATCTTCAGCTTTCCGAGCTGGCTCATGTGAACCTCGTCTGGCCCGTCGGCTATCCGGAGGTAACGGTTCAGGGTGAAAAGATAAGCGAGCGGTGTATCGTCGCTCACGCCCATGCCGCCATAGGTCTGTATCGCCCGATCGATAACGGTTTGCGCCATTTGCGGCCCCATGACCTTGATTGCCGCGATCAGGTCCATTGCCTCCTTGTTGCCCACCTTGTCCATCCGATCGGCCGCCTTCAATGTGAGGAGCCGCAGCATCTCCACTTCCGAATAACTGCGGGCCACATCCTGTCGGATCGACGATTGGTCTGCTAGCCTCTTGCCGAAGGCGACCCGGTTATCCACCCGCCGCGCCATGAGTTCCAGAGCGCGTTGTGCTTGACCGACCGATCGCATGCAATGGTGGATGCGCCCGGGACCGAGGCGTCCTTGTGCGATCTCAAACCCTCGACCCTCGCCCAAAATGAGGTTGGATTTGGGGACGCGAACATCGTCAAAGCGCAGTTCGCATTCGCCGCCAGGAGAATGAAGGTCGCTGAACACCGGTTGCGCGCGCACCATGACGACCCCCTGCGTGTCCTTGGGCACGATGATGGTTGAATGCTGTTTGTGGCGCGCAGCCTTGAAATCTGTCTTGCCCATGACGAGCAGCAGCTTCGTCGCCGGGTTCATGAAGCCGGTGATCCACCACTTGCGGCCGTTGATCACATAATCGTCGCCATCGGGCCTGATCGACATCTCAAGGTTGGTCGCGTCGGACGAGGCGACCTGCGGCTCCGTCATCACATAGCAGGAACGGATTTCGCCCGCGAGTAGTGGCCTAAGCCACTGCTCTTGCTGTTCCGGAGAACCGTAGCGTGCAAGCACCTCCATATTGCCAGTATCGGGCGGGGAGCAGTTGAAAACCTCGGACGCCCAACTGACGCGCCCCATAATTTCGGCAAGCGGTGCATATTCGAGATTGGAAAGACCGGGAGAGAATTCGCCATAGTCGCGCGGGAGAAACAGATTCCATAGGCCCTGCGCCTTTGCCTTGGCTTTCAGCGGCGCCATAGCCGGCCATTCCGTCCAGAGATTGGCGGGATCGAACACGAATTCGCGACGCTCCTCCTCCACTGGATAGATGTGCTCGTCCATGAACACCTCGAGTCTGGCGATCAGGTGACGTACCTTCTCTGAATGATCGAAGTTCATGTGCGTCTCCCCGGAAATCTCAGAGGATCGGATTGTCGATCCGTCGCAGCGCGCGACGGAACAGATCGACGGTGTGGGCGTGAAGCGCCTCGCCCATGGCGTGGGGAGCCAGACCGGCGCAAGCTCGGGCATAGCTTCCTTCCTGGATTGCTCCAAGCTTGAACGGAGCCAGCACGCTGTACCAGCGCGCATCCTCAGCGCTCCTACCGCTCGCATCGAGATAGCGCGCAACGAGCTGCTTCAGCGAAGGAAAGCCCGAGGACGGTTCAACCGCTATATGCGTTTTTTCCTCGCCCGGATCGGGCCACGTCGCCGTCAGCCAGCCCAGATCGATCAGCGGATCGCCGAGCGTGGAGAGTTCCCAGTCGACAATCGCTGCTAGCGCCGAACCGTCTTTGCGGAACATCACATTGGCAATGTGATAGTCGCCGTGGATCAGGCCGGGCTGCATCGTTACCGGACGGTTGGCTTCCAGCCAGCCCGTGATGGTTTCCACGCCAGGCAGTTGGGAAATGCCAGGCCAACCCTGGAACTTGGCATAGCTCTCTAACTGGCCGAGCCAGCGCGGAACCTGCCGCTCGATCCAGCCATCCAGTTTGCCGAGGGGCGCGAGGCCGACCGCGTCGGGATCGACGCGCGACAGGGCGATTGCTCCGTCCACCAATGCCTCGCCCATCTGCTGCCGCACCGCCCGATCGCCCGCGTGAAGGGGAGGCATGCCTTCGGTCGCATTGAAGCCCTCGACCGGTTCCATGAGATAGAAAGCGGTACCGAGGACGGCGGGGTTGCCTTCGCCCGCGATAAAGCCAGGGTGCGGCACATCCGAGCCAGCCAGCGCGGCGAGAACGCGCATCTCGCGGCGCATGATCTCGTCGCTTTCCGGACGCGGTGCACGCGGCGGACGGCGCAGCACGTAGGGCCGGCCAGCGCGCATAAATTTAAGCAGGATATTCTGGGTACCACCGCCGAGCGGTTGCGGCTTTTCGATTGCTCCGGCGCCAAGTTCCTGGTCGTCCATCCATCGCGTCAGGCGCTCCAGATCGATCAGCTCAGGCCAGACCTCGCTGTCATGGGCTATCTCAGCCATCAGAGAATGACCCCGCCGTCTACGACGATAGTCTGGCCAACAATGTAGCGGGCCATGGGAGAAGCGAGAAACAAGGCCACGTCGGCTATGTCTTCTGGCTCTCCCAACCTTCCGAGCGGGATCGATGAGATCAGGGCTGCGCGGCGCCCAGCGTGCTTGGTCATCACTTCGGTCAGCTTGGTATCGACATAGCCCGGTGCGATCCCGTTGACGCGCACACCGCTCGCAGCCCATGCTTGGCCAAGCGTACCGGTAAGTCCCACGACGCCGGCTTTGCTCGCCGCATAGGCCGGATTGCCACGCGTCGCCCGATACGCTGCGGAAGACGCGATCATGATGATCGATCCGCCGCTTTCGGCAAGCAGCGGCTGGAACCGCTCGGCACAGGCCATCATAGAGCTCAGGTTGACGTCAACGACTGTGCGGAAGTCTTCGACGGCGAACTCCTTGCGACCGTAACGAACAGTGCCCTGCGACAGCACCAGCACGTCAAGCTTCGACGGCGTCGAGGCACCGCGCACCTGCCGCTCGTCTGTCACGTCGATCTGGGAGTAAGCGATTCCGTCGAGTTCCTCCGGCGCATCATAGTCATCAATCGATGCGCGCGTGCCCCAAACGGCCACATTGGCGCCACGGGCTTGAAAGGCACGCGCGATGCCGCGACCGATCCCGCTCGACCCTCCAACGACAAGCACTGTCTTGTCAGAATAATCGAGGCTGCCTGCCTCGTTCAGCATGTCGGCCCGCCGGCCAGATAGATCACCTGGCCCGAAACGAAGCCCGCGCCTTCCGAAACAAGGAACGATACCGTATGTGCGATGTCTTCGGGCTGCCCGACGCGGCGGACCGGAATCTGTGCAGACGCTGACGTGACGAACTCGTCGAACGGCACGCCGATACGTTCCGCGGTCGCGGCGGTCATGTCGGTCTGAATAAAGCCAGGGGCAATGGCATTCACCGTTATGCCGAAGGGCCCGAGTTCGATCGCAAGTGTCTTGGTAAAGCCCTGCAATCCCGCCTTGGCGGCAGAATAATTGGCTTGACCACGATTGCCGAGTGCCGCGACGCTGGACAGGTTGACAATGCGACCGAAGCGGTGCCCGGTCATGAAGCGTTGCGCTGCTCTGCTCATCAGGAAGGCACCACGCAGATGGACGTTCAGAACCGCATCGAAATCGTCAACAGGCATTTTATATAACAAGTTGTCGCGAATGATGCCCGCGTTGTTGACCAATATCGTCGGCGCGCCCAACCGTGTCTCAATCGTTTCAAACGCGGCAGCAACTCCGCGCTCGTTTGCGACATCGCATCCGATGGCCGTGGCCTGTCCACCATCCGCGATGATCGCATCGGCCCCATCCTTGCAAGCGTTCTCGTCCAAATCGATCAGTGCGACGGCATGACCATCGCTGGCGAGGCGTCGTGCGGTGGCCGCACCGATGCCCTGTGCGGCACCGCTGACGACCGCGACCCTTATTCCGCTCACTTTTTGCGCTCCTCCCCGGTGTCGCGATAGCGATTACCATTCGCCGCAGGCGACCGGACACTGCAATGAGCCGACTTGCGCGACCTAACAACATCGCAATGTTGCAGCCACCGTTGCAAATTCACAGGTTGTTAAAAGAACCGCATTGCATTGTATGCATGGCGTTGAAAACTGCGGCTGGAACGACGCTGTCTGGATGTAGCGCTTAAACAGCAACAAGATTCTGTGACGCAGTGGTCCAGCACGAGGTTCGTTAGAGAGGACTTAAGGCATGTCTGATACCGACGCTTCGAAACGTTTTTTCAATCCCGTCGGATTTCAAACATCGCTGCCCCCCGCGCTGAGCAAATTCGATGCGGTGGAAACCGTCTCGGTTCGTTATCTCACCGATCGGACGAGGCTTCAGGCGTTGTTGCCCGATTTCTTCGAGTGCCCAGCGGATCCGATCATCCTCGTTTCGCATGCACATAATATCGGCGTCGACTGGCTTGGCGGTCGAACTTATCACATTGCCCGTATCGACACGCAGGTCACCTTTCGCGGGCGCGAAGAGGCGGTGACCGGCAACTACAGCATGATCGTGTGGGAGTCCGACGCGCGACCGGTAATCGTCGGGCGCGAGTTACAGGGCTATCAGAAGATTGTCGGAAATGTTCCTCCTCATGTCATCGAAGGCAAGAAGGCCTCGTTCGAATGCTATGATTATGATGCCAGGCTGTTCCGGGCCGAGCTTACCGATCTGACGCCGATACCGGGCGAAAAGCTCAACAGGATGCAGGAGGGTTGGAGCAAGTCAGGCGGTAATGTCGCGCTCGGGTGGAAATATATCCCGAACCCTGAAGGGGGCGCGGATGTCGACTATGTGACGCGGCTGCCGATGGAGGGCAGATTCTCCGAGGTCCTGACCGGCAAAGGAGAAGTTGCTTTTGATAGCCCTGACTGGCAGTCGGCGCCGGGATCGGCCCATATCATCAAAGCGCTGAAGACCATGCCGATCCTTGAATATAAATCGGCAGTGATAACCCGAATGGTCGATGTCATGCTTCCACGTGATCAGGTTCGTAAGCTGCAGTAAATCATTTCAATTCCTGAAGTTGCCGAGAAACGAGGCTGAACGAGAAGCGGTGGAAGATGGCCGGATCCCTTCAAGGACGGATTGCGATAGTCACCGGGTCCGGGCGTGACGTCGGGCGTGGCATCGCGGTAGAGATGGCCCGAGAGGGCGCAAAGGTTGTCGTTGCGTCACGCAGCCAGGGATCCATCGACGAAAATGCTTGGCATTCCGATGCGACGCTGGGGCGACATCAACAAGGACGACGGGTGCGTTGCCGTCTTCATCGCCGGCGACGATGCGTTATGTCTTACGGGCATGACCTTCATGGTCGATGGCGGAAAGTTTATGTCTCCATGACCCGCCACCGGCTGGCCTCAGATCTTCTCTGCGTCGGCATGAAGCACTCTTGCGAAAGTAAAAGCTGGGGAGGTTGCGAATGACTGCCTCAGGACCGTTGCACGGCATCAGGATTATCGAGCTGGATGCCATCGGTCCCGTGCCGCTCTGCGGCATGATCTTGTCCGGTCTTGGCGCAGAAGTCGTCCGCGTTGCGCGGCCCGGTGGCCATGCGGCGTTCGATGATCTAGGCGAGGGCGTGGTCCTGCGCGGTCGGCGAACGCTTGAACTCAACCTCAAGGACGCGGCCGACCGGGAATCGTTGCTGAAGCTTGTTGGTCAGGCTGACGCGCTGATCGAAGGAATGCGCCCCGGCGTCGCAGAGCGGCTGGGGATTGGACCCGACGACTGTTTCGCGCGCAATGTGAGGCTCGTTTACGGACGGGGGACCGGGTGGGGACAAGATGGACCTCGCTCCCAGCTTGCAGGGCATGACATCAACTACATCGCAATGACGGGCATATTGCATGCCATTGGGCAGAAAGGACAGGTCCCGACCGTACCGCTGAATATCGTCGGCGATTATGCCGGAGGCACCATGTTTCTTGCACTGGGGGTGGTGTCCGCCATCCATTGGGCACGGGCGACAGGGCAAGGCCAGGTGGTAGACGCGGCCATCGTCGACGGTGTGGCGAATTTGATGGGCCTGTTTCATGCCTATCTACATACGGGAACATGGAAGGACCGGCCCGCCTCCAATTTCCTCGATGGTGCAGCGCCCTATTATCGGTGCTATCGATGCGAAGACGGTGGCTTTATTGCCGTAGGGGCGATTGAACCGCAATTTTTTACCCAGCTTGTCCAGGGGCTCAACATATCCTTGGAGCGCTTCGACCAGAATGAAAGCGCTTGCTGGCCAGAAATGGAGCGAGCATTTGCCGAGAGGTTTGCTAGCGCACCGCGGACGCATTGGGAAAAGGTTTTCGAGGGCAAGGATGCTTGTGCCACTCCGGTGTTGTCGATGACGGAGGCCATGCAGCACCCCGACAACAAGGCACGGAATCTTTTTGTTGAGCGCGCAAATATAATGCAAGCCGCCCCCGCGCCCCGCTTTTCTCATACGCCCGGGACAATTCAAGAGAACCGCCAGGTTACGGCTGATCAGCTTCTAAATCAATGGAGTAACCAATAAGCGAAATCTGGAGAAGCCGCGACCCAATACAAGAACTGGGAGAGGTATTTGAGTGGGCTGAAGAAATATTGGCTTTATCATCCGCGGCGTGGGGTACGACCTAATCGCCACGATTGACCCGCCTGGTCCCGTAAACCGGGAATTTACGTTACGATGTTGCGTGCTCGAAGAGCCGCTATCTCAGCGGGTTCAAAGTCAAGCCAGTTTGTCAGGACTTCGTCTGTATGCTCGCCAATTTCTGGTGGCGGACGATCATAGGTGACGGCGGCCTCCGAAAAGCGCAATGGACTTGCAACGTGAGGGATTTCGGGGCGACCGGCAGTATGAAAACGCATCTCCAGGCCACGTGCCACCACCTGGGGGATTGCAAGCGCTGTGGGGACACTGCTGACAGGTGAGCAAATGACGCCCGAGGAAGCGAGGAGATCAAAGATTTCCTTTGTTGACCTTCGCTCAAATTCCGGCACTAGAATTTCATTGAGAGCCGCTTTGTTATCGGCGCGGCCCCGCCTATCCGCAAAGCGAGGGTCCTCTGCCAGCTCAGGTACACCCAAACAGGCACAAAGTCGCGCAAAATGGGTGTCGAACGCTGCCTGAAGCTGGACATGCCCATCTTGGCAGCGGTAAGATTGTGCAGGCACCGATCCGGGTTGCTCATTGCCCTGCCGGTGGGGAGGAATACCGCTCAAGCGATACTCGGCAACTTGGGTTGCAATAGAGGCCATGGCACAATCCAGCAGTGCCATGTCGATATGCTGACCACCCCCGACGTTGTCCCGATGCCGCAGTGCTGCAACAGCGGCGAGCGCTGAATAGATGCCTGTCATCATGTCAACTACCAGCACGCCGACACGCTGCGGGGGACCTTCCGGTTCACCGGTCAGGCTTTGCAAGCCCGACATCGCTTGTATCGCGCCATCGGTCGCCGGTCTGTCGGCAAACGGACCATCCTGCCCAAATCCCGTGACAGAAAGGTAGATGAGATCCGGATACAATTTCCGCAGAGTATCCTTGCCCAGCCCGTATTTAATGAGTCCGCCGACCTTAAAATTTTCGATGAAGATATCGGCACGTCCTGCGAGGCTTCTTACGACGTTCGCACCGTCCTCCTTCGAAAAATCGACGGTGATCGACCGTTTGTTTCGATTATTTGAGATAAAGCCGGAAGAAAGTTCAGTTTGTTTGCCCTGCAGATCATGCACAAAGCTGGGGCCGTAGCGACGATATTCATCACCATCAGGATGTTCCACCTTGACGACGTCCGCGCCAAGATCTCCAAGAATCTGACCCGCCAAAGGTGCCGCGACTAAGCGCCCCAGCTCCAGAACGCGGATACCCGACATAGGCTTCTTAAACTCGTGCACGAAGTCGTCCTATTATTTGGATGGCCGCGTCAAATCTGGCCAACTCCAACTATCCCTGATGTCTTCACGCTGAGACTGGCCTGCCAGGAGTTTGTTGGCACTGCAGCTCGCAAATCAGCGAAGCACGGTAAGCCCATTTTTGATCACCTTTACATCTCGCTCCTTGACGCTGGCCTCAAACGAAATCTCCCGGCCGTCGATCCAGATATCGACGTTGATCGTGTCGCCGGGATATACTGGCGCGGCAAACCGTACCTGATGGCTGTAAATTGCGGTGGCATCAAAGTCGGCGACATATTGAAGTATGGCCCGACATGTGATTCCATAAGTGCATAACCCGTGAAGAATCGGTCGGGAGAATCCGGAGCGCTGAGCGCTTTCGGGATCGACATGCAAAGGATTCATATCGCCGTTCAGGCGATAAAGCAGCCCCAGACCAACTCTGGTTGGCAATTCTACGGAAAGGTCGGGCGCTCGTTCCGGCACGACATGAGGCTCGGGCTGTCCTTCGCGCGGTCCGCCAAATCCGCCCTCGCTGCGTGCGAATGCGGTGCTGGTAAGCGTCGCCACGGTCTCGTCGTTGTCGTCTTGCCATGTCGTGGCCCTTACGACAACGGCTCCGACGCCTGCTCCCTTGTCAAAGGCACCGACATTTCGTTCATTTATTGTGAAGGAGCCGCTTGCGGGAAGAGGCCGGTGCAGAACTATCTTTTGCTCCCCGTGCAGGACCGTTTCCAGCTTTATGTTGCTGCGCCTTTGCCCGGGCGCCTCCAGGATATTCTGCAGATTGGGAGAAAAATCTGCCTTCGTCAAAACGGTGACGGCTGTCGGCACGACGCGTAGATCCTTCTCGTAAACGAAAGGAAGCTCCTGCCGATCAAGCGGATCGTCTCCCATGCCGATACTCAGCGCGTACAGAATCACGTCCTTTTCCGTGTAGGAAAATCGGCGCGGAACCGCTTGTTCGGCAAGGAGATCTGGATAGTAGATTGGCATAGAGAATAACCTGAAAGTGGCTGAAACGGATCGTCAACGACTGATACCAGGCCGATGTCCTGCAGTCAGTCGACTATTTTGACCGTATGATCAATCTGCACATAAATCGATATTTGACAATGCCCATACTGCTTTCCAGGGCGTATCCGAAACTGCTGTCCGTGTCCCGCGAATATCTCCCCGGAAATCAGATCGCCAATCACACAGTTGGTACCATTTTTTATGCAATGCTCGTGAGCCGCTGTTCCTCAGCTTCCGTATCGCACCGAACGTGTAGCATGCGGAAGGCGTGACTTCGCCCTTGCATTTGCAATCTATGGCAATTTCAGATGCAGATCGTATCTGAAATGCGTAATACGAGGATGGGGGTGAGGTCAACCCGTAAGGAAACACTTACGCGTCGCCGTATAAAAGAGGTGACGCAGTTGCGCTGGAGAAGGGGGAACAGCGGACCTTGGCATCGAGCGCATTGTTCGCCACGTCGGATATTCGCGGGGTGCATTCTATGCCATTTTGCAAGCAAGGTGGACTTGTGGCTTCGGTGGCGTCTTGACGCGTCCGGTGTTACACACCAATTTGCGAGCTTCGAATCCAGTTAGAAGAACGCAATCTAGTCACGATAATCAAATCCAGCCCATCCTCGCCCGATATAAAAGAAATTGGAGACAGATATGGCAAGCTCGACAGCAACGATGGAACGCATAGCCTCGGGCAAAATGCTCATTGGCGACAAATGGGCGGAGGCTTCGGACGGTCGCCGCATCACCGTGCGCAACCCAGCTACGACAGACGTGATCGCGGAGGTTCCCGCTGGAGGGGAAAAGGAGATTGATCAGGCCGTCGCGGTGGCGCGCAAGGTGTTCGATGAAGGTCACTGGCGCAATATGGCGCCGAGCAAGAGAAGCGAGATATTGTGGAAGTTTGCGGATTTGATCGAGGAGAACGCAGATGCGTTGGCCGAGATCGAAGTGCGCAATATCGGTTGCCCGATGTTTATCGCGCGAGGCCAGATCTCGACGGTGGTGGACACCTTTCGTTACAATGCTGGCTGGTGCACCAAAATTCATGGCCGCACTGCTGAAGTCCGCAACGGGGCGGGCCACCATATGGGATATACCCTGCGTGAGCCCGTCGGCGTCGTAGGCGCCATTGTGCCCTGGAATGCGCCGTTGCTGATGGTGGCCTGGAAAATGGCTCCTGCGCTTGCAGTGGGTTGCACCGGGGTGGTGAAGCCCGCCGAAAACACGCCTCTTTCGGCGCTGTTTGTCGGTCGCTTGGCACTTGAAGCCGGAATTCCGGAAGGCGTTCTGAACATTGTCACAGGCTACGGCACCGAAGCCGGGGCGGCGCTTGCTGCCCACATGGATGTCGATAAGATCAGTTTCACCGGCTCGACCGCGGTTGGCAAGGAGCTGATCCGTACCGCGTCCGGAAATGTGAAGCGTGTCGCGCTCGAACTGGGGGGCAAATCGCCGTTCGTGATATTCGATGATGCCGATCTGGAAGCGGCGATTCCGTCAGCTGCCATGGCTATCTTTGTTAACAGCGGGCAGAACTGTTGTGCCGGTTCGCGGCTTATCGTGCATTCCTCAGTATATGACAAGGTGCTTGACGGGGTCAGCGAAGCTGCCGCCGCACTTCGTCTCGGCGATGGCATGGATCCGCAAACCACCCTTGGCCCTGTCGTATCGCAAAAGCAGTTTGACCGTGTCATGGACTATATCCAGGCTGGTCGCGCTGCCGGAGCGGCGATTGTGTCTGGCGGGGGCTCTTTGGACAGGCCCGGCTATTTCGTTCAGCCGACGATATTCGCCGACTCCCGCAGTGACCTGAAAATAGCGCGTGAGGAAATCTTCGGGCCGGTTCTGGTCGTTTCGAAATTCGAAACCGAGGAAGAAGCCCTGCGTCTCGCCAATGATACGGATTATGGTTTGGCGAGCTATGTCTGGAGCACGGATGCAAGGCGTGCGCATCGCTTCGCGCGCGGAGTTCGTTCGGGAACCGTCTGGGTTAACACGGCGCTCGTCACCGACCCGTGCATGCCCAATGGCGGTTTCAGACAGTCCGGCTGGGGTAAGGAGAATGGCCCGGACGGTATCGAAGCATTTCTGGAAACCAAGTCCGTTCTTGCCGCTCTATAAACAGCGCTTTTCCGTCGGCCCGTCGTGCAAACTTCCCTGTATTGCTGACGGGTCGTCCAATGGTCGTTCGCCTTTCCAGTAAACGCGTCGATCTATCGCGGAACGCGGCCTGGGAGAAGAACAGCCATGGCACAGCGTGTGAAGGGAAGGTCGCGCTGATCACTGGTAGCGCGATTGGCATTGGTTTAGCTATTGTTGAGCGAACGGCCCGAGAGGGGGCAATCATGATCGTCTCAGACATCGATGAGGCGAGAGGCCAAGCCACCGCCACATCAACAGCAGGTCGTTTCATCAGGCACACGTGACGGATAAAGCCAATAATCAACATACTGACAATGATCGAGCGGAAATATGGCCGTATCGATGCTTTGGTCAATAAAGCCAACCTCGCCATGGAAGTGAATCAGCTGGTCGTCGGCCTCGCAGTCGACCAGCCTAGGTTGAGTCCCCCGCCAAAGTCGCGGGCAGCAGCACCGAACTCGCGGATCAGACTAGAAACAAGTGCAACGAGCACGGGCTCGTAGCACTGCAAATATGCCTTGCTGCCACAGACGCCGTTGTGGCTGCACTGCCGGGTGCGTTGCTGCAAATTTGCAGCAATTCCTGCTGTAAATCATGCCCGCCAGCCGGAGTGATGATTATCATCATGGGTTGCAAGTGGTTGATTGTAGAGATGTTTATAGACTTCTTGCGATTGAGCACCAACTTGGCAATTTCCCTCCAGCTGCTGGACCCCCAGATTTCATGGGCATAAGATAGTAGCTGCGTGTTGAAGCTGCTGTTTGGCGCAGCGCGCTCGAGCTTACTGCGCCGAATGAAATTCTATCAAAGGAGGAATGCATGGTTGCTACAGTCGGACGCGTGGCAGGTAAGGTGGCCATCGTCACGGGAGCTGGCATCCACGCCAAACACGGCTATAACATTGGCGGGGCGATTGCGACCGTTCTGGCGCGAGAGGGAGCAAAGGTCGTCGCGACCGAAATCGCCCGCGAGGAATCGACCGTTCAACGACTGGCTGAACAGGTTCGCGCCAGTGGGGGCGATCTGCTGCCATTGGTGCTGGACCAGGGAGATGAGCAGCAGATCAAATCGGTTATCGATAAGGCCGTCAAAACCTTCGGCGGCATCGATATTGTCTGCAACAATGCAACGGCAATTTTCCCTGAAGATACGGATCTGCTAGGTACGAGCACAGAACTCTGGGACAGGACCATGCAAGTCAATCCTAGGGGCGCTTTCCTGATGTCGAAGTACGCCCTGCCGCACATGCTTGGGCGCGGAGGCGGCTCGATCGTCAATACGTCGTCGGGCTCAGGTGTTTTCGGCGACGATATCCGCATTGCTTATGGGGCTTCGAAAGGTGCGATCAATACGCTCACCAAATATATTGCAACGCAATATGGCAAGCAAGGAATTCGGTGCAATGCGGTTATGCCTGGCCTCACCTTATCATCGCATGTTAAGCAGATAATGCCTGCAGAGGGGATTGAAGTATTTGAGAAACATACATTAACGCCATATCTTGGCGACCCGATGTATATTGCGAACCTGGTCCTTTTCCTGGCCTCCGATGAAGCATGTTTTGTCAATGCGGAAATCATCTCGGTTGATGGCGGGCTCTTGGCGCATCAGCCTTATCTGGCGGACTTTCGGGGCCGCAAGAAACATAATAATCCCGAGCATCTGCGCTTCGAAAGTTAATGGCGAGCGAGGATGGGGTTATTTCATATTTTCTCTGGGAGACGAATAATGATGGGCCGCGGTCACGCTGTTGGGTTGTGTTTGTCCCCGCCGATAAATTGATAGGGAGAGGTTCATGGCGGAAATGCGGCGTTTCCCCGGCCCGCCCGATAGACTTGGTGAAAGCCCGAGGTGGAATCCGGACACGGGACGCATCGAGTGGATCGACATTCTCGATGAAACCGAATCGTCGAGCAAGTCGGACGGCTCCGATCTTGTACGCAAAGCGCTGCCAGGCGAGCCGGCCGGCTTCGCTTACCGAGCGACCGGCGGGCGTGTGATGTCTTTGCATCACGGACTCGCCTTGCGCGATGAGAGCGGCAAGACGCAGCAGATTCCGGTTCCCAACTTCGATGTAGAGAGTGAATGGTTCAACGACTGCGCGTGCGATTCACGGGGCCGTTTCTGGGTCGGCTCATTGGCTTTCGACTTTCAATCTAAGGTCGGCGCACTTTATAGGGTTGATCCGGATCTCTCGACCCATCGGATGGATGAGGGTTTTGTGATCGCCAATGGCATCGGATGGAGTCCGGATGAAACCATTCTCTATTTCTGCGACAGCCGTCAAGGCATCTTTGCCTATCCATATGACATAGAGACCGGCTCAATCGGGCCTCGCCGCCTGTTTTTTTCCTTCGCCGAAGCGGATGGTCATCCAGATGGTTTGGCAATTGATGTCGAAGGATGTGTTTGGGTGGCAATGCCCGGCGGTGGACAGATTCTCCGGCTCAAACCGGACGGCATCATTGAACAACGCGTCACGACGCCTACCCGTTGGCCGACCAGCGTTTCGTTCGGGGGGGCGGACTTGGCGACACTGTTCGTCACGACAATGAAGCCATTGGATGGGACCGCCGAAGGCCCCTACGATGGTGCGGTTTTTGCATTTGAACCAGGCGTTTCCGGCGTGCCGATGTTTCGGTTCGGGAGATGAGTGCTTGCAATTGGGAGGAGCTGCTGCGATCGCCGCGATGAAAAGCGCGGATCGGATCAGGCATCCACATCTTTGACTGCCCATCGTCTACGGTTGGGCCCAGAACGTCCTTATCTCTGATATTTAAGAGCAATTTCGTATCAAGCCCGCATAGCTGCGAAGAGCAAGAGCCGCTGTCGATGGGGCCGAGGTAAAGTGGGCCGGTCCGGCTGTGACATTTTTCATACACGTGCGGAAAAATAAATAACCCACCTTTGGTGGTGGCATTGGGTATTGACACGCGACTACCCAATCAAACAAGTGTTTGGTAATCGCAAATAATGCGATCATTATAATGGGGAGAGGGGGTATGCGATTTTACTTTCACACCGCATCGGTTTTCGCATTGGCGGTGACGTTCAATCCAGTGACCGCGTTTGCGCAACTTCCCTCGCCGTCGGCCCCTCAGCCGGGTGGAGAGAATGCTGGTGCCGCTGCTACGGATGACATTGTCGTAACGGCGCGCCGCAAAGCGGAAGCCATCCAGAGTACTCCGGTCGCGGTCACCGCATTTTCGCAGAAATTGATCGATGAAAGGTCGATCCGTACGCCGTTAGAGCTCAGCAAGGCCGTACCTGGCCTTCAGACTGTGACGACGCCCGGCCAAAGCACGAATGTCTCATTTGCCATTCGCGGGCGTGGTACCAACTATGGTGCGGCCGCTGGCAGCGTCGAAACCTATTTCGCCGATGTGCCACTGAGTCCGCCGTTCCAGCGGCCCACCCTGCCGCCGCAATTCTTCGATCTGGCGTCCTTCCAGGTCCTGAAGGGGCCACAGGGTACGCTCTTCGGCCGCAGCACGACCGGCGGAGCAGTGCTCATCGTTCCGGCAGCCCCGGAAATTGGCTCAATCGGCGGATATAGCCGCCTGCAAATCGGCAACTACAATAACGTTCAGGCCGAGGCTGCGATCAACATTCCGCTGGGCGACGAGGCAGCACTCCGCCTTGCTGCGTTCGGCTGGAGCCGCAAGGGCTATAACAGGACGATTGGCGGCGCGACCGATGCATTCGGTAAAGTTCTGCCGAGCCAGCGGGTCGACAATCAAGATGTATACGAACTGCGTGCTTCACTGCTAGTCGAGCCTGCCGAAGGCTTGAGCAACACAACTATCTTCACCTATCATTCAGACCATAATCTCGGCAGCATGACGACAACCACGCTGCGTAGCGGGGTCTTTGGCGTCGGGAGCGATCCCAATGCCCCAATTCCCACGACGGCGGTCGGCCTGCCGGCGGTCGGCCCGCATGTACTCGACACCGACGTCGATCTGGCGGATCGTGGCCGGTCCAGAATCTGGGCTGTCATCAACACGACCACGTTGACCCTAGCCGACGAACTTACGCTCAAGAACATTTTCGGTTATATTCATGCTCGCGATTACACCGACGGGCCATTTGACAGCGACGGCACCCGGATTGCTGGAATCGACCTTTTCGGGCGGCGTCCGATGAAGAACAAGCAGCTCACCGAAGAACTGCAGTTGCAGGGCTCTCTGGCAGACGGGAAGGCTGATTTTATTTTTGGCGGTTTACTTGATATAACGCATAACCCCCACGGGCGCGATAAGATGAATCTGTACGTGCTCAGCTATCCGAACGGGGGAGCTGGCTTCAGCCATCAATGGCTCGATACCAATTTCAACGCGAAATCGATATTCGGATCGATAACCGGTCATTTGAACGACAAGCTCTCGGTTACCGTTGGCGGGCGTTATGCTCACGAAAAAGTCCATCAGGTGAGGGCCGATGTCGTTATACCTCCGGCAACATATTTCGCGGATCCGGATGCTTTCCTTACGGTTCCGGCTAGCGTTCCGCTCACCGTGGACAATGCCAGTTTCAACGGTAAGACGTACAACGCCGGGCTGGAGTATAAGGCCAGCGATGCTACCTTGGCGTATGGCGGCTACCGTCGCGGGTGGAAGCGTGGCGGCTTCAACACGTCGCCTCCTAATCCGTCCGTGGCGTTGTACGGACCTGAGAAGGACGATGACTTCTATCTCGGGCTCAAGCAGGATCTGCGCCCATTGGGCCTTGCAGGTCACTTTAACATCGAAGGCTTCTACGACATTTATTATGGAGCACAGAACTCTTACCTGACGATTAGGCCCGGGCTTGGCTTGGCGGTGGTTGTCGACAATGCCGAAAAACAGATCTTCCGCGGCTTTGATATGGACTTCGAGGTGAAAGCGACTCGATGGCTCGATCTGCTCGGTAACTACACCTTTGTGGACTCGGATATCAAGAAGTGGACCGACAGGTCGGTCATCGATCCGGCCATATTGGCCATGCTCCCTGATCCTTCGACTGACCTTTCGGGGAACCCGGTGCCTTATGTGTCGAAGCACAAGTTCGCTCTCAGTGCTCGTTTGCACCACGAACTTGCTGACGGTAGTGAGCTTGTAGCGATCCCTACCGTGTCGTACCAATCGAAGTTCTTTAACTTCGCCAATGCGACGCGCGTCACAAATTCTGCCGCGTTGTTCTTCAACGGCGGTAGACAACTAAACATGGATTCTTATGGAGTTGCTGTTATTGACGGTTACTCGCTTGTCGATCTCAGACTCGAATGGAACAAAATTGGGGGGTCCAGCGTCAATTTGGCGCTTAACGCGAATAACCTGTTCAACAAGAATTATATCGCTGGCGGCAATGGCAGCGTATATTTGTTTGGTTTCGAGCAAACTGTATGGGGCGCTCCACGAATGGTAACGCTGGAAGCTAAAATCACGTTCTAAGTGCTTAGTTACCCTTGAGGTATAACTGATTGAAAACTGAAGACGTGATCAGGATCGCACCCTTCCTTTCAACCTCCATAAGGTGCACGCTGCTATCTTGCAGATTAGTCGAGCAGAGCATTTCTTTGACCGCAGAATGTCACAGGGGTGGAACGCGAAGGTGCCAGTCCGTGGCTTGCTGAAACTTGTGCACAAGGTGCAACAGTGTCGGCTCAGCGAAATGTGCGCCGGCGAGTTGAAGCCCTATTGGCGAACCGGCTGCGGTGAAGCCCGTAAGGAAGGTAATGGTTGGTTGACCGGTCAGGCTATAGATGCCGGTGAATTGGCCGCCTGCCGGGTAAGACTGCCGAATGCCGGGCCGCTCGGCATATGATTTCACAGTGGGGGTCTGTCGTAACGAAACCGGCACGAGCATCGCATCAATCTCCCGGTGGAGGTTTGTCATTGCGCCGGTCAGGTCCAATTGCCGCGAAACGGCACGCGAGATTGCGGTTGCGCTTGTCCTCATGCCCAATTCGACCAGCCCGGCAAGTTCCTTGCCATATCGTCCTTCATTCCCTCGGTAGAACTCACGATGCGCATCGGCCGCTCCCGCCGCCACGATATCAACCCAGCCTTCAAGAGCAGGGCGCGATTCCGGAATCTTGCAAGGGGAAATGCGCATGCCCGCGTGGTCGAACCAAGTGAGCATATTATCGATGGCGCTCCAATCTCTGGATCACAATCATTGAGTATACCCTCGTCGAAACCGAGACGAAGTCCGCGCAGCCCTGTACCAAGTTGGGAGGCGTAATCTGGCACCCGCTCATCCAGCGCGGCCGGATCTGCTGGATCTACTCCCGCGATCGCTCTGAGCATATGGGCACAATCGAGAGCCGAAGTGGCGAAGGGACCGATGCGCTCCAGGGTGGGCGCCAGGGGAAATGCACCATGGCGGCTGACGCGGCCTTGGCTTGGCATGAGACCAGTAATACCCCATGCTGCGGCCGGCGCACGGATCGATCCGCCAGCGTCGGACGCAAGCGCAATCGGACAGAGCCTTGCCGCGACGGCGACCGCGGGGCCACTCGACGAGGCGCCAGGCCAGAGCGGGATTCCACGGATTAGTTGGAATGACAGCATCCGGATGATTCTGTTGAAAAACTCGTCCCGCAGTTTTTACTCGCAAGTTTCGAACGCGCCTACATCACCGCACGCAACGTTATTCTATCTAGCAGCGCTTCGTTGCATCAATCTTACCAGAAAATTGGCTTGAGGTGCTCGATGGAGAGTTTTTCAACTCAGCCGGATGATAGCCGCCGAACGTTCCCTGGGTCTGGGTGAGCTTTCCGATGAGTATCGCGCCGGAGTCTCGCAGACGGGTGACGCTCGTCGCGTCGTAACTGGTCTGTCGACTGCGCAAGATCGGCATCCCTACTTCGGTCGGTAAGTCAGCCGTTGCAATGAGGTCCTTAACACCGAACGGTATGCCATGGAGGGTGCCTGACCATTGCCCGGCAACCAACGCCTTGTCCGCACGGCGTGCGGCCACACGGGCATCTTCCGGGTTGATCGCGCAAATGCGCCTAGCCTTCCGTCGATCGCTGAAATGCGATCGAGAAACAGTTCGATGAGGTCCGCCGCTCGCATTTTGCCGGCATAGAGTGCCTTCGAGATTGTGCCGACATCCAACGGCATAACAGTCATCAGCAATTCTCCTCGGTCAATGTAATTTAATGAAGAGGTTTTCTAGCCGGCGTTGGCCACGCGTTTTCGATACAAACAATGTTTCTGATATCACCTTACCGCTAACTGTCGCCACCGTATCGGCTTACGTTGTTTCGCTTTCTTCTGGCGACTACAAATATGGAGGTGTGTCATGGGTGTTCTGCACGGATTGGACCTGCTCATTGCTGTTGAAGAACTGAAGACGTTGCAGTCTAAGCGAGTGCGCGCGGTCGATACACAAGACTGGGAACTCTATCGGTCATGCCATGCGGACGATTTTACGTCCTTTACGCTGGCGGAGCCGACGCAGGGCATTGACCTGGTGATAGAGGGAATGAAGGAAACTCTCCGTGGCGTCAGAAGCGCGCATCATGTAATGCTACCTGAGTTTTCCTTCGAGACCAAAACGCGCGCAACCGGCATATGGGTACTGCATGATCGGCTGTGGTGGAATCAGGATGGAGAAGAGCATTGGTTCGAAGGCTGGGGTCATTATAATGACGGGTACGAGCTCAGGAATGGGCAGTGGCTCTTTACCAGCCGGAGGATCACACGAAGCCGCATCGAACATTCCCCGGGTTCACGGCTTACACGTTGAAAGGCTGGCCTGTCGACACGGCACATCGCGCAGCGGACTGGTGTTGCAGCATCGACGATGCGCGAGATGCTGAAGCAGTTTGATCAGTCGGACCTGTCATGGTCAGCGCCGGTAGAGCTGGCCGATGCCGATCTGGAGACGCGGCATTACGGCCCACAGGGCAGCAAGCCTCGGTGCCGCTAGCTACCGGAGCCCGACGGGTCGGCGGTGCATCGCGAACTCAGGCCCAGGCATGTAACTGCAGGTTTTGTGGAAGGACATGCCGCCGAGCATACTGATGGCTATAAATATAGCCGGTTCTGCGATCTTTACCGCGGCTGGGAAGGCCGGCTGCCGGTTACCATGCGGCAGACGCATCTGGGTAGCGGCAAGCTGTTCATTTAATATGCCGGCGACAAGATCCGCAAACTTCGTCGAGTTTCTCATAAGCTGTGGATTGTGGGCCAGTGCGCGCGTAATAGCCTACACCATCAGGATGAACAACTTCCCGCTGATCCGGACTGAGTTCTTCGTTGTGCAGCGGCGGAGTCTCGCGGTAATCGACGCTTGGTACTTATCATTTCAGACTTCGGGATATTTCTGGTCTCGCCCTTGCTGCATTGTGCCCGCGCGGCGCTGCCGAACGCGGGCACAGTTTTAAAGGCTTCGGTCGAGTTGGTTTTCCCGTTTTTCTGGATAAGTTTAATTGCCCCAGGAGAAGCGAGCGCTAACACCGAACATGCGCGGTGCGCCGTACATGACACCGCCGTAACCGCTTGATGCATTCTGAGTGATGGAGTTGGCCCCCACCTTGTAGACTTTGTTAGTTACATTCGAGATGAATGCGCTCAAATCGATATCCTCCCCGGCTACCTTGGACCATGTCAGATTGAGGTTTATCAGGGTGTATCCCTCACCGATCGCATCCGGCTGCAGATAGTTTCCATCTGTGAAGGCGACGCTGCTCTGGTGAAACACATCGACGCCAAATCTGATCTTGCCGATCGACGCATCGAGCGGAAGTGTGTAACCGGCGCTACCAGTCATCTGGAACTTGGGCGTCACGGCAAAACGGTTGAGCGGGCAAAAGCCGATATTGGTCGGTGCGTTGGAATTGCAAGCGCCATTGGTTGGATTCATTAGCGTTGCGAGATCATAACCCTTCTTACTGAATTTGGCGTCGGTATAAGCAAAGTTATATCCAAGATCGAGCCCCGGAAGCGGTTGTATTTCACCCTCAAATTCGATCCCTTCTATCGTAGCTTTCGCGGTATTCGTCATCGCTGTCACGCCCTGTCCGCTACCGCCCGGATCGAGGAAATTGATCCGCTTTTGAATATTATTATACTTATCGTAGAAACCCGCGATGTTCATTCTCAGCGGGATAGTCCCCAGTTTGGTATTGACTTTCACGCCCAATTCCAGCGAATTGTCCGTCTCTGGGTCAAATTGCGAACTGGCAAATGTCGATATAATCGTATTTACTCCGCCTGGACGATAACCCTTGCGATAGCTGACATATGTGAAGATATCGCGATTGGCTTGATAGGAAACGCCGCCCTCATAGGTCACGACATTCCATTTGGACTTAAACTCCGTACAGGGCTGCGCCGGATTGCACAGTCCATGCACGTAGGCCAGGCTAATGAAATTCGTGTATGACGTGAGGCGATTTGATGACGCAAACGTATGGTTCCTGTCTTTGGTATAGCGAATGCCGCCATTCATCTTCAATCCAGGCACAAAAGAGGCTAAGTCAACTTCAGCTTGGGCATAGGCCGCGCGGCTGGTCGTGGTTTGACGCGAAAAATTGACAAATGTACTGGCACTACCGACTGTAGGGCCCAGGAAGGTTACTGACTCGTAGGGACCGACCGGCTTTTGGCGATCCATATACCCACCGATAGTCCAAGCTACGATGCCGGTTCGGCCGTTGACCTGTAATTCCTCGCTCAAGTGCTCAAGATCGCTGCGCGGAACGATGCGGCCGTATGAGTCAACGAGTGACTCGGGCGAACCATCATAATCGAAGCCTTTGAAATTTTTCGTATGGACATAACCGAGTATATTGCGAAGCGTGATGTCGGACGTAAGGTTCGCGGTCGTGATATTCGAGACGATAAGCTGCATGCGATCATTGAAGATGCCGGCATCTGGTCCGAGCTGGGTTGACCCATTCTGGACTATGCGTGGCCCACGTGCCTGCTGGGCAGCAAGCGCATTGGTCAGGATTTGAAGACGCGTCCCGCTGAATTTCGATGCGCGAAACGCATTGAATACGTTGCTGTTACCATTTTCCTTGGCGCGATTATACTGAACGATAAGCGTGTTATCCAGAGTGGAAGTCGGCCGTAGTGTTAATCCGGCCCGGATTACATTGTAATGGGTATCGTCAAGCATTCGGCCGGAGGTCAGATTTAGGGTATATCCGCCCACGCGTGCGCGCTCCCCGGCAACGCGCAGCAGAACCTTATCTTCGACGAGCGGAATATTAATGGCGCCTTCAAGCGTCTGACGGTCATAGTCGCCGACCGTCGCCTTCACGTACCCCTCAAAGCTATTGGTCGGTTTCTTCGGCTGCACCAAAACGGCGCCGCCATCGGTTACGCGACCAAATCTAACGCCCTGCGGGCCGCGAAGGACCTGCAGATTTTCGAGATCGAAGAAGCTGCCGGTTGAAAAATCGGCAACAATTGGAACCTCGGCAAAATAGGGCACCACTGCGGGGAATGAGTTGCCGAAACTGAAAGCCTGTCCACGAATGGCGTAGATGACGGCGCTACGATCGCCCGTAGTCCCGGTTGCGGTCACGCCTGGCGCCACCTGAGCGATGTTGATCGGCGAAAAGCTGCCATTCTTGCTCAGCGCTGCCTGATCGACAGCGGTGACGGCTATAGGCACAGACTGAAGATTTTCTGCCCGTCGGCGAGCCGTAACCACGATATCTTCGAAGCCCGAGTTACCTGTGGCCGGATTATCTGCTGAAGACGTTTCGTCTCCTTGGCGCGGCGTCTGCGCATGGGCTTGCGTCGACAACGCGGACGTCAATGCGGCGATAGACACAAAAAGTAGATGGTTTTTCACGTTCCGCATCCTCCCGTTCGTACTTTCTTTTGGCTCGAAATCGGTCGCGTTCCACCCACGACCTGAGTACAACCAAACGCTTGGTTGGTACGGTGGCTAAAGTGGCAGGGAGATTAAGTCAACCTATTTGTCAGGATACATGCGGTGAGGACGTTAAGGACATCCTCGATCCGATCGAATCACGCCGGCCAATTTATTCGTTAAGACGGCGGTATGTCAGGTTGCTGGCGTGCCTGGAAGTTGGCGTCAACCAGGCTCGCCTGCAGGCGGAAACGTCTCGATGAAATATGCTGTTCCTATTGAGATTGCTCTCTCAGCGTGCCCTGCATACCGTATGAGAGATTTTGGTCTATGTTTGGTTTCCGCCACGATGCCGTAACAAAGCCACCATGTGGCGGTCCGAGCGGTTAAGGTTGATCCGGCGGGGACAGGCCGACCAGCCAATATTCCAAAAGGGCCTCGACAACGAGCTCCTTGCTGAGCGTGGAACTATCATTGATGAGCCATCGAGCCGCATCGTCGAGTTGCGGTATCAACATGTCGAGGCGCAACTTTGCATAGGTTTCTCGTTCGGGGCCCCACCGCTTCAGATAATTGGGCATGGCATCTATGCACCTGCGCAAAAAGAGCATATTGTGGCGTTCCATCTCTGGTTCGATGGACAGGGCTTGGCGATGGACAGTGATGAGTTTCTTATGGCGCTCGGAAAAGTCGAGAGCATCTAGCAGCCACGCCTTGAGATCTTCCCGAGAGAGATTCTCGATGGCATCGATGCGGCGATAAAAGTCTAGCGCTTCCGCCAGCACCGTTGCTTCCATGATGTCCCGAAGCACATGCCACTTTCGTCCGAAATGCAGGTAGAATGTCGCCCTGCTTGCACCGGCGCGGGATGCTATGTCCTCAATCGTCGTTCCGGCATAGCCCTTGCGTATGAAGAGATGGCTCGCGGATTTCAGCAAAAGCTGAAGAGTTTCCTGCTTCTGAATGGCGCGGAGCGACTTTTTCCGCGGTGGAGTGGCCGGCGTGGCGGAAAGTTCCAGGATCCGAACGGTCATCGAATTCAAACTCCGAGGTAACTGGTATGCTTGCCATCTTTCAGACCATAGGGGTACAGAGATTTGCAGAAATGGACGCTAGCCGTCCGATGCATTGACTGCAAGCCCACAGGACGGCCTCATCCATCATAGGCAAGTGGGGTTCGTACGCGTTGCCATTAAGCACATCAAATGCCGTGCAGAAGCCGCGATCGAGCCGTCGGTCAGCAGGGTCGGCGACAGCTACGATCATGCTTTGGCCGAGACGATCAATGGCCTTTCCAAAGCAGAGGTGATCCACGGGCGAATACCGCGACGCAGCTTCGAAGCGGGCGCGTATGCCACGCTCGAATGGGTCGACCATCCCTGGCTGCTGAAACTCATCTCCAACATCCCGCCCGTCGAAGCCGAGGATCAATGTCATGCTGCCGCCGATACATCGATAGGACAGCTAACTCACAACCCGTCGCGCCTCCGGTAAACTCGGCGCGGTTCAGGCTGGCAAACGGAACGTATTTGGGAATGTAGGATCATGCTCAATATCTCAACGCCATCATATTGACTTGACTCTGGTTTAGTGCGTCCGCATGCTCATGTGAACTGGCCGCGACTTTATGGTTGAGGCGCAGATTGCCTGAATCGGTTCATGGGCGAAGCAGGGCGTTTTATGCGGTATTCGAGAGGACGACGTTGATGCGTTGGACCAATGGCTTCGATACGGCCGGGTACGGTGCCTTTGCAAGGACAAGAAATATGAACGCACAGCCAAATCGGGAGTCAACCAAAGGAAGGCCAATCGGTATCCCAAATGGCTATCATATGGGTTTTCAACACATCGGGATTTTGGGTTTGTTGGCCAGATAAGTTGTCTAGCGTCAACCCGAACACGTTCTGAGAAAGAAGCTTGCCCTCACTCGGTTGAGATTGTGCATGATGATGAGATCATTTGATAAGTGACGATGTAGAAGAGGATTCACGATATGCCGCGCGGAATACAGACCCATGTTGCATTTTACGTCAAGGATCTGGATGAGACGGTCAAGAAATGGAAGAAGCTTCTCGCGATTCTGGATCCGGAGATGGTCAGGTATGAGCCCGCTTATCTGGAGGCAGGCGAGGGTGAAGACCTCGTTCGGACGGTTACCTTCGTAAATCCCAATGGACTGGAACTGCAATTCGTCTGCCCCAAGAAATTTGCGGACGATCCCAACACGCAGGACAGGGTCGATCATATTCATTTCGCAACAACGGATGTCGAAGGAAAATTCGAAGCGGTTGTCAAGGCTGGCTTCCGAATTAATCCTCTTGGCCTGGACGATCCTGAACCCACTGACAAGATAACGCACGCCAAAGGCATCCTTAAAGGCCTTGATTGGCAAAAGTGGTTTCTGGTCCCGATGCCTGGTAATGTCTGTGCTGAAGTCGCGTTGCCTTATAATCCCGTCAATGGAGTCTGGGAGCCTGTTGAAAAATATTCGCCCGATGAAAGCTACGGCAGGGGCGTACAATCGAAGTAATACCACGGAATAGTACGAGTTGTGTAGTAAATCATCTGTTCATGATCGGCAGGTCATTTTTGTAATACAACGCTCGACGGCCATGATCAATGACCCGCAATATTAAAAAAGCAGAGAGACTTGTGATCGAGGAACAACGGCTAGCTGCGCTCGAAGAAATTCGTGCGTTGAAATACAACTATTGCCACGCGTTGGATGCGAAGGACTGGAGACGGTTTGCGACTCTTTTTACCGTCGACGGTAGCGCTGACATGCGCGAGGCTGGTCCCTCGGACATGCCTGGAATGATCCTTATCGAGGGTAGGGACAATATGATGGATTACGTCCAAGAGGCGGTTGATCATCTGAAGACGTGTCACCATGTCTTCGCACCGCTGATAGAGTTCGACGGCGACGATTGCGCGCAAGGCTTGTGGCAGATGGAAGATCGGTTGTTCGAACGCGACAGCGAGGGTTGGAAACTCGCGCTGCACGGCCTCGGTCATTATCACGAAACTTATCTACGGCGGGACGGAAAGTGGAAAATTCACCATGTGAAATTGACCCGCGAGAATCTCTCATTCGGATCGTCGATTTGCTAGAATATAGTTCCTTTGGCTGGCGGTTGCATGCGAACTTGGCGACGGTGGATTACGGGTCGGAGCAAGCCACATCTGCGGAGGCCTGTAAGCAGAATGTTTCGAGAAGCTGCCTTGGGGCGGCAGGAAAGATGAAGAGCTCAGCAATCGTTGAGCCTGAT
>Ga0068855_100001046_pt1 | contig 34347 bp, 39 predicted proteins | sample KBSCornC52_FD_66592 | JGI IMG/M metagenome (GOLD analysis project Ga0068855, IMG submission 66592) | Corn rhizosphere microbial communities from Kellogg Biological Station, Michigan, USA - KBS Corn C5-2 | ecosystem: Host-associated > Plants > Roots > Rhizosphere > Soil ...
CACCACATCCAGGATCAGCTGCGTGTGCTTCCAGTACTCAAACTGGGGCCGGCTAATGTAGAACTTCGCTCCATGCACCTCGCCCAGCAGCACGTCGCTGTCGCCCACCAGGAACTCGCCTGCCGGATAGCACATCGGCGAGCTGCCATCGCAGCAGCCGCCGGATTGGTGGAACATAACCGGGCCGTGTTTCCCGCGGAGCCGGTCAATCAGTGCCGCAGCCGCCTCCGTCACCAGAACCTGCTGGGGCAGCGTTTGTCGCGCTGCCCCAGCCCCTTCAGCTCCAGCTTCTTCAGTGATCGCCATGGCGTATCTCTCCTGAACTTTCGTCGAACAACGTGCCCGGCGCCGGATCTTTTCACAAGAAACTGCGCCGTTCAGTGGCTCCGGGTCGCGGAAGCCGGGAGAGATACCTCAGAAAAATCCAAGGGCGTTCGGGCTGTAGCTGACAAGCACGTTCTTGGTCTGTTGATAGTGGTCGAGCATCATCTTGTGGTTTTCGCGCCCGATGCCGGACTGCTTATAGCCGCCGAATGCAGCGCCCGCCGGGTACAGGTGATAACAGTTCGTCCACACCCGTCCTGCCTGCAGTCCTTGTCCGAACCGAAACGCCCGATTCAGATCGCGCGTCCACACACCCGCGCCCAGGCCATACAGCGAATCATTGGCCAGCTCCATGGCTTCGTCTTCGGTCTTGAACGTCGTCACCGAAACCACCGGCCCGAAGATCTCCTCCTGGAAGACACGCATCTTGTTGTGGCCTTTGAAAATCGTGGGCTGGATGTAGTATCCGTCCTTCAGGTCGCCGTCGAGCGTCGCGCGCTCTCCGCCCGTCAGTACCTCGGCGCCCTCCTGCCGGCCAATATCGAGGTACGAGAGGATCTTCTCCATCTGCTCGCTCGAAGCCTGCGCACCCAGCATCGTGGATGAGTCCAGCGGATTGCTCTGCTGGATCGCCTTCACTCTCTGCAGCGCGCGTTCCATGAAGCGGTCATAGATCGACTCCTGCACCAGCGCACGGGACGGGCAGGTGCACACCTCGCCCTGGTTGAAGGCAAACAGGGTGAAGCCCTCCAGCGCCTTGTCGAAATACGCATCGTCTTCCCGCATCACGTCTTCGAAAAAGATGTTGGCGGACTTGCCTCCCAGTTCCAGGGTCACCGGGATAATGTTCTGCGACGCGTACTGCATAATCAGCCGGCCAGTCGTCGTCTCGCCCGTGAACGCAACCTTGTTCACTCGAGGACTGGAAGCCAGCGGCTTGCCCGCTTCCACTCCGAAGCCGTTGACGACGTTCAGCACGCCCGGAGGCAGTATGTCCTCGATCAGCTCCATCAGACACAGGATCGAGAGCGGCGTCTGCTCCGCAGGCTTCAGCACCACGCAGTTTCCCGCCGCGAGTGCGGGGGCCAGTTTCCAGGAAGCCATCAGCAGTGGAAAATTCCACGGGATGATCTGCGCCACCACCCCGAGCGGCTCGTGGTGATGGTACGCAATCGTGTTCGCGTCGATCGGGCTGATCGACCCTTCCTGTGCCCGGATCGCCGCGCCGAAGTAACGGAAGTGATCCACCACCAGTGGCAGATCGGCGGCCGTGGTCTCGCGGATGGGCTTGCCGTTGTCCCACGTCTCCACTGTGGCCAGCATCTCGATGTTCTCTTCAATCCGCTGTGCAATCCGCTCCAGCACCCGCGCGCGCTCAGCCTGCGACGTCTTGCCCCACATTCCTTTGGCGGCATGCGCTGCATCGAGCGCCTTGTCTACGTCGGCCGCATTCGACCGCGCGATCTGGCAGATCGTCTGACCGGTTACCGGCGTCACGTTGTCGAAGTACTCGCCGGAAGCCGGAGGCGTCCACTTGCCGCCGATATAGTTGTCGTACCGCTTCTTCAACTGCACCGGATAGCCGTAGCTTCCTGGTGCGACTCGTGTGCTCTTGCCCGTCACCGGCGTGGTTGCCATACCCGTCTGCTCCTTTACCCCAGCTCTCCCGAACGGACCGCGGCCGCAGCCCCTTTCTCGATGAGGCAGCAAATTCTAGCCCCGCCCGCACTCTCCTGTCTCAGTCGAAATCCACAGCCGCAGGCGAAGCCCTCTCGAGACGCCTCGCCAGTGGTGTCGCGGCAGCCTGCTGTCGCGTGTTCGTTGTGCGCTGATTTTTCTTCTCGCCCGGAATCAAAGACTTGCTCGCATTCCCACAGCCAAAACTCTTGACCGGCCCGATAAAATGGAGAATGGGGAGCAAAGTTGAGGAGCGCGGTGTGACGCACCTGGCCCTTAGCCATGGCAGACCCCAATCCAATGTTGGATTTTGGAGGGATGCATCCAACCGGTTGAATCCAGATACTTTGAAGAACAAGTGCTTTATCCGGAATACTTTAGGACTTTAAGTACGGGGGGAGGGGGGTACCGTAGCCCAGTCGGCTAGATTTTTTGGACCCGCTGCACGTCGCGGACGCCTTGGACCCGGCGCAACTTGTCCACCAGCCGGTTCAGGTGACGGACATCCACGGTCTCGATCACAAAGTCGACCACCGCACCGCCGTCCGCGGTGCTGTCCGATGCTGAGGAGCGGATGTTGGTCCCATCATCGGAGATGATCGCCGTGAACTCTTTCAGCAGCCCCGCGCGGTCGTCGCAGAGCACGGTCAGCTTGACCGGATAAGTCTGGGTCTTGCCGAATCCCTTCTCCGCGTCGCCCGGCACTGGAGCCCACTCGACCTGAATGCGTCGGTCTGACTCGTACAGCAGGTTCTGAACGTTGGGGCAGCTGCGAGCGTGGACCGCGACACCTTTGCCGCGGGTGACGTAGCCGATGATCTCTTCGCCGCGAATGGGATTACAACAGCGCGCTCGATACACCAGCAGGTCATCCTGTCCTTCCACCTGCAGCGAGTCCGAACCTTTGCCGAAGAAGACTCGCTTCACCGCATCGGACATGTGATCCAGCGTGTTGCTGATCACTCCAGGCTGCGCCGGTTCCACCGTAATGGTCGAGCCAGGCTCCAGCTTGTTCAGCACCTGCCGTGCGGAGAACTTGCCGAAGCCGATCCCGGCCAGCAGCTCGGCGCGGGTGGTGAGACCATACTCGTGCGCAACCTTGTCGAAGTCCGCCTCCGAATAGCGTGAAAGCGCCATCTTGTACTTGCGGCCCTCGCGTTCGAGCAGCTTATGGCCGATCTCCATGGCACGCTCGCGCTGGTGCTCATTAATCCAGTGCTTAATCTTGTTGCGCGCGCGCGAGCTCTTAGTGAAACTCAGCCAGTCGCGGCTGGGCGCATGGCCTGCCTGCGTCATGATTTCGACGATGTCGCCGTTATGCAGTTTGGTCCGCAGCGGCACAATACGTCCGTTGACCTTGGCTCCCACGGTGGTGTTGCCCACCTCCGTGTGGATGGTGTAGGCAAAATCGATCGGGCTTGCGTCCTTGGGCAGCACCACCACCTTGCCCTTGGGCGTGAACGTGTAAACCTCCTCCGGATACAGGTCGATCTTGAGTGTCGACATGAACTCGTTGGGGTCAGACATCTCGCGCTGCCATTCCATCAACTGCCGCACCCAGGCGAGCCGGGCTTCATCCTTCGCGGTGACGTTGTCTCCAGCCTTGTACTTCCAGTGCGCCGCAATGCCCTCTTCGGCGACGCGGTGCATCTCCTCGGTGCGGATCTGCACCTCGAACTGGTGGCCTCCGGGCGCGATCAGCGTGGTGTGAAGGCTCTGGTATAGATTGGGCCGCGGCATGGCAATGAAGTCCTTAATGCGGCCCGGCACCGGACGCCACATCGAGTGCAAGAGGCCCAGCACGGCATAACAGTCCTGAACGCTGTTGCAAATGACGCGCAGCGCAAGCAGGTCGTAAACCTGATCGACTGGGATCTTCTGTTCTGCGAGCTTCTGCTGGATCGAATAAAGGCGCTTGATGCGCCACTCGACGCGGCCCTGAATCTTGTTGTCGCGCAGCTTGGCCTCGAGCGTCTTCACCAAACCGGCGAGGAAAACCTCGCCCTCGGCCCGGATCGCGTCGACCTCGCTCTCGAGCTGCTCGTATACGAAGGAATCGGTGTAACGGAACGCCAGGTCCTCAAGCTCACCGCGGAGCTTGCCCATCCCCAGGCGGTGCGCGAGCGGCGCGTAGATGTCGAGCGTCTCCTTGGCGATCTTCTGCCGCTTCTCCGGCTTCAGATGCTCAAGCGTTCGCATGTTGTGCAGGCGGTCGGCGAGCTTGATGATCACGACGCGCACATCTGTCACCATGGCAAGCAGCATCTTCCGGATGTTCTCCGCCTGCTGATCTTCACGATTGGCGAACTTGATCCGGTCAAGCTTTGTAACCCCGTCGACGATGTGGGCCACCTGCTCGCCGAATTGGTTTTCGATCTCCGTCGTGGTCACGTCGGTATCTTCGACCGCATCGTGGAGCAGACCGGCGGCGATCGCCGTCGAGTCCATTTTGAGTTCCGCCAACACCAGCGCAACTTCGAGCGGATGGACGACGTAGGGCTCGCCGGAAGCACGCTTCTGCCCCTCGTGCTGCTGGAGGCAGAAGACCCAGGCGCGGCGGATGATATCGAGATCGTCGCCAGGACGGTTCTCGTGAACCTCCCGCATCAGTCGCGCGAAGTTCTGGTCGAGGTGCAGGATCGTCTCTTGCGCCTCGTTTTTCAGGTGGGCAGCAGCAATGTTCGGCTCAAACAGCTCAGGAGTGGCTGGTGCGGGCTCGTCGGCCATACTGGGGAGCGCTTCACTCTGAGGAGTGACGACAGGCAGAGCAGCTTCAAGCTCCATACCCGTGTCGGTCACGGTTGGCTCCGTTGTTCTACCCCCGGATCGAGAGGGTGCAGCTTTTCCAGGGTCTCCCGAAGCTGCTGAACTGATTGCCATAGCTCATTATAGAGGCCGGCCGTTGCGGGCTGCGCGAGTGGCGAGCCGCCTGCCGGCTACCCTATGACTCGCCGGCGGAACCCGCGAATCCCTAGCGCCGTGAGCAGAAAGAGATAGAAGGTGAGCATGACGAGAACAAGCGCAGTGTTCATGTGAGGCGTGTTCGGCGTCAGTGCTGCGCGCAGCCCTTCGCTCATATAGACGATAGGGTTGACCAAAACCGCGTGCTGCAGCACCGGCATACGGTCCAACATGGCCCAGGGATAATACACACAACCAAGGAAGGTGATCGGCATGACCACCGTTCCGAAGATGAGTCCGATCTGCTGCGGCTTCACCGTGGTTCCGATGAACAGACCGAGCGCACCTGCCGTCAGGCTGGCCAGAATCAGCACTGTGAGCAGGAAGGGCCAATTGGCAACATGGGCGTAGACGGGCGTGGCCGGTACGTAGTACGCAAGCGGGGCCACAATGGCCGCCGCGATCGCGCTTTGGACCGAAGAGAAGCATATCTTCTCAATGGCAACGGCACTGACCGGCAGCGGGCACATGACGCGGTCATCGATCTCACGCGTGATGCCGAACTCCTGCGCCAGCGGCAGCGCCACGGCGGCGATGCCAGAGAACATGATGGCCACTGCCATAAGGCCGGGCAAGAGCACGGTCGAGAAGTTCGCGCCGCCCATGGAAGCGGTCGGGTTGAGGGCTGCTCCGTCGCTCATATGCGGCATGATGTAGGTAAATACGAACAGGAATAGCAGCGGGTTCATGCAGACCCGGATCAGAAACGGGATACTCTCGCGACGCAGGACGTAGAGATCGCGAAGAAAAAGTCCGAGGAAGGCGCGAGCGTACTGCATCCGGCGGGGCGACTGCGCATTGCGCGGCGCCGCCGAGGGCGAACGGACGAGCTCCTGTTCCATGGTCGGCATGCGAGTCTACTCCCGGAGATCGCGGCCCGTCAGGCGAATAAAGACCGTCTCGAGCGTGGTTTCCGTAACAGTGAGGTCGCGCAGCCCATACGGGTTGCTCGCGCGAACGATTTCGGGGAGCAGGCCATCGGCACTCCCGGCAAAGATGCGCAGGCCCGTGGGAGTTGGCTCGACCTCAAAAACGCCCTGCAACTCCCGGATTTGTCCGGCGAGTTGAGGAGCATCCTCATAATTGTCGAGTTCCAGGGCATAGATCTTTTGCGCCCCAACTGAGCTCTTGAGTGCGGCGGGCGTGTCCTCCACCAAGATTTTTCCATGATCTACGATTGCGACCCGGTCGCAGAGCGCATCCGCCTCTTCCATATAGTGCGTGGTGAGCACAACCGTGATTCCCTCATCGCGGAGTGCACGAACGGCATCCCACATCGCGATGCGGCTCTGCGGATCCAGACCAGCGCTCGGCTCATCGAGAAACAGCACCCGGGGCCGGTGAGAGATGGCACGTGCGATCTGGAGCCGTTGCGCCAGGCCGCCGGACAGTTGCGCGGGATAGGCGCTAGCGCGGTCGCTGAGGTGGAACTGCTCCAGAAGCTGAGCAGTCCGTTCTCTTGCATCGTTGCGAGAGAAGCCGAAGTAGAGACAGTGGAAGAAGATGTTCTCATAGACCGTGCAGGCACGATCCAGAGTGTTGTATTGCGGCACGATGCCCATGGAGCGGCGGGCGAGGGCCGGCGAGGCCACGACGTCCACGCCGTCGAGGCAGACCGAGCCGGCACTGGGAAGCACTCGCGTGGTGCAGACGCTGATCGTGGTTGTCTTTCCGGCTCCATTGGGCCCCAGCAAACCATACAGCTCGCCTTCGCGCACCGCGAGGTCGATACCGTCTACGGCCACAACGCGCTGTTTGCCTTCGTAAACTTTACGAAGGCCGTTGACCCTTACGATCTCAGTCAAGGTGCTCCCTGTTCGCAATCCGGTGGGTTTGATTATGGCATCCACATTCCTCAAAGGTCACGAGAAGTTTTGCCACCAGCTACCTTTCTCTACAGCTTTTAATAGATGCTTCGCGGGCAGCCTTCTACAATGCAGCAAAGGTTGCAGGCGTAGAATATTGGCATGTCACGAGGTTGGGAGAGCAAGTCCGTGGAAGAGCAACAAGCACAAGCCGCGACCCCCAAGAATGTGAAGGACACAGGTCATCAGCACGATGCCGAACGCAAACGGCACGTTCAAGCTCTAGAGATGCAGCGAGAACGCATCCTTTCGGAGCGGACTTCGAGCCCGCATCGCCGGTCCGCACTCGAAAATGCGCTGGCCGACATCGAAGAGAAGCTTGCGGAGTTGGGCTGGTCCATTCACGTCTAGTACATCGGCTCCGCGGCCGGTGAGGTGCGCAGTCGATGATCGTGGAGATACTGAAACCGCTCGCATTGATCCTTTGCCTGGTCTCGTTGTGCGCTGTCTTCCAGGTCGTATTTCTGACAGCAGGTCTGGATCCGGAACAGAACGGCTGGGATTTGCTGATGCTGCTGTGCTTGTGGACAGGCATCAGCGTCAGCAGCGGAATGCTATTCCTGTCAGCGGAGCAGGGTGGAACGGCGGGATGCATGCGCACGCTTCCGATGCAGATTTTTTTCTGGGGAGCCGGCACGATGTTGCTGATGTTCTTCGCCGCTCAGTACCTTGAGACGCACTGGATCCTTTTTAGAGACTTTCGCCGGATCTGACCACCGCAAGAACCAAGGAGACGATGGCCGTGTGGACGGGAGAGCACTGGGCCCCGAGGGATATACCGAACCAGGCGGGCAGGCGCGTCGTTCTTACCGGAGCGAATAGCGGGATCGGGTACTACGCGGCGCTGGAGCTGGCACGCAACGGGGCGCAGATGGTGATGGCCTGCCGGAATCCGGCGAGCGCCGAAGAGGCGGCGAGGGGAATTCGAGCCGAGGTGCCGAATGCCCTGGTGGAGGTGGCCATTCTGGATCTCGCCTCTGTGGATTCAGTCCGGGAGTTCTCCGCAAAAGTGATCCGAGAGGGATCAGTCGACCTGTTGATCAACAATGCGGGTGTAATGGCTCCGAAGCATCGGCTGCAGACGAAGGAAGGCCTGGAGCTGCAGTTCGGCACCAACGTCGTTGGGCACTTCGTCCTGACTGCGCTGCTGCTGCCCGCACTGGTGCAGTCGGCAGAGAGGCACCCTGATCGGCCTCGCGTCGTTACCGTGGCGTCCATCGCACACAAGCGTGGCCGGCTGCATTTCGACGATCTGCAATGGACGAAGAGCTACAGCCCGATGCGGGCTTACCAGCAGTCCAAGCTGGCAAACCTGATGCTCGCTCTGGAACTGGACCGCAGACTCCGACGGGCAGGTGAGCCTCAATCCCGCATCATGAGCGTCGCAGCGCATCCTGGGGTTGCGAATACGAAGCTTTTCCAAGTCGGGGATCACGGCCCAATCGAGCGGCTGATACGGCGAGGGATGGGCAAGTTGATTAAAACTACGCTCAATTCCGGAGCTGAGGGTGCCTTGGCGACGCTATATGCCGCTACCACGGCCGACGCCCAGGATGGTGGATACTATGGACCCAAGGGCTTCCGGGAGATGCGAGGTGTAGAGATTCGCTCGGCAGAGATTGCGCCGCAAGCGAGGGATCAGGCTGCCGCCGAGAGGCTGTGGACAGAGTGCGAGCGGCTCGGTGGCGTAAAGCTGCTGCATCAGGATTCTGCTCGGGTCTCGGGATAAGCTTGCACCTTTATTGCAGCCGGAGCGACAATCGCTCTCTATGACCTCTAGCAAGAGAAAGATTTCGGCCGAGGGAGCACCGGCTGCTATTGGCCCGTATTCTCAGGCCGTGCAGTGTGGCGGGATGCTGTATGCCTCAGGACAGATCGCTCTGGATCCTGCTGCAGGAACCCTGGTACAAGGCGGGATTCGCGAGCAGACAGACCAGGTGATCCAGAACATCCGAGCGGTGCTCGGAGCGGCAGGCTGCGGCCTGGGCGATGTGGTAAAGACAACGGTGTTCCTGCAGGATATGGGCGACTTCGCGGCGATGAACGAGGTGTATTCGCTCCACATGGGGGCAGATGGAGCGATTCCGCCGGCTCGGTCGACGGTTCAGGTTGCGCGACTGCCCAAGGATGCGTTGGTGGAGATTGAGGTAATCGCGTCCGTGCCGCAGGGCGTCTGAGTCGCCCACACAAAAAGCCCCGCCTGCCGAGGCAGTCGGGGCGCTGCTGTCTTGCTCCTGCGGTGAGGCCTAACCTTTGACGATCTTGCCGGTCTTGATGCAGCTGGTGCAAACGCGAAGCCGCTTGCTTGCGCCGCCGATAACGGCTTTGACCGGGCGCAGATTCACATCCCACCGGCGGCGGGTCTTGTTATTCGCGTGGGAGACGTTATTGCCGAATTGCGGGCCTTTGCCGCAGAGTTCACACTTGGCTGCCATGGAAGTACTCCAATCCTGAATCGCAAAACTTGTGCCATTTCGCCCGCCGGTCCAGCGGCCGCCCTTCGGAACTGGGCCTGGAAATGGTAGGCACGAGGAGACTCGAACTCCTGACCTCTACCGTGTCAAGGTAGCGCTCTAACCAACTGAGCTACGCGCCTGAGGTGCGTCGTTTCAGTGTAACCGGAACCGGCGGCCTCAGGCAATGGTTTTGAGGCACAAGCAATGGCCGTTTGCCGATGCAATAGGATGGGTTCTGCTGATCTATGGCCTTCCTCAAGCAATTCGGCGCAGTGCCAAACCTTCTGACGCTCACACGGCTGTTCATCATTCCGTTTCTGGTCATTACCATCCTCGACCGCCAATTTCATCTGGCGTTCGCCTTATTTGTGGTGGCCGGTGTGAGCGACGGTTTCGATGGGCTGATGGCGCGATTGCTTTCGCAGCGCACCCGGCTAGGCCAATATCTGGATCCAATTGCCGATAAATTGCTCCTGAGTACGCTTTTTCTTGTACTTACGCATGTATCGCTGGTGCCGCGCTACGTCACGGTGCTGGTATTCAGCCGCGACTTGGGAATCCTGCTCATCTCAACATTGCTGTTTGCAACGAACGTGCTGCGCGATTTTCGGCCCAGCCTGCTAGGCAAGCTGAATACTGCGGTACAGATTGTGGGCTTGACCGTAGTTATGGTCGGACAGGTCTGGTCGTACGAGTACCTCGGAACCGTGAGATCTGCCCTTCTGAAGTTGATCGCGGTGCTTGCTCCGCTTTCGGCCGCCCAGTATGCGTGGATTGTGATCCGGCGGGTCAGCGCTGCTGAAGCTCACGCGACGTCGCAGCCATAGGGCAGGTTTCCGGCAGCTCTGCGGTCCGACTGGCGTAATCCGGGCATCTCGTCTGGAAATAGCCCGACGTTTAGCTGGCTTGCGCGGCTTCGTCTTCCGCGCTGTCTTCTTCGTTGAGAATGTCGTCGAATTCCGAGGAATCGAACACCTCTCCGCAGAGCTGACACTCGACAAACTCTACGTCTTCCTGGCGGGAAACGACGCGAACCTGGGGATGTTTGCAGGAGGCCGGCATATGGGAAAGGATTGTTGTTGGAGCAAGTTTGCCTTTGACCGCTGGGCTTGTCAATCGCTGGCAGGTGGCATAAAGCGGTCTTTTTGTGCTACCGCAAGAGAGGCGATGCGGGCAGCCAACCTCGCTTGCAATGGCCCCCGCGTGGACGTAAACTATTTAGGACCAATCAGGTCGCATTACAGATTGGCCGAATCCAGGGCACTCATGCTTCGACTCACCAAAAAAGCGGATTACGGTTTGATGGCGCTGAAGTACCTGGCTGAGCAGACCACCCCATCGGGTCAGCCTGCGGCTCACAGTGCCAAGGACATCGCGCAGGCGTACCACATACCGCCTCCGCTTCTGGCCAAGATTCTGCAGACGCTCGCGCGTGCCGGGCTCCTGGTTTCGCATGCGGGGACGAACGGGGGATACGCTCTGGCTAGACCCGCAACCGAGATTTCGGCCTTCGAGGTCATCCGCGCCATCGATGGCCCGCTGTTCATCACCAGTTGCATCACCATCCATGGGACATGCGACCTAGCAGGTCATTGCACCATCAAAGAACCATTGCGCAAAGTGAATGACTCCATCAAGGAGTTGCTGAGCGGGATTCGCATCAGCGATCTCGCCGAACCAGCGGCCACAGAGATTCAACCGGAACAGGGGGCTGCTGTTGGGGGCGGCCTGGTCACCATCGTCGCCGTTTAGCGAAGCCAATGTTGGCATTCGATTTCCCGGCGCACACAGGACATGAGACACGGAGGAGCAAGAGAGATGAGCAACCAGGAAGCAATCAGCGGAAACGGCTCGGGCAGTCAGATGAGCAACAGCGGCATGATTATTACTCAGGCCAAGGGGCCGCTGCCCGAGGGCGTGCACCTCCCGCTGTACATGGACAACCACGCAACGACTCCGCTGGATCCGCGCGTGCTCGATGCCATGATGCCGTATTTCACGAATAAGTTTGGGAATGCAGCGAGCCGCAACCATGCCTTTGGGTGGGAAGCGGAGGAGGCGGTTGAGAATGCCCGCGCGCAGATCGGGAAGCTGATCAACTGCACGCCGAAGGAGATCATCTTCACCTCAGGCGCCACCGAATCCAACAACCTCGCCATCAAGGGCATCGCAGAGATGTACCGCGAAAAGGGCAACCACATCATCACGCAGGTGACGGAGCATAAGGCCGTGCTCGATACCTGTAAGAAGCTCGAGAAGATGGGCTATAGGGTGACCTACCTGCCGGTCCAGGCAGATGGCCTGATTGACATGGACGACCTGAAGCGTGCAATTGTGAAGGACGGACCGGACAAGACGATTCTGGTCACCATCATGTACGCAAACAACGAGATTGGGGTGGTTCAGCCGATCCGGGAAATTGGCAAGATCTGCCATGAGGCCGGCGTCTTGTTCCATACTGACGCGGTCCAGGCTGTAGGCAAGATTCCTGTGGACGTGCAGGCGGACAACATTGACGTGTTGTCACTCTCGGCCCATAAGATTTACGGCCCGAAGGGGGTCGGCGCGCTGTATGTTCGTCGGCGTAATCCGCGTGTGCAGATCACGGAACAGATCAACGGCGGCGGCCATGAGCGCGGGATGCGCTCCGGAACGTTGAACGTTCCGGGCATCGTCGGACTCGGCAAGGCTTGCGAGATCGCCGGAGCAGAAATGGCAACTGAAGCGGAGCGGGAACGCGAGCTGCGCGACTACCTCCGTCACAAGCTGGAGTCCAATCTGGATTACGTTCAGGTCAACGGCAACATGGAGCATCACCTGCCGGGCAATTTGAATATGAGCTTTGTGTATGTGGAGGGTGAATCGCTGCTCATGGGCATCAATGACATTGCTGTCTCGTCCGGATCAGCCTGCACCTCGGCCACGCTCGAGCCGAGCTACGTACTGAAGGCTCTGGGTCTTGGAGATGAAATCGCGCACAGCTCCATCCGGTTCGGCCTGGGAAGGTTCAACACCAAAGCGGAGGTGGATTACGTCGCCGATAAGATCATTGAAGTGGTCCAGAAGCTGCGCGAGTTGAGCCCGTTGTACGAGATGGTGAAGGAAGGAATTGACCTGAGCAAGATTGAGTGGGCCGCGCACTGACAAAGAGGTACGCCGTGATTGACCAACTCATAGGGCGCATGCAGAACAGTATGGCAGCAGCTATCGGCCAGTTGTTTACAAGCATCGAGATCTTTATCAGTGCTCTGATCGGTGCAGGATCGGCCGCTCTGACAATTGATTGGTGGCGGCGGTGGGGGTCAAATACAAGAGCGTTCGATGCAACTTGAGAGAAGTCCGGCCGCACCAATTACCGCGGCGTATCATCTAAAAGGAGCGACAGGAGAGAAATCATGGCATACAGCGAAAAGGTAGTAGACCACTACGAGAACCCCCGCAACGTCGGCACGCTGGACAAGAGCTCGGCCGAGGTAGGTACGGGACTAGTCGGGGCTCCTGAGTGCGGCGACGTGATGCGCCTGCAGATTAAGGTGAACCCTGAGACTCAGGTCATCGAGGATGCCAAGTTCAAGACTTTTGGTTGCGGATCGGCGATCGCCTCCAGCTCGCTCGCGACGGAGTGGGTGAAGGGTAAGACCGTTGCCGAGGCGCTGACGATCTCGAACACGGACATCGTGAAGGAGCTGGCACTTCCGCCGGTGAAGATTCACTGCTCCGTGCTCGCCGAGGATGCAATCCGGGCTGCCATCGGCGACTGGAAGAAGAAAAACGGCGTCACGGAGTCGGCTTCGACCGAGACCGCAGCGGCTCATTGATTTGCAGAACCGCGGCGCCGCAGCACGGGCGCCGCGCAAGTGGTATCGAGCAGTACGATTGAAACGCCTATGTCCCTTGTAACGCTCCAATCCGAGACATCAAAGAGCGCAACTGCTGCGCCTGACGCACCGGCTCAGCCTGCTTCGCCGGTGCTCACGGCCGATGGTGAGAGCGACGGAGCAAAGACGGTTCGCATTACCGCGCGTGCTCTGAGGCGCATTCGAGCAGCCATGGCCAAGGAAAACATCTCTCCGGAAGCGGGTGGGCTGCGGCTCGGTATCACAGGTGGTGGCTGCTCCGGGCTGAGTTACAACATCCGCTTCGACAGCCGCCCGCGGGAGCGCGACCGCGTCTACAGCTTCTCGCAGCAGCATCTGGATGCGAACTCTCCAGCCGAGGCGCCGGCATACAGGATCTTCGTCGATCCAAAGAGTTTCATTTACCTACACGGCATGATCCTCGATTACGAAGAGACATTGATGCGGCAAGGCTTCAACTTCATCAATCCGAACTCGACCAAGAGCTGCGGCTGCGGTTCGAGCTTCTCTGCCTAAGCGACCGATGCAGGAACGAACCTACTTCGACATCTTTTCCCTGCCCCAGCATCTGAATATTGACCTCGTCGCTCTGGAGAAGAGTTTTTACGCGTTTTCACGGAAGCTGCATCCGGACCGATTTGCCGGCCGTTCTGCAGCCGAGCAGGAAGCAGCTCTCGCGGAATCTTCACGGCTCAACGACGCGTACCGCACCCTGAAGGACCCGATCGCCCGCACGGAGTACCTGCTCAAGCTCGAGGGCATTGAGCTGGAGGAACAATCTCGCGCGGCCACAGATGCAGCTCGAGCGGCTGGCACCTCCAAGAAGCAGGTCGTGCCAGAGGACCTGCTGGAGGAGGCGTTCGAGCTGAACATGCAGCTGGAGGAGATGAGGGCGGCGAAGAAGATGGGGGAGGATGACCCACAGCTTCGAAATGACCTGGTCCGCGCAAAGTCGGATTTCGACCAGAAGCTGCAACAAACGGACGCTCGACTTCACCAGATATGGAGCGAGTGGGATGAAGCGGTCGACAGGAACGATCCCGCGAGCAGGACCGAAGCGCGTAATGCGATGGTAGACCTGCTGAATCGACGGAGCTATTTGCGGAACCTGGTTCGCGATGTTTATGAAGCTCTCACGCTATAAACTCCGTCCAATATTCGTTTCTCACTGATCTGCATGGCTTGTTGCATACTATTGAATCGGCAACGGCAATTGCTGCTCGAGCATCAAACTGCTGAATCTAAACGGAAGGACTAGCTGGAGCTATGCAATCCCCTATCGTCCGCCAAGCAGCTGTGCGCTCCTCGTCAATGCTGGAGCGGTACCGCGCAGTTCGAGGCGCTTCGCTGGCTCTGACGGAGCCACTCTCGCCGGAAGACCTGATGGTGCAGTCCTGTCCTGAGGCCAGCCCCGCGAAGTGGCACCTCGCACACACGAGTTGGTTCTTCGAAACCTTTGTATTGCGTGACTTCCTTGCCGGTTATCAGGATTTCCACCCTGATTTTCATTGGCTCTTCAACTCGTATTACAACTCACTTGGCGAAATGCCCGCGAAATCGCTGCGGGCCAGTTTTTCCCGACCGCCTCTCTCCGATATTTTCCGTTACCGGGCACATGTGGATGCGGCGATCGGTCGGCTGCTTGAGTCGCAACCGGATTATCCCGCCAATGCCGAGGCTGTGCGCCGGATTGTGATGGGACTTGAGCACGAGCAACAGCACCAGGAGCTGATCGCTACAGATATTAAGCACGCGCTGTTCACCAATCCGCTCCACCCCGCCTACCAGGATTCCGCAATGCAAGCGGCAGGCGATGCCATTGCGCCGCCAGTGGAATGGTTTGCCTTCGATCCCGGCCTATCGCTGGTGGGTTTCGCACCGGAACCGGCAAATACCGAGAGCTTTTGCTTTGACAATGAGACGCCGAGACACACGGTTTATATCGCGCCGTTCTCGATCGCTACACGGCCGGTGACCTGTGCCGAATATCTTGCGTTCATGGACGACAGCGGCTACACGCGGCCCGAGCTGTGGCTCTCTGAGGGATGGGCTTTGATGCGCGAGCACGGATGGCATTCGCCACTCTATTGGCAGCAGGACCTGGCGACCAAGTCAGGCTGGAGAATCTACACGCTTTCCGGCTGGCAGGCGCTCGACGACCTCTCCGAGACGCCGGTCTGCCATCTCAGCTTCTTCGAAGCGGATGCTTTTGCTCGCTGGGCAGCACGGCACACGCCCGGAGTGCGGCTCCCGACCGAGTTCGAGTGGGAGTATGCTGCGGGCCAGCTTGGTACGCTGCTGCGAGGTGCGCCGCAACGGCCCGAGTTGCTGACGTATCCATTGCCGGGCGAAAGCTCCTCACAGTTCATTTCCCAGGCCAACATGCTGGAGACCGGCGTGCTGCACCCGGCTCGCGCGTCGGCTCGACGCGGACTTCAGCAGATGTTCGGTGATGTATGGGAGTGGACATCGTCGGCGTATACCGGGTACCCAGGTTACCGTCCGCTGCCCGGCGCACTCGGCGAGTACAACGGTAAGTTCATGTCGTCGCAGATGGTGCTCCGTGGCGGTTCGTGCGTGACTCCGGCGACGCATATCCGCGCTACCTATCGGAACTTCTTCGCTCCTTCCACCCGCTGGCAGTTCTCAGGGCTGAGACTGGCACGGGACGCCGCATAAGCGTAATTGCCATAGCCACTCCCGATTCACCAGGACAGAATGTGACTTCAAGCACTGCGGTTTTTGACGTTTCGGAACTCGGCACCTCAAGCTATGCGGTAGCCTGCGAGGTGCGTGCCGGGCTGATGCGACCAACCAAGTCGCTCTCCCCCTGGTTGTTCTATGACGAAATCGGCTCGGAGCTATTCGAGCAAATTACGCGCGTGCCGGAATATTACCTGACCCGCACTGAGCGTGAGCTGTTTGAGGCTCACTCGCCATCCATCCTCCAGGAGATGGGCCTTCCCGCCGCGGAAGAGCAGACTTGCCAAGACTCAGCGCAGCCTGCGCAGCTTCGCCGAAGAGTAACGATAGCGGAGCTGGGTGCGGGAACCGGCACCAAGACCGGGATTCTGCTGCGGACACTGGCCGCCGTCCAGCGAAATGTGGTGTATCAGCCCATCGATGTAAGCGCCTCCGCGCTCGAACATGCGACGAAGCTGCAGGTGGAGATTCCAGGAGTTGTCGTACGTCCGCGCGTTGCTAACTACGCGGCGGAGGAGTATCGCATCGACCGCACTGCCCGTTGCCGTGTGCTGGCACTCTATATTGGTTCCAGCATCGGAAACTTTGCGCCTGAAGAAGCTCGCTCTGTTCTGAAGCGGTTAAGCGCCCAACTGCTACCAGGGGATAACCTGCTGCTCGGCACCGACCGAGCCCCGGGACGACATAAACCTGTAGACCGGCTGCGCGCCGCTTACGATGATGCCCAGGGCATTACTGCTCGATTCAACCGCAATGTGCTCACCCGGCTGAACCGGGAGCTCGGGGCGAACTTCGCGCTCGAGAATTTCGAGCACGTCGTAATCTGGAACCCTGGCGAGTCACGCATTGAGATGCATCTGAAGTCCACCACTTCGCAGACCGTGAAGTTGCCGCCAAACTCTGCTGGTCCGGCAATGCACATCCAGTTCCGCGCAGGAGAGACAATTCATACTGAGAATAGCTACAAATTCACAGAAGCCAGTGTGGCTGAGCTGCTCTCTTCTGCCGGGTTTGAAGTTGCGAGGACCTTCCTGGATACGAAGGAGCTGTTTGCGCTCACGCTGGCGAAGGTCATCTGACGATCAAAAGGCAAATAGGACGAGGCGATCGCCCCGTCCTCCTTCGGATCCTCGCCTGTGCGCTCTAGATGTGGCAGTGCACCATGCCACGCTTCTCCAGATAACGCTGGTGGTATTCCTCGGCTTTCCAGAAGGTCTTCGCTGATTCCACCTGCGTCGCGATCGGCTTTCGGTAGGCTCCGGTCGCATTCAGCTCCGCGATCTTCGCCTTGGCCTGAGTCATCTGCTCTTCGTTCTGCGCAAAGACAACGCTCCGGTATTGCGAACCCCAGTCTGGTCCCTGCCGATTGACCTGCGTGGGATCATGCATTCCAAAGAACGCATCCAACAAAGTCTCATAGTTGAGGCGAGATGGATCGAACGTCACCTCGACCACTTCGACATGTCCGGTCCGGTCCGTACAGACCTCTTTATAGGTAGGGTGTTCCAGATCTCCGCCTTCGTATCCCACGGCTGTATCAAGTACACCAGGCATTTCTGCAAAGCGGGCTTCAACGCCCCAAAAACATCCAGCACCAAACGTCGCTTTCTCGATCGCCACTTTACCTTTACTCCTTTTCTGGCCCGCGGGTCTGTTTCTTTCAGCTAATAACCCGAGTGCATCCTGATTCACTAATAGATCCCGGGCGGTCTTTCGAAGGCAACTCCGCCGAGGCATGTCTTCATCCGATTCGGCACCCTCGTCAACAAATATTCGAGACGCAAATGTCTTCTGTTTGGATGCATACGAACCGTTTTCGTCTTGCACCCCAATGTTAAAAACCGAGGGTATTTCTAGGCTTCTTCCTCTACGTTCGTCAATGGCGAATTCGCACCCGACGTCTCCGCGGCAACATGGATAGCTTCAGAGAACAAAGCACCATTCACGGACGTCGCTTAGGCGACGGAGCCTTGAGCTGAGCGAATTCCGGTAGTTTTTTCTTGGGCACTACTTTGAGTCCTTTAGACGCGCGCTCCAGGGCCATTACTTCACCGGGCGCAAGCTCACGGAATTCACCTGGCGGCACGTCCAGGCGCAGCGCTCCGTAACCAATCCGACGGATCTTCTCCACATGGTGGCCGACCTCCTCAAACATTTTGCGCAGCTGCCGGTTCCGACCCTCGGTCAGAGTGACCTGATACCAGGGGTTCTCACCTCCGCGTGCCAGCTCCACTCGTGCCGGAGCGGTAACAATACGGTCGCGGCGGCCTGCGCGAACATCATTAAGGCGTCCACGATCAATGGCAATACCGCGACGAATCTGCTCCAATGCGGGTTCATCGGGTACACCGCTGACCTTCACCAGATATGTCTTCTCGACCCCAGCAGATGCCTTGGAAAGCGAGTTCGCCAGCTCACCATCGTTTGTCATCAGAAGAAGGCCCTCGGAAAGATAATCCAGGCGTCCAACCGGATACAGGCGAACGTGCTCCGGCCTCGGCCCTCGTTTGGGCGAGGCTAGAAGATCGATAACCGTCGGGCGGCCCTGCGGGTCGTCCAGTGTCGTCACATAGCCTCGCGGCTTGTTCAGCATGTAGTAGCGCCTGCGCTCGGGACCACGCAGCAGCTTACCGTCTACCTTGATATGATCGCGCTCCGGATTATGGCGGGTGCCGAGTTCGCGAATCACCTTGCCGTTGACCTGTACTCGGCCCTCCAAAATGAGCTCTTCAGCCTTGCGCCTGCTGGCCACTCCGGCCGACGCAAGAATCTTCTGCAGGCGTTCCCCTTGAGGCTCATTTTCTTGCGGCAAGGGCATGCTGCCCGCGTTTCCGTGTTGCTGCTTCATAGTGCCTCACGTCTGCCGCAAGCGCCTCGTGTAGACGAGCGTAAACGGCGTATCTCTCGATTATCCCCCGTGATCGCGCTATGAGGCGTTATCAGTCGAGCTCCCGGAATCTGCGGCGACTCCAAACAACCTGCGTCTGGCCGTCCCTCATCTCAACTATGAGTATCTGGGTCCCGAAGGTCATCCCATGCCGGAGAAACGAACTGCTAAAAAGGCTGCCAAGAAAGGGGCGCCGGGACGGGTGCATTCCTCTGTTGCCGACCTTCAGCGAGCCTACGAGCACCTCGGCCGAATTGAGATTTTGGAAGGCGCACTCGCTGGGGCCGAGTTTGTCCATGTGAGTACACTCAACCAATTGGCCCAACAACAGTTGATAGACGGGTACACTCGCAATGCAGCAGATCTGCTGCACGCCAGCGAACACATCTGTTTTGCCTCCCTGGCGCCAAATCGCGCCACCGTAACCCTGGTCAGCTTGGAGCTGAAACGGACGATTGCAGGTGAGTTCGAACAGCTGATGCGTCGTTCCGAGGAGCAGTGGGCCAAGGAGGACACTCCCGGGCAGCGGACCATCCTCCAGGAGATCTTTACGCGGGCACTGATTCAGGCCCGCGGCGCCTTCGAACGTGCCGACTACCGGCGGGCCCTCGAGTTCGCACGTGCCGCCGAGGCGCTCTCGAATATCGGCAAAGGCCTTCCCTCGTCGATGCCGGAGCGCAGCCTTCTCGGCCGCCTGGCCTCCTAAGCTTTAAAGGACGCGGCTGTGGCGATAGCCTGCCGCAGTAAGCGCGTTCAGCAGCTCCGTTACCTGATCGCGCCCCCGCGTTTCCATGGTGATATCGATGGCCGTATCGCCCAGATTCACCCCATAGTACGCGCGGTTGTGCAGCGTATCGACGATGTTGGCGCGGTGCTCGGCGATCAGGCGGGTCAGGTCGTGCAGCGCGCCCGGCTTGTCCAGCAGGTGGATGCGCAACCGGATCAGACGGCCATCCTGCACCATGCCGCGTTCGATAATTCGTGAGAGCAGCGTGACATCGATATTGCCGCCGCACACCAGAACCGCCGTGTGTGCACCCTGCAGCGACGTGCGGTGGTGCAGCAGAGCGGCCAGTGCGGCGGCACCCGCCCCTTCGGCAAGCGTCTTCTCGCGCTCCAGAAGCATCAGGATCGCCGATGCAATCTCGTCTTCGTCCACTGTAACAATCTCATCGACGTATTGCTCCACCAGGGGCAGCGTTAGGTTGCCGGCCCGACGCACTGCAATACCATCGGCGATCGTAATGGCTGGCGCAACTGTGACCGGCTGGTGCGCTTCGACCGCCATAACCATCGAGGGCAGCCGCTCCGTCTGCACGCCCACAATCCGCACCTCGGGCCGAGATTCTTTAATGGCGCAGGCCACCCCGCTGATTAGTCCCCCGCCCCCAATCGGCACAACCACCGCTTCAAGTTCCGGAACCTGCTCCAGCAGTTCCAGCCCGATCGTGCCCTGCCCGGCCATGACGAGAGGATCGTCGAACGGGTGGATAAAAGTGAGGCCCTCCTGATCACAGAGCCGCAACGCCTCGGCAAATGCTTCGTCGTAGTTCGCGCCATACAGTAACACCTCGGCCCCAAACTCACGGGTTGCCGTTACCTTCACCAGCGGAGTCGTCAAAGGCATCACAATCAGCGCTCTCATGCCGCGTTTGCTCGCGTGGTAGGCGACACCCTGGGCGTGATTGCCCGCGCTCGCTGCAATCACGCCGCGCGAGGCCTGCTCCTGCGTCAGCATTGCTATGCGATTCAGTGCACCCCGCTCTTTGAAGGACCCCGTCATCTGCAGGTTTTCCAGCTTCAGGTACACCTGCTGGCCCGTCACCGCAGATAGCATTTGGGAATGAGGACACGGAGAGTAATAGATAGAATCGCGCAGCCGTTCGCGCGCCGCCAGGATGTCCGCCAGTGTCAGTGGAAGGTTTGCATTCGTCGACACAATCCTGATGGTACCTCGTCGCTTCCAGTCGGGTCCGCTGTGTTAGTCCCGCTTGGTGCGAAAACCATTGGCGAGCCGGAACTGCTCGCGCAACTCAGGGGTCTTCAGGTTCTCGCGGATGTGCGCCAGGCGCAGCTCAAGCGCATGCAACGTTTCTGCGATGCTGCGGTCGTTCGACATGGCAATGTCTCGCCACATACTGTACGGGCTTGCCCCAAGCCGCGTCATCTCACGCAAGGCACGTCCTCCTATTGCGGCGATCTCATCACGACCGACCGGGTCTTTGCCGAAGGTGTCTTCCAACAGAGCCGAAAGTGCCGTCGCAACCAGCTGCGGTAGATGGCTCACCCACGCACAGATCTCGTCGTGCCGCCTTGGGGCGATATCCATCGTTCTCGCTCCAAACCGGCGCACCCAATCTCGCCACTCCGTGGCAAGCTCCACCTCGGCAGCCGAGGCAAGCGGTGTGAAAAGCCACATAGCGCCCTGAAAGAGCTTCGCCTCTGCCAGCAGCGGGCCGCCTGATTCTTTGCCGGCCATTGGGTGCCCGGGCAAAAAGCTCGCTCTGCCAGGCCGATCGAACAGCTTTTCGGCGAGCGCGGCAATCTGTACCTTGGTGCTTCCGACGTCCGTCACAAGGTGCCGCTCATTGAGCAGCGGAGCAAGCCTCTGCATCCAGTCCAAAATCGACATCACTGGCCCGGCCAGCAGAATTACATCGGCAGTAGGAGCCACCAGGTCGGCTTCATTGTTCCTCAGCCATGAATCAATCGCCCCCATGCTCTGCGCAATACGCAGTGTCTCGGCCGTTGGGCCGGTTCCGACGATGTCTCCTTCGAATCCGTTCTCGCGCAGGGCAAGGCCAACCGAAGCGCCAATCAAGCCCGTCCCGACAATAAGGATTCGGCGGATCATGGATTAGGCGATGGTCCTCCCAACCACAGGGGCAAGCTGACGCAACTGCTCCATCAACTGCATCAGCTGTTCCGGATGCAGTGTTTGCGCACCGTCGCTCATCGCCTTATCCGGATTCGGGTGCATCTCGATCAGCAGCCCGTCAGCCCCCGCCGCAACCGAAGCCAATGCCATCGGGGGCACCAGGTCGCGGATGCCCACCCCATGGGAGGGATCCGCCATCACCGGCAGGTGCGTCAGTTTCTGCAGCACTGGAATGGCCGAGATGTCCATGGTGTTGCGAGTATACGTCTCATAGGTGCGTATCCCGCGTTCACAGAGCATCACGTCGTAGTTGCCTCCGCTGAGGATGTACTCGGCTGAGAGCAGCACCTCCTCGATCGTCGCGGACATGCCGCGCTTCATCAGCACTGCGGTCCGGGTATGGCCGAGTTCGCGCAGCAGATTGAAGTTCTGCATGTTCCGTGCACCCACCTGGAAGCAGTCAATATACGGCAGCATGCCCTCGATTTGCGAGATCTCCATTACTTCCGTGATGACCAGCAAGCCGGTCATGTCGCCCACTTCCCGCAACAGCTTCAGTCCTTCCAACCCCATGCCCTGGAAGCTGTACGGTGAACTGCGCGGCTTATAGGCTCCCCCGCGTAGAAACTTCGCTCCGGCGGTAGCCGCCAGTTTCGCGCTCTCCAGAATCTGTTCCCTCGATTCCACTGAGCAAGGGCCGGCCATAACGACGATCTCCTTGCCCCCAACGGCAACACCGTTTTTGAAAGCGACGGTGGTGCCCTCAGGTCTGAAGCTGCGCCCGGCCAGCTTGTATGGCGATGAGATGCGATAGGCGTCATGCACTCCGGGCAGCACCTTGAACTCAACCACATCGAAGTGGGCGGGTGTGCCCACGCCGGCAAGAATCGTCTGCTGTGCGCCGGTGGTCCGGTGTACATTGAATCCGAGCTCCACCATGCGCTCTATCACCGTCTGAATGTGCTGCTCGGTGGCATTGTCCTGCATCGCTACGATCATCGCGTCCGTCACTTTCTCCTGTTCCGTTTCTTACGGCGCAGCTACTGGTCCCGCCGCTGCAACGAGCGCATCACGTCAATGATGCGCTCATAAATATGCAGGATTTCGGCGTCCGGTAACTGGCCTGGGTTGACGCGGCGAACGTGGTCAAAGACAGTCTGCTCCCGTCCCGGCTCATAGACCGGCATATTCGAGTGGCGCTTGAGCTCACCAATCGCTTTCGCCGCCTCCGCGCGCTTGCTGATAAGCTGCACAATCTGCTCATCCAGCTCATCGATCTTCTGTCTCCAGTCGGAGATATCCATTTCAGTGGCCTTATTCCTTCGCTGACAGCAGCGCCGACGCGCACGCCTGGGGATTCTAGTGACGGCTCCATCATAAACGGCCACCTGCCGGTGCCGAATCGGTATCCTGCACTGGCCATTCATCCGCGCAGCCCTGCGATAAACTTTCCCACTGCTCCGGGCGCCTCGGCCGACGAAGATTGCTCGATCAAGGCAACTAGCGCGCTGCCAATCACGGCCGCATCCGCGAACTTCCCGACGGTGCGAACATGCTCCGCGTTCGAGATGCCGAACCCGAGTGCGATGGGAAGATTCAGAGGCTCCGTACAGGCGCGCAGCCGCCGCACCAGATGCTCTGCATCATCGGCAAGCTTCTGCTGGGTCCCGGTGATGCCGACCCGCGATATGGCATAAACGAAGCCTCTCGAAGCCTGAGCGATCGCCTTGAGCCTGACATCCGGGCTGGTCGGCGCCGCGAGAAACACCGGCGCAAGATTGTTGTCATGCATGGCCGACAGATACTCATCGGCTTCCTCAACAATCATGTCGGTCAGCAGTACACCGTCCGCGCCTGCATCTCTTGCAGCCGCGCAAAATGGCTTCATCCCCATCCGGACCACCGGGTTCAGATAGGAGAACATCACGATGCCGCACTGCGGTCTCGCCTTCCGCAGCTCGCTCGCAACCCCCAGCACGTCGGAGAGCCGCACACCCCGGGCCACCGCGCGTTCGCTCGCCCGCTGAATCACTGGTCCGTCGGCTAGCGGATCGCTGAAGGGAACTCCCAGTTCGATCACGTCTGCCCCATTGTCGATCGCCGCCAGGGCGATATCGCGTGTCGTATCAAGGTCCGGATCGCCCGCGGTCAGGTAGGCAATTAGGCCGGGCTTCCTGCTGAATGTAATCGGCATCGTGGCTTACTCCCCGCTCGCTTTGGTTCCGCGCAGGTCCATCTCCCGCGCGAGAATTCCCATGTCCTTGTCACCTCGCCCTGAGAGGTTCAGCATCAGGATCTGGTCCTTGCCCATGCGCGGCGCGAGTTTGATTGCCTCAGCCACCGCATGCGCGCTTTCAAGCGCCGGCAGAATTCCTTCGGTTTTCGCCAACGTGGACGTCGCGGCCAATGCCTCGGCGTCCGTGGCCGACGTGTACTCCGCGCGTCCTGAATCGTGCAGCATGGCGTGCTCCGGTCCCACACTTGCGTAGTCCAGCCCCGCGCTTACCGAGTGTGTCGTGGCCACCTGGCCTGCGTCGTTCTGCAGCACATAGCTGTACGTTCCCTGAAGCACCCCCGGGACTCCGCCGCCAGCCTTCTGGAAACGGGCGGCATGCTCGCCCAGCGCCGTGCCGCGTCCTCCCGCCTCAACGCCCACCAGCCGGACATTGCTGTCGCCCAGGAACTCGTAAAACGCCCCGATTGCGTTCGAGCCGCCCCCAACGCACGCGACCACTGCATCCGGAAGCCTGCCCTCCCGCTCCAGAAACTGCGCTCGGGCTTCACGGCTGATCACACGCTGGAAGTCCCGGACCATCGTCGGATAGGGGTGGGAGCCCAGCGCTGAACCCAGGATGTAATACGTGCTTCGCACGTTGGTGACCCAGTCCCGCATGGCTTCATTGATTGCGTCCTTCAAGGTGGCCGAGCCGGCGCCCACACCCCGGACCTCTGCACCCAGCAGGCGCATGCGGAAGACATTCAGCTCCTGCCTCCGCATGTCTTCTTCGCCCATGTAGACCACGCACTCCAAGCCAAACAAGGCACAAACAGTGGCTGTAGCAACGCCGTGCTGCCCGGCGCCCGTCTCCGCGATGATCCGCTGCTTTCCCATCCGCCGCGCCAGCAGCGCCTGTCCAAGCGCGTTGTTGATCTTGTGCGCCCCCGTGTGCAGCAGGTCCTCGCGCTTCAGGTAAATGCGCGCGCCCCCAAGTGTCTCGCTCAGCCGCGTCGCAAAGTACAGAGGCGTGGGCCGTCCGCAATAGTGGTGCAGCAGATCGTCCAGTTCAGCATGGAAGGTCGGATCGGCATCGGCGGCGGCATAGGCCTGCTCCAGCTCCTCCAGTGCCGCCATCAGGGTTTCCGGCACATACCGGCCGCCGTATGGGCCGAATCGGCCTGGCTTGGCAGTCTCGGGGGATGGGGTAGTCGCAGTGGCACTCATTGGGGTCTCCTCCAAAAAAACAAAAGCCGCGACATCTAAGTCGCGGCTCGCGTGGGTTCGAATCAACTGATTCCGGATCGTTCCTGCAGATCGTTCAGATGAAGCTACTCCGCCGAGCCCGCACGGCTGCGCCAGTAGCGGGGAAAGAATACGAATCGGCCTGAGATCACGCTCATCTTGGGTTGATCATAAGCAATTGACGACGCGAGCGCAACTGAAGCTGCAGGATTTTGGCACGGACACGGGTATCGCTGTCCCAAAAGATCGCCACGCTCAGAGCCCCGCTGGCAGTTCCTATGGAGTTCCCGTGTACCGCGCTGCGCGAATGAAGCTGGCCACCTGAGCTGGATCCTTCTTTCCCGCAGAAGCCTCGACCCCGCTCGCAACGTCGACACCCGCCGGATTCAACTCGCGGATGGCCTTCCCGACGTTTGCGGCATTGAGACCGCCGGCAAGAATCAGCTGAAGACCCTTCGGCACTTCGGAGAATACCTGCCGCGCAGACACCCAGTCGAAGCGAACACCCGTCCCCCCGCTTATTCCATTTACTTTAGAGTCCACCAGCACCCTTCGTGCGATGCCCGCGCGCTCAATGTGTTCCAGCTCGGCGGCAATTCCCTGAACGCTGGTGGAATCGGCCGAATCGGCGGACCAATGCAGGGTGGGAATAATCCCGACTGTATCGCCGAGCATTTCGGAGAGCCGTGCCACCAGCGCCTCGTCATATCCGCGATGCAGTTGCGCCGCGGAGAGCCTAGCCTCCCACACAGCGGCGGCAATTTCACTCGCATCCGCAGAATCGAAGACGCCGATCCGTTCCACGCTATCCGGCAGCGCACGTGTAATCGCGGCCACCTGCGGAACCGTGACCTGTCGCCTGCTCTTTGCGAAGACAAAGCCGACCGCATCCGCCCCAAGCTCTATTGCCAGGGCGGCATCTTCTAAATTCGTATTGGCGCAGATTTTGACCCACATAGCTATCGCAGCGCAGGTTCAGGCTTCAGCAATGCACTGAGTGCCCGTCCCGGATCCGCCTCTCGCATCAGCGACTCCCCGATCAGGAACGCTGTATATCCGGCAGCCCCCATCCGGACCAGGTCTGCCGGCGTTTTCAGGCCACTCTCCGCCACCCGCACCGCCGATTCCGGCAGCAGGGCTCCCAACTCCACCTGCGTCTCCGGGCGAACCTGCATCGTGTGCAGGTTCCGGCTGTTGACACCCAGAATCGTGAAGCCCAGGTCAATCGCGCGTGTGAGCTCGTCTCGATCATGTACTTCGCAGAGCACATCCAGGCCAAACCTAACTGCCTCCTCGCGCAGGCTCTTCAGCCGAGCGTCCGGTAGCGCGGCCACGATCAGCAAAATCGCGTCGGCATTCGAGGCGCGCGCCTCCAGCACCTGGAACTCGTCCACCATGAAGTCCTTCCGCAGGCATGGGATCTTCACCGCCGAAGAGGCCCGTTCCAGGTACTCAAGCGAGCCTTGGAAATGCTTCGCATCGGTAAGCACGGAAAGCGCCGCCGCTCCGCCCGATTCGAGTGAACGGGCCAGCGTCGGAGGATCAAATTCAGCGCGTATCAGACCTCTGGAGGGGGACGCTTTCTTGAGCTCGGCAATCACCGCAAAGCCGGTTTGCGCCTTCTCGCGCAACGCCGATTCAAATCCGCGGGGTTGATGCTCTGCGGCCCGCTTTTCCAACAGCTTCAGATCGGCCGTGCCGCGACGCCTGGCCATCTCGGCGGTCGTGTGCGCGAGGATGGTCTCAAGCTGCGTTGGCATGGTCCCTCTTGAGTGAGTTTGGAAAGGATCTGTAAAACGGGAAGGAAGCTATTGGTGCCGAAGAAGGGACTCGAACCCCCACACCCTTGCGAGTACATGGACCTGAACCATGCGCGTCTGCCAATTCCGCCACTTCGGCACTTCTCGCACGGCTGGCATTTCAAGTTCATCCGTGCGGCAGCAACTTCACCAAGTCTTTCAAAGGCCTGCCCCGCTGTCAATCGCAGAGCGCCTGTCTTACACTTCAGAGAGCCGATCGACCGCTATCCGGATACAGGGAGAGTGAACGCCCCGATATGAGTGAACAGAGACCTGCCGTCCAACAGAATGCCTCGGAGGAGATTCCCGAGAACCTCGCCATCGAGATCCGCAAGCTGGCCCATGAGCTGTCGAACGCGCTGGAGGTGATCGTTCAGACCACGTACCTGCTGGGAACCGTGGAGCTGAAGGAGCCCGGGAGCGAATGGCTCCGCATGCTGGACAATGGCGTCCGGCGTGCCCTGGACCTGAATCTGTCTCTGCGTACGTACATCAAAGACCACACCCCGAAATAGGCACAGACAATTCAAGAATAGGCACAGACAATTCAGGCGGTCTTCCGCGCTCCAGCCGGCTTGGCAGCCGTCTTCTTGGCTACGGCTTTGATCGGGGTGGCTTTCCTGCTCGCGGCCGGTTTCAGGCTCGGTTTGCTGGAGCCATTGGAGGACGTAGCTCCATTGGCTGCGCGCGCCGGCGCGGGAGAGCTCCAAATCTTTAGCTTGGATTCGTGCGCGGTCAGCATCTTCTCAATCTGCTGCAGCAGCACCTTGGTGTGCATGGGCTTTACCAGCATCTTGTCCGCGCCCAGTCCCTGCCAGTCATCGTCGGAGAGCGGAAAGGCCGTGAGCAGCGCCACTGCGGGATGGTATGGAGCGGTGCGGGCTGCGGCGATCACTTCGCGGCCGGCCTCTTCACTCTCCATCCGCATATCGCTGATGACCATGTGATACTCGCGAGTGCGCAACTTGTGCTTGCCTTCGCGCGCCGAGGCCGCCGTATCCACCTCGAATCCGCTGATCTCAAGGACAGCCTTCAGGGTCAGCAGCACGGCTACTTCGTCATCCACAAGCAGAATTCGGCGTTTCATCGCATCTCCTCAGCCATTTCCTTCGGGGTCCCTTAACGGCGGGTCCAAGTATCCCACAATTCTGCACGCAGCAAGGCACTTCGGCAAATCGGACTGAGTGCGTTTGCCCCGGGGAGCCGCCGTGCGGCAAACTGTGTCCATGGTGCGAGTCGGCGTTGACGAGAACATACAGGACCAACTACTTGCGGATTTTCCCGCAGATATCGAGCTCGTGCGGCTGAACAGGGATCTTGTCGAACCCGTAGATATCGATTTCTGGATCATGCCGTTCTATCGCAGAGATGCGCAGAACGGAGTTCACCACCTTCGAGGTCTCAAGGTTGCTCAGTCGCTGATGGCCGGCGTCGATTGGATCCTACCCTGGCTGCCACCTGGCGTGACCCTGTGCGACGGCCGCGGAGTCCACGATATTTCGGCATCCGAGTGGGTGCTGGCCGTGATCCTGGCCACGATGAAGCGGCTTCCCCTTTACCGTGACCTGCAGGGAAAGAGCCAGTGGAGCGGATTCGCAACCGTGGAAGACGGGTTCCTGAACGAGCCCGGACCAGCCCGCGGCCAGTACACGGTTCTGGCGGAGGACCTCTCCGGCAAGACAGTACTGATCGTCGGCTACGGATCGATTGGAGCCGCCATTGAGGCACGCCTGAATCCATTCGGCGTCTCCGTGCTTCGCGTCGCGCGCACCCCTCGTGAGAGCCCAAAGGTGAATTCCGTCCGCGAACTGGATAGGTTGATTCCAAAGGCAGACATCGTGGTGTTGATTGTGCCGCTGACGCCGCAGACCCGCGGACTCATGGGCGAACGGCAGATTCAACTGATGAAACCGGGTGCGCTGTTGGTGAATGCGGCGCGCGGCCCTGTGGTGAATACCGAGGCGCTCGTGAAGGCGCTCGAAGAGAAGCGAATCCGGGCGGCCCTGGACGTGACCGACCCGGAACCACTGCCGGAAGATCATCCCCTGTGGCGCGCTCCGAACTGCCTGATCACACCGCACATCGGCGGGTCGACGCCCGAGTTCATCTTTCGCGCGTTCCGCTTTGCCGCGCAGCAGGTTCGCCGGTTTGCGGCCGGCGAACCGCTGGAGAATGTCGTGACCGAGGCGGGATACTGAGCATCAGCCCGGGAGCGAAGACTTACTCCTCGTCGTCGGTCTCATCGACGTCGCCGTCATCGTCTTCGTACTCGTCGTCTTCTTCGTCCCGTTCTTCCTCTTCCTCGTCCTCGTCGTCCTCATACTCGTCTTCGTCGTCGTCTTCGGTCGCTTCGTCCTCGTCGTCTTCCAGCTCTTCGTCGTCCTCCTCCTCCTCGTCTTCTTCCTCGTCCTCCTCATACTCATCGTCGTCGTCGGCGGTGGATTTGGCAGCGAACTGAAGCGGGGTGAGGGTTTCGTCTTCCATCTCGGTGAACATTCGAACGTCTCCTGGCTGTGGCGTTTTATTCGCGATTGGACGTATGTAAGGCGGTTACGGTTGTGAAGCGCTGCGCAGGTAGTGCCGACAACGTATTTCGGTTCGAGGAAGTCCCTGACCGGGACAGCGCCTGCGCTAAACACATTCGATTGTGCAGTTTACATTCAAAAACAAGAAAACAGGATAGTTACAGGTAAAAAGCGCGAATGACCACCCGCTTCTAGTCTCCCGTAAGCGGCCGGCTTAGAGACCTCACGGCTGGCGGAGCGCAGCTTCGATGCCAGAGTTCACCTCGGCCTGTGCGAACTCGGCGGCGACACGGATTCCGTTCATGATGGCGCGCTCATTCGAGGAACCGTGGCCAACGATGCAGACACCCCGGACGCCGAGCAGGGGCGCTCCGCCATACTCCGAGTAATCCAGCCGCTTTTTGAAATCGGCGAAGGCCCTGCGCGAGAGCAGTGCGCCGACCTGCGAGGTAACCGTGGACTTCAGGGCTTCGCGGAGCATGACGCTGAAGAGCTTGGCGGCGCCTTCGATGCTTTTCAGCGCGACATTACCAACGAACCCATCGCAAACCGTCACGTCGGAACGGCCGTTGAAGAGATCGCGTCCTTCCACATTGCCGATGAAGTCGATGCCCGGCACGGCTCGGAGCAGAGGCAAAGTGTCGTGGATGAGGGCATTGCCCTTGGAGTCCTCTTCCCCGATGGAGAGCAGGCCAACGCGCGGACTCGCGGTGTGCAGGACGCTGCGGGCGTACATATTGCCCATCACGGCGAACTGAACCAGGTTATCGGGGTCACAGTCGACGTTGGCCCCCACATCGAGCAACAGCGAAGGAGTGCCGGTAATGGTGGGGACAATAGTGGCAAGCGCGGGCCGGTGGACCCCGGCGAGCATCCCCAGCACCATCTTGGCTGTGGCCATGGCGGCACCGGTGTTGCCCGCAGTGAAGAAGCCGGCGGCAGTACCCTCGCGCACCATTCGCAAGCCGACTCGCATGGAGGAGTCGCGCTTGGCGCGGACCGCCTGGGCCGCCTTGTCGTCCATGGTGATCCACTCTGAGGCGTGGACGATGCGGATATTGGGTTCGGTCGCGCCGGGCCAGCGAAGAGCTTTGTCCAGTGCGGGGCGCAGAACCTCTTCCGGTCCGACCAGGTGGACACAGACGTCGAAATGTCGGCAGGCCAGAAGGGCCCCCCGAATCTCTGGCTCGGGAGCCCGGTCGGAACCCATGGCATCTACCACGATCTCTATTGGCATGTCTGGGGTAGCTTACCGCGATCGAAGCACAAATACAGCGATTCCGCGTTCCCTCGGCGGGAAGTCAGAAGGAGATGCGTGAAAATGCCGGAATGCTAACTGGCTTCTTTGCCGGCGACAAGCTCGCGGCCCTTGTAGTGGCCACACTTGCCACACACGCGATGCGGGAGTTTGCGCTCGTGGCAGTTCGGGCACTCGGAGGTACTGACCGGGGTGAGGAAGTCGTGGGAGCGGCGCTTGGCGGTACGCTGCTTGGAGTGGCGGCGTTTGGGATTCGGCATTGCAGATTCCTTTCGAAAGCTGGCCTGCGCAAGCTGGTTGCGCTGCGACTCGTGGCCGGTGCTCGAGAAAACTCGTTTATTTAGCGGACTTGACTGTGCCGGCCAGCCCTGAAAGCGCATTCCACCGCGGATCCGCGGCGGGCGAGCAGTTACAGGTTCCTGTGTTCAGGTTCTGGCCGCAGCGCGGGCAAAGTCCTTTGCAGTCCGCATTGCAGAGCGTACGGCTGGGCAGGGAGAGAAGCACCTGTTCCCGCACGACGTCTTCAAGAGAAAGACCGCTTTCTTCATAATATCCGATTTCCGTTTCGTCGACAGTAATGGATCGCTCTCCCGGGTCAGAATCTGCTTCTGCAGGCCGGAAAATCAGGTCAAAGGCTCCCTCCACCGGGGTACGGACCGGCTCTACGCAACGGGCGCAGAGGAGCTCAAAGTTGCCTTTAAAGGCAGCCCGGAGGCGAATATCGGCCACTTGGTGGTTGTGGCCGCGGTGCTCGACGACGAGATCGGCGCGCCCGGTGACGGGCACCGGACCGACCTGGGTAACGTCCGGGGCGTACTCAAGCAGACCGGCAGGGATGGATTCGTCGATGAGGAGGGGTTCTTTTTCAAGCTGAAGCGGGGTGATAAGCATGGTCCTGAGGGTAAGTATATGCCTGTGATTCGGCGCTACCAGTGCTATTGCTGTGGAGTTTCGCGGTGAGTGAATGAAACGCGCTTGATCTGATTTCGATCGTAAGTTTTGATCTCTCCTCCAACCCGTATCTGCACGTCCATGCCGCTGACGGACAGCAAATCGCCTGAAATCACAGAACCGTCCCGGAGTTCCACCGTGTCCAACGCCGCGACACCCAGCTCATAGCTGATGCTGCCTCCATTCACATCCCTCGGGCCCATTTCAAACGGGAACTTGCCGGTCGCATAGCCCTCTTTCGAGAATTCAGCCACGTGCTTTCCGATGGAGATGTCAACGAGCTTTGGGGTGGTTCCGACTTCTTTCCCATCAAGCCGCACGAGAGCCCCTTGTGGCACCGAGTTAATGGTGACAGAGAGTCTGTGGGGCTCTTCGCTGGCCAGGGACACGGATGCGGGCGTTCCAGATGCGTAAAGATTGATTTCAAACCTAACAGTCTCGGAGGCACCCACATTGGACAAGGCAATCGTTCCGTCGCCGATTCGGATGTGTGCTTTGTCGAAGACATAGATCGCCAGGTTTACCGCGCCCAGCCGCTTTCCCGATAGATTCTCGGCCGTGATATCGGCAACGTACGGATGTGCCTTACTCAAGCTCCCGCCGACCATCTTGAATTTGGAAAACGTGAATCGCAGCACAGGGGTGCCGGAATCGACCCAGTCAAGCGTCTGGAACGGCGGCTCTTTCGCGAAACACGGAACGGCCGTAAATAGTAGGAGGCAAACAGCCCACAACTTCGACATTCGCATTACTCCACAGTTGGCTCCAGTCTAATCGGATTGGGCCGGAGATCTGTTCTTTGTTCTCGGCGAATGCTGATGCCGTCAGAGATGTGGGCGGCTAACCGGGATTCCCGATGATGCGGGTGCTCGCCGACGTGGATGTGCGGAAGATGAGCAACTTACCTAATATCTGGGACCGGCCACTGGTGCAAACAGACGAATGGCGGCGATCCCGGCGGCCCCCGCCTCCAGGCAGTCGGGGATATTCTCCTGGGTGATGCCGCCGAGGGCGAGGACAGGCACCGGAGCGGCAGCTGCGCAGATGGTGCCTAGGAGATTGAGGCCGGTTCCGCGGGAGATGAGAGCTTCGGTGGTGTGGGCAGTTGCAGGATCGGATACGACTTTCTCAAATACCGGGCCGAACAGGATGAGCGAAGGGCCCAGCGCTCGGACTCGAATTACTTCAGCCAGCGAGTGGCAGGAAATACTGACAATCGGCTGGGGCAGATGGGCCGCGCCATAAAGCGAGTTGATCTGATCGGGGGTCAGCTCGGATTCGTTTGAGGTCAGATGCACGCCGTCGGCGCGGGTGGCAACGGCGATATCAGCGCGCGAGTTGATGAGCAGGCGAGTCCGGCCCGGATGCGCAGTGGCTCGCAGAACGTGGAGGAGCTCGCGGGCGAGCTCGGCGAGCTGCTGGGCGCTGAGGTCCTTCTCGCGGAGCTGAAGATAATCAACGTATTCGGCCGCGCAGTCGTGGGTCTGGTTGAGCAGCGCTTCGCGGCGTGCGGGCTCGTTGGCGGCGAGCCGGAGGCGATCGGTGATGGCATACCTGAGCATTGCGTGCTAACAGAGACTCCGGAGTTCGCATTGATCGTAGCAGGGCAATCGCACTACATTCTGTGCTCGCCGCCTCTCGCCCAAGTCGCCGGTGCGGTATGGTAGGGTCGAATTCAGCAGTGCCCCTGCCTCTGGCGCAGAGTCGCTGCGCAGGCCAAAAGAATAGCGAGAGTACCGGCACGCATGGACAACGCATACGATCTGATCGTGATTGGCTCCGGGCCGGCAGGCCAGCGGGCGGCGATCTACGCGGCGAAGATGGGCAAGCGCGCAGCGGTCATTGAGTCGCGCGAGGTGGTGGGCGGTTCCTGCATTAACACCGGCACGATTCCCTCGAAGACGATGCGCGAGGCGGTGCTACACCTCTCTGGATACAACTACAAGTCGATCTACGGCATGAACTACCGGGTGAAGGAAAAGATCACCATGGCGGACCTGGCCTTCCGGGTGCAGCACGTGATCAAGACCGAGGTAGACGTGACCGAGGCGCAGCTCTCACGGAACAACGTAGACATGCTGGTGGGGATCGGGAGCTTCGTGGACGCGAATCACCTGAAGGTAACGAACTCACGGGGGTCGAATGTCTACGAGACCAAGAGTGCACTGATCGCGACCGGCACCAAGCCGGCCTCTAGTCCCAAGGTGCCGATCAACGGGAGCAGCATTATCAACTCCGACCAGGTGCTGGAGCTGCCGAACCTGCCCAAAACCATGATCGTAGTGGGCGGTGGCGTAATCGGGGTGGAATACACCTGCATGTTTTCGGCGCTGGGCGTTCGGGTGACCCTGATTGAGCGCCGGCCGAAGCTGCTGGAGTTTGCCGATCAGGAGATCGTGGAGGCGCTGAGTTATCACCTCCGGGACACGCGCGTGACCATGCGCCTGGGCGAAGAGGTGGAGTCCGTGGAGGAGCTGCCGGACGGGACGGTAGTCGCTAACCTGGAGAGCAAGAAGCGCGTGACCGGAGATGCGCTGCTGTACGCCGTAGGTCGTCAGGGCAACGTGGACGAGCTGAACCTCGGCGCAATCGGCCTCGAGGCAGATAACCGGGGAAGGATTCCCGTCGACAAGGACTTCCGGACTAAGACGCCGAATGTGTTTGCTGCCGGCGACGTGATCGGGTTTCCTTCGCTCGCGTCGGTCTCGATGGAGCAGGGCCGGATTGCTGCCGCCCGCGCGTTCGG
>Ga0068855_100001047_pt1 | contig 34316 bp, 54 predicted proteins | sample KBSCornC52_FD_66592 | JGI IMG/M metagenome (GOLD analysis project Ga0068855, IMG submission 66592) | Corn rhizosphere microbial communities from Kellogg Biological Station, Michigan, USA - KBS Corn C5-2 | ecosystem: Host-associated > Plants > Roots > Rhizosphere > Soil ...
CTCCCCGCCTCACTGAGTACCCCTAAGCGTAAAGACGCTCTGAGCGCCGGCGCGACTCTTCCAAGCGCCGCTCGGATTCCATAACCTCCTCAAGCGCCTTGAAGGCATTCTCCGGCCGCAGGTCGAATTCGATTGCAGCCGCTATTGCCCCTGTCAGGGTGATGACCAACTTTCGCTTGAGGTAGTCCTGGTTTCGAATGCTATTTCGTTCGAGTTCGTCCATTATGTCCTCCTTTATTCCTTCGGCCTGCGCTTGCCGCGGATAGCGCTGGCAGCAGCCTCTTGCAGGTTCTCGTAGGCCATCTCCAGCGCTTCGAGGTATTCTAAACCGAAGACCCGTTCGCTACTGCGACGAAGCTGGCTCGTCGTTTGAGACCCCTTGGCGATGCGCTTCAGACGGTCGTAGTAAATCTGTTCGTTGCTCATTTTCCCGAACCCTTATGTTGCAGCACCAATAAGTTCCGTCAGCCTCGCGCCATAGTCTGAGGCACCTGCACCGAACGCCTTTTGGCAGTTGTCGATAATGTTCAGGAGGCATCCTCACTCTCCTAGTCGGCTAGGAATCCGGCATGCCTTCGATCATGTGACGCACCATGGCGTCGGCCTGCGCCGCGCCGAGTAGGTTGGTTCCGATGGGCTCGTACTTCGACGGGGTAGGTAGATGGTCGTTGAATGTCTTTTTGAAGCTGACACCGCCGTCCGGATTGAAATTCTCAGGCAGCTTCCAGCTCAGAAAACGATCCACCATGTATTTGATTTGAGCTTCAGTCATTTGATCTCTCCTTCGTTCATTGGGTTACTCACTCTCCTCGTCGGTGTGCGGGGCTTCCACCCGCTGCGGCGGCTGCTTTCAGCCTAGGCTGAATCTCGCCGCCTCTGTCGGATCAGAACGTTTCACCGTCCGACCGGCGCCCGGTGCCTGTGCACAGGCATTCGGGGACTTCCTCATTCCTCACATCGGACTGTCAGGCCTTGACGGCTAAGAAGCCAAGGAAGATCAGAAACGCGAGCACCATTAGCGTCATTAAGATGGCATTCATTGCTGGGACTCCTGGGCCGGTTTCGTGCTCAGACATTCGTCGGGCTCCTACCGCACCATGCGGCTGTTTGCTTGGAGACTGACTGACTTGGCCCAACGATTTCAAATAGTTCTGTTTCTGAGACGCTCACCGCGCAAATTGGAACAAGGTGGTTAAGTCTTAGAAATCTCTAATCAAAATTTTAGGCCAGTCAGTCAGTCAGTCATTTGTCAGTCAGATCGTACTTACTCTGTACTCGGCTTCTTCCGGCTCTCGACGCGAGCCTCCATTGCCCGCCGGGTGGCCTTGGCCTGGATGCGGTCGTATTGCTGGGTCTGAGCGATGTCGCTGTGCGTCGCCGCGTGGCGGACGAACTCCAGCGGCACGCCGGCCGCGATGGCCTCTGAGATCGCCCCCGAGCGGCTGTCCATATTGAAGACGTTCTTGGGGATGCCGCACTCGTTGGCGACCTTGCGCCACTTCCTGCGAAATTCGGTCTCGTACCACGGGTAGCAGTGAATCTCGCAGAGGATCACCGGCCCCGTCGCTGGCAACAGATCGCGCCGCGCCATCACCTTCTTGGTCACAGGATCGGTCGTCACGACCGGCTGGCCGCCGCAGTATTCCTGAAGTTCCTCAAGGACCATAGGCGCTAATTTTAGGTCCACTTCGGTCTCTTTCTGCTTCTTGCTGGTGACGTGCCGCAGGATCAAGTTGTCGTCGATCTCCTCCCAGCGGATACCGCGAAGCCACTTCCGGCCGCGATAGATCACATCCGAGATGCCGGGCTCGTTGAGCGGCACCCACTCGCCAATGACATCCTTCTGGCGCATGGTGCATTCGAACTGGAACGCCTGGACCATGGCAAGGGAATCCCAGCCGAAGTGCAGGCGGGCTTTGTAGCGGATCGCGTTCGCTTGATCAGCCGACAGGCTGACCTTGCGAGCGCCAGTACCTTCGAAACGCAGATCGTGCATGACCATCTTGAGACGCACACAATCCTCGACGGCAAGGATGGATCGGCCGAACGTGAACAGTGTGCGCAACTGGCCGACGAAGGCCGACCCGATCGCAGTTTTCACGCCACCGTGTGTCCAGCCCCGATGCCATTCCAGCACCTTGCGCCCGGTGATCTCGCTTAGCGGCATACTGCCGTAGTCGGTCGACAGGCGCCGCAAAAGGCCATCTGTGCTGCGGCGGACCTTATAGCGTAGCTTGTGGTAACGCGAGTCAGGGTCGGTCTGATAGCACGAGATCAACGAACGGAGCGTACCGTCAAACTTGCCGATCTCGGGCAGGCCGCCGCGACCGAACGTCAGCATCTCATCTTGCAGGCGCCGGCAGGTATCCTGGATGTAAGCGATCTCGGTAGAGTTCGGCGCCTCGCCGACGAAAAGCTGCTTGCTCTTGGGGGTGAAGCCCTTCTCGATCAGATCGGTACGGGCCTGCCAGCGGCACTCCCAGCCTTGGGTCGCGTGCTTGCGCCAGATATGGCCTGGCGCGTCCTCAATCCTTGCCGGCTTCATGCGATGTCCCTCCGCTGAGAGACGTTAGCGCCATAGAGGTTGTCGAAATAGGCTTTGACAGCCGGCCAGTATCTTCTATCCCCCCAAAGTTTTTGCTTCTTCGGGAATCCCGCTCTCGCTTCTGCCATGCGAATTGCCTCTCGTGCTTTCTTTTCCGGCACGCCAAGGCGGCGGATCAGCTCGGCATCAGTCACCCAAAGGCCCTTCTGATCCGTCCGCTCGGTGATATCTTCTGGCGTGCTCACGAGAGGTAGTGTTCCCTAACTGACTTGATTTGTGAATAGCTGTTCTATTGCCGAAAAATCAATGGCTTACGCGAATTACAACAGCGCGTAACCCATCAGCGATCATTTGTTGATGGTTCACTGCCATCGGGCAACGGTGGGTTATCGAGTTCTTCGCGGAGACGATCCATGCTGCCGAGAAGCCTGTTGATCCTCGCCTTCGCGAACTCGTAAGCCTCCGGGCGCTCGCGGATATACTCGCGAATTTCCTCAGCGGACTCGTAGAGCACGTCAGATATTGCCATTGGTTTTCTCCATAGTTTCAGTGGGTGTCTGGTCTGCCGGAGGCAGGTCGGCTGCGTCTAACAGACGATGCGAGAGATCGACAGCCATGGTCGTCGTCTCGTTGCAGGCGCGCATTGTCGTGAGGCTCGTGTTGATAAACCAACGGAGGACCCACATCTGGAGCGCCAGAATGACGAGCGACACGAGAGAAACGATCTCTGGAAAGCTCATGACCGCTCCCCCGGTGATCCCACAACAGCCTTGATGGCCTCAATGGCGATTGAGGCCATGGGACCGTGATGGTGCATCTTGCCGCCGTCGCTTACGATGGTGTCGAGCGTCGCAATCCGTTCCAAAGCTGCCATAGCTTTAGACAAATCGTCGGAAAGTCGCGAATAGTCCTCGTGCGTATGCGACGGATACGACATCACGGCGCAGCGCTCATGGTAGGCCATGCCGTCAATAATGACACGCTTGGCAGAGAATTGGCCGCCACAGACCTTGCAGCGCGTTGCATCGGTGCTCATGGGTTGCTCTGTCCTTTGACATCATCGTGGAGGCCGTCGAGTCCGCCTGATTTGTTGACGGAATGCAGGATCAGTTGAGCAACCATTTCCTGTCGCTGTTCAAGATCGTATTGGTTCTCTTCGTTGACGCCCCAGTCCTCCAAATCGAGGCGGCAGATAACTTCTCCGGTCGCGTCGTAAATGGTTGTGTACTGCCAACTATTTTGAACCATGGTCCAAGGCAGAGGCGCGTCTTTGATGCTGGTCATTGCTCGGTCTCCTGGGGAATGCGCTGGGGGTATCGATCGGACAGCCACGCCAGCGCGTGATTGGCTTCAATGCGGCAATGCGTAACGAAGTCGCCGTTCCATGCCTTCTTCTTGTCGCCGCGGTAAACCTCGATCTGACCCCAGATCACGCGCAAGGCGCCATCAATGATCTCGATCGCTTCGGCCTCGCTATTTGGCCGGCGCATTTCGTATTGCATCTATTCCCCCTGGGTACGTGATTGGTGCGAAGACAATGCCAGTGTGGTGGCGCGGTCTCGTGCTTTGTTCCAGAACCGCGCGGCTTCGAGCCAACTGGCTTTAGTCTCTGTCTGATAAAGGCAGCGAGAGCAGCGCAGCGAATGCGCGTCGAAGTGCTTCCGTTCAGTGCGGATCTTGTCCGGCGGCGCCGAATAGCTGCATTGAGGGCAGAGTGAAAATTCCCTGTCTGTCATGACCCACCTCCGAGCTTCGGGCGCGGAAGCGCGTATAGGGGCTGGACGGTCCAACTATCCGGGGTCTCGAAAAATCCTTCGTGTTGGGTTGGATCAATCTCTGAAAGCCGCCAAAGATTGCCCCATCCCTCTTTGCGCTGATAGCGCCACGCGACTGGCTTCAGAGCTTCCTGCGGTAGATCAGCGCTGTCATCCGGCTGCTCGCGACCACATGCCGCGCAGCACAGCGGCGCGTCGCAGTAGCAACAAACGCCTCCGGCAGTTGGCTGCGGTTTGCCAAGTACGGCGAGAATGTCGCGCGTGATGTTGTAGGCCATCGTATGATCATGGGTATGTAGCCGAACCGCGCCCATGATCCTGTTGGTGGTCGGAACGCTGAAATCCAGCTCGCCCTCTCTGTCTCTTTCGGCAGAGGAGCATTGCGCCACCTTGGCGCCAGTCTCCTTGGCGATGGCGTCAACCATGCGCTCGATGCCGGGGCGTCCCATCGCTAGGGCGGCATCTATTGCCTCGTAACTGACGCCGTCCTCGACCGGAGCGGCCGGCGGCTGGGCGGCTAGGGCGCGGAGAACGTCATACATGGCGACGTGCACGTAAGTTCCGTCCGACGTCGTGCATCCAGCCGCGATCAGTGCTTCACGCATCCCGGCAGCTTGGGCAGGATCGATCAGGGCGTCGCGCGCGACCTCTGCCAAGCCTTCCCAATCGTCAACGTCCATTGCGCAGGAATATTCGTAAAGAAAATCCTCCGGCCCGCGTGCGGGTTCACCCTCGTCCGGCATGATCCCCTGACCAGCAGCCCAGATAGCGAACCGCATTGCGTCGTGGACTAGGGTTGCCAAGAGGGCTCTGTCGCTCCCAGCGGAGGATGGCTGAACGGCTTCGGTCATGAGAATGCTCCGATAAGAAAGGCGGGATAGCCGAGCACGGCGACCACGAAGGCGCACCAGATGCAGATCCTGGAGAAGCGGTTGGGGCAGGTCATGCGCGGTTCCATTTCCAGTGGTTGCGACCGTAGACGATCCACAGGGCAACATTCATCGGCAGCAGACCCCATGCGCCGACCGTGAATATCCAGAGTAGCCAGAGCGCTTGATTGCCGAGCCCTATCAGCCAGGCGTTCGGATGCTTGTTGCCCGCTAGCAATGTCATCCAAATTGTGATTGCTGACAGCAGCCACGGAAGGTAGGTGGCGATCATGGGGTGCGATCCTGCTGGAGAGGGAGCGCGGATGCCGATCGCGCGAAGCGGACGAGGTAGCTCCTCGGCACGCAGACTCGGAGGCGCACCGAGAGAACGAACCTGCGACTATTCCTCATCGTCGATCTCGTCGCCTGTTTCGCAATTGACAAGGACGACGCCGCTGCCGTGACACTTAGGGCAATCCTCCCCCTTGTCCCAAGGGTCTCCGTTCCGGCCGGAGCTATGTATTTTGCGGGCTCCCCAGCAAAATTTGCATTCCACATCCATTACAGGGCCGCAGTTCATGTGGCATTCGGTGCCATCGACACAATCAACGCACTGCATTGCGATTACTCCTTGATGCGGATGATGCAGCCGTTGCCGGCGGCGTTGGTGTAGGAAAAGGTGCGGGTGCCTGCGAACACGCCCTTGAACAGTTCCTCGGCCTCGAAGATCTCGCCGCGAACGACAATGCGGACGGTCTCCGCAACGGAAACGACGGGGATGGAGGCGAAGGAAGCTTCGATTTCAGCAGTGGTAGCCATTGTCTTTCTCCTGTTAGAGGGGGCCGATGCGCTCACCGTCCTCATAAACCACCACGAAGAAGCCGAACTTGCCTTCCTCGACCTTGTATTCCGCCTCGTCATCGAACTTCTGGTTGGCCTCAGCGAGCTTCGCGGCCTGTTCGTAGGTGGGGAAGAAGTGGAAAGTGTTGGTGGCGATCGAGATGTGCATTTGCTTGCTCCGTCTTGACTGTGATTACGTATATACGCTATAGTTCTGGCATCGTCAATAGCATATATACGAAAAGAGACATGGGCCGCAAAAAAGAATGGGACGAACGGATTCTGCTACCGTTGAAAACTGAAACCCTGGAGCGCATCGACGCCGATCGACAGGAGGGCGAAGATCGGGTGAGCTGGATTCGGGATGCCATCGAACGGAAGTTGAAGCGGCGGAAGTCATAGGCGCTCCGGAGAGGTGATGGCGGTGCCGGGGTTCAGCGCTCTGCGAGTGCCTTACGGGCGCGATCGAGGGCGGCGCCGAAAGTGTGCGGCGTCCGTTGTGCGATATCGTTGAAGCCAGGAGGGAGTTGGCGGGTTTGGTGGCCCTTGAAGGTTACCGTCCCAATGCCGATCATCGTGACTTGGAAACCGTGATCCTCGAAGTACTGCCCGAGATAGCACTCGTTGCACCAGAAATCGTATTCCTTGTCGGCAGGCTGTTTCTCAGCCCAAGCGATCAAGCTCTCCAGCGAGAACGGATCGGCCTTGATGTGCGTCTTTTCCCAGTCCTTGTTGTAAAGCATTGGTTTCTCCTGCGTTTTTTCGGAATCTGTTACTGAGGCGATGGGAGCGCGGAAGCCATGGCGATCCGTCCGCCGAGCCAACGCATCACGTTGACGGCCATTGAATTGCCGAGCGCCTTGTAGCGCGGGCCGTCAGCGGCCCTGGGAATTGCGGTGTATCCGCGCTTGAAGCCTTGAAGGCTTTCGCACTCGCCAGGCGTTAGGCGCCGGACAGCGTAGTCTTGGCGAACGGCAAAGGCGACCGCTGCTACCTGACTACGAGAGACTGGCGGGGTATGGTCTTCGGAGATGCCTAGGCCATCGTTGGCGTTTCCATAACCACCGCCGTTCTGCCAGTTGAATGCGACGGGAACAACATAGCCTGCATTGACGAGCTGGCGGTTGATGCCGGACGTCCCGTGACCGTTCGGCGTTCCGCCGCCTTGCATGGCCCCGACGACTAAGTTCTCATCAAGTGGGTTGTTCGCATGGCCTCCCGCAAGGAGCGGCTTCGCGATCAATCCGCCATCGCAGTCAAAGTCTGTGCCGAGGCCCCCACCGCCTGTAGGGCGGCTTGCAATTGTTGGGGCAACTCTTTCCCCCGCTTTCCGGCGCGGCGGAGAATCCCAGAGCAGGCTCTCGCGCTCAAATAGTACCGCTGCGGGACGTCGCCAGTCTCCAAGATGTCCGACAACGAACACACGCCTTCGTCGCTGGGGAACTGCTCTGGCAAAGCCGTCCACTCGCACGTACTGAGCGTCAAGCACTCGCCAGGACGCATGATACCCGAGTTCTGCCAGCCCTCCGATAAAGGCTCCAAAGTCCCGTCCTCCAGAGCTCGACAGGACGCCGGGGACGTTCTCCCAAAGGAGCCATTCGGGGCGATAGCGATCAGCGATGGCAAGATAGGTGAGGGCGAGGTTCCCCCTCGGGTCAGCCATTCCCTTGCGAAGTCCTGCGACCGAAAAACTTTGGCAGGGGGTGCCTCCAACGAGAATATCGATATCTGCATCAGGCCAATCCTTGAACTTGGTCATGTCGCCCAGGTTCGGGATCGACGGGTAATGGTGCGCCAGGACGGCGCTGGGAAACTTCTCGATCTCGGCAAAGGCAAATGGCTGCCATCCGAGCGGGTGCCAGGCAACCGTCGCCGCTTCAATGCCACTGCAAACCGAAAGGTATTTCAAAGGAGCATCCTCATTGTCGTAGCGTCACTACCGAAGCGGTCAAATGTCCGCGCCGTTGATGAACCAGAGCGCGGCGCCGATCAAAATGACGGCGAGGATCGCGACGATGAGCCAGGTCATGCGGTTTCCTTCGCTTTGTCAGCCTCTGCGGCGGTTGCTTTGTGTCGACGATCGAGAGCGGCTTTAAGCGTCGCCTTGTGCTCGCGCGGGACCTTGCCCCATGCCTCGACCAGGGCGACGTTGCCGTGCTTGGCCGCTTCGGCGAGCTCGAGGTCCCACTCGGCCGCAGTCAATTCGTCAGCGGCACCGGCGGCCGCGGGGCTGGGGTTAGGCGCCGGTGCCGCTGATCCACCTGCCGCCCACGTCGCGAACGCGGCGCCCATCTCCTCGCGGAGCGGCTTGCCGGCCTCGATGTGAGGCGCCAGGTAGTTCGGAAGCTTCAGAACAAAATCCTCGCCGATCTTTTCGGACTTCCAGACCGGCACGCCGTCGGCGCGCGGAGGAAGCAAGCAGGCGAGGTCGAGGGTGTGGACGATCTCGAGCGGCGCGACTGGCTGCCAGCCGATATTGATGACTTTCTTGCCGTCCTGCTTCGTCTTCTCGCGTGCGCGGAAGGTGAATATCAGCGGCACCTTGATTTTGAGAATGCCGGTGATCAGCTTCTTGCGCGCTGCTGCTGGCTTCGCCCAGGCTGCCCATTCGTTGCCGCCCATCTTCGGCACCATCTCATCGTGCCACGCGAGATAGGCGTCGTGCTCATCGGACATTGAATCCACGATGATAGCCGCCGGCTTGGACGGAAGCTGAGCCATGATCGCTTCAAGGAACGCATCGGAGCGCGAGTTCGGCGGCATCTCGACGATCTTGAACGGGATCAGGTCGTTATATTTGCGTGATCGACCGCCCTCGGTGTCGAGCACGATGATGTCGCCGCCTCGCATGGACTGGATGCCCTTTGCGAGTTTGAGAGCCGACAGGGTCTTGCCACCGCCAGGCGGGCCGATGAGTCCGAGCAACAACGGTTCTTCCGAGCGGGTCGCGGGTTGAGCCTGATAGTTCATGATCTAGCCTGCAAAAATGAGATCGGGATTGTTGTTCTCGAACTCGCCCGACAACTCCCGTTCCAGCCAGGATTTCTCTTGGTACGCAGGATACTCGGGGGTCATCGGGCGATTGCCGTAGCCAGCCCAGCGGCTGGTTTTTGTAGCCGCGCGCCAAAGCGTCATCGCGGCCGAAACCTTCTTTGCTCCCATCGTCATCCAAGGCTTGGTCATGTGCATGACGGCAAGATCGTGCGGAGGATCGGTCTCCTGGGCGATGAAGCGAAACCTGCGGCGACCGGCGCCGGTGGGGTCGAGAACATCGAGGCCCCGCGAGATGAACGCGGCCTGCAAATCCCAGCCTCCGTTCAGCGCGCGAAAGCCGATGACGTGCGGCGCGACGGACATGCCCGTCGTCTTAAAGTCGTCGACCGTGCGTAGATCCTCGTGCAGCCAGTCGATCAGCGCACGGCACCAGATGCCGTCTTCCTGCCATGCGATCATGACTTCTGCATTGCCGCCGGTGAAGGCGTCGCGGTCTTCGTGCCGGTCAAGCTGCGCGCGAGCCTCGGCCGCCATCACCGCGGCGCGGACGTGCTGCTCGGCGAGGACCGCGATCTTGCCCTCGGCGGCCGCGGCCTCGCGGGCTTCCTTGGCGGCCTTCGTCTTCCAATCCGGGAAATCGATCGCGACGATATCCTTGCCGCGGCCGAGCAACATCGTGTGTGCGGTGTTGCCGAGATCAAACTTGGTATCGTCGTCGGGCTCGAAATTCGGATTGAGAGACGGTGAAGCCGTCCGCACGCTGCGCATCGACCGCTCCAGCGCGATCTTGCACAGCGACTGCGTGAGGCTCGGGACCGGACAGGGGTCCGCGCGATAGTCGGCCTCGCTGATGCCGCAATAGATGCCAGGCTTATCGATCCTCATGATGCCCTCGCCGAAAGCCGCAGGCCCATCCGGCCGCGGTTGGGGTGATAGGCGCGCAGATGCCCGCTATCGAGCAGCGCGCGCACCGTCTGAAGCTGGTAGAACGGACCTTGTTTCGACCGGGCGAACCCGCGTCGGAACGCCATCAGCGGCTCGATGGTGGCCTCGATCATGCATTGCCGCTGGGTGTCGGACAGCTTCATTGCATCACGTCCGGGATCGGCGTGGCGATGATGATTATGATGCCGAGCACGCAGCCAAGGAAAACCATGACGCCGGCGGCGGTGATGATGGCCTGGGGGAGGTCACCGATGATCTCGCGGATCGCTTCACGCATTGCGCGCCTCCTGTTCCTTTTCGGATGCGCGATCGCGGACGATATCGTTGATGGCGATAGCGATGCGCGCCGCCAGCGTGGCGTCTTCGACAAAAAGCGAAATGGAATGAGGGGTGAGCCCGCTGCCGGTAATGCTGAGACTAAGGACCGGGATTTCCGGAGCGCAGCTTGCTGCGATGTGGCGGACGTAATGGATTCCGGTTGAGGTAGTCATGCGCCAACCTCCGCGAGCTCGCGCACGTCGACGTAGAAGCCGGCTTCCTTCAGCAGCTCGTTGGTGACGTCCTCGACCACGTCATCGTGAACATGGTGGATGAAGGCGATCCGGTCGAACTCGCGGGACTGGATGCGCTCGACCACGCCGCGGCGGGTCATCTCGGGGTCGACGACCGCCTCTCGGCCGCGCCGGCCGTAGTCGATCATCACGACGAAATAGGAGTGGCAGACGGGATCGGGGATGCAGTGGGCTGACATGCGATGCGCTCCGTTGATGGAGGCACCTTAGTTCGCGTGCTGCGAACTCGTCAAGCCTAAAGTTCGCGGCTTGCGAATTTATTTGTTGGTGGCCGTTCCTCGGGCGCGAACCTTTGGCTCTGGTTCCATGCGGATTTTGACGAGGACGTCGGTCCTAACCTGGGGAAGGTCGCCGAAGAAAAGCCAGTCGACCGGGATGCCAAATTTACGGCGGATCGTGCAAGCAGCCTCAAAAGTGAGCGTTCTTTCGCCCGTTTCGAAGGGATTGTAGGTGCTTTTCGCCATATTCAATTCGTCGGCGAAGGCCTTCTGGCTCTTGAAGCCGAGTTCCTTGCGAAGGGCGATCAGCCGCTTGGCTATGGTTTCGGTGCTGTCCATCTCGGGTTCGATGACAGCATACCCGCGGGAAAATGTCGTTTCGCTCTTTGCGAACGCTTGACTTGTTCGCACGGTGCGAACTATGGTCGGGACCATGACCGACGCATCTTGGACCTGGGACTCAATCATAGACGGCCTCGGCGGCACCGGCGAGGCCGCTGAAGGGCTTTCGCAGCTCCGCTCCGTCGTTAGCGGCTGGCGCGAGCGCGGCATCCCTGCGGCGCACTGGGCCGCAGTGGTGAGGCTGGCTTCCGAAAAGGGAAGGGGCGATATCACGCTTGAGGTGTTGGCTGATCTCGCTGCGCGCCGGCGCGCTGCTGCTGACTTTTCTGAGGCCCGCGCATGAAAACGCGCGTCGAAAATCACATCGCCCATTATGCCCGCCGCCCGGCTGCTGTTGTTGATTGTGACCATCGTGCGACGTGCGGGAAGTGTTGGCAACCGGAATCTTTATTCCAGAGTAATCACAACGTCGCGGTGTTCCATGTTGGAACAACGCTACCTCAGCAACACCAAGATCACTGCGAGCAGCGCAATCGCCGACAACGCCGCGCTCACCTTCGCCCATCGCTTCGCCGAGGCGGCTACATCCGCAGCCGCTCGCACTTCCATCGCGGTATTCCAATCTTGTTCGGTCATGTCCAGCCCCTTCAATCGGCGGTTGTAGCACGGTCGGCATCTTCGTTTCCAGTTCCAGTTGCGTGTTGTTGGGGGTTGCGTTCATGCGTTCATCATCAGGGGCGGCGCCCGCGCGCGCCACGGAAAACGACCGACCGAATGGGTCAGCGACCGACCAAATGGTCGAAGACGTTCTCACCGACATCGCTAAGTCGTTGTGGCGAAAGAACACTGCGGCATCTCTCGCCGCCGAGCTCGGATGCAGCGTTCGCACCGTCGAGCGCTACATGGAAGGCTCGCGCGAATGGTCCGGCGAGGCCATCGCAGCAATCGTCCAGGAAATTCTCGTTCGTCACCGCATGCGCAACGTGCGCGTGACTGCTCGTCAGTAAATTTGCGTCGCGCTGCCCAGCGGATGGGCCCGGGCATCACCCGCGATGAGTCGTCGAAAGAACCCCGAACAACAGATCCACCGTGCGGTGGCTCAGCATCTGCGCACGCGCGCGGTGCCTGGCCTCGTGTGGTGGCACACTCCGAACGGCGGAAGCCGCGGCAAGATCGAGGGCGCGATCCTGAAGGCAATGGGCGTCCGTGCCGGCGTGTCCGATTTCATCTTCGTGCACGAGGGCAAGATATTTGCGCTTGAGCTCAAGGCAGAAGGCGGCAGGGCCACCGAGGCGCAGCTCAAGTTCCTCTCAGACATCGACGCGGCCGGCGCATTCACGGCGCTCCCTGTGGGTCTGGACGCGGCCTTGGCAACCATCGAGGCCTGGGGCCTGCTGAAGCCGAACCTCTCGATGAAGGACATCGCGCGGCATGTCGCGGAGGCTGCGCAGTGAGCAGGTGGTTCCGCTTCTACGACGACGCGATCAACGACCCGAAAATCCTTCGGCTGAGCGACGCAAACTTCCGCGCGTGGGTCACTTTGCTCTGCCTTGCGTCCAAAAATGACGGCGTGTTGCCCAACACAAACGACATCGCTTTGGTGCTTCGGATGAAGCCAGCGAAGGTTGCGGAATGGCTGGCGGTGCTGACCGCGGCCGGACTTGTCGACAACGATAACGGCTTGTTTCGCCCGCACAATTGGAACGCTCGTCAGTTCAAGAGCGACGTCTCAAACGAGCGCGTGAAACAGCACAGGGAACGTAAACGTAACGGTGAGTGTAACGTTACATCAACCGTTACTGTAACGGCACCAGAGACAGAACAGAGACAGATAACAGATACAGAGCAGAAAGAAAGAACTCGCGCTGTCGCGCCGAGCGATGATTGGCCGAAGGATTTTGGCGATCAGTTTTGGCAGGCCTACCCTCGGAAGACCGAGAAGCTCGCCGCGATGAAGAAGCTTGCGGGGATCCGTAAATCAGGCGTCGTCACATTCGCCGACTTGATGGCGGGGGTTCTTCGCTACGCCTCGCTGAAAACCGAACCTCAATTCACGAAACATCCCACCACCTGGCTGAATGCCGGCTGCTGGGCCGATGAAACTCAACCAGGAGCGACCAATGGGCACAGCCATCGCGGTGCGCAACAGCATCGATCTGCAAACTCTGATTTCTTCGCCGGAATTGCTTCAGTTGCGGCGGATATCGCTGGGCACAGTCCGCCATCCGGGCCAGCGGGTGAGGAAATACCTGTCGGGCGGATTAACATTGACGGCTGATGTTCGTGCTCGCATCGCGTCGCATCTGTCCGACCTGCGTGCGATCGGGCGATCTGACACGAGCGAGCCGAACCAGAAGGCGCGGCTAGCGACCATCGCAAGCATGCTGATGGCCTATCCGGTCGCCGGTGGCGGCAGTGAAGCCGCGGGGAAGGCGAGGGCAGAGGCCTATCTATCCGCGCTCGACGATGTGCCGCCCTGGGCGGTGGCTGAAGCCGTGAAGCGATGGCACAAGGGCCAGTTTTCCGGCGAGCACAACTACCGATTTGCACCGGCGCCGGCCGAGCTGCGCGAGGGCTGCATGGCGGTGCTTCAGCCTGCCCTGCAGACGATTGCCCACCTCGAGGACGTGCTGAACGCCTGCACGCTTGAGGACGCGATGGATCCTGCTCCGCTCGAGAAGCCCGCGGTCCCGATGCCGACGCTGAGGGTGATATGAGCGACAGCTATTCCGCCGCGCGCATCAGCAAGGGCTTTGAGGACCTGCTGAGCATCCTTCGCAAGGAGGACGAGAACGTGAGCGCGCGCATCAGGGCCAATACGGCGGCCCGTGAGGCGGCTATCGAGCGTGTACGGCGTGAATATGCGGCCTATGGCATCAGGCCACCCAGCGACATCGCGCTGAGCATGACGGCCCGGAAGGAATGCATGATCGGGATTATCTACGTTCAACCAGAGGAGAATGCAGCATGATCGACGTCGCGAAGGAATTCTACATCCGACATTTCCGCATGCTCGTTCAACAAGCGATCATCGCGCTCGGCAAGGACGCCGTGCAGAAGATCATCGACGACGCGGAGATCGGCGGATGATCATCAGAAGCATCTTATTTGGCGTCGTCTTGGGCATCACCAATTTCGCCGCTTATCACATCGGCCAGGTCGCCGGGATGGACGTGGCCGCAGAGAGATTTCAGGCGATAAACCAACGCGGCTATATCCGCTGCGAAAACGGTGCGTGGCAGATCGGAAACATCGATTTTCACAACGAGACCTTCACGCTACCGCCAGACAGCAAGGGGCTCATCTGGCTCGACAACGCATGGTGCAACAAATGACAGGGCACGGGGGCGTGAACGCGATCATCTTCGTTTCGTTCGTCATCGGCGCCATGGTCGGCGCGATCATCACTGTCGGGATCATGATGGTATGAAACGCATCATTGGAATCCTGGCGCTTATCTGGATCGCGAGCAGGTGGAGCGAGGCATGATCGTCGTCATGCACCGACCGCCGCTCAAGCGCGTCGACCTCAACCCGGTCAGGCCGCCACGACCCCCGGCGAACCCCGAAACCCTCGCCGAAGCCATGCAACGCGGCATCAAGCAGGCGAGAGATCAGCGCCTCTGGGACGCCGTCACCGCGACAGCACAGGCATCACAGCAGGGGACGAATCCGGGGAGCGGGGAATGAGCGAGCAAACGTGGCGCATGGTCCATGACGGAAGCCCAATTCCGTATTTGTCGATCGGCCAGCTGATCGAACAAAACGGATATCGGCACATGCGTAGGGCGGCGCAATACGCTGTCGCTGGACAATTCGAATACGCTGATGGTTCGGCCGCGAAAGCCAGCCGCAATTTCCTCAAAGCTATCGAGTGGAAACGTTTCTTTGGCGAGGACGCATAGTGAGCGCGCCGATCCGCAACGTCCCACGCGAGGGTGAGCTTCTGGGGACAGTTCGCACGCTCGAGGACGCCGTCGACGTCTTCCGCATGATGAAGGACCGCCTGGGCCTCACCAACCAGTTCCTCGAGGACTGCTACGGATTCGCCAAGGGCCATCCGGACAAGGTGCTCGGCCGCAGCGAGCAGAAGCGCCTCGGCTATGACACCTTCCGCCTATTCTGCGAGGTGTTTGCCGTGGAATTCCGGGTCTACGTCGATCCCGCGCAGATCAAGCGCATGGAGGCAATCTGGGAGGAGCGCGAGCGGCCCGCCTACAAGCCGGACGCCAAGCCAGGCCGCATCGCCAAGAAGATCTTGGAGGCTGCGAAGCCCATTGTTTACCGTGATGCCGCGCGCAAGGGAGGGCAAAAAAGGGCTGCTAGCTTGCCTGCTAAGCTACGATCCAAAATTGCCAGGAAGGGAGGCAAATCACGCATGAAGCGCATCAGCAAGGCCGAGCGCTCCGCAATGAGCCGAAAGGGCTGGGCGACCAGAAAGAGCCGACTCAACGCGCTCGCAACGCCCGCCGCCACTCCCGCGCTATCCGGGCCAGACGAGCGCGATCGACACTCATTCCGGCCGCTTTGCACCACGCTCGGATAAGCTGCCTGCTGACGCCCGCCAGGCGCGATGCCTCGGGCACCGTGACTGCGCCCTGAGAGATCAGTTTGAGCACCGCACGACGCGCTTCTGGGTCCTTCAACATTTTCCAAACGTAAAACAGCAGTTTCGCCTCGTCACTGACGATAATCCGAACATGCTAGCTTACCCCTACGCACTAAGTAATTGATTTTGCTACATATCGCGGTACGTTGTTCAATCGCGAAAATCAGCGCTACGTTTACCCCGCGCGCCGCCCATCGCGCGCTCGCACTCTTCCTTCCGCAGGGAGCCTTGCGACCGAGGACCACTGAGCGAAGCAAGCTGAGCGATGTACCATCCTCAAATCACGCCAGACATGATCGAACGCGCTGCCAGGGCAATCCGCATGCAAGCCTGCGCACGCTCGACCGGCTTAACACCACGACCATTCGAGCAACTGCCAGCCACGCTGCAGGCATCATATCGAGCCGAGGCTAAAGCCGCATTGCTTGCTGCCTTGAATGAGGGCTGATAGACCTCGTCATGCCATCAAGAGCCATAACTGTGTGACGTCACTCACACTCAGGCGAAATGTTCCATAATGCGCGTTATGCGAACGCTAAGTCATTGATATTGTTGATGTGACGTATTCGCAGTTGGTGCACATCACACTCGCCATGCTCGACACGCATGCGCAACCGCCTGGCGAAACGGCTGAACCTGCCGAATGCGTGTGATTTCCCCGCAAAAAGACCGGGGTGGGGTGGGGGTGGGGGCAGATCGAGCCCGTGCTGGTAAATTCGAGGTCCCCCCAATTTTTCGCGCCGCTTCCTGAAAAGCTTCAATGAGTTGCGGTTCGGTCTTTGGCCGGGCGGATGGGGTGCGTTGTTGGCGGCGGGCGGGTTGTTAACGTCGTTAGTATGAATGAGGAGTTTGAATTCGGGCCGAAGATGCGTGCGCTGACGGAGAAGCAGCGTGCGTTTGTGATGGTGCTGGTTGAGTTTCCTGGGATGTCTGGGGCTGAAGCGGCGCGGATGGCTGGGTATTCGGATGCGTCCGAGGCTGCGAAGGTCACGGCGAGCCGGTTGAGGTCGGACCAGCGGATTATCGAGGCGATCCAGGAGCAGGCTGGGAAGAAGCTGTGGGCGATCTCGCTGAAGGCTGCGGGGCGGATTGAGCAGCTGATCGATAGCGAGGACGACGCGGTGGCGCTGAAGGCGGCCGCGGCGGTGCTGGACCGGACGGGGCTGGCGGCGCAGCAGAACATCAACATCCACCAGACGGTATCGGATCAGTCCGGCAAGGCGATCATGGAGCGGATCCGTGCGCTGGCGCAGAAGCATGGGCTGGACGAGCGGAAGCTGCTGGGGCGGCCTGCACCGGCGCCGGTGGTCGAGGGCGAGTTCAGCGAGGTGAAGGATGGCTGAGCTGTCCCTATCCGAGCTCCAGGAGACGCTGGCTGGCCTCGAGGCGCTGGATTACCAGAAGACCTACCGGCAGTTTTTCCAGTTTGAGCCCTATCCGAAGCAGCGCGAGTTCCTGGATGCCGGCGCGACGAAGCGCGAGCGGCTGCTGATCGCGGGCAACCAGAACGGCAAGACGCACACAGGGGCGTTCGAGATTGCCTGCCATCTGACCGGGCTTTACCCGGAGTGGTGGCAGGGGCGGCGGTTCGACCGGCCCGTGAAGGTCTGGGTCTGCGGCGAGACCTCGCTGGTGGTGCGAGATGTGCAGCAGAAGAAGCTTTGCGGCGAGCCCGGTGTCGACAGCGCGTTCGGCACTGGCATGATCCCGAAGGACCTGTTCGTCGACAAGCCCTCCCTTGCGCGCGGCATCACGGACGCCTATGACACGATCCAGGTCCGGCATGTGTCGGGCGGCGTGTCGGTGGCGCGGTTCAAGTCGTACGAGCAGGGCCGAACCAAGTTCCAGGGCGAGAGCATCGACATCGGCTGGGCCGACGAGGAGCCGCCGGAGGACGTCTACGCAGAGCTCCTGACCCGCACGGTCGCAACCGGCGGCATGGTGTTCGTGACGTTCACGCCGCTCAAGGGCCGCTCGGCCGTGGTGCTGCGGTTTCTGGACGAGCCGGACGACAACCGCAGCGTGACGTCGATGACGATCGATGATGCGCTGCATATCCCTGCGGAGCAGCGGGCGGCCATCATTGCCGCCTTCCTGCCGCATGAACGCGAGGCACGCGCCCGCGGCGTGCCGACGCTGGGGTCCGGCCGCATCTTCATGGCGCTGGAGGACTCGGTCACCGAGGCGCCGATCGAGTTCATCCCACCGCATTGGGTGAAGCTGTGGGGCATCGACTTCGGCATTGATCACCCGTTCGGCGCGGCGCTGATCTTGTGGGACCGCGACGCCGACGTGATCCATGTGCACCACACGCACCGGGTCACGGATGCGCTGCCGATTCAGCATGCCGAGGCGCTGAAGAAGGTTGCGGCCGAGGTGCCGGTGGCCTGGCCGAACGACGGAAACGTGCGGCGCGATGACGGCAAGCCGATGGCCGACCACTACAAGCGGCACGGCCTGAAGATGCTTCCCTCGCACGCGACCTGGCCGGATGGGTCGGTCTCGACGGAGGCCGGCATTCTCGAGATGGACGAGCGCGAGAAGTCTGGCCGGCTCAAATACGCGCGCCACCTGTCCGACCTGCTCGAGGAGCGGAGGTTCTATCACCGCAAGGATGGGCAGATCGTCAAGCTGAAGGACGACCTGATTTCGGCGCTACGCGTGGCGATCATGACCAAGCGGAGCGCGCGCGCCGTGCTGCTGGGCAGCAAGAAGGCCGCCAGCGCACCTGCTGACCGCGCCAATGGGACGGATTTCGACCTGTTCACTGGGGCATAAGGCCGGGTGCGTTGTTGGCGCCTGTCGCTCCGAACAGGGTGCGAGCGCGTACCCAGGGATTCCTCCCTTATGACTTGTCGGCGGCGGGACCAACCCGCGGCATCCCGCCGCCCCTTTTCGGAGCAGAAATGCCACTGAACCGCCTGCCAAATCTGACCGGCGTCGCATCCGCGGATCTCGGCCTCGGCTCCAATCTGCAGCAGCAGGTCCAGGACGAAACCGAGGAGGAGCGCAAGAAGCGGCTGATGGGACTGTCGCCGCTGCAATCACCGGCGGCGCAGATGCTGCTTGGAGGGACAAGCGGTGTCGGATCGTTCTGACAGCATCAATCCGCGCATGAGCGGCGAGGAGTTGCGCCAGTCCTGGCAGGGCAAGGCGCTGCGTTTTGCGGCCGATAATCCCCAGCTGCGTACCGCGCTGACGTCGCTGTTCGCCGACAACTACGACGAGACAATGCCGTTCCTGCTCCATGCGGTGAACGGCGATCCCTACATCCGCGCGCCGTTCTACTGCTCGAATCCGAAGATCGACAAGCGCGGCGCCGTGATCGCGGACATGATCCACCCCGACGGCAGCAAGTACCGCGGCGCGATCATCTTCGCTTCGGAAGATCAGATGCAGGGTGTTTTCCGCAAGCTGGCCGACCGCCTCAAGCTAGACGATGCCGAGCGCATCGACCTGTTTATCGCCGTCAGGCATTGGGTGAAGGCCGACCTCCGGCTCGACCCGGCCATGGATCGCCGCGATCCCGACGCCAGGCGGATGGTGCTGCACTGATGGCGGACACCGCGCGCAAATATCGGATGATCTCCAGCCAGGAGCAGGCCGTGGTCGCCGAGATCATGGCCGACTTCACCGAGCGCACGATCTGGCGCAACGTGTTCGCCGGCCAGTGGGAGGAGGCGGCGCAGCTCATCTGGCCCGAGCAGCGCAATACGTTCTTCTACGGATCATGGAATTGGCCCGGCCAGAAAAAGGCGTTCCAGCAGGTCGACGCCTCCGGCATGCTTGCGTTGCACCGCTTCGCCGCGATCGCGGATTCGCTGCTGACGCCGGCCAACAGCAAGTGGCACAACCTCGAGGCCAGCAACGAATACCTGATGAAAAACCGCCGCGTGCGGATGTATTTCGACACGGTCACGCGGTTGCTGTTCAGGTATCGGCGCAATCCGCTCGCCAACTTCCGCGGCCAGAACAATTCCAATTTCCGCTCGCTCGGCGGCTTCGGCAATGCCTGCATGCTGATCGACGCCTTCGACGGGCGCGACTATCACGGCGCGAAAGGCTTGCGCTATCGGGCCGTGCCACTCGGCGAATGCTTCTTTGCCGAGAATCATCAGGGCCAGGTCGACAGCAATATCAGGTGGTTCCGCTTTACCGCGCAGCAGGCCGCGCAGAAGTGGGGACACGAGAACCTGCCCATCCAGATCGCCACGGCGCTGGAGAAGGGTAGCCAGCAGCCGTTCAACTTCCTGCACTGCGTCAAGCCGCGCCGCGACTACGACCGTGGCCGCTATGATGCCAAGGGCTTGCCGTTCTCATCGCATTACGTGTCAATCGAGGGAGGTTGCCTGATGCAGGAGGAGGGCGGCTATCGCACCTTCCCCTATGCGGTGAGCCGTTACGATCAGGCCCCGCGCGAGGTCTACGGCCGCGGGCCGGCGCAGATGGTGCTGCCGGCGCTAAAGACGCTGAACGCGCAAAAGTCGGTGTTCCTGAAGCAGGCCCACCGCGCCGCGGATCCCGTGCTGCTGATCGCGGACGACGGCATCATCGACCAGGTCAATCTGAAGCCCGGCGCGCAGAACAAGGGCGGCGTCAATGCCGACGGCAGGTTGATGATCCAGACCCTGCCGACCGGCGATATCCAGATCGCCAAGGAAATGATGCTCGAGGAAAAATCGATCATCGACGATATGTTCCTGGTGTCGCTGTTCAAGGTGCTGTCCGAGCACCCGAACATGACCGCGACGCAGGTGATCGAGCTCGTCAACGAGAAGGGAATCCTGATCGCGCCGACACTCGGAAGGCAGGAGACCGAATATCTCGGCCCCATGATCGAGCGCGAAATCGATGTCCTGAACTCGCTAAGCTTGTTGCCGCCGATGCCGCCGGAGTTGCGCGAGGCGGCCGGCGAGTACCAGGTCGTCTACACCTCGCCCTTGGCGCTCGCCCAGCGCGCGCAGGAAGCTGCCGGCTTCATCCGCACCGTCGAGACCGCCAAGGAAGTGGTCAACATCACGCAGGATCCGTCCTATCTCGACCGCTTCGACTTCGATACCGCGCTGCCCGAGATCGCCGCAATCCAGAACGTGCCCGAGCACTGGATGGCCGATGATGAGATGGTCGCCAAACGCCGCAAGGCGCGCGCGCAGTCGCAGGCCCAACAGGCCCAGATCCAGGCCATGCCGGCCCAGGCCGCGATGCTCAAGGCGCAGGCCGCGGTCGCCAAGGCCCAGCCTGGCCTCGGCTCGCAGGGCCTCGGTGGCCCGCAGCAGAGGATGCCGGCATGAAGATCACGGCGCTCACCGTTCACCGCGACGAGAACGCCGGAGATCCGGCACTCGTTTGCACCGTGACGTTCGAAGACGGCTCCCAGAGCTACGGCGCTCATCCATGGCGAAACCCGCTAGGCCTCTGGGCCTCTCCTGGCGAGGCGCGCGATCCGGCAGAGATTTCGGCCGTGCTGCGTAATTTTGCGCGCGCGATCGAGGACCACGTCAAGAAGGCCGCCGCGTGAGGGACGAAGATCAGGATCTGGTTCGCGCCTACCGGCTGTTTTTCAGCTCGGCCGACGGCATGGCCGTTGCGATGGACCTCATGAAGTTCTGCAAGTTTCGCTCGGAGATTTCGAGCGAGAAAGAGGAGGGCATGCGGCAGGTGTTCCTGCGCATTCTCCGCCTCTCCCAACTGTCCGATGAACAGCTTTTCAGCTTGTTTGCCGGTCGAATGATGATCACACCAACGGAGCCTCACGATGAGCGAGACACCTCCGGCCCTGCGGCCGGCCCCGCATAGTTCCCAATCCTATTTCCGATCCCCCTTTGCGCCGCGCATCCACTTCGACGAAGCTGGAGCGGGCGGCGGAGGTGCTGCTGGCGGTTCTGGCGCTGGTGATGGCGGCGGTGCTGCTGGTGCTGGCGGCGGCGCGAAGCCGTGGTTCGACGGTCTCGACGCCGAAACTCTCGGCGCATGGGACAACAAGGGCTGGAAGAAAGACGACCCCAGGGCCCTTGTCGGCGAACTCCACAAGGCATGGAAGGCAGCCGAAAAGTTCGTAGGCGTGCCGGCCGACCAGGTCCTGAAGCTGCCGAAGGATGCCAGCGACGAAGCCGGGTGGGCCTCGGTGCGCCAGCGTCTCGGCATGCCAGCCGAAGCCAAGGATTACGATTTCACCACGATCAAGCGGGCCGATGGCAGCGCGATCGACCAGACGCTAGCCGACAGCCTGCGCGCCGCCATGCACAAGGCTGGCACGCCGAAGGATGCGGCGCCTGAGATCATCAAGGCCGTCGTCAAAAACATGGACGACGCCGCGGCCGCAACCGCAGCCACGCGCGCCAATACACTCAAGGCCGAGCGCGAAACGTTGACCAAGGAGTGGGGCAACAATTTCGAGTTCAACCGCCTGACCGCGATGCAAGGCGCCAAGCGGCTCGGCGTCGACGAGGCCACGGTGGCCAAACTCGAATCCGAGATCGGCTATGCCAAGGTCATGGAGATGTTCCGCAAGATCGGCCAAGGCACCAGCGAGGACACCTTCGTCGAGGCCGGCAGCAGCGGCAACCCGACGACGTTGAACGGCGCCAAGGCCCGCATCTCCGAACTCAAGTCAGATCCGGAGTTCACGAAGAAATACCTCGCCGGCTCCAAGAAGGAAGTCGACGAGATGAATGCGCTGATCGCGCTCGCCAACGGGATCACGGCATGAGCAAGGCGCCAAAGAAGGCCGATGAGATGGCGGGCCTGAACCGCGCCGACTGCTGCGCCGAATGCCGCGAAGGCTTCTGCGTCATCAGTATGAACGAGTTCTGCCATCACCCGTTCAAGGCGTCACATCCCACGGCGACCCCGGAGGTCGTCGCGCGGGTCAATGAGGCCAGGAAGATCATCAAGCACCAGGCGATCGACCGCGAATAGCACTTCGGTGCGTTGTTGCGCTTGGGGCGCGCGGGCAGTTTCCCGCGTGCCTGGACATGAAGGACCCGCAAGGACACTCCTCCCAGGACAGACTTTGAGGCCCCCCGGAAGGGACACGGCCGGATGAATGGCCCCGCAAGGCGTCGCGAGAGCGAACCAGAGCGGCACGGCCGACAACCCGTCGTTTCAACCCAACCAGGTAAGGCCATGTCCGAGAACCTGCCGAAACTTGCAGTCGAGACCTTCTCGACCGTCCTCGCTCTGAAACTCCAGCAGCAGCAGTCGATGCTGCGCGGCCGCGTGATGGAAGGCCAGCACGTCGGCAAGCAGGCATCCCCGATCGATTACATCGGCGCGATCCAGATGAAGGCGCCGGCCGGCCGCTATGCGCCGACCCAGCCTCAGAATACCGATTTCACCCGCCGCTGGGTGATGCCGGTCGACAAGGAAGCTTTCCAGCTCATCGACAGCTACGATAAGCTGCGCCTCCTGATGGACCCGACCTCGCAGTATTCGAGCGTCGCCGCGGCCGCCGTCGCCCGCGAATGGGATGACCGTATCATCGCCGCCGCCTTCGCCACCGCGACGGTCGGAGACAGCACCGGCATCGGAACCACCACCGAGGCGTGGTCGTCCAACTGGGAAGTCAGCGACACGTTCGCATCGTCCGCATCGTCCGGCCTGACGGTCGCGAAGATGATCGAAGCCAAGCGCGTCATGCGCAAGGCCCAGGTCCCGGTCGACACCGAGCAGCTGACGTGGGTCACGAACAGCCAGGGCGAGTCCGATCTGCTCAACCAGGTTCAGGTCGTCTCGACCGACTTCAGCGACAAGCCCATCCTCCAGGATGGCAAGGTCGTGCGCTTCATGGGCTGGGATATCGTCTACAGCGAGCGCCTGACCTCCTCGTCGAACATCCGCCAGAATATCGCCATGGTGAAATCCGGTGCCTATCTCGGCATCTGGAAAGACACCGAGAACGATGTTTCACGCCGCAACGATCTGTCCGGCCTGCCCTGGCAGCTCGCAACCTTGATGTCATCCGGCGCAACCCGCCTCGAGCCCGGTCGGCTCCTGAAGGTCAAGTGCGCCGACACCTCGGCTGCGGCCGACGTGACCCCGTAAGGAGGCCAGAATGGGAACGTCTCACCTCAAATCCACTGCGATCACCAATGCCGACGCAAGCCCGGTAGTCGCCAACAGTGCAGGCGCCGGCGCACCCGGCCGCCTCCACTCCATCAGCGGTTTTGTCACCGCTGTCGCCTCGGATGCCGCTGGATCGACCTATCAGCTGGTCCGCGTGCCTTCGACCGCCATCGTCAAGCAGGTGCTGTTCGCGAGCGAAGCGCAGGGCGCCGGCAAGGTCCAGCTTTCGGTCTACTACAGCGACAGCACGACCGATGGCACGCAGGCGGCGAACCAGGGCCTTGTGGTCCCAACCACCGGCGCCGGGTTCTTCTCGGACGACATCGACTGCACGTCGGCCGTCGCCCAGGCGGACTACACCAGCAACGGCACGTCCGGCACCGGCGCCAACGGCTACACGCTCGACAAGCGCAACAAGCATCTCTGGGATGCGCTTGGCCTGACGTCGGATCCCGGCGGCTTCTTCGACATCGTCGCCGTGGTGCACACGACTGCAATCACGACCGGCACCGGAAAACTCGGTGTCTGCGTCCATTTCGTTGCCTGATCATGGCGCTCTCTGCCGTCAAGATCACGGTCGGCCAGGCCCTCGGCGATGGCGGCGAATATGCCGTCACCGTCAAGGGCGCGGCGGTTCCTGATATCGCGACCGTCGTCACCAACAAGGCGACGCTCGTTTCTGACGGCGCCTCGCCGACGCAAGGTCACGTCAACACGCTCGACACGAACGTGACGGCGCTCAATGCGGCGCTCGCCGGTGACGTGGTCGTGATGTGGGACGGATCGAAGGTCTCGAACCGCCGGCAACTCCGCTCGGCGCTGCGGGCCGTGTTGCATGCAATCGAGGGCGGCCACGGCGGCCTTTCGGCATAGGAGATTGAAATGGCCGACCATTTTGTGAGTTTGAACCGGGGCGAGGAAGGATCTCTGTATTCCGACTTCACCACCGGAACGTCTTCGACCTCGACCGACCTGTTTGAGCTTCGGGTCAAGGATGGCGTGACGCCGACGCGCGTCGAGGTCATCAAGGCGCTAGAGGCTTTCGAGCGGTTCTTCTCGAACCCACAACAGGTATCGGCCGCGGGGTTTGACGTCACCGGGTAGCGGTGCGTTGTTTCCATGAGGTCCGGGCGGCACCGTCCGGACCATGGGAGCATTCAGATCGCCGGTCGACGTCGGGAATAGGGCGCTGCAGCACTGCGGCGCCGATCGCATTTCCAGCTTCAGCGACAATTCCAAGCGCGCTTCGGAGGTGTCGTTCGTCTACGACAAGGTCCGCGAGGCCGAGCTCCAGAAGAATACCTGGACATTCGCGACCCGCCGCGCGGCTCTGCGCGCGATCGACACGACGACCATGCTGCTATCGCCGGCCCTGTTTGCGCCGGCCACGGCCTATTACCAGGGCTCGATCGTCACCGATGCGGTGGGTAATTTCTGGAAGTCGACCATCCAGAACAACACCGGAAATGACCCGCTGACCACGACGTTCTGGGAACCGTATTTCGGGCCACAGACCGTCTCGCTGTACGATTCCACGCAGTCCTACGCCTCCGGCGAGCTCGTCTATACCTATGCGGGCGACGGCACCTCGCGGGTCTATCTGTCACTGATCGACGGCAATACGGACAATCCCGCGACCGCGACGGCATGGTCATCCGCGACAACCTATCAGATGGACCAGGTCGTCACCTATAGCAGCGTCGCCTACAAGAGCCTTCTCAACCTCAATCTGAACCAGCAGCCGAACACGCATCCTTTGGCGTGGACGTCGACATTTGTCGGCGGTAGCGGCTCGGTGAACTGGCTGCAGATCGGCGGGGCCGAGTTTCCCAGCGGCGTCGCCCTGTCCGTGCTCAACCTTGTCTACCCGATCGGGGCGGGCCCATCGTCCGATAGCTTCAATCAGAATGTCTTCATGCTGCCGGCCGGCTTCCTCAAACTGGCGCCGCAGAACCCGAAGGTGCCGGTGCCGATACTCGGTGGCCCGACCGGAAACACGCTCAACGACTGGAACATCGAAAACGGCTGCATCGTCTCTGCGGAGACCGGCCCGATCACGCTGCGCTTTATCGCCAACGTCACCGACGTGACGCGCATGCACACGATGTTTTGCGAAGCGCTTGCGGCGCGCATCGGCCTTGAGGTCGCCCAGCCAATCACGCAATCGGACGCGCGGCTTCAGACGATCGCGAGCCTGTACAAGCAATGGCTGGCCGATGCCGGCCGATCCAATGCGATCGAGGCGAGCTATGACGATCCGCCGGATGATCCGTTCATCACCGTGAGGGCATGAGATGCCCGCGGCAACGCAGCTCCTGACATCGTTCCTCGGCGGTGAGATCAGCCCGTATGCACAGGGGCGCTATGATCGTCCGGATTACCGGACCTCGATGCGGACCTGCCTGAACTCGTTCCCTATCGAAATCGGCGCATGGGCGCGGCGCCCTGGTACGCGGCACGGCGGCCACACCCGTGGCGGCGCTGCCGGCCGGACAATGAAATTCGATTTCGAGCAGTCCTCCTCGGTCACGATGGAGTTCACCGACGGCAAGCTGCGGTTCCGTAGCGGGGCGGTGCTCATCACCACGAATGATGCCGTGGCGATCACCTCGATCTCTACCGCAAATCCTGCCGTCGTTCAGGTCGCAAGTGCGGTGACCTGGGCGACCGGCGATACCGTGCTGACGCCAGGCGCCTCCACGCCGCTGCTGGAGAACCGGCAGTTTATTATCACGGTCATCGACAGCACGCATTTCTCAATCAAGGACGCTTTGACCGGCGCCGGGATTGATGGATCGACGCTCGGTGCGCTTGCCATCGGCGCAACGGTCCAGCGCGTCCATGAACTCTCCACGATCTATCTAGGATCGTCCTGGCAGAACATCCGGACGGTGCAAGCCGAAACCACCGATCTCCTGCTTTGCCCCAATCTCAAGCCGCAGATGTTGACGGTCCAAACGCTGCCGTCGACCGGGATCAATCCGCAGTTTTCAATCGCGGATATCGTATTCAACGATGGTCCGTATCTCGATCCGTTCACCAATGGGGCGGAGGTGACGCCCGATGCTTCCTCGGGCATCGTCACGCTGACCGTGACATTCCCGGCATATAGCGCCACCACGGCCTATGCGAAAGGATCGTTCGTCACGTCCAGCAGCGTCAACTATGTCTCGCTGGTCGACCAGAACGTGGGCAACACGCCGGTGTCGAGCCCTTCGTCGTGGCAAGCGACGACGGCTTCGGCAGCGATCAATGATGGGCGCGGATTCCTCGGGTCCGATGTCGGTCGCCTGGTCCGTCTTTTGTCCGAGCCTCCATACTGGAATTCTTCGCACAGCTACAGCAGCGGCGACGTCGTGTCCTATAATCCAAGCGGTGTTGCAGGCGCAACGACCTATTGGCAGGCCGCGGCCGGCAATACCGGGCACGCTCCCGGAACCGATCTCACGAACTGGACACTTGTCGCCCAGGGCGCCGCGATCTGGACTTGGGGAAAGATCATTGCCCTTTCGAATATCATCGACCGGCAACTGGCCGGCTCGGTGACGATCGGCAGCATGAGCGGGAGTTCTGCAGCGTTTGACGGCGTATTTTCGAAAGTGTGGTCCTCGTCGGCCGTGCAGTCGGTGAGCGGCGGCAGTTTCAGTGGATCGATCACGCTCGACGGATATGTCGGCAAGAACTACTCTGGCGCATCGGCACAGAAGATCCAGCAGGTCACGGTTTATCCGACGTCAGATGTCGGCTGGGGTCGCGGAAGTTACAACAATGGCGGCGCAGATCAGAGCTTCGCTATTTCGTTCAGCCTGCGTCTGCGCGCTAAAAACTCGGCGCCATCGTCGCCGAGCGATGGGGTCCTGCTCGGATCGGCCAGCTTTTCCGCAAACAACAGCACGATCACGATCCCCTCAAACGATCAGTCGACGACATGGAATTACGTCTGGGTTGAACTTGTCGCGAGCACGGACCCATCGCTTCATGGGCTCAGCTATAGCCTGATCACAGGCATTGCGCAGATGTCGTTTTATAGCCCGACGACGTCATCGTCTGCGAGCACCGGCTGCAAGATTGAATTGCTCGGCCCTTCACTGATCTATTCCGGCCAGGTCATCACCACATGGCGTCTCGGCGCCTATAGCGACACTACGGGATGGCCGACGTGTGGCACTTATCACGAGGGGCGCATCTGGCTTGCCGGTGCGATCAAAAATCGGTTTGACGCGAGCGTGTCCAACGGGATCAGCGGCAACAATATCAATTTCTCCCCGACGGATCAGTACGGCGCGGTTGCTGCCAGCAATGCCATGTCGGAGGTGCTGAACTCCGATGGCGTCAATCCGATCTTCTGGATGAAGCCGGACCTGCAAGGCGTTGTATTCGGAACGCAGCAAGGCGAGTGGCTGGCCTTGGCCCCGACCAACGGTCCGATGTCACCGACCAATATTGCCGCGCGCCGCATGACCAAGCATGGCAGCGAGAACGTCGAGCCGGCGCGGGCCGAGCACGCGAACCTGTTCGTCAAGCGACACGGCCGCAAGCTGCTGGAGTATTTCGCGGATGCGTACTCCGGAAAGTTCTCGGCACCAAATCTTGCGGACAGGGCCTCGCATCTCATCAGCGCCGGCATCACCGAGCTTGCCTACACCGAGGCGGTCAATCCGATCGTTTGGGGCAGGGATGGCAACAATGCGCTGTTCGGCATGACTTACCGGCGAACCGTGATCTCTACGTCGCAGGGGCCGGATTTCTATGGCTGGCACCGCCATGAACTCGGCTCCGGCCGCACGGTTGAAAGCATCTGCGCCGGGCCATCGGTTGGTGGCGATCTAGACACGCTCACGATGGTCACGGCCGGCGCCACTGGCGACCCGCGCCACGTCGAGGTGATGACCGATGCGGCTGGCGAGAATGACGCATTTGCCGATGCGTGGTTCTTGGACGATGCGGTGAACCCGACGTCGATCACGACGACCGTCGCACCTTCGACCGGAGCACCATTCGGAGGCATGACGGTCAACGGCTTGTGGCACCTCAACGGGAAAACCGTTCAGGTTTTCGCCGGGGGGCTCGATTGCGGCGACCGCGGCGATCTCAACGTGATCACTGATTTCGTTGTGACCAACGGCTCTTGCTTCGTTCCGTTCGGTGACAGCGTTTCTGCCGGACCCGGCAAGGGGCTATTCACGCTGTCGTTTCTGCACAGTATTTCGCTCACGCAGATTGTCGTCGGTTTCACCTATGACAGCGACGGGCAGGCGGTGCGACTTGTGGCCCAGGCCGACACCGGCGCGCGGAACGGGCCTGCGCTTGGTGCACCGAGCCGATCGCACCGCGCTGCGCTGAAGCTGGTCAATACCACCGGGTTGTCGATGGGCGGAAACTTTGCTCGGCTTTATCCGTGCGAGCTCAAGGCCGGCACCGACAATGCGTCGGTCCTGCCGACGCTGTCGCTGTTCTCTGGCATCTTCTACGACCAGAACCACGACGATTTTACCTATGACGACTCGCTATGCTGGCGGGTCTCGCGGCCGTACCCGGCGACGATAACTGCGGCCGGCGTCAACCTCCGCACGGAGGACATGTAATGCCCTCGATCAAGGATGCGTTCTCCTTTGGCAACACGGCATTCTCCGATCTGAGCGGAGCGGTCGGCGACCTGTTCGCATCGGAGGGGCACAAGGCGAAGGCCGAAGGCGACCGTCTTGAGGCGAGCAATTACGACCTCGCCTCAAGCCTTGCGCTGCAAAACGAGAAGTTCACCGAGACATCGACCACAATCAAGCAGGCGCAACTGGACCGGCAGATTTATCAGACCATCGGCGGGCAGCAGGCAGACGTCGCTGGCGCCGGGTTTGCCGCGTCCGGCAGTGCGCTTGATGTGATGCGGGACAGCGCCTCGCAAGGCGCGCTGACCAAGGCGGTGGCCGGCCAGCAGGGCCTCATCACCGAGGCCGGGTACAAGGAGCAGGCGCAGTCCTACACGACCATGGCGAATGCCGCGCGCCTTGCCGCCAATGCCGAAGACGAGGCGGCGACCGGCTCGTTGATCACCGGCGGCATCAAAGGCGTGGCTGCGGCGGTGAACATCGCCGCGCTGTTCGCATAGGAAGGGGCCATGCCAAATATCCGCGAGTTTGAAGCTCCCCAGGGTCTCGGCCTCACGCCGAGCGACCGCGGAGCAGATGCGACCGCCGCCGCCGCGCGCCGTGTCGGTTCATCCTACCGCGAGATCGCAGACGCCAAGCAGGATCTGGGCGCCCGCATCGGCTCGACCATCCGGGACGTCGGTGACATCGCGGTCAAATACGAGGACCACCAGCAGATCAGTGCCGGCGCGGCGCACGGCGCGGAGCTGTTCGACAGCCTGACCACGTCCAAGGACCAGGCGATCAAGGCGATTGATCCGAACGATCCGGCCTATGGCCAGAAAGTCGAAGTCGCGCTGAAGCAATGGCGCGAGACCGAACTCGAGCCCAAGCTGGAGAAATTCCGCGACGGCTTCACCACCGAAAACTCGCAGGCCTGGGCCGAGCGCTTTGTCGACAACACGCGCAACCACATGTTCGTCAGCACCGCGGCGGACATGTCGACGGCGGCTGGAATTGGCATCCGCAACAGCGTGCGGACGGTCGCCAATGTGGCCTCGAACACGGCGCTGAACGATCCGTCCTCCGTGCCGGCCCAGCTCGACCTCGTCGAGCATTCGATCAATGGCATGGTCGATTCCTCGCCGATCCGCGGCACTGCTGGCGCGCAGGTCAAGACCGACGTGTTGGAGCGGACCAAGGAACAGATCGTCAAGGCCGGCGCGATCGGCGCAATCCAGAAGTCGAACGACCCGGAGAACACCGCCGCCGAATGGACGGCCAAATATCCGCAGTACATCAACGGCGCGGAAGCCACGACGCTCGCCGGCAACGCCCGGCAGCAGATCCGCGCTCGGAATTACGATTACGAAACTGACCGTCGCCGGGCCAAGGAAGTCGCGCAGGACAAGTCGACGGAAGCATCGAACCAATACCTGATCGATGTCCGCTCGCGCGATCCCCGCATTGCCGGCGATCCGACGGCGGTCAAGATCTTGAACGACCCGAACCTGACCAAGACCGACAAGAACAACCTGCTGAACTATGTCGACCGGACCCTGAAGCCGGAGACGGATAGCCGCCTGTCCCAGCAGACTTTCGTCGGCCTGCTGCGCGACCTGCGCGCGCCCGATGCTGACCCCGACAAGGTGATGCAGAAGGCTTGGGATGCGCGGCTGATGGACCCCGGCAAGGCCGGGAGCCTGACCGAGCACGATTTCGAGCAGTTTCGGCAGGAGGTCGTCGCGCGCAAGACGCCGGAGGGCGCCGCGCTCGAGCGGGACCGGAACCTGTTCTTCAAGCAATACGCCGGCGCGATCGCGGGGGCATCCTACAATCCGTCGATCGGCGACCCCAAGCTCTACAACGCCGAGGCCGACGCACGCCGCATGGAAGGCTTCTTGAAGGCCAAAGGGCTCGACCCGCATCTCGCCTATGACCCGGCCTCGGAATACTTCCTGGGCCGCACTGAGCGGCTGTCGAAGTGGCAGCAGTCGATGCAGGTCGACCTGCAGACCCGCGCCGAGGGGACGGCTGCGGCGACTGCGACGCGCCCGGAGGTGCCGTTCGAGCTCCGCGGTATTGCGGACCTGTCCTATAGCGCGAGCCGGAAGATGTGGCGGGATAACGTCTCCGGCAAGCTCTACGACACCGCCGGCAAGGAAGCGCGCTGATGGCCGACGATTGGGAGAAGGTCTCGACCGGCCCGGAAGACGATTGGGCCCCGGTGAAGGCTGCCGAGCGGCCTGCGCCCGTGGTCGGCGAGGCTTTGCCAGAGGCGTTCATGGCCCGCGTGAGCACCGGCCAGGCGCTGGACCGCGTGATAGTGGCGGCCGGCAAAGGCGCGGCAGAAGGCGCTGGCACGGGCACGCCGACGGGCTTTGAGGACGACGTTTTGGCCCATTTGATCGAGAAGGGGGTTTTCCACGACCCGTCGACGGGCCGAGGTGGGCCCCTCCAGATGGCGAACGAGGCCGTCATGATCCCGGCGGCCAAGCTCTGGGAGACCATCAACCGCGGGTTCTCCGGGGCGCTCCACGGTGCCGGCGGAGCGCTGGAGCAGCTGGTCACCGAGTTTGGCGGCTCGTCCGGTGAGGCGGCTCGCGCCCGTCGCGAGGTCATCAATCTCGGCAATTGGGCCATGATCGAGTCCGGCATGGGCCGGTTCTCGCGGCCGACTGTGGAAAGCCTGTCCCGCGATGCGGTGAATTCCGAGGCACCGAAGCAGATCATGGACCGGCCTGTCGGCGGCCTGCCGACGCCGGAGGACTTCACCACGGCCGGCAAGGTGATGGACAGCCCGCACGCCGAGGTCAACCTGCGCCGGATGTGGTCCGAGGACGGCATCCACCCGGCCGAGGCCGTGCACGATGCGGAGGCCGACGCCTTCGTGAAGCACGAGATCACGGCGCCGCGGGAGGAGATCAAGCCCGACCCTGAGACCGAGGCTGTGCTCGAGGAGACCGGCGGCAAGCCCGGCAGCTTGTCTGCGGCGGTCACTGAGCCCGGTGACGTTCCGCTGGACGTGCAGCCAGCCCGGCCGCCCGGAAGCCTCACGGCGGCCGCGACAGCCGCCCTGGACAAGCTGTTCGACGTCGGCCGGGACGTGCAGATGAAGCTGGCCCCGATGGCGCGCGGCTCCGTCGAGAGCATGGCGACCGTCAAGGACTACATGAACGCGATGCGGCGCAATGCCTGGGATTCGTCCCGGATTGATACCGATCTGGCGAAGCGGTTCGACCCGGCCCAGCGGGAGCGCATGGCGCGCGCGATGGAGGAGGAGAGCCTGTCGCTGCGGCTGGGCGAGCCGGAGAGCGCTCGCGCGCACCAGGGTCTCGCCACACTGGAGCCAGAGGAGCGGGCCGCGGTGCTGGAGCTCGACCGCGCCCAGCAACTGGCGTGGCTCCGCGTACGCGACGCCGGGGTGGTGGAGGGCGACGGTATTCCGATGCACTTCCCGCGCATGGCGATCGGCGCCAAGGGTGACACCGAGATCGGCAAGCCGCCGTCGCTGACCCAGATGTACGGCATCCGCAAGAACAGCCCGTACACCCGGCAGCGGCAGTACATGGAGGCCGAGGAGACCGAGCGCGCGCTCAAGGCCAAATACGGCGATCAGGCGACGATCGCCTGGGACATCCGGGCGGTGAACCTCGCGACCAAGATGCTCGAGGATGCGACCGCCGGCCGGTCGCTCATCAACAACATCGAGGAGGTCGGCAAGCGCACGGGTGACGAGACGGTCGCGGTTGGCTTCAAGCCCGGCGACGGCTGGTTCACGGTTGACCATCCGGCCTTCCAGAAATGGCGGCCGAAGCTGGAAGACGGCGGCGTAGTCAAGGACGAGGCCGGTAATCCGGTGTTCGAATCCGTCCCGATTTATGTCCGCGGCGATTTCGAGGGTCCGATCCGGGCCGCGCTGTGGGGCAAATCCGGCGAAGCCTATCAGGCGATGATGGCGCTCAAGGGCAAAACCATGGGCCTGATCATGTACTCGCCCATGATCCATAATGGCGTGGAGTGGGGACGTGCAGTCTTCGCCATGCCGGGCAAGGTTGCCACGTTCAAGGTCTACTTTGAGGGCAACCGGGCAAAGCACGACATCGGGACAATGCACGAGGCAATCTCTGCCGGGTTGGTGCCGATCGGCAAGCGGTTCTTTAATCAGGACATCGACTCCATTATGGAGGCACCAGACCTGACGCCGGGCCGCTCCCTGACGGCCAAAGCGTTGGCTTTGGTACCGGGCCTGTTCGATGAAGGTGCCGGCGTTGCCGTCAAGCGCGCGATCGATAAGGCCGGCGATTTCTGGCACAACACCCTGCTTTGGGATCGCGTCGCTGACCTTCAAGCTGGACTCTATGTCAATTTCCGCGACAGCCTTCTGGCTAAAGGGACGGATCGCGACGTCGCAACAAAGTTGGCGGCTCATTGGGCCAATCGATATGCTGGCGCTTTGCCGAAAGAGGCGATGAGCGAGGCGGCAACAAAGTGGGCAAACGCCCTAACCTTTTCTCGCTCATTTACGTTTGGCAACATGGGCGTCTTGAAGGATACGCTGACGGGCCTGCCAAAGGATGTGCTGGCACAGATCGAGCGCGATGCCGGTTTTAAGGCCGGATCGATTGAGGCTGGCATTGAAGCAGCAAACGCCGCTGCGAGCGAATCCAAGGCTATGGCGAGCAGGGCGGCAGCCGGGACTGCACTTAGGAAATCGATTTCTGTAGTCGTTTTGGACGTCGTCGGCATGTACGTCATGAACTCTCTGCTGCAGAGCATGGCGAATGTGATGAGCGGCGATCACACGATCGATCAAGAGTTGCACGGATATTCCCTCCGCCTAAAGGAGGCCCTAAGCGAGCGCGCTGAGAATCCGATGAAGCTTTTGCAGCCGTTCGATTTTCTGGAGCATGTTAGTTCGACCTCAGAAAATGAGCCAGGAAAGCGGGATCGCGTTCG
>Ga0068855_100001049_pt1 | contig 34293 bp, 28 predicted proteins | sample KBSCornC52_FD_66592 | JGI IMG/M metagenome (GOLD analysis project Ga0068855, IMG submission 66592) | Corn rhizosphere microbial communities from Kellogg Biological Station, Michigan, USA - KBS Corn C5-2 | ecosystem: Host-associated > Plants > Roots > Rhizosphere > Soil ...
CCCATCGAATCAAAAATGCCTTCCATAAAAATTAAAGAATCATCTTTTACTGAATCAGGCGAAGCATAAGTGCTTTCTAATATGTATTGCCTGATTTTACTTTTAATTTCTTCCATTGTCTCAAATAGTTTTTTAACAGTTTTATTTTTTTTGTGGTTTCAGGAATTGATTCCTATTGGGATTTGGAGTATAAGCGAGAAACAAATGAAACGCTTTTTGCAACAAAATATTTTTAATTTCTTTTTAAAAGCGGAAGTTTAAAATATATTTACCGCAAAATTAGCTGTTATGCTGCTTCTTTCATTTGGATATTTGATTTTTTTGCTGATGGTAATTGTGACGTATTTTCTCGTATCTAACCGATACAAAATTTACGTATTGTTCTTTACCAGTTTGGCTTTTATTGCATGGTTTTCCATTGGAGTGGCTTTTTTCTCCTTATTATTTACAATAGTAAATTATTTCTGGGGAATTATGCTGGAAAAATATAACAATAAACCGGCTTTAAAAAATAAATTATTTTGGTTCGCTATTCTGTCAGATATTTCCATTCTTGCCTTGTTCAAGTACTTTGATGTTTATTTGAATGAGATCAATTCTTTGTTTTTTGATTCCGGGATCTATGTTGAAAGCCCTTATTTAAAACTGATGATTCCGCTGGGAATTTCCTATTATACTTTTCAATGTTTGTCTTATCTTATTCGCATTGATCGGGGAAGCGAAAAGCCACAATATAAGTTTGCCGCCTTTGCAACCTACCTGCTCTTTTTCCCAAAATTTCTCGCCGGCCCTGTTGAAAGATCGAATCATTTTTTCCCACAATTAAATAATCCTGGCGGCTTCGATTTGAATCAGGCAAAAGATGGCCTGAGATTATTTTTATGGGGTTTATTTAAAAAAGTGGTCATCGCCGATACGCTGTATGTTACTGTTTCGTCTGTTTACAATGATATTCATCAATTTTCGGGATTACAACTTTTTACTGTTTTAATTGTAGAGACCATTTATATCTATTGCGATTTTTCCGGCTACACGGATATAGCTTTGGGGTCAGCAAAGATATTGGGCATCAACCTGGTTGATAATTTCAACCGGCCTTTTTTATCAAAAAACATTTCTGAATTTTGGCGCAGATGGCACATTTCATTATCCTCCTGGTGCAATGATTTTATTTATAATCCTTTTATTATTAAATTACGCAGGTTCGGGAATCTGGCGATGACAACCGGAATTTTTTTGACCTTCTTTATTGTTGGTATATGGCATGGAGCGAATTGGACCTTTGTAATTCTCGGCGTTTTACAGGCAATCGCCATTATCTATGAATTTTATACAAAAAGATACCGGTTAAAATTTGTTTCACGATTTAAAAAAAGCACCGTGAATACCATTAGCAGAATCATCGTATTTTTTTATATGGCTTTTTCAATGGTTTTCTTTTTTTCAAATACCGTTGCTGATGCTGGTTATTTTATTTCGCATATTTTCAGCAACCTCCATTTCGGTTCTGCCCAGTTTAATTTCATCAGCAATCAACCGCAGTTTTTCTTCGCGTTATTTTGCTTTCTGGTCATTTTCATCATTGAGATATTCAATGAAAAGGGACGAAAAATATTACCACTTTTTTTAAAACAGCCTGTTTGGCTTCGGTGGATTACTTATCTTATCTGCATGGTTCTTATTTATATATTTTATGCAGGAATTCAAACCTTTTATTACATGCGTTTTTAGTAAACGAACAAATAAGGCTATTTCTTTTTTGCATGAATGACCCGGATATTCCCCAAGTCATCTTTTTCCGGTTCGATATCAAAAAAGTGATCGCTTTCTTCACAAAGACGCATCATAAATTCGCCCTGGCCTGCGCCAACTTCAAAAATTATCGAACCTCCTTTTGTTAAAAATTTCGGCGATTCGCTCAAAAATCTTTGAATGATTTTTGTACCAAACATGCCACCATCAAAAGCCAGAACCGGTTCATGAGCAGAAATTTCCGTATTCATTTTGGTAACTTTTGCAGTAGAAATATAAGGGGGATTACAAATAATGATATCGATTTTTTCATAAAATTTATCCTGGTCCACGGCAGAAAATAAATCGCCTTGCATCGCCTTTACAAGATGATTCAGATTTAAAAAACAAATGTTTTCTTTTGCCAGTTCAACTGCTTCATGAGAAAGATCGGTAACAATCACTTTACTCTTAGGATTATAAAAAGCAACTGCCAAACCAAGGTTACCGGCTCCGCAACAAATATCGAATATATAAACAGCATTTTTTTTACAGGCTGCTTGCTTCGAAATCTCCAAGGCTTTCCTGCCTAAAATTTCTGTTTCTTTTCTTGGGATCAGCGCCCTTTTATCACACAGCAATTCAATACCCATAAAATTTTGACGGCCCGTAAGATGAGCAAGTGGAATGTTTTTTTGCCTTTGACCGATCAGCTGAAGAAGAACTTTAATTTGCTTTTCATCCAACTCAGGCAATGGCTCTTCCATTGCCTTCACAGCCGATTTTGGAATGCCTGCTGATTTAAACCAACACGCTTTTAAAGTCGATTCCAATGTCTCTTCCGGTTTGTCTTGCAGGAACTGAAATGTGTCCGATAATTCAGAAGTTAATTCAGAAAAAAGCTCTTCTGTTGTTATTGTATTCACAGCGGTGATGTTTTTATTCAGCAATTAAGGTTATAGACTGATTGTCGATCTGCACGACAGTTTTTGAGTAGGTTATTTTTTTCCTGATCTTGCCGTTTTCGAGTTGAAGAATATCCATTCCTCTTCTTACTTCACGATGTGCCAAATACTTTTTTTCCAGCGAAGGCCATTCGAGCTTCCAGCTGAATGCGATTTTTTGCTGCTGCTCATCAACGAAAAGATCTTCTGTAGAAAATTTAAAATTGCCGTGATTTTCAAACCATCTTTTCCAAATTGTTTTTAAAGGTTCTTTTCCTGAAATATTTGATCTATTCCAGTTTTCAAAAAAAACATCTTCATGCATAAATTGCATCACGCCTTCAAGATCATGTTCGTTCCATGATTTTAACCAAACATCAAACTGATTAAGAATTTCAGACCTTGACAGCCGCATCCGTTTGCATTTTTTTCAATTCTAATTTGTCAATTTTTCCATTCGTGCTTTTCGGCATTTGCTCGAGGAAAATCACTTTTTGAGGAATCATAAAAGACTCAAGGTGTTGCATACATTCACGCTGAATTTCCTTTTCTGATAAATCGGCGTGTTCATAAATAGTTGCAAAAACAACAATTGCTTCTCCCATAATTTCATCCGGAATTCCTAAAACAGCAACTTCCCGGATTCCGTTTATTTTGTAAATAACATTTTCAATTTCTACCGGGCTCACTTTTTCTCCGCGGCTTTTTATAATGTCGTCATTTCTTCCGAGGAAATATAAAAAGCCTTCTTCGTCCATTTTAAACCAATCGTTGGAACACAAAACTTTTTCGCCGGGAAGTTTTCCTTCTTTCAGCATTTGATCGGTTAATTCTTTTTTATTCAAATATCCAAGCATCACATGTGGGCCACGTATATGCAAAATACCCGGCTCTCCGGCAGGAACACGATCTCCTTCTGGCGACAAAAGAAAAACTTCAGTTCCTGGAATGGCTTTGCCAACTGAAGTCGGTTTTTCATCAATTAATTCAGGTTCCAGATAGCAAACTCTTTTACATTCTGTAAGCCCATACATCTTAAAGATTAACGCGTTTGGAAATATTTTTTTTAGATCGGGGATAAAATCATCGGGTAAATGAGCGGCAGTATTTGTGATCTTTTTGATGCAATCAAAAGAAACGTCGTTTTCTTTATTTGACGCGATCATCATTGCATAAACTGTGGGAACACCCGGGAAAACAGTGGGCTGATATTTTTCAATGTGTTTATAAATGCTTGCAGTGAAAATAAAAGATTGTTCAACAATCAATGTTCCGCCAATCGTTACCGACATCAAAAGTTGATATAAACCATAATCAAACGCAAGTGGTAAAAGAAGCATAATCCGATCTTCTTCTGACAAGCGCAAATATTCTATCAAACTCCAGCATGTAAAAACCATGGATTGATGAGTCATCATCACACCTTTTGGAAATCCGGTGCTGCCGCTGGTATAAATCAAAGCAGCGAGGTCTGTTGGAATAATATTTGGAAAAAGCACTTCCTCTTCTTTTGAAATACAGTCCTGAAAAGAATCACTTTGTAAATGAGGAAATGTCATTATTTCTTTGTTTGCTGCACACACAACCACATTCCTTAAATGAGGAGTATGTATTAAAGCAGTGCAAAGTTGATTTTTTAATGCTTGGGCTGTTACCAGGATTTTTGCTTCAGAATCATTAAGAATGTAATTTAATTTATCTGCTTTTGTTTGCGGGTTAATAACTAAAAACACACCGCCGGAAATTGTTGCTGCATAAATTGAAACAATGCATTCCCATGAATTGTCTAGATAAATGCCAATGCGTTCTCCTTTTTTTATTCCGGCTTTTACAAAATAGGCAGCTAATTTTTCAGCATTATCTTTTAAAAGCTGGTAGGAATATTCTTTGTTTTTTACAATGATTGCTGTTTTTAAAGGAAAGTTTGTTGCAGAACGTAACAAAGCTTCACCAAGCAAACGTTGAGGAATTGAAATCATTTAAAATAAAATTAGAAATCTGCGGCTTGAATTAAGATATCTGAGAAGTGACGATTGGCTTCATCCTGAGATATTCAGTCGTTTTTTGTTTCCTTTGAAAATTTCCAAAAATCGTTTTTATTTCTTCTTCATTTTTGCCGAGCGCCGCACCTACTTCCGAAGCGTCATATCCATTTTCATACCCATACCATAGTAAATCCATTTCATGAAAAGGTAACTGAAAGAAAAATTCTTCCTGCGTTTGTTCTGCTGAATAAGTATCCGAAGTTGGCGTTCTTTGTATAATTTCTTTTGGAATATTAAGATGTTTAGCCAGTTGATATATTTGTGTTTTATATAGATGGCTAATCGGCATAATGTCCGCTGCTCCGTCCCCATGCTTTACAAAAAAACCCTGTTCTACTTCGTGTTTATTGGGAGTTCCAATTACAGCATAATGCAATCTTTCTGCATGATAATAAAGCATAGACATCCTGCATCTTTGTTTGAAATTGGAAGCCGCTATAATTTGTAAACATTCCTTTGCGGGAAGAAGCTTCCTTTTCTCATTACCATTTTGGTCTACAATTGTCAAAGAAAAAACCGGCGGCAAATTGCGCCTGATTCCTTCCGGGCTGATCCCGATTTTCATTGCATATTCCTGTGGATCATATTCGGGGAAAATGGCTTTTACAGCCTCATCACGACGGCGATAACAACCGAATCCTTCCAGCGCTGCAGTAATATTTTCCTCGATGGTTTTTATCCCTAACTGATGAGCCAGCTTTAAAGCCAGTTCTTTGCTTTCATTGCTTGAATCCTTTTCAGGCAGTAATATTCCGACTACATTTTCTGGCCCTATTGCTTTTGCAGTTAGTGCCAATGTTACTGATGAATCAATGCCTCCACTAATCCCTACGACCGCGCCCTTTCGTCTGATTACCATGAACAAATCTTCTCTCAATTTCCGGGTAATAGATGCAATTCTCGATTCAATATTATTAATGAAAAGAATGTCTTTTGAAAATGAAGTTTGAAACTTTTCTTCCATTTTATCTTTTATCAATTAAATTATTGGAAATATTTGGGTTACTTCCTAAAATTCCGGTAGGAAGGTTTGCTTCCTGATCTCTCATGATTGAATCAATAATCAAGTTGGTAAATATTTTGGCTCCGTTATCATTTAAATGAGTTCCATTTCCTGCAAATAAAAGCTTATTAACAAATAGAGGAGAATTTGTAAAGTTATAAACGCAAACATTATGTTTGTTTGCAATTTCCTCAACCTTCTTTACCGACGGATTTTCGTGAAGACTTTGTATTAAAAGTGGCGAAATTACTATATATAACTTTACGTTTGATTTTCTGCAATCTTCTATAAAAGATTCAAGGGTATTTATTTTAAGAGAATCAAAGTTAGTACTTCCATATGAAGTATCCTGGATCAGATCCGTATAACAGCTTTCATTTAAAGGTACATAACCATTTTGTTCATCTATTTTCTTTCTTTCTTTATGAGATTCAATGGCGCCCATAATCATGGTAAAAATTAAAGAATTATAAGGATAGATGTGGGAAATCATTTTATACTTTTCATATGGACTTCTTAACTCAATAATTTTTCGAATTTCTGGATGTGATTTATAGTAAGGAATCAAAGCTGATAATCGGTCATAGCTTCCCTCCTTCACTTCAAATTCGTCACGATTAAAGTCTAATACGACGATCTTTGGTGTATATCTTAGTAAAACTGCTTTTAGAATCGCATAATTATATAAAATAAGTTCATTGTCTTTACCCGTGTTGTAACAACTTAGATGCATTCTTTTATTGAAAATTTGTGGGATATAATGATGATTAGCCGTCGAAGATCCAAATATTAAAATATCTGCTTTCGTACTATCCATTGAATAATTTACTCTATAAATTTCCCCTGGCTTTTGGTTTGAATATAAATTGCGTAAAACGGTACCAAACACAAAATCAAGAATAAACAAAATGCACAAAAGCGTAAGTGTTTTAAATAGCAGCGATGGTAATTCTTTTTGTTTTATTTTATGACTCCAACTCATTTCTTTTGTTAGAATGCGAAATAAATAAATTGTCCTCCGTCAAATACTCCGGCCATTAAAATATATATTAGTAACAGGGCATAGGCTACCTGCTGAACCAACCAGCTTTTATTCGATAATAAAGAAAAGGGCACGATTTTATATTCTTCCTGTAAATCATAAATCATCATTATTGCACAACCGGTAATCATGAATATACCTATTGAAGGATAAAGATAAAGCTCACCGGAATTAGTAAACATTTTATAAATAATATCAAACGCCTCACCAATAGTTCGCGATTGAAATATAATAAGCGAAAAAGTAACAAATAAAAAAGTAAGTAGAATACTAATCACATTGTATGCTTGAAAATTTATTTTTTTTGAAATCTTCTTTCTTGCCCTTCGTGTTGCAGTTTCATAAATGAGAGCAATCGCTTGCAACACCCCAAAGAAAACATAAGTCCATGCAGCTCCATGCCATATTCCTATTACTACAAAGCTTATAAAGAGTGCGTAGAACAACCCCCATTCTCCCCAATAGCGATGTTTCAAAGCTACGGGATTAAAAATATAATCATTAACCCAGGATGAAAGTGAAATATGCCACCTTCTCCAAAAATCACTCACATTTTTTGCTAATAAAGGCCGTTTAAAATTTTCCATTAAATCGAAACCAAACATACGGGCTGTCCCCAAAGCAATATCTGTGTAGCCGGAAAAATCCGCATAAACTTGGAAAGTGTATAAGATACATGCAAGGAAAATGGTGCCGCCACTTTGATGATCTGAAGTGCTGATTACTTTAGCATGATAAATGGCGATTCTGTCGGCAACTACCAGTTTTTTAAATAATCCCCATGCAATACGTTTTGCACCTTCTGTAATATTTTCTTTATCAAAAAAATGGTTTCTTTTTAATTGCGGTAAAAAGTGATTTGCCCGTTCTATCGGACCGACTAACAATTTTGGGAAATATATCGTAAATAAAGTAAACCGGTAAAAATTCGTTTCAGCAGCTACAGTTCCCCTTTTAATATCTGTTATATAGCCAATAGTTTGAAAAATATAATACGATAATCCTATTGGTAAAGCGATATCGAGAAATGGCAACGAAACGGAATTATTTAAATGAAACCATCCGAAAAATTCAAATAGATTCAGCATTAAAAAGTTCCAATACTTAAAAAAAATAAGAACGGATAAACTAATGAATAGGGATAAATAAAAAAATGCCTTTTTTCTCTGTTTGTTGTTAGCGCGCTGAATGAGAATTCCAAGGCAGTAGTTAATTATAATAATAAAGAGAATGATAAATATGTACGAAACGTTCACGTACATATAAAACCACATACTGATAGCAATAAGAAAAAGTTGCCGGTGCTTAACTGGAATTACATAATAAAGTATTACCGATAAAGCAAGGAACAGGAAATAAGTAATCGAAGTAAACAGCATTAAAGAAAATTTTTCTTTTGCGCGTTATAAAGGCGAAAAACGAGAAAATAACCAGTCGGAGGATAAACTTATTTTGCCTGGATCGATCTACACAAATCTCCTACATTTCTAAAATTGAGTAGCTCATTTAAATTGAAACGAATTTTATAATGTTTTTCAACCGCTGTAATCATTTGTATATGATTCAGCGAATCCCAGGCCTCAATATCAGCCGTAGTGGTATTTTCGTTCAATTGTATTGAGTCATCATCAAATACTTTGATGAAAATCTTATTTAAATCTTTTAATAGTGTTTCTTGGTCCATGACAAAAAGTGTTTTATCGGCAAATCATCCGGAAGATCAAAGGTTTGTATAGGTTTTTTAGGTCGTTAAAATTAAGCAATTTGAAAATAAAAAGTCGGGTATTTTGATACTATTTAAAGCGTTTTTATCTTTTTGTTCCTACGCACCATCTGTTAAATTCTATTAACCCCTGATCCTCATTCTAATAAGCTTTTTTATCACCCCTGAAGACATAATAAACGGTCAGAAATAAAATTTTTATATCCAGCAAAAGCGTCCAGTTCTCAAGATACCACAGATCCTTATTAACCCGCATTTTGATCTGCTCAGGATTATGTATCTCACCGCGAAAACCGTTTATTTGTGCCCAGCCGGTAATACCAGGTTTAATAAACTGCCTTACCATATACTCATCAACCAATTTAGAATAGTCGGAAGTATGTTTTATCATGTGTGGACGTGGACCAACAAGGCTCATTTCGCCTTTTAATACATTTAGAAATTGAGGAAATTCGTCCAGACTTGTTTTGCGTAAAATCCTTCCCAAGAAAGTGACTCTGTTATCATTACGCGTTGCCTGTTTCAGGTCAGCATCGTTATTTTTTCTCATGCTTCTGAATTTCCAGCAATAAAAAGGTTTTTTATTTTTTCCGGTTCGTAATTGTTTAAAGAAAATAGGTGTTCCTGATTCCAGAAAAATCAATATACCGATCACTGGAATAAGCCATGAAAGAATAAAAATGGTTACCAATAAACTTACAGTAACATCTAATGCTCTCTTTTTAATGCGGTTGCCCACATCATCAAGAGGCTCTTTTCGCAACGCAAGTATTGGTAACTCTCCATAATATTCTATGTGCACTTCCCGGGTAATAAACATGGAAAGGTTTGGCACAATTCTAAACCGGATACATTCTTTTTCTGACTGAAACATCAGCTCATAAATATCATTGTTTTGTTCCGGTGTAATCGTCGAAAATATTTCCTCGGCTTTCAACTCTTTCGCTATCTGTAAAGCATCATCAATATTTCCAAACACAGGATAATGAGATAGTTCCTGTATGTTTTCTTCATCTTCAATATAACCGATTATTTGTATGTTCAGCCCATCCTGTTCGAAATACGTAGCCAATTTTTTTGCCGTTTCATTATATCCAAGAATAATAACTTTCTTGGTAAGGAAATCGCTGTTTCTAAAATATTTAAAAATCCCCAAATAGATAAACCTGTTTGCAAGCAAACCCAAGCCAAATCCAGTTGTGGTAGCAATAATAAATAACCTTGAAATAATAAGTTCACGCGAAAAGAACAGGTAAATAAGGACGGAGATCATCCATAATAAATATACCTGGATGGTTCTTTTTGTAAAATTTTCGAAAATTAAAATAAGACTGCTCGAATAAGTTCTAAAGAAGAAGGCTAGTAGCAACCACGCAGCATTCGCAACAGTCACATATCTAAAGTATGCGTCTGTTGCATCTGAATGGATGCTTTTTGTAAAGAAAAGCTGGCAAATAAGAAAAGTAATATTTAATGCAATAAGATCTAATGCAAGAAATATTATTTGCATGTATCGTTCAAACTGTCGGTTCAATTTTTACTGTGATGAAAATGAGAATAATGTTGTTATGCCAATTTTGAAAAATAAGAGTTCAATTAAAAATTTGCTTGACTTTTTCTTTTAAAACAAGATAGATAAATGTAGAATTGCCAAACAAATAACGTTTCCACATTCTGCGTGGCTCCTGCATAGTGCGATAAAACCATTCCAATCCCCAGTCCTGCATCCACTTCGGTGCACGTTTAACAAATCCGGAAATCACATCAAAACTTCCGCCTACTCCCATTATGAAAGGAGTTTTAATGAGGTGTTTATAGGTGTTTAAAAAGATCTCCTTTTTTGGCGAACTTATGGCGACAAAAAGAATATCGGCATTAGAATCAGCGATTTGTTGTGCGATATTTGCCTCATCTTCCTTCTTGAAATATCCATTCCTGTATCCGGCAATAATTTTAAGACCGTATTTCTTTGAATAAATATCTACCACTGATTTTACGATTTCCTCTTTTGCACCTAGAAAAAAAAGTCGGTACCCCTTGTCGGAAGCAAGCTTTACCAGTTCTTCCATCAAATCTATTCCTGCAACCCTTTCTGGCAACGGTTTCTTTAATAATTGAGAAGCCCAAACGATGCCTTGCCCATCAGCATTGATAATATCGCAATTGATAATAGAATCCTTTAATTTTCTATCCTTTTGAGCATTGGCTACTTTAACAGCATTGATTACAACGTGGTGGATACTTTCTCTCCGAAGGATTGCCTGATCAATTCTGTCAAGAGTTTGCTGCATAGTTAGTGCGTCAACAGGGATATTGCAAATGGTTATTCTGTTCAAGATTTATTGGCTTTTATGTAGGCAGACAATGCATAAAACATCCAGGCCTGTGCCCAACGTATGTATGGAATTTTTGAAGAAAAGGTTTTATTGATCTGATAATAAAAATATCCTTTTTTCGATTGCATGTTTTCAATTGTCCAATGGAGGACCCTATTTGCCAATTCTTTTTGTTCTTCAAATTTTCCTAATTTAATTAAGGTGACAACCAGTTGTGCAGGCGCATGAATATCTATAGGATAGATCGAATTGTGGTAATACTTCGCGATTCCCTCTTTAGTGAAAAAAGTATTTATATAATAATCAAATCCGATGTCTAATTGATGGTGGTAAGCGCAATCTTTTGAAAATTTCATATAATCAAAGATGCATTCGAGATTGTATCCTGTGTGAAAATTATCAATCCATTGATGGAAAGGTAAAGTTCCGTAAGCCCAGGCACCATTTTCCTGTTGGTGATCACAACAAAACTGCATCGATTTTTTTGCTTCATCAATTAGCTTTTTTTCCCCTGTAAAGCTGTACACGCGAGCCAGAAGTTGACTTGCCAAAAGAGACGCGTTAAACACTGCTGTCTTATCGAGGGGAGAATAAGAAAAGCAGAAATTTCCTTTTTTACTGTAAGTTCTGTTCAAATCTTTCAGAATGAAATCACAGGTAGAAGATGCTGTGTGTAAGAACCTTGGAACTTTTGTTATTTCAAATGCATTGAGCAGCGCATTAGCGACGAATGTTGAAGCAACTACCGTTGGCGTATTTTTTGGTTGAAAAAATGCTCTTGCCTGCCAATCAAAATTATAGCCCCAGCAAGAACCACTGTAATTTACATTTTGTAACTGTAAAAGTTTTTTTGAAAGGTATTCAATCTTTTGAAGATACTGAGGCTTCGGCTCAGCAGAATAAAGATGACAATAGCCAGTTAAAAATAATCCGAGGCCTTTTGAATTCAATTCTTTTTTCACTAAAGCAATCTTCCGGAAATTGATTGGAGATCGTTTGAAAAATTGAATCCATGCCAATCTTATCAACCTGTTTTTTGAAATAACTGGAAGTGATTTAAAGAGATAACTGTTAAGTCCATCGTACGGATCCCAGCCTTTATATTCTTCTGCTTCGCAAAACTGTTCTAAGGCTGTGAGGGAACTCTTAACCATTTCATGCATTGGAGTCATTGATTGGTAGCGATATATACGGAGTACATGAATATTACAGCATTATTTATCCAAATATTCTCTGCACCACAGTTCGAGAGTTAAGAGTTGATATATTTGATATGCTTTATCTTCTTTCCCAGCTCTGTCCATCTCAATAAGATTTTTCACAAAGGAATAATTTAAAAATCCCCTTTTATTAATGTTTTCTTCACTCAATAAATCATCTACCATATCTCTTATGTCATTTGAAACCCAAGATCGAATTGGAACCGAGAAAGATGCTTTTGGCCTATAAATAATGTCTTTGGGCAGGAATCTTTCAGATGCGCGTTTTAGAATATATTTGGAAATTCCTTTTTTGAATTTATAATTGCCGGCTATCTTCATCGCTTCAGCAATTACTAACTTATCAATAAAAGGAACTCTTACTTCCACAGATGCTGCCATTGACGAGCGGTCAGTAACCGTCAAATTCAAACCCACCATAAACATGTGTGTATCAACATGACACATCTGATTTATTACATCACCTTTGTATTTGGAATAAAAAAGTGATTTATGCTCATTTTTTAGTTCATCAACTGCTTTTGCAAAATTTTTGTTTAATAATTGCTTAAGTTCTTCTGGGTCATAATAAGAATAACTCCTCATGTAGGCTTCATCCACTGGTAAATTTGCAAAACTTATGAATCTCTTTGCCCATCTGCCGAACTTAAAACCTTTTTTCCCGATCCGGACCGGTAATAGCCTTACCAATGATTCTATCATCCTTTTTAGAATGTGCGGCAATTTATTATATCGAATTACGAATAGTGTCGCTTTTTGTCTTCTGTATCCAAAAAAAATCTCATCAGCTCCCATTCCTGAAAGAAGCACTTTTACCCCTTTTTCCCTGGCAGAATTACATATTAGGTATGTGTTAATTGCTGACGGGTCGCCGATAGGTTCATCTAGTGTAGCAACAATTTTTGGCAAAAGATGCAGAATGTCTGGCTTTATTTGAATGATATGATGATCTAAGTCAAATTTTTCAGATAATAATTTTGCATATTTTTCATCGTCTGGCATTTGCTCAATCTTCTTATCTTTTATTGATGTTCCAATGGTATAGGCAGAAAGATGGTCATTTTTCTTTTTCGCCAATACAGAGATCAATGATGAATCAAGGCCCCCACTTAAAAACGTACTTACAGGAACATCAGCGACCATATGCCTGTTAACTGAATTCTCGAGTGTAGTTGATAATTTATTTACAATCTCGTCTTCGCTATTAACTTTCTTTATTTGGTCATCTAATTCAAAATATTTATAAATTGTTAATCCAAAATTTGAATAGATAAGATAATGAGCCGGTGGCAGCTTATAAGAATTCTGGAACATAGTTTCATTACCTGATATCCATAAATAATTTAAGCAGGAAACGATTGACTTTTTGTTTAAGGTTTTATCAAATCCTGCCGTGCCTACCAAAGTCTTCAACTCAGAGGAAAAGGCAAACGCACCGTTAATTACCGTATAAAATAACGGCTTTATTCCGAAGTGATCTCTTGCAATAAATGTTACTTTAGTTTCCATATCATAAATCGCAAATGCAAACATGCCAAGGAAATAGTCCAGGCACTTTGGGCCATAATGACGATACATCTCAAGTAGTACTTCGGTATCTGAAGCACTTACAAATTTAACCTGTTTTTCACTTTTGAGTTGATGGTATAATTCTTTATAATTATATAATTCCCCGTTAAAAACCAAAACGAAATTATCTTTTACAAAAGGCTGATTACCTGCATCAGATAAATCAATTATTGACAGCCTACGATGCGCAAGAGCAATATAATGGTCATGCCAAACCTGAGAATTGTCTGGCCCACGGTGTTTTTGAACGCAGTTAGCATTTTCCGCCAATAATACATTATCATCAAAGCCTATAAAGCCTGCTATTCCACACATAATTAAAGAAGTAAAGTAAGTATTTTCTATAGTTTAAACGTTGCAATCCAAAATATTATTATATTAACTCCGTATAGAATTTTTTCAAATTGCTAATATTATCATCAATCGCATTTTGATTACATGTTTTTAATTCAGCTTTTGTCGAAAATAACAACAATAATTTAGCTTCTAAATCATTGATATTTCTATTCTGAAACAAAAGGACTCCTGTTGGTCTTTTGACAACGTCTGAAGCAATAACTTTTTTTCTGAGATAAAGAGCTTCTCTTACGGATAGTGAATCTCCATCTGTATTAGTAGCTCTGACAATGATATCGGAATATTCCATTACTTTTATAAAAGAAAGTTTCTGATGGATTAATAAAAAATTATTGGTTAATCCGAATTTTTTTATCAACTCGGTAGATTTTGTAAAAAGCTCTTCATTATTTCTAATGCTCGACACTATAAAAACAAAAAAGAATTGAATTTTTTTTATTAATAGCCTTCTGCATACTTCTATACATATATCTAAACCATAAAGATCCTGGTTGGAATAAATTTCTAAGCTTGAAGCATTTGAGCACAAAATCACTTTTTTTTCTCTTCTTTTTCTAGATAATACGTCTTGAAGATCGGTAGGCAAAGCAGGTTCCTCGTTTAAATTAGGAGGGATAAAAGCATCTTTTATAATGCATTTTTTTTCAGGCAATTTTAAACGCAATCTGATATCATTATTGACTACAACTACAATAGATGCGGATCTGTAAATAAATCCCTTGATTAAAAAAATAGATTTTGGAGGTGATGAAGTAAAACCATGCAAAACAAGAATGATTTTTTTGGCCAAAAGTCTTCCTATTATTAAATGAAGTATTCTTAAAATCTCCTTACCGCTATGAATAAAAAGTGTATCACATTTATACATTTTTTTAAGGTAGACGGTAAGTTTAAGACTTCTAATATTAAAGAACTCCTTCTTTTTAACCGGGCTTTCATCTATAAAATCAAATTCAAAATCACTTCCGAGTAATTTATATAACCGCAGGACATGCACGCTAACTCCGCCATAAGGCGGTGGGCAAGGACCAATGATCAAAATCTTTCGTTTAGACATGTTTGAGAAAGCATTAAATATTTTAGGAGATTCCCGTTAGAATACGTGAATTCAATACTAATTTGACAATTGTTTCTTATCGAAGATTTCCTTAAGATTTCGCTTTATTTTTTCCCATCTGTCATTATAATGATTCAGTTTTAAACTTTCTAGCGACTTTTTATATTCTTCATTTCCTGTGTCATGTCTTACATTACCATTCATTTCACATGAGAGAGGTCCAGAAGTACACACTACTTGAGTGAATGGCAATATTTTGGAAAGTAGTCCGTTTTGAAAGCATCTTTCTGCTTCCTGTTGCAAAACTGGAGGCCCTGACATTCCCAATACTGAATGTTTAAATCTGAATATTGGCTTGTTTTCTCGGATCACCAGATTCCTTTCAACATGTTCAAATCCATAATAAGAGGATAAGCAGTTATTATTCATAGAATTTTGCAACGTTTTTTGAGCGGCTCTCAAAAATATCGGATTTTTAGGTACAGTTATTATCAGCCATTGACAAATATCCTTATTTGTACCCAATGCCGTTACAAATTTTGCGTCTTTATCGACCCAATTCCTCAAAGAGTTTAGACACATACAATCAATATCTGCATACACACCTCCGTATTTATAAATAATCAGATACCGCCATAGATCTGCTTTTGAAGCGCCATATTTAAGATTTTGATAACCCGGTAGGTATTCAGGAAAATCTTTTTTTAGGAAATCAACAATATCGTTATCATCACAAAATCGGTATTCGTATTCGGGATTAAGATTAATCCAGGAATCTGCGTACCTTTTCATGAAAACCGGAACCTCATTCGTTTTCATAGTTTGCCAGATTATTTTTGGAATTTTTTGTTCATATTCTATTAATTGTCTCGGCGGTAGCAGTTTAGGAATGACTGCAAATTCATTCATAATTAAATAGTAATTGGTTTGTTATACAAATTCGCTCGTTGGCTTTTATACCAATTAACAAATTCATTGATTCCCGTTTGAAAGTTAAATTTTGGATTATACCCGATTTCTGATTTTGCTTTGGAGATATCGGCATACGTTTTAATCACATCCCCTGCTTGCATCGGTAGTTTATTTAGTATCGCTTTTTTGTTTAATGAATTTTCAATTGTTTTAACTAATTGGTTCAGAGTAATAACATTAGATTCCCCAAGATTAAAAAGCTGGTAACCTTTTAAATGATTGAAAGCGCAATTTATTCCATCCACGATATCATCTATGTAAGTATAATCCCTTGAAGTCTGGCCGTCTCCATAAAATGGAATGGGCTTCCCTTCATCTATTAACCTTGTGAATTTATGAATAGCAAGATCAGGGCGTTGCCGCGGGCCAAAGACGGTAAAAAAGCGCAGGCAGGTAATGTCGAAATTATATAGGTGATTATAAACATGACATAAAAGTTCCCCACTTTTTTTAGTAGATGCATAAGGAGAAATAGGGTTATCTACACTATCTGTCTCTGAGAAAGGAACTTTTGGGTTATTCCCATAAATCGATGAAGAAGAAGCAAACAACATTTTCTTCACATGATTTTTTCTCATTGTTTCCAATAAGCAAACTGTCGCATTTACATTTACATCATAATACTCCTCAATTGAATCTATAGAAGGTCGGACACCTGCTTTTGCAGCGAGATGGATCACCACATCCACTTTATTTTTAGAGAAAATGTCGGATAAAGTTTTTTGGTTTCGTATATCAGTTTTATAAAATTTGAATCGGTCACTCTTTTTTAATTCTGCAAGATTCAGTTCTTTAATTTCCAATGCATAAAACGGATCAAAATTATCTATGCCAATAACCGAATGTCCACGATTAATAAAGAATTCGCATACATGAGAACCTATGAATCCTGCAGCGCCTGTAACTAAAATATACATCCTTTTTATTTTGATTTTGAGACCTCGTTATACATCTTAAGGTAATTTTCAGTCATAATTTTCAAATTAAAAATACAGTAAGCCAATTCTTTACTTTTTTGACCAAAACTAGACCTTAAATTTTTATCGTTTTTCAATTTTTCAATACATTTAATCAATGCATCGCTATCATCCCTGTCTATCAGATATCCGTTTTCATTGTTAGCAACCGCTTCGTTTGTTCCTCCTCCACGCGTTGCAATAACAGGCTTTCCTAACGCCATATATTCTATTATTGAGTTTGAGATCCCTTCACCGTGAACTTTCGAATTAGTAAGAAGCACGCCCACATCAAACAAATTTACAATTGCTTCTACATCACTTCTTTTTCCTAAGAAGATGATTTTATCAGAAAATTCTTCCGGAACACTATTTTTCATTTTCATAAAATCAGTGCCTTCGCCCACTAAAATAAACCTGATTGATGCTGACAATTCGATTAGCAACAAAGCAGCTTTTATAAGAGTTTTATAATCTTTTCTCGCTTCAAATGCCGCAACCATTCCTACAATAAAATTCGAACGATCGTTATCGGAAAATATATTATTCCTCAAAATATTTGGATCATGTAGGTTCTCAAATCTTTTAAAATCCATTCCATTGTAGATACATACAGATTTTTTAGCAGGTGCGCCATATGCGGTCAAACCAGCGTTTGAATTTCCTATTATTTTATCTGAAAAAAGAAAGGTCAATTTAGCCCTTAACCACGTTTTATTAAAGAGATTTTGCTTCACAGGAGTATCTGTCACCATTCCATTGACTAATCTAATCCCTAATAATTTGCAAGCAGGAATGGAGATAATTGTGGTCATGTCATCCCAGGTATGTACCATGTCAGGCCGGTAATCTTTGCATATTTTATAGAACTTCTTGAAAACCGATAAATCTTTTTTTATTTTTCTTTCCAAAAAATGGATCTTATTACCTAATTGATATACTTCACGGTAATGAATATTTTGATTCATTACAACGATCTCAAATTCAATTGCGGGGAAGGCATTAAGTCCTTTGACAAGTTCAATGAACCTTCTTTCCTTCCCACCGGATAATAAATTATCTATAAAAAAAAGAATTTTCATATGGTCATAATGAAATTCATGTTTAATGTGGGTTAATATTAATAGCTTTTATTAAATTAGGGTGTGTGACAACACGGACATATTGGAATCGCGTTTTTGAAAATTTTGTTTTAACCATTCCTCAAAAATAATTAAAGACCAAATTTTTGAATTAAAATCCCGCTTACCCTTCCTGTCCTCCAACACAATTTTTTTTACATAATTTGTATCCAGGTAGTTAGAAATTAATGCATGTTGAGAAAGTAGTGTATCATTGACAAACTCTTTTAAATCGCCCTTAAACCACAATGAAAGTGGAACACCAAAACCTTGCTTAGGATGGCTTAAAATACTTTGTGGTAAATAATTTTCCATTGCCTTTTTAAGAATATATTTTTTCTCATTTCGTTTAAGTTTTAACTCCGAGGGAATTTTGAAAGTCAGTTCAGCAAACTTATGATCCAAGATTGGAACCCGCACCTCTAAAGAATTCATCATACTTGCCCGGTCAACTTTCGTTAAAATATCGTCAACCATATAAGTTTTCATATCCAGGTATTGAAGATTAGATATGAAGTCATGATTTTTTTTATTTTGTAATATTCCTACTTTAAACAATTCTGTCGCTAACTTATTACGATTCTCATCCGAATGGCCAAAAAGTTCACTTCTTTCTTGTTCTGTCCAACTCGTCTGATACGCAAATGCATATTCTTTGGGTTGCGAAAGGAAATACATTAAACCTTTTCCTTTTGTACTATGTGGTATCAAATTGTGAATATTACCCCAAATCACCTTGTTAGCAATGGATCCACGAAAGTTTAGAGGAAATGATCTGATTTTTTTAAATTTAGTATAGCCCGTATAGCCTGCAAATAGCTCATCACCGCCATCACCTGAAAGTGCTACCGTTACGTGTTTTCGCGCCAATTGAGACACGTAATAGGTAGGAATTGCTGAAGAGTCAGCAAAAGGTTCATCATAAGCACTTACTAATTTGGACAGAAGGCCGATTGATTCGGGTTCAACAATTTGTTCATGGTGTTCACAGCCATATTTATTGGCTAGTTCACGGGCATATTTTAATTCATTAAACTTTTGCTCTTTAAATCCTATTGAAAAGGTCTTTACCGGCCTGTCAGAATTCTTTGCCATCATTGCTACCACAGAACTGGAATCTATACCTCCGCTTAAAAATGCACCTAATGGTACATCGGAGATCATATGCAATTTGACCGTTTCAGAAAAACACGCTTCTATTTCTTCTTTCCACCTGTTTTCGGATTTGGAATAGTCAGGATCAAAATGTATTTCCCAATATCTGTTAATTTCAATAACCGGCTTGTCTTTCAAGGATAAAAGAAGATAGTGTGCAGGCTGAAGTTTTTTTATATTTTTATAGATAGATAAATCGCTGGTAATGTATCCAAAGGCAAAATAAGAATCTAAAGCATCGATGGATATGGTTTTATCAATATCATTACTTTTTAGTATGGCTTTGATTTCAGATCCAAAAACAAATTTTTCCTGGTCACTGTAATAATAAAAGGGTTTTATGCCAAAACGATCCCTGGCGCAGAACAATTGCTGCTTATTGCTGTCCCAAATAGCAAAAGCAAACATTCCGCGAAGATATTGAAGACAATCAACTCCATATTCTTCATAAAGATGAAGGATCACCTCAGTATCAGTGGTTGTTTTAAAAATGTACCCTTTCTGTATTAGCTTTTGCCTTTGCTCCAGGTAATTGTAGATCTCCCCGTTAAAGACAATATAAACAGTCTCGTTTTGATTGGAGAGTGGTTGATGGCCGGTGCTCAGATCAATAATGCTTAAACGACGGAAGCCCAATCCTACATTGCGGCTCATATAAAGACCGTCATCATCCGGTCCGCGATGATAAATCGAATCACACATGTTCTTTAAAACAGCTGGCGCAATTGCTTTCTCCCTGTTAAATTGAACGATTCCTGTAATTCCACACATATCAGTTTTTTTGAGAGTTATTTATAATTTGCAGCAATTAAGCATCTTCTTTTGCGTACAAGGTTTCTAGCGCTTATCAGATACACCTGCAGATGAAAATTTGACGCTTGTTGCATCCGATATCTGAATGTTTCTGAAGGATTTAATGAAAGTCAAAATGTTTTTTGTTTGCGTCTTATAATTAAAAAATTCCATAGCTGCTTTTTTCCCATTTTCTCCAATAGTTTCTGCATGGCGGTAATCCGTTAAGACACACTTCAATTTGGCCGCTAATGAGGCAACATTGCCAGGTTCTGCCATAAAAGCGTTTACTTCATCTGTTAAATAATGAGGAATCTCACCAACTTTTGTAACGACAACTGGCTGACCGGTGGAAAGATATTCTCCTAATTTGGTAGGAAACCCAACTTCTGCCTGGCGGCTGACAGGACGAGGGAGCACAAGGACGGTGGCATTAGCCAGAAGTTGAGGAATTTTATCCTTATTGACTCGGCCAGTAAATACTACTCTGTGTGATAGTTCATGAAATTTTACTTGGTTTATATATTGGTTATATTCCCTCAGAGTAGATGCTTCTCCAATCAAATACAACTTAATATCTGGAAATTCTCCTGCTAACCTCGCGAAAGCTTCAATAAGTATATTTATACCGTCTTTTTTATCATTTAACGCTCCGCAATATGCGATGTATTGAACGGCTTTGTCATTTGTTTTTATTATTTGTGAAAACCGGCTAAAATTAACCGTCATCGGTACATGCAGTAGGGGGGTATTGCTTTTTTTTTCTATTTTAAAATAATGAATCAGTCTGGTGGTCATTAGCAATAGCCCATCAAAGAGAGAATAATGAAATTTCCGAAATAGAATCCTCTCCACCAAGTTCATACTTCCAAGATAAACTTCTGGAATTTCACTTTCTTCCTTTAAAAACAATATATGTTTAATACGGGTAATCAAATATAAAATAATCGCCGGCACCGTTAATTCCGAGTAATAAATTATCACATCAGTCTTATTACTTTTCTTTTCCTTTAAAAGTTCATAAGCTATTTTTACAATCCCCACTAAGTTATCAATTCTTCTATTAAAAAAACGTCGATGAAGAATAGTTTTACCACCCGAGTAAGAATAATATATTCCATCAGTTGTACCTGAACTCAAATAATTAAATATTGTGCCTGGCCTCTCCGTTGGTTTAATGCAATGGACTGATACTTGACAATGTTGTTCTGCAAATCCTTTAGCATAAGTCATTATGCGATTGGTGGCAGCTAAACCTATCGGGAAAGGCTCAGTGGTAAGGATTTTAATTCTCAATTCTTCTTCAGTTCGTTCCATAAAATGCTGAAATTTTTTTCCCATCATGACTCCTCAGATACTGGCTACCTTAAGATGTAAATGCGTTGCGAAATTGCGCTCTTACATAGTTTCCATCATAATGTTTTTCCGCAAATTCCTTAGCAGTTGTTCCTAATTGTTTTCTTAATTCCTTTTTCTTGTAGAGGTCTGTGATAGCTTTTCCTAAAATCTCATTATTTTTTTCTGAAACTACATAAGCCCATTTATGATTTAATGCATGGTTTACAACTCCCGTTTCAGAACTTGCGTATAACAAGATTGGTGTCCCCGATGCCATATACTCACTCGCTTTTGTTGGCATCGAATATTTTGTAAATCTAATTGATTCATCAGAAAAATCCAATGATAGAAGTAAAATATCGGCCTTACTAAACACCTCCGGCATTTTGTAATGTGGTTCCATTTCCTGGGCTTCTACACAAGAAAACTCATGGATCCAATCCGGTGTTTCATTTGTTTTAATAATAAATTTTAAATTGACACCAGGCTTATCATTTACCGTTTTGACCGCCTCGGCAATTTCTTTTAGTGAATTTTCAATTCCTATACCAATTCTGCCTGCGTATAAGATAGTAGGAATTTCATTTAGCTCATAATTATTTTTTTGATATTTTCTCCAAAAATTTATATCAATGGGATTGTGAAATGGAATAAATTTATAGCCGTAGCGGATTTCATATTCTTTACTCATTGCGTCACTAATACTCATAAAGACCGAAGTTTTTGATAATAATTTATTAAAACCCTTATTTATTCTTCTTTGCCAATATGATCGTAGAATTCCTTTTTTGCTAATAGTTGTTGGCCAATCGTCCATCATATGAAGCGCAATGGGAATTTGCGTTTTTTTATGAAGATCGGTTACAAACAAAATCAGTTTTAAGCTGGAAAGTTGGCAATAAATGAAATCAGGAGAAAATTCTTTAACCCATTTTAAGAAATCATCGCTAATCTTTAATCTATCCTTGTAATGGCTTAATCCAGTTGACCAAATAAAATGATTGTAGGTTTTTTTTAATTGAGACTCATTGCGGGCAGTATTTATACTAGTTTTTATAGAATTATCTATAGGTAAAATTCCAGATCTTTTTTTTTGCTTCCAAAATCCTAAATTGAAAGGGAAATTTCGTTTAATTTCTAAAGATCCCAAATTGTAATAATTTTTACAAATATCAAAGTCAGGATCAGTAATATCTTCTGCAGTAGCAGCAATGCTTCTAATATCCCATTCTTTAAATAGATTTATTATAGTAATTCCATATCCAGGTTTTCTATCAAAATATTCTCCTACCAATAGAACCTTCGGATAATTTGATTGCATTTTGGTTGTAATTTAAATGTGTTGGATACTACAATTAAAATAAGACATTAGGAAAGCGTATAAACGTTATCTTTCAAAAAAATGGAATTATAAATTTCTAGAAGTTTACTTACAATTCTTCCCGAATCATGTCTGATCATCGCCTTGCTTCTTGCGTTTATTCCAAGTTCTTCGGCGTAATTTGGATTTTTAATTAATTCTATAACAGCGCCGGCTAAAGCAAAAGGATCTCCATCCTGAACCATTAATCCTTCTTTTTTTTCTTCTATAAGACTAGGGATTCCTCCGGCGAAAGTGGCGATAATTGGCATTCCAAGTAACATTGCTTCACATACGCTATTAGGGCTGTTATCTATATGCGAAGGATGAATAAATATATCCGCCCCTAACATTTCATCAATCAATTCGGATTCCTGTAAAGAGCCGCATAATTGAATATTATTTTCCTTAAAGGTACATTTATACTTACGTTCTAGCAGATTCGATATTTCATCCATGGTGCTTATTCCGGCTATTTTCCAAATTATTTTGCAGCTCAGGTCAATTTTATCTAAAATCTTTTTACATTCAAAAACAGTTTCTAATCCTTTATAAATAGTATTTCTGATGACAGTTAAAAGGATAATTTCTGATTTGTTGTTTTTGTTAAACCATTGAAATTTGTGAAATTCAGGCCGCATCATTTCGTCACAATGAAAATATTTTGAATTCGGAGAAAAAACGGAACTAATTCTTCTGTCCCAATCAGTTCTGCCCATAAAGAATCTGCAATTTTTAAAGATTATTCTTTCTCTGTCAGCGTGCTTTTTATTTATTAAATATTGATGATATATTCCGAAGCCTTTGAGAAAATTCAATTTACTCGAATACCTTAAAATATCCATAGCCGTGAGACCGCAATACCATTTGTGATCACAGATAATCAAATTTCCTTGTAAATGAATGATACAAGACACCTTTGTTTTTGAAGCAATTAATCCAAAAACTCCTTCTGTACCAAAAATATGAATTACATCCGGCCTAAATTCCTCAATAACATCTAAATAGGGTTGAATATCATTCTCATTTTCGATCGGCTTTTTCCACCGACAAGCCAGATTTTTTAATCTGCCTTTATGAGATTTAATAACTACAGGATAATATTTTGTTTTATTTAAGGTGAATGGCTTAATCTCACGGTCTGTTATGTTAAACGATATTCCTAATTGGATAGAATCTATGTCAGCCAACGCTGCCTGTAACGAATCAATCCAGCCTCCACCAATTGATTTATAATTTAAATAACCAGCGCTTAAGGATGGAGTGTTAGTAAACCATAAAACTCTCAAAGGGATTTGTTTTTAAGTTTGCGTCTAATTTTTCGTATCCGGTTTGGAATATTTTTTACCCGATACAATTGAGTTAATATCTGATCTATTGGATTACCAATTTTTAAAAAAAAAGTATCGAGTTTGTATTTAGTAGACTTTAATAATAGTTCAATATCCTCGGTTCTTCTTAGTTCCGTCTTTACTTTTCCTTGCTTTATGTCTTGCATCATGCAGATTATTTGTTCAGGATGTTCACCATTAAAACGTTCCAACCAACTAGGAAGGTTATAAAGATTGTGTACCCGATACGGATTGCCTATTTTAAAGTAATTGTTTTCTGCCCATTGAATTATCGCAGCACACAATTCTGGTTTCTCATCTTTGTAAACTTTTACTTTTTGTTGAACTTGCCATGGGAATAATAAAGAATAGTGATACATGTAGATACTCTTTTTTTTCATTTTTTCACCTGAAATCCAACGTTTTTTATGAAGATCAATGCCTTTTTCATCCACTACTGTCGGCGGCTCATGTGTAATATACTTGTACCCGCTATTCCATCTAAAAATTCTATTCCAACCGCCTTTATTTCTCAATAGCGCATAACTTTCAGAAAGATAGTCTATACCACCCCAAAAACTTTTTTGCTTAAAGGAGATAGCCGTGATAGAAGGGTCGCTATTTAACATGTTAATGATTTCAATCATGTCTCCTTTTTTATAGAATTCATCAATATCAATTTGCCACAAATAATCTCCAGTACTCCGTTCTGCATAAGCACGGCTTTGTGCAGTCCTGCTCCTTCCCATTTCGTCTTTATGAGGCCAAAAGCCATTTCGCGTGACGATAGTCAGCTTATTCTCTGTATCTTCCTCTGCTTTAAATTTATACAAAGATTCTAACGTTCCGTCAATCGAATGACCATCAGACGTACAAACTGCTTTGGCATCTTCATGCCCTCCTTCTACTACAATAATTTCATGGGCAAACAGATAAATAGAGCGAAGACAGTAACGGACAAATGGTTCCCCGTTAAGAACAATAATGCCAAATGTTATTTTCGGTAATTTATTTTTTTTAATCATGACTGCTAAGCAAGAAACTAATGTTCAGACCTCATTTCTTATATTGTTCGGAGAAAGGATACATCAGCCGTGTTTTCATTTCAAAAAAATGCCATATGATCGCAACCGACATTTATTCAAAATATTTTCAGTTTATATAATGGGAAGCGATTTTTTAAATATCATTATTCGGAAATTAGCTGATGTAAGTTTGGAGCATATCCACTCCTCTCGCTCAGCGATTTACTTTTCTTATTCAATGCAGGTAGTGCAGACAATAAAGAAAAGTACCATAATCCTATAGCAAGACCATGGCCGGATAAAAATGTCCACGAAACGAAACACTCAACAAATTGTGAAATAATAACAAGCAGAACTAATAATGCTAAATCTGATATAACGCCATCGGATTTCATAAAAAAAATAAAAGCATGAAGAGATGAAAATATATAAATCAGAATAAAGACGCCTAGTCCAATAAAGCCCCAACGGAAAATAACTCCAGACCAGGCTATGTCTGCTGTATTTGCTTGCATTTCATCAACTTTTGACGATTGGAATTTGGTGAGAGGTCCCATTCCTAAGAGCTTTTTATTACGGTCTATTTTTGCGATCACATCTGCGGTATTGGTGAAGCGAACATCCAGATCGTTAGGTTCTTTTTGAGTATATTGAGATTCAGTATGCTCAGAAATCCGCGAGAGCAAGTAGTTGGTATTAGCAGGCATCAATCTTGACATAATTAAAACACCTGCAGCACCCATTATTGCATAAAAAATCATATTTTTAACGGCTGCTGCTAACCTGCCATTTTTTAATCCATTTAACAGGAAGTAAATAATAAGAATAAAAATTGATAGAATGAGAGAGGATATAGTGTATGTAATTACAATGGCCAATAAATTAACGAGCAGTAAACCTATGGAAACAAAAGAATATCTTTTTGTAAATACCAAAAGGAAAGCAATAGAGAAGAAAAGAAATTGCGGCATAAACCAGAAGCTGCGGGTAATCTGCTGCCCTTCAAATGTATCAGACATATACTCTTCTCCCATATATATAGTGAAATGGAAACCCTGATGAAATATAAAAAGGATTGATGATAAGCTGTTAACGAGAACAAGAGTATATAAAAAATTAACGACTACCTCTGGCTTATTTAATGAAATCCAGTTTTTAATAATAAAATAACTTGCAAATAAGGAAATCTCAATCCAGAATTCTTTTAATATACCGGTTAGAATAGGATAATAACTGGTAATTGCTCGTACTAACCCTATAACCGTAATGATAATCAAAACGATAACGCAAAAATCAATGATACTGAACCTGTCATTAACCACCTGATTGTCTGATTTGCTTTGGAAAAATGTTTTTGAAAGCATCCAGACTAAGATAAGCCAGATGAAAATCAATTGATCATATAAACTGCCTGGGATTTGAAAAGGCTTGGCATTTTCGAAAAAGATGGAATTACTCATGAACATCAAAAAAGGGATGCCTAATAAAAACAAATGTTGTTTATTTGCTTTATATAGGAAAAAAAGAACTAATAAATACGGTAATATTTGCCTTAGGAGTCCCATTATACTTCTTCTAATGCTTGTGTTGACCTTTTATTTGTGGACACAAAGGAATTAACAAGCACACTTTTTAATTCTTTCACAGATTGCAACTTCATGTAATCCTTAATGTTATCTTCGAATAATTTAGGATCCATTCTTTTAAACTTTTCAAGTTGATTTTTTAATGAATTCATGTCTGACTCAGTAAACGTCACCCCTAAGTGATATTTCTCAATTCTGTAACCTATAACTCCCACACTCGGAGCTAAAATTGGAATGCCATATTCTAATGCTTGTAACATTACGCCACTTGAACCCAAAAACTCTCTATACGGAAGCACGAGGTGGGTAACTGACCTGAAAAAATATTCAATACAGACCGGATCATCTATATACTCATTTGTCTCAAAAAAACGGTCTTCCTTTTTAAGTGATGAGATTAGTTGATCGGTATCATAAGAAAATTTTGCATGATTATCTCTCAATCCACAATGTATAAAACACCCTCCCGTTTCTTCAGCGAGTTTTAAAAGTATATCATATCCTCTTCTCGTTTGCGCGGTTCCAAAATAGAAAAACGAAAACCGACCTTTATTTTTTTCTTTAAATGCCTTCAGCTTTTCAATCCAATGTCGCTGTTCAGATTTTTCATTGGCTTTAAGAATTACTTCTGCATACTGCTGAAACACATCTGGAACCCATGTAAAATTTCGGTTATTATTCACAAAATTGTCATCAATTGAAAGTGAAACATCGAGAATTCGGAATTTTTTTAAAAAAAATTTATAAAATAGTTCTTCATCAGTATTCCACCTGGAAGAGAAATGTTTCAATAGTTTAAGCTTATTCACAAGGCGCTTTGGTCTATAATAATAAAATGGCCTCATAAAAATGCCTACAACCTTTCCTTTCCATCTCTTTGAATTAAAAATGCGTGAAATAAATAGAGAAATATGATTACTCGCGTCCGTGAAGATTGTCAAATCTGCTTTACAGTCGTTTTGCAAAGCGACAAATTCAGAAGAACTAATATCCAGCCCACCCCTCGCATATATAGAGGTATCTAAAAAAGTAATATCGTGCCTTTCTTTTAACTTGTTAATATAAAATGAGTTCGATATTTTTTCTTGGGAATTTGCAGCAATAAATATATTAAAACCTAATTCTTCTAAAATTTGGGTCATCACAAATACATAAACTTGCCTGTGACCATCCAAACCAGGAGAAAATATCAAAGCATTTTGCATAAAGGAATTGAAACTACTTTCTTGTTTTATCGGTTAATACTGTGCTAGAGAATTTTTTGGTAATTTTCGCTTATCGTTATTTTCAAGTTTTTTCATGTAAGAAATGCACTTGTCAATCGACACCTGCCAGTTAAGTCTTTCTAAATATTCTTTAAAGGATTTTATAGAATAGTTATTGTATCTTTCAAAATCGCCAAATATATCTTCAATATATTTGGCGCACTCTACAATATCAAAGTCTATCTCAAACATTTTACCATTAATGTCGTTTCTAATAACTGTTGAAATTCCTCCGGTATTAGTGGTGATTACAGGAAGACCAAAAGAATTCGCCTCGCAAAAGACTACTCCCATTGCTTCCGCAATAGTGGGAAGTATAAAAAAATGATTTTCTTTATAGAGATCTTCAATAAACCGAACTCCATCTATATTGCTCTTGCTTACGAATCCGGTAATTTTAATAAAATCCGGCAAAATTTCGTGAGTAGGAGGAGTACATCCGACTATTGTTAGTTCTGTTTTAATGCTTTTGTTCAATTGTTCCGCAACACGTATCGCTTTATCTACTCCTTTTCTTTTCCAATCTTGTCCTATAAGTAGTAACTTACAGGTATTTCTCGATTTTTTATTATTGTTCTCGATAATGTCCTTGATCGTTCTGTTACTCTGAATGTTAGAGCCGAATGGTATTATTTTTACCCGGCTTGAGTTAGCTCCATAATCTTTGATACAGGAAGTTGCTGCCCATTCTGAAGAGTAAATTGCGACGCTGCTTCTCTTAATCGCGTTCCTTTCATATGCGTGGCAATTTTTTACGGTTCTCTTTGATAAACCCTCAAAATCCTGATAGTAATTTTCCATTACAGCAAATGTAGCGTCTGTCCAAAAAACAATTGGTTTATCTGTGTTTAAATAAGCTATCGGTATTGTTCCGGGACTAAAAATGATTCCGTGATCAATTTTATCGATTTTTCCTTTTACCTGTTTAGCGATATATTTTAAATTTTCTCGTTCATAGAAACTTATATATGTTCCTCGTTTCTTATTTAAAATTTGATTGTAGAATAGCTCTTTTAAACGGAATTTCCAATATTTATCAGACAAGGAATTGAGTTCAGAGATGAATTCCACTTCAATACCTCTCTCAACGAAACCTTTCGCGATATAGTATGGAATCCCAGACCAATTGCGAATATCGCGGGCATCATATGTTGTTACAAATATTACTTTCATTTACTTATGAGTTGTTGAACATTTACAATCCCTTCGTTATTAGAATCGTTAATTGAATCCCACTCCTCCAATACAGAAAAGATTAAAATCTCATCTCCATAGATCCATTCAGTTCCTTTCCTCATATTTCCATTATCATGGCCAAAGACTGAAAGCGTATAATCCCCTGGTCTTAGGAAGTATTTAGGTATGATGAATTCAGCTATAAAGCCACCTTTTTTAATAGGAACTGGTTCTTCATAGTTATGAAACGAAAATAATTTTATGCCATCCTTTAAGATGGTAATTCCAGTTCTAAAATAATCCAAATCGCTTTTGCAATTTCCTTTAATGATTACCCTGATATCAGATGATGGAGAAATGTAAATATCATTACTGCTTATACCGTTAATTGTTACATGTAGGAATTCAATAAATGGAATGAGGGTGCCAAAAACAGCATTCTTGTCTATTTGTCCATTTACTGTTCCTGATTTCATATATTTTCTGACGATTTCAGAAGTTTGACCAGAATCACTAATCTGACCTGACTTTAATAAAATACATTTATTACACAGTTGGTTGATTGTTCCCATGTTATGGCTGACAAACAAAACGGTTCTTCCCTCTGATTGAGAAACATCTTCCATTTTGCCGAGGCATTTTTTCTGGAACTGAAGATCACCCACTGCCAAAACCTCATCTACAACCAGGATTTCAGATTCCAGGTATGCAGCAACTGCAAAGGCTAATCGAACATACATGCCACTCGAATACCGTTTTACAGGTGTATCCAAAAACTTCTCAACTTCAGAGAAGTTTACAATGTCATCAAACTTCTTTTTAATTTCAGCCCGATGCATTCCTAATAAAGCACCGTTTAAATAAATATTTTCGCGCCCTGTTAATTCAGGATGAAAACCAGTGCCCACTTCGAGTAAACTGGCGATTCTGCCTTTGGTTGATATCCGTCCACTGGTCGGTTCTGTAATCCTGCTCAACAATTTTAATAAAGTAGATTTTCCTGCTCCATTTCTACCAATAATTCCTATCCGGTCTCCTTGTTGGGCCTCAAAACTTACATTATGCAAAGCCCAGAATTCTTCTTTTTTAGGAGATTTTTCTATCGAATTTATTGTTACAATATTCTTTGTTTGCTGGAATGTTTTTTGAACTTTTTTTGTAATCGTTTCTCTCAATGAAACATAACCTTCTCCATTATGTTTGATAATGTAGCTTTTACTTAAATTCTCAACTTTTATAGTTACCGGCATCTTTATTAAATTATATCAGCAAAAGTTTTTTCTGTTTTCCTAAAATATCTGAGACTAAAAATGAGGATTAAAATGATGACTGCAATGGAAACCATCAAACCAGGTAAGTAAATTTGATTGTCTCCACCAAGAATTGACCATCTAAACCCGTCAATAATTCCAACCATAGGATTTAGTGAATATAGTAATTTCCATTTTTCAGGTACAATGCTACTGCTAAAGCCGACAGGAGAAATGTATAAACCAAATTGAACCACAAACGGAACAATGTACTTAAAATCCCGGTATTTTACATTTAAAGCAGCAACGTATAAACCAGCGCTTAAACTGGCGACAAAAGCAAGAAAAAGAAAAAGCGGCAGGAAAAGAATACTCCAGCCTGGAACAAAATGATACCATATCATCAAACATGCTAAAATCATAAATGAAATCAGAAAATCAATCAGATTTACTATCACAGTGCTAACTGGTATTATTAACCTTGGAAAATATATTTTTGTGAGCATAGTAGAATTTCCAATAAGCGAAGCGCTTGCATCACTAAAAGAAGTGGAGAAGAATTGCCAGGGAAGCAGTGCAGAAAACACTAAAATAGGATATGGCACTCCCCCAGAAGGCAATTTAGCCAATCGTCCAAAAACTACAGTAAAAACCAACATCGTTAAAACAGGTCGTATAATACTCCACGCCAGACCAATAGCAGTTTGCTTATATCGCACAAGGATGTCACGCCACGCCATAAACAAAAACAATTCGCGAAAGCGCCATATATCATTCCAATAATTCCTTTCCGAACGGCCGGGTTCAATTACCAGATCGAATTCATTTGATTTTTCCGTGATCATTTATAAATAAGAGTTTACCTTCTATTAAATTGTTTTAAAATTGTCTGAATTAATAATACTTACATAAAATATTTCCTTTCCAGGCTCATCTTATACGTCTCCAGATCGCTCTGCACCATTTCTTTTATCATCTCTGTAAGTGTATATTTTGGTTGCCAACCCAATTTTTCTTTTGCTTTTGTGGCATCGCCTATCAGGAGGTCAACTTCTGTGGGACGAAAATATTCAGGGTCTATCGCAATAACTTCTTTTCCAACCGGCAACTGATATTTCTGGTTGTTGCACTGAAGAACTATTCCTTTTTCTGATTTCCCTTCTCCCTCAAAAGCGATTTCTATTCCCGCTTCTTCAAACGCGGCTTTTGCCATATCCCGTACTGTAGTTGTTGTTCCGGTTGCTATTACAAAATCTTCAGGCTTATCTTGTTGCAAAATCAGCCACATGGCTTCTACGTAATCTCTCGCATGGCCCCAGTCGCGTTGAGCATTTAAATTTCCAAGGAATAAGCAATCCTGCAATCCTTGAGCTATCGCAGCCACTGCCCTGGTAATTTTTCGTGTTACAAATGTCTCGCCGCGTAACGGGCTTTCATGGTTAAAAAGAATTCCATTGCAGGCAAACATATTATAAGCTTCTCTGTAATTTACCATGATCCAATACGCGTATAATTTCGCAACACCATAAGGACTTCTTGGATAGAATGGAGTTGTCTCTTTTTGAGGAACCTCTTGTACCAAGCCGTATAATTCAGATGTAGATGCCTGATAGATTTTTGTTTTTTCTTCTAATTTCAAGATTCTGATTGCTTCCAGCAAGCGCAAAGTACCAAGTCCGTCGGCATTAGCAGTGTATTCAGGATTATCAAAACTTACCTTTACGTGGCTCATCGCTGCAAGATTGTAGATCTCATCTGGCTGGGTTTCTTGTACAATACGGATCAGATTGGTGCTATCGGTCATATCACCATAATGCAATTTAAAATTCGCATGATTCTCGTGTGGATCTACATATAAATGGTCAATACGATACGTGTTTATGAGCGACGACCTTCTTTTAACACCATGTACCACATATCCTTTCGACAAAAGCAATTCGGCAAGATATGCACCATCTTGGCCGGTTATACCGGTAATTAATGCTGACTTCATTATTTACAACTATGATTTTGGAATGATTAAATGGGTAATAATTTCGGAGACATTAGCGGGTAAGGGTAAGCGTTGTCATTCCTATGTGAGAGACGTTTCCTTGTCTATTGTTCAAAAACAGAAGTTCCGGTTATTTATCGGTTTACTGCTTACTGTAGCAATAAATCTTTTTTGTCAAAAGATAACTCTGATTGCAGCGGATTTTCAATTTCAGCTTTGGCAACCAATGCAAAGCCCAAGGAGGGCAGATTCACTTTTAAGGTGGTGTTTTTTACCATTAAAATATTGCCATCTATTGAATACCTGGATCCATCAATGACTTTGGCAACGTCATTCACATTGACCCTGGTTTTTTCCAGAATAATATCCTCATGATGGGAAGTAAACTCTTTCATTACTTCTATTTCCTCCTTTTGTATAATCGCTGGATTCTGTTTCCAATAAACCAGGTTTACGACGCCATCAAGCATTTTGATCTTCCTGATTTCACCCTCCTCGATGTTAGCAAACAGGTAAGATTCAAACAACGGCTTCTGCACTACTTTCCTTTTCCTGCCGGATATTACCTGTTTAGAATTCATGGGAATAAAATTTTCTATTCTCTTTTTTGTAAAAATGGACGCTACTTTTTTTTCGCATTTAGCTTTTGTGTAAATGATATACCAATTCTTCTGCATAATTTGTTTTTTTGAAAATTAAATTTGCAGCAATTCAAAGGATTGATATTTTGAAATACTATAAGAAGAACATGGCTTCGCCGCCCTCAGTTACATCTTAATGTATCGAGATCCATCATTTTTCATACAAAAGGATTTTTAATATTTTCCTACAGGCTTCTTCTCAGTTTTCTTTCTATCTTTATTTCCATAAACGTAATCATAGCCATAGCCATAATTGTTTTTGAAAAAGCCTCTCATTTTGACACCGTTGAATATAATAGCAGGGTTATTTATAGGATTGATATGGATGTTTTCGTCAATTCTCTTGATCAATATCTTCGGTGTATAATGATGCCTGATAACATACAGGGTAGCATCACACAAACCGGTCAAAAGATAACCATCCGTCACAAGCACCATCGGCGATGTGTCAATAATTACCATGTCAAAGATATTCTCTAAATAATTAATTAATTCATTTACTTTTCCGTTAGATAATAGTTCTGAAGGGTTTTCGGGAAGAACTGCTCCGGCAGACACGAAGAAAAGATTCTCGTGCTCTTCCACGTGTTTAATAATTTCCTCCGGATCTTTTTCTCCTTCTAAAAATTCAGTAACCCCTTCTTCCCTTGGAATATTTAATATCTTATCCAACGTAGGATTATTCAAATCCATATCCACCAATACAACCTTCTTTCCTGTAAGTGCAAGGCTCACTGCAAGATTTGCTGAAATAAAGCTTTTGCCTTCGCCGGAAATGCTTGATGTAACAAGAATTTTTTTATGCGACGAATTAATTCCCAAAAAGGATAACGAAATTCTAAGTTTTCTGAATTCTTCAGCTACAAAGCTGCGTGTTCCTTTTTCTATCACAATCGGAGTCTTTGATTTATCAAAAGCAACTTCACCGATAATCGGTATGGAAGTTAGTTTTTCTATTTCATGACGGTATAATACTTTGCCGGTCAGATATTCCTTAACGAAAATCACTGCAATGCATAATGCTAAAAAGAAGAATATGCTTGAAATATAGATCATTTTTCCGTTAGGAGCAACGGGATAAGGACTTGCTTGTGCATAATCAACGACCCTGCTGTTCGAAACTGCCGAAGCATAAGCGATCTCACTTTCTTCTCTTTTTTGCAAAAGAAACGAATACAAATTGCTTTTTATTTGTTGTTCCCTGCTTATATCAAGAAGTTCGCGTTCTTTTTGTGGAACTGCTTGCAGTACAGAATTATAGGCGCCGTTTGTTTGAGTAATGTTTTGTTTGGTAGCGAGCAGGCT